>Ga0129333_10006510_pt1 | contig 11048 bp, 21 predicted proteins | sample CPB6_08_DNA_FD_94474 | JGI IMG/M metagenome (GOLD analysis project Ga0129333, IMG submission 94474) | Freshwater to marine salinity gradient microbial communities from Chesapeake Bay, USA - CPBay_Sum_0.6_0.8_DNA | ecosystem: Environmental > Aquatic > Marine > Coastal | place: USA: Chesapeake...
ATGGCTGAAGCTCTACTAATAACAAGAAATGACGTTGTAAAGTTTACTGCTATGAATGGCAACGTAGATACTGATAATTTTATTCAGTACGTTAAAATAGCGCAAGACATTCACATTCAAAACTACTTAGGAACGGACTTACTTCAAAAAATTCAATCTGAAATAACGTTAGCTTCTTCAGGAATACCAACTACAATTACTGTAAGCAATCAAGGAACGGGATACACTACTGCAACGGGTGTTACTACTACGGGTGGTACTGGAACGGGTTTAACTTTAGACATAACAGACACGGGTGGACTTGTAACGGATGCAACTATTGACACAGCTGGAACGGGTTACAAAGTAGGAGACGTGATTGTAATTGACGGTGGTAATGACGATGCTGAAATTACGGTGGATGCGATTTACACTATTCCAACAGACTACAATAATTTGTTAGTCAACTATATAAAACAAATGCTGATTCATTGGGCTATGGTAGAATATTTGCCATTTGCAGCTTATACAATCGCAAATAAAGGGGTGTACAAACACAATTCAGAAAACGCAACTAACGTAGAAAAAAACGAAATAGACTTTTTAATTGAGAAAGAGCGAAGTATTGCACAGCATTATACTGAAAGATTTATTGAACATATAAGTTTTAATAACGATAAATTTCCTGAGTACAATTCTAACAGTAATGGAGATATGTACCCCGACACAAATAATAATTATCAAGGCTGGTATTTATGAAGAAATATAAACCGAAACAAGAGAACATAAAAAAATTAATAACGTATTTAAACAAGCAAAATGGCGAACGTAAAGATAAGTCAATTAACAGCGAAAGGAAGTAATTTAGTAGCTTCTGATAGGCTTGCGATTGCACAAGACGATGGCGGTGGTGTATTTTCAAGTAAGTACGTTTTAGGCAGTCAAATTCATAATAGGGGCTTTAATAATCAAACTAACGATTACACACTTGTTTTAACAGATGCGTATAAGATTGTAGAAATGGATAAAAGCACAGCAGTAACTTTGAGTGTTCCAAGAAATGTTAATGTACCATTTCCAATAGGAACAGAAATAAAAATAGCGCAATTAGGAACAGGTCAAGTAACAATAAGTCCTTTAAGTACGGTTACAATAAGAAGTAACGGTGGTAAAAATAAAACTACTGCTCAATATTCAATAGCTACATTGGTAAAAAGGGATGTTAATGAGTGGTATTTATATGACGATATAACAACGTAATTATGGCAAATGAAAATGGCTGGGGCGATGGCTCTGTAAATAATTCGATAGGTTGGGGCAAAGGCGCTATTAATAATTCAATAGGCTGGGGTTCTTCGCAGCTTACTTCATGGAGTGGCGCTACTGATATAGACGGTGGTAATGCTCCTACAAATACGGTTGCACCAGCATTAAGCGGAACGGCACAAGAAGGTCAAACGTTGACGTGTTCAACAGGTACTTGGACTGGTTCGCCTACTTATACTTACCAATGGAAACGCAACGGAAACAATATAACAAGCGCGACAAATTCAACTTATACACTTGTAACAGCTGATGTAGGACAGTCAATAAAATGTACTGTAACTGCTACTAATGTTTTAGGTAGTGCAAATGCTGATTCAAATACGGTTATTCCTATTGCAGCATTCACAGGATTACTTGATACTTATTCGGGTGCTGAAGCGGCTTATTCATTACGCAAGCTACGCTCTGCATACACAGGCAATGCAATAAGAGTAAGAAGGTCAAGTGATAATACAGAACAAAATATAGGTTTTGTTAATAATGTTTTAGATACTTCAAGTCTTTTAACTTTTGTAGGAGCTGGTAATGGTTTTATAACAACTTGGTATGATCAAAGCGGTAACGCAAATAATGCTACTCAGACAACAGCAGCCAATCAACCTCAAATAGTTTCAACCGGTGCGATGATTACTACAAATGGTAAAAATTCCATAAGTTTTGATGGAACAAATGATTCATTAAATTTAACGTCAATAATAAATGTAGCTGCTTCAAATTATAATTCATTTGTTGGTAAGAGAGATGCAAGTGGCAGAAGATTGATGGGTTTAACAGGAGGTCAAGGCGGAGCGGTATATTTGTGGGCTTTATGGATTGATAATAATTATTATTTACAAGCAAAAGCAACACATTATCAAGGTAGTAACGCGACTGATACAACAACAAATCAATTATTATTGACTGGTTTAAATAATGCAGGAACGATGTCTATTTTTAAAAATGGAAATACAATTACATCCGCGCAAAATGCCATTACTATTGGAATGACAATAAGCACAATAGGGATATATTCTGGCCCAGCTTATGCATTTTGTAATTTACAAGAAATTGTTTTTTATAATTCTAATCAATCCACAAATAGAACAGGAATTGAAACAAATATTAATTCATTTTATTCAGTTTACTAATGGAAGTAACAGGCTATAAATACACGAACGAACAAGATGCTATTAATGCAAGAGAGCAAGTAGATACTTACTATGGCATTCCAGTATCTCCTGATGATGTTACACAAAATTGGGTTGACTACAATACAGCTGAATTGGATAATCCAATATTCTATTATATTACTTTTGATGAGAGTTTAGAAGTAGTTTTAGGAGAACCTGAAACTTTTGAAGTAACAACACCACCATTTCCACCAATTGAAAACTAATTAAAATGATACCTATAACACAATTTATTGACGTAATTAAAAAGCATGGAGCATTAGGAGTTCTGGCATTATGGCTAACGTACACACATTTTGAAGTGCAAGATGTTAAAGACAGACTTTACAATTGCTTAGAAAAAAACGAAGTTTACAACAGGCAGCCTATTGAGGAAAAGCAGCCACCGTTACCAAGTGAAAAAAACGATACTGTTGCGGTACTTGAAAGTAAAAAGCGTATCTTAGCGAAAAAATAATTTATGACAAACGTAAAGAATTACACGGATAAACAACTTTTAGACAAAGCAAAGAGTTTACCTACGTTTAAAAGTATTCCAGCTGGTATATGGCTTTTATTTGTACGTTCAAACGAAGATGCAAATAATGTTTTTGACGATAAAGTTTATATTTGGAAAGGGGAAGTTTTTCAGTTCGTTACTTCATGTACAACAAATAAAGGAAACAAAGGAACGGCTGTAATGGAATTTGATCGTTGGAATTACGATTCACACGCTTACGGACTTCATAAAGGCAAAATGGAAGCACTTAGGCAAGTAAAAGGTGTTCCATACCGTAGAGACTTTACAAACGATCTTAAAACGAATCCAACTACTGAAATAAAAACGGATAATATTTTCATGAATATTCATGGAGCAACATACAATAAAGGCAGTCAACAAGTAGCTACGCAAATTGGTGGATGGTCTGAAGGGTGTTTGGTATTAAATAATAATGCTGATTACGAAAGAATGGTAAAACTTGCAAAAGATTACCCAAGTGTTTCAACTTGTTTATTAAACGAATTTTAAGATGGCAAAGAAAAAGATAAAAATAGATACTGAAGGAATAGACGTTAACTTAGAAAAAGACGGTACTAATATTAAGCTGGATATAGATACGAAGAACGTAGATATTCACGTATTAAAAGACGAAGTAAATAAGGAATTTAAGTTAGACGGTAAAAACATTGATATAGATATTAAAAAAACGCCCGACGGTGTCGAGGTGAAAGTCGATGCCCAAGGCGCGTTATGGAAACTTATTGCTAAAAGAGTAGTTAAGTTTATTTTAAGACGTTTCAAAGTAGGAAAATAATAAAATCTTTCTGTTTGTTTTGTGTGATGAAACCCTTGATTATTCAGGGGTTTTGTTTTTTTATGTAATTTTTTTTTAATAAAATGTATTGTTATATGAATAATTTATATTAATTTTGTAGAAACATTAAAACAAACACTATGAAAAAACGAACAGGAATTTTAATTAACTCGATAATTATTTTGTTGGGTTATAACTATGAAAATTATTTGCTTTTAGGAATAGGAGCAATTTGTTTAACTTTAGTATTAATTTCTAAAACTAAAAGACATGAACTCAAAAATTAAAAACGTGGTTAATACGTATTTTCCGCACAGGCCTAACGTAACATATTTAAAGCGCAAGTGGATGAATAAAATTTGTCCTGAAGATAAGGGTGGGAGCTTCAACGAAAAGCTGTACAATGATTATTTAGATGCAATAATAAACTACACAAAATGAACTGGGGAAACAAGCAAAAAAGAACAAAGCGCGTAACACTATCTTTCGAGTGGAGTGATAAAAGCGATTTAAGGGTAATTTTAGACGATTTAAGAGCATTAATCGTTTCGGGAGTAGAATCATACCACGACCAAAAAAAAAGCATTGAGATAGCAGATAAGTGGCACGAAGTAGAATTTAAACAAGAATACGTAGATAAGATTCACGAAAGTACGGAATCTGATATTAACGGAGAATTAAAGTTAGTAATTAAAAGTAATTTTTAAAATATGAAACAGACAGCAGTAGAAAAAATGATTCAATACTTTATTGAGCAAAAAGACAATGGTGCTTCTCATTGGTGTATAAATGATTTGATAGCTCAATTATACCAAGCCAAAGCAATGGAAAAGGAACAGATAATTAATGCTTACACAGCAGATTGTGATACATTAGGTCATACTAATTCATTTAAGGTTGCCGCAGAACAATACTACAACGAAACCTTTAAATCAGAATAAGATGGCAGAGGAAGCAAAGATGGCTTTATTACTGGCTGCGGTTGGTTTTATAGCAATAGTAATAGGATCAATTTATAATGAAATAAACGAAAAATGAAAACAGAAGTAACTTTAAAAGAATTGTATTTAACGCGTACGCCTTTTGCTATTGTGAAAGCGGAAGAATTCGGAGGTACAATCTACTCGGTAGTATTTAGAAACCAAGGAATAAAGACCTACGAAATAGAAAAAGACGAAATAAACTATTTCTTTACTATTCAATCAAAGGCTAAAAAGATTGAGTTTGGATATACTGGAAACGTTTACGAGTTCTTTGACTTTAAGAATAAACTAAGCACAGTAACACGGCATCAATTTATTGAGGCATTAGGTAGAGGGAGATGAAAAGACGAAGGATTAATTTAACACGTTACCGGCACCAGCCTTTAACGGTGCGTAACAATAGAGTATTTCAATACTGGAAAAGAAAAGTTTTAAAAAAATGGATTAATAATGAATTTGATTAGTTATGAATATTGAAGCATTAAACAAACAGTTTGAAAATTACGAAGGATCGTCTTTTTTTATATATTGCGTGAATGAAGCGTTAATAAAGTCAGGTCAAAAAGATAAAAATATTAAATGGTTTATATTAAATCACTTTAAACAAAACAGCGATTGCGATATTGTAAATTTAAAAAGATGCGCAGCGCATTGGAGGAATGTTTCAAACGATAAGCTAAATCAATTTGACTTTGGTAATTACAAAGTAACAGTACACACGCTTTCAAATTACAATATGATAATAAAAATTATGGATTATTATTTAACAAATAGCTACGAATAAAAAAATATTATTATATTTGTGTTCGAGTTCATCCTACATTATAAACTCGTTAAGGTATTATTGACCCTTTGAATGAATGTGAGGTAGGATGCACAGGATTTCAAGGGGTTTTTTAATTTATAAAAAAAAATGAAAACAGGATTTATTTTACACTTCGACTCATTAAATGTTTTAGATGAGTTAACAAATGAACAAGCCGGTATATTATTTAAAGCAATTAGAGATTATAATTTAGGAAAAGAACCTGAATTAGATTTTGCTATGAGAATGGCTTTTTTACCGTTTAAAAATCAATTTATTAGAGATGGTGATAAATATGAAGAACGCTGCAAGACAAATAAAAATAACGGTTTAAAAGGCGGTAGACCAAGAAAAGCAAAAGAAACCGAAAAAACCGAATTGGTTAATGAAGAACCGAAAAAACCCTATAATAAGAATAATAATAAAAATAATAATGAAAGTATAGAAGAACGTAAAAGCAAGTTTTACTCTTCGCTTACTTTGTTTGTTGATGAATATCCTAAAAAGATGCTTAGGGATTTTTACGATTACTGGAGTGAACACGGTGAAAAGGATAAAAAGCTTAGATTTGAAAAAGAAAAAACTTTTGGAATAGAGCAACGTTTACGAACTTGGTACAATAGAAACACTAAACAATACGACCAGGACAACGACCCTAATCCACCTGAATATTATTTAGCTAAAAAACAAGGGTTATGTTAAAGAGCGCTGGAGATTCATTAGACTATCTTTTAAATTACCGTAACGGTAAAATAAAACAAGGCTTAGAAATAGGCTGCATATTAGACGATTATTTACGATTCAAGCCTAAGCAACTAAATATTATTTTAGGACACGACAATGTAGGTAAAACGTATTGGATTAATTGGTACTTTTTAACACTTGCACTAAAACACGGATTAACCTTTTGTATTTGGAGTGGTGAAAATCAAAAAGGACAAATATTAAGAGATTTAATTCAAATGTATTCAGGTAGACAATTTAAAACACTTACCGAAGATGAGATACGTAGTTTTGCAACTTACTTAGAACAGTTTTTTACTTTCGTAGACAACTCAAAACTTTATAAGCCTGAAGAACTTTTAAAGATATTTGAAGAAAGCGAATGCAAGGTTGGTTTGATTGACCCGTTTACGGGGTTAGATAGGCAAATGACATACGAAGGTAACTACGAATTTATGAATAAAGCGCGTCAAATGGTGAATTTTACTGGCATGACTTTGTACATAAACACGCACCCGAATACAGAAAGTGGACGTGGTGCAAATGTTTACACTGAAGGCGAATGGAAAGGTAATTTAAAAGCACCTTTAAAAGACCATATTGAAGGCGGTAAAGCATTTAGTAACAGATGCGATGATTTCTTTGTTATTCATCGCTTAGTAAAAGACCCTAAAATGAAATATAACACTTGGATAAACGTAGAAAAAGTAAAAGATATGGAGACTGGAGGTAAGCATACTGGATTGAATGAGCCGATAATATGTAATTTTAATTCAGGATTAGGCTTTGAGATAGGTGGTGTTGACCCGTTGAAACCGTACAGGCCTAAAACATCAAACAGTTTTCCAGCTGCGAAGCCTGATATTGTAAACGGAAAAGAATTACTTTCGTTTAGTGAAAGAATGAAGCAAGGAGCTTTTAAAGAATTAGAGCCAAAAATAAATAAAGACGGAAACCCAGAAATGCCATTTTAGTTATGTTAGAAATGATAAAAAGAAAAACAGGTCTTTGGGCCGTTTATTTAAAGATTCAAAATTCTTTAGACAACATCAAAGAAAAACACGGACACCGAAAAGATTTAATAGATTCAATGGAAAAGAGTTTAACCGAAGTAGGGGAAGCGGTGCTATACTTTGAACACGTAGATAAGCTACTTCAGGCAAGTAATAAAAAACAATTTCAAATGGAAATAGAAATAATGCAGCTAAAACAAAAGATTAGACATTTAGAACAAATCAATCAAACAATAGAAATATGATAAAAGTAGGTAGTGATTTTTCTGGAGTAGGTGCATTTAACCAAGCTTTAAATAGATTAGGTATTGAATACAAAGAAATATTTGCTTGTGACATGGATAAATACGCAAGGCAAACTTTTATACATAATTACGGAGAACCTGAATATTATCCAACAAATGTATACGAACGAGATATACCAAAAGAAAGTTTGGATATTTACATGACTTCGCCACCATGTCAAGCGTTTAGTTTAGCTGGTAAAAGATTAGGTAAAAATGATAAAAGAGGTATATTATTTTTTAATTCGTTAGAGTTTATTCAAGTAAACAAACCACGTTATTTTATATTTGAGAATGTTAAAGGATTACTTTCAGACGATGGTGGTAAAACTTTTTCGGAGTGGGTAAATTATTTAGGTGGTAAATCTGTTAATGGCAACCCTGTTATATTTCCTTATTCTGATTCAGTACCTTATCATTTATATTGGAAGGTGTTAAACGCAAAAGAGCATGGAGTGCCACAAAATAGGGAACGTGTTTTTTTAGTTGGTATCCGGGATGATTCAGATAATAATTTTCAATTTCCAAAAGAAGAACATTTGACTAAAAAATTAAAAGATGTGCTTGAAGAAGAAATTTTGATAAAATTTTATTTATCCGATTTAGCAATTGAAAAATGTTTGAAATCAGAAGCTAATAAAAATCTGTTGATTAAGGAAGTTTCAGATGTTTCTAAATGTATAGTTGCTGGATATTATAAAATTCCTTTTGATGGACAATATATTAAAGTGGAAAGTAATCTTGATAAGTATTTTTTGAGCGAGAAGATGTTAGAGTTAATTACATTTCAAGAAAAAACCAATGGTGAAATAGCAAATCTAAATAAAGGTGGTGAACGTGGTTCTGTATACGACTCAAATACTAATTCAATGAGTTGTTTAAGTGCAACAGATTACAAACAACCTAAACAAATAATGATTGGTGATTATAGAAAAGACGATGGTTATAGGTGGCGAAAAGACGGAAATGCACCTACAATTTGTGCAAGAGCAAGAGAAGATGGAAGCGGTCAGCCAATAACAACTGATGGATATAAAATAAGAAGATTAACACCACGCGAATGTTTTCGATTAATGGATTTTCCTGATACTTTTACTTGGAATGTTTCCGATAGTCAAGCTTACAAACAAGCGGGTAATTCAATAGTAGTAAATGTACTTTATAAGATAATTAAAAACTTAAATCTATGAAAACACGAAAATGTAAATACTGTAAAGCACAATTCCAACCATACACAACACTACAAAAGAACTGCTTTGAACCAGATTGTGTAACAGCATGGATACAAGAAACAAAAGAAAAGAATTGGAAACGTAAAAAGGCTAAGTTAAAAATGGATTTAATGACTATTCAGGATTACATTAAATTAGCACAGCAAGTATTCAACAAGTATATTCGATTAAGGGATAAAGGACAAAATTGTATTTCTTGTGGCAAATTATCTTTAAAAGAAAACGCTGGACATTTCTACAATGCTAATAACCATTGGAACGTTCGTTTTAATGAGTTGAACGTACATCTTCAATGTGAGCACTGTAATACGTATCTTTCAGGAAATTTAATTAATTATCGTGAAAACCTATTAAAAAAAATAGGAATAGAAGATTTTGAGTTACTAAGTTCTGAAGCTAATAAAACACGTAAGTTTACTGTAAACGAACTGAAGGAGATAATCTCAACCTACAAAAAAAAGTGTAAAGAATTAGAATTATATTAATAATTTATATTACTTTTGAAAAACACAAAACAAATAGAAATGGAAAAGAAGTTAAAATGGATTTACCCAACAAAGGTAAAAAACAAGTACGGAAATATTTACGAGTATTTTTATGTACGCAGAAACAGGCAGTACCTTTATTCAAGTCAAAGGTTAGAAGATGCACAAGACTTTGTAATTAGATTTGCTAAAAAGAATAACATTCAAAACATTTACAAATGATTACGAACTTTGAAGAATACACGCACGAACTAAGCGCTGAGGAAATGGAAATTTTGCAGCTGGTAATTCACGGATTTAGGGGTTACAAAAAGACGAACCCTATAAAAGCTGAATTAATAGTAAAAAGAATGAATGTATTTTTAGAAAATAACGGATACAAAATAAGATTAACCGGTCCCAGGTTACGTAAGTTAGTTAATTATATTCGTTCAAATAGCCTTATTCCTTTAATAGCGACCTCACAAGGATATTTCACTACTGATTGTAAACAAACTATTCAAGAACAAATTAAAAGCCTTCAGGAACGAGCTAATTCAATTGAGCGATGCGCACAAGGTTTAAAGAAATTTCTATGAAAGTAACAGATAAAATAACAATTACAAACGAAGATAATATGAAGCTGATGGCGCGTTATCCTGATAAGTATTTTGATTTAGCAATAGTTGACCCGCCTTATGGGATAGGTGAAAATGGCAGCACAAATAAAACACGTGGTAAATTAGCTAAAAGTAAAAATTATAAATCATTTGCTGGTGGAGATATTTCAGCACCTAACAAAGATTATTTTATTGAATTAGTTCGTGTTTCTAAAAATGTTATTATTTGGGGTGCAAATCACTTTATTGAAAACATACCTAATCAAAATAGTAGTTGTTGGATTGTATGGGATAAAGTTAACGGAGAAACAGATTTTGCAGATAGTGAACTGGCATATACTACTTTTAAAACAGCAGTTAGAAATTTTAGATTTCAATGGCAAGGAATGCTTCAAGGCGACATGAAAAATAAAGAAACACGAATACACCCCACCCAAAAACCTGTAGCACTTTACAAATGGCTTTTAGATAAATACGCAAAAGAAGGCGACAAAATACTTGATACACATTTAGGTTCAGGTTCAATAGCAATAGCTTGCCACGATTATGGCTTTGATTTAACGGCTTGCGAATTAGATACTGAATACTACGAAAAGGCGGTACAAAGAATTAAAAACCATACTTCGCAACAAAAATTATTTTAAAATATTTTTTTTAATTATTGTTATATTAAAAATTATTATTAAATTTGCATAACACAAAACACAAAACAATATGAAACATTTATTAAAATCGTTGGCAGCGTTCCAACAAGAAGTGAAAGTAATTCACAAGGGTACACAAGGCTACGGATATTCGTACGCTGATTTGCCTAAAATCTTTGAAGAAATAAATCCGTTACTACAAAAACACGGATTAGGATTCACACAACTAATTAACTCACAAGATGGGTTAAACTATTTAAAAACAATTTTATTTCACGTTGAAAGTGGTGAAAGTATTGATTCGTTAACTTTGATTCCTTACGTTCAACTAAAAGGAATGAATGACTTTCAAAGTTTTGGTTCTGGTGTTACGTATTTTCGTAGATATTGTTTGAGTTCAATTCTTGGATTAGTAACTGACAAAGATACGGATGCTTCAGGTGAACAGATTAAACCAAAAAAACCAAAGATTGAAAACGATAGGCTTATGAAAGCTATTGCAGCTGTTAAA
>Ga0129333_10006511_pt1 | contig 11047 bp, 8 predicted proteins | sample CPB6_08_DNA_FD_94474 | JGI IMG/M metagenome (GOLD analysis project Ga0129333, IMG submission 94474) | Freshwater to marine salinity gradient microbial communities from Chesapeake Bay, USA - CPBay_Sum_0.6_0.8_DNA | ecosystem: Environmental > Aquatic > Marine > Coastal | place: USA: Chesapeake Bay...
CATCGCTGCCGCAGATCAGTCACGAGGAGTTACTGCGGTTTTCAGTGCTCGCTTATCCTGGGCTCGCAACGGAAATTATTTCTCGATTCGCTGGTGACATTGACCCTGCTGTGATTCAGCGTTTGTGTCTGCAGGCTTACACGGAGCAGAAATTCGGCAGCGCCCAGATTGCGCCGCTGGCATCGCTTGGGCAAGAGCAGGGCGCACCGCTGGCGATACTGGAGCTCTCCAATGGCCCGACACTGGCCTTTAAAGACATGGCCATGCAGATGCTGGGCCAGTTGTTTGAGTATGTCTTGACCCGACGCGGGGAGACCCTGAATATCCTGGGCGCCACCTCGGGCGATACGGGCAGTGCCGCCGAGTACGCTATGCGCGATAAGCACGCGGTGTCGGTCTTTATGCTTTCGCCTCAGGGCCGCATGAGCGCATTTCAGCGGGCCCAGATGTATTCGCTGCAAGAACCCAATATCCATAACCTGGCCGTTGAAGGCGTATTCGATGACTGCCAAGATATGGTCAAAGCAGTCTCGGCCGATCTGGAGTTCAAGGCCAAGTGGCGTATTGGTACTGTGAATTCCATTAATTGGGCGCGGATCATGTCCCAGGTGGTGTACTACTTTAAGGGCTATCTCAGCGCGGTGAAGGCCTATGGACTGCGTATCGGTGATCCGGTGTCGTTCAGTGTGCCTTCTGGTAATTTCGGCAATGTGTTTTCGGGCTTCATTGCCAAATCCATGGGCCTGCCGATACGCAGGCTGATGGTGGCGACCAATGAAAACGATGTGCTGGATGAATTTTTTCGCACGGGTGTGTATCGGGTGCGAGGATCCAAAGAGACTTATCAGACATCGAGCCCCTCGATGGACATCTCTAAGGCATCGAACTTTGAGCGCTTCATCTTTGCCATGACCGGCCATGATGGCGCTGCAACTGCCGCGCTCTGGCGCGAACTTTCGCAGTCTGGCCAGTTCGATCTGAAAGCATCAGAGCCTCAGGCATGGGAGCGGGTCAAAGCAAGCCAGATGGTCTCGGGCAAAAGCACCCACGAAAATCGGCTGCAGACGATTCGTGATCTGGCGTCTCGCTATCAACGGCTGATTGACCCGCATACAGCGGATGGCGTGTTTGTCGGCCGCCAGTATCTGGAGCCGGGGGTGCCCATGATTTGCTTAGAGACCGCGCTGCCGACCAAATTTGAAGAGACAATGCTAGAGGCCCTTGGCCAGCCTGCGCCGCGGCCGAAGGGGCTGGAGCACCTGGAATCTTTACCGCAGCGGGTGGAGAACATCGGTGCCGATGTTGAGAACCTCAAGCGCATCATCGCGCAGCGGGCGCTGCGTTAAGCGCTGACAGTTCAGGGTCTGGCCAACGCCATCAGGTCTGCGCAATGAAATCCCTCAACCAAGCCCTCGAATTGCTGCTCAACTCAGTAACGCCCGTGCGAGAGGCAGAGTCCCTGCCAGTCGCGGATGGCGCAGGCCGGGTGTTGGCCACCGACATCACTTCGCCCATTGATGTGCCCGCCTATGACAACAGCCAGATGGATGGCTATGCGGGTGTCGCAGTGGAGATGAATAATGCGCTGGGACCTTTGCCGGTCTCGCAGCGTATTACGGCTGGCCATCCGGGAAGCCCATTGGCACCTGGTACCGTGGCTCGAATTTTTACTGGCGCAGCCATTCCATCAGGGGCAAATGCGGTGGTCATGCAGGAGCAGACAGCCGCCGCGGACGAGAGCAGTATCCGGCTACTGCAGCCTGTAGCGCCTGGACAGAACATTCGGCCCAAGGCTGGTGATCTTCATTGTGGCCAAGTGATTCTGCAGAGGGGCCGACGCTTATCGGCGGCTGATGTTGGCCTGTGCGCGTCGGTCGGTCTGGCCCAAGTGTCAGTGCTGCGTAGGCTGCGGGTGGCAGTATTTTCGTCGGGTGATGAGTTGCGTCAGCCCGGCGAACCCCTGTCGTTTGGCCAAATTTACGACAGCAATCGCAGGATGATTCTGGCTCTCGTGCAGGGGGCCGGCTGCACGCCCATCGATATGGGCTGCCTGCCTGACCAGCACGCGATGACATGTGATCGTTTACGGCAGGCCGCAAGCCAGTGTGATGCCTTATTAACTTGTGGCGGCGTCTCGGTCGGTGAGGAGGACCACATCAAGTCGGCGATCTCGGCATTGGGAACACTTGATCTTTGGAAGGTTGCCATCAAGCCCGGAAAACCATTTGCATTTGGCCGGGTGGGTGAGGCGGTCTTCATGGGCATGCCCGGAAACCCTGTCGCTGCATGGGCCACCTTCTGCTTATTGATTCGACCGGCCCTGCTGACTTTGGCGGGCGCTCGGGTGAGTCCGCCGATCGGATCAAGGCGGCCAGCGGCTTTTGATTGGCCCAAACCCGATAGTCGCCTGGAATATCTGCGGGGCTGGCTGGATGCCCAGGGCACTGCGCACATCCACCCACGGCAGAATTCATCGGTGCTGTCATCGGTGACTGAGTCATCGGGCTTGGTGGAAATACCGGCTTCAACCCCGGTGCGGGCGGGTGAAAGCGTTCGGTTTATTCCCTACACTGAGCTCCTCGATTAAAACGATCACTTTTTCCGGGATTACGTGACCATGAGGATTCGTCTTCGTCTTTTTGCATCACTGCGGGAGCAGACAGGCGTCGAAGACGAGTGGATTGATCTGCCAGAGCAGACGCAATCGCTTGCAGAACTGCGCGTCCATCTGCAGCTGCGGGGCCCGGCTTGGGCGGAGGCCTTGGATCAAAAGCGTGCTGTGCGGGGCGCGATTAATCAGCGTATGGCAGGCGAGAACGACAGAATCTCCGAGGGTGATGAGGTTGCATTTTTTCCGCCGGTCACGGGGGGCTAAGGCGTCATGACTACCGAATCCGGCTGCCGCATCAGCATTCACATTCAGCAAGAGGCCTTTGATGTTGGCCTGCAGACGCGGCTGTTGAGAACCGGTACGAATGGACAGTTGGATCGTCGTGTGGGCGCGGTCGCAAGTTTTATTGGCACAGTGCGCGACTTAAACGAGGACGATGCAGTCAAAGTACTCAATCTCGAGCACTATCCCGGCATGACGGAGTCAGCAATTGCCGAAATCATCGACGCTGCACGGCAGCGCTGGCCGCTGTATGCGGTCTCAGTGATCCATCGCATCGGCCCTCTGCGGCCTGCTGATGAAATCGTCTGGGTGGGGGCGGCCAGTGCCCATCGGGAGGCAGCCCTTGCGGCCTGCGCTTTTGTGATGGACTTCTTAAAGTCCCGGGCTCCTTTCTGGAAAAAAGAAGAGCTCGACGCAGGAAGCCGCTGGGTCTCAGCCCGAGACGCCGATGAGGAAGCACTCAAGCGCTGGTAATGATCAGTGGATCTTGAGCTGCGGCACAGCGGAAGTTTTAATGAAGTTGACCTGCTCCAATGGAATGGGCTGCTTGCGGCCCAGCCGCAGCCGACGCCATTTCTGCGCTGGGAGTTTCTGAGTGCCCTTGAGCACACCGGGTGCACGACCGCGAAGACTGGCTGGCAGCCGCTGCCCTTAACGGCCCTGGACTCAGACGGCCGCATCGTGGCCGCAGCCTCCGCGTATCTGAAGGGCCACTCCTATGGTGAGTATGTGTTTGATTGGGCATGGGCCGATGCCTACAGCAGAGCGGGGCTGAACTATTACCCCAAGCTTGTGGTGGCCAGTCCGTTTTCGCCGATTGTGGGATCCCGTTTATTGGCCGCACCGGACCGGCCAGCACTGCGACGGCAGCTGCTTGCTGCGATTCGCAGCCAAGCGCAATCCATGGGTTTGTCGTCTGCGCATGTGCTTTTCGCGTCGGCCGAAGATCTTCAGGCGCTGCAGGAAGAGGGCTGGCTGATTCGTGAAGGCGTGCAGTTTCATTGGCATAACCCGGGCTACGCCAGTTTTGAGGATTACTTGGCCGCCTTGGCGCAGCCGAAGCGAAAAAAGATTCGGGCTGAGCGTCGCAAAGTGCAGCAGCAGGGTGTCCAGACGCGCATGGTCGAGGGGGCCGATCTGGCCGTCGAGGAGCTTGCGTTTTTCTATCGCTGCTATGACCAGACGTATCGCGAGCATCATTCGGCCCCCTATCTTTCGATGACATTTTTTGAGCATCTCTTGGATGTGCTTCCCGAGTCCGTGGTGCTGTGTCTTGCCGAACGCAACGATCGCCCGATCGCTGCATCATTTTTCATTCGCGATGCGGGGGTTCTGTATGGCCGTTATTGGGGGGCCATTGAGCGGGTGGACTGCCTGCATTTTGAAGTGGCCTATTACGCGCCGATTCAATGGGCCATTGCACAGGGCATGCAGCGGTTTGAAGGTGGTGCGCAGGGCGAACACAAGCTGGCCCGTGGCTTTACCCCGGTCAGGACGTATTCAGGCCATTGGCTCAGTGAGCCGGCTTTCGGTGACGCCGTCGCGAGATTCCTGCAACGTGAGTCGCACGGGGTCGAGGCCTATGTGGATGAGCTCGAGGCCCGCAGCCCCTTTAAGGCCGGATGACTTGAATTCCGCGGGCAGCGCCCCCAACTCCTTGTCAGACGTGGCCGCAGCCACACCAGAATTGGATGAAATCTGACCATGAGAACCGACAAACTCACCACGGCCTTTCAGCAGGCCTTAGCCGATGCCCAGAGCCTTGCTGTGGGCTATGACAGCCCCACGCTTGAGCCACTGCATGTCTTGGCTGCTTTATTGAGCCAGGAGGAAGGTGCTACGCGATCCCTATTAGCGCGTGCCGGCGCAAACCTTCAAAAACTCAGCCAGTCAGTGAATGCAGGGCTTGAGGGTCTGCCCAAGGTCTCGAAGCCCGAGGGCCAGGTGACCGTTGGATCAGAGCTTGTAAAGCTTTTTAATCTGACGGATCGTGAAGCGCAAAGTCGGGGTGATCAGTTCATTGCCAGTGAATTGTTTTTGTTGCCGCTTGCAGATGACAAAGGCATTGCGGGCAGGCTGCTGCGCGACAGCGGACTCACAAGAAAAAATCTTGAACTCGCGATTCAGGCGGTCCGTGGTGGCCAGTCGGTTAACTCTGCTGAGGCTGAAAGCCAGCGGGAGTCTTTGAAAAAATACTGTATCGATCTGACAGAGCGGGCCGCACGAGGAAAGCTTGATCCTGTTATCGGCCGGGATGATGAAATTCGTCGCTGCATTCAGATCCTGCAGCGTCGTACCAAAAACAATCCTGTGCTGATCGGTGAGCCGGGCGTGGGCAAGACAGCAATTGTCGAAGGCCTAGCCCAGCGCATTGTCAACGGTGAAGTACCGGAAGGTTTGAAAGGAAAATCCGTGCTCACCCTGGATATGGCGGCGCTGCTTGCGGGTGCAAAGTATCGCGGTGAGTTTGAAGAGCGTCTGAAAGCGGTGCTCAAAGACATCGCCCAGATGGCTGAGAGCCATCCCAGCGGACACCCGATTGTGTTCATTGACGAGATTCACACCATGGTCGGAGCGGGCAAGGCCGAGGGCGCAATGGACGCCGGCAATATGCTCAAGCCCGCATTATCCCGCGGAGAGCTGCATTGCATTGGCGCCACCACGCTCGATGAGTATCGCAAGTACATCGAGAAGGACGCCGCCCTTGAGCGACGGTTTCAAAAGGTGCTGGTTGATGAGCCGAGTGTAGAGGCCACGATTGCGATTCTGCGGGGCCTGCAAGAGCGTTACGAGCTCCACCACGGCGTGGATATTACGGATCCGGCCATTGTGGCGGCCGCAGAACTATCGCACCGCTACATTACGGATCGCTTTTTGCCGGATAAGGCGATTGATTTGATTGACGAGGCGGCCTCACGAATCAAGATGGAGATTGACTCCAAGCCAGAGTCGATGGATAAGCTGGATCGGCGTTTGATCCAGCTCAAGATTGAGCGCGAAGCCGTTCGCAAAGAAAAGGACGAGGCCTCTCAACGACGTTTCGACCTTATCGAGCAGGAAATTGCGCGCTTAGAGCGTGAGCTTGCGGATTTAGAGGAAGTGTGGAAGGCTGAAAAGGCAGCCGTGCAGGGCGCCCAGTCGATCAAAGAAGAGATTGACCAGATTCGTCACGAGATCGAGGCGTATACCCGCAAAGGCGACTGGCAGAAGGTTTCTGAATTGCAGTACGGCAAATTACCCGAGCTTGAGGCGCGGCTTAAGGCCGCTGATGCCCGGGCTGCGGGGCAGGCGGTGCGGCCACGGCTGCTGCGCACACAGGTCGGCGCTGAAGAGATCGCTGAGGTGGTCTCGCGTGCGACCGGAATCCCAGTATCAAAAATGATGACGGGCGAGCGTGAGAAATTGCTCGCCATGGAGGGCCAGCTGCATCAACGTGTGGTCGGCCAACAGGAGGCGGTTTCGTTGGTGGCCGATGCCATTCGACGCTCCCGCGCGGGGCTGTCGGATCCCAATCGGCCCTATGGCTCGTTTCTGTTTCTTGGGCCCACCGGAGTCGGCAAGACCGAGCTCTGCAAGGCCCTGGCTCAGTTTCTGTTTGATTCCGAAGAGCAGATGGTGCGCATTGATATGAGCGAGTTCATGGAAAAGCACTCGGTATCACGCTTAATCGGCGCACCCCCGGGCTACGTGGGCTATGAAGAGGGCGGCACCCTGACCGAGGCTGTGCGCCGCAAGCCTTACAGCGTGATTCTCCTCGATGAAGTGGAAAAGGCCCACCCAGATGTTTTCAATGTCTTATTACAAGTCTTGGACGATGGCCGGCTCACGGACGGTCAGGGCCGGACGGTAGATTTTCGTAATACGGTTGTTGTGATGACCTCGAATCTCGGCTCTCTCGAAATTCAGCGCATGTCGGGTGCGCCGGCGGCTGAGATCAAGGAAGCCGTAATGGGCGAGGTCAAGGTCCACTTCCGTCCTGAATTCATCAATCGGATCGATGAGATTGTGGTCTTCCACGCACTCGATGCGCGGCATATTCGGGATATCGCAAAAATTCAGCTGCGTTATCTCGAAGGCCGGGTGGCTGAGCGTGAGATGCGACTGGAGGTTTCGGATGCCGCACTCGATGAAATTGCAAAAGTGGGATTCGATCCGTTGTTTGGTGCGCGGCCGCTGAAGCGTGCCATTCAGCAGCGTCTTGAGAATCCGATTGCGCGCTTGATTCTTGAGGGAAAATTTGGTCCCAAGGATGTGATTCCGGTCGACTTCAAAGACGGCGAACTGTCATTTGATCGGGTGGTGCACTGAGGCCCCGAGTTACGAAGTGGCGCTAAAGAACTCTTCCGATAGGAACGTAAACCAGCCGCGTTCCCGAGAGCCGGTCATGCAGCGTCTGTGAGTCGCGATCAAAGATCGCCCAAAGAAAACCAACCCCGAACAGTACGCTGGGAATTGCCAGCAGCGCACGAGTGGCGGCCGTGGCGGCGCTCAGGTCTTCTCCCGTCGCGGTGATCAGCTTAAGCCCCAGTGTCTGCATGGGAAGAGTGCAGCGGCCATTGGTCCAGCTCCAGGTAAAGTACAGCAGCAACGTTCCCGCGATGATGAGCTGTAGGCCAATGCGTTTGAGGGCAGCCAGACCGGGGTCCCCTCGGTCACTGAAATCCACGACAAAAGAATAGACAAAGACCAGAACCAGCAGCGGCCCAAAAAGCAACAGGGCCTCATAGACCATGGCCATGAATCGCCTCCAGACGGAGGCTGAAGCGGGGGTGTCCAATCCCTACTGGGAAAGCGGCTTGGCAGGCCGAGAGGCAAGAGCAGAACGCGCGGTTTCCGGGGGTATCGCGGTCAGGCTTGAGGAATCATTGGGCGTACCGGCCTGGGCAACCTTTTGCTGTGCGAGTTCGATCAAGCGCTGTTTCTCCTGTGGGCCCAGCTTTTGATATTCGTTCCATTTCATGACGCGGACATCTTCAGCGATGGCTTCCGTCACGCCGCCGAATGCTGCACGGGCCTGCCGGCGATCTGAGGCCGGCAGCGAGGCCCACTCCAGCATGCGTTCCTGGGCGGTTGCTTGCTGCTCGGCATTTAACTGGTGGAAGCGATCGGCGATCTTCACCCATTTGCGGCGGCGATGTTCTTCCATCTCGGGCCAATTGGGCTCCAGTGGGGCAAGGGCCTCGCGCTGCGATGAGGTGAGTTTGCTCCAGGCCAGGCCCCGGGTGGACTGGCCGCGAAACAATGCATCCGGGGTCCAAAATCGACGAATGGCCGCACCCGCCTGATGGCTGAGCGATGCCACCGTAATGCCTGAGGCGGATTCGCTCAAGGTTTCCTCTTGGAAGGCAAGAAAGCCGATATCCAGGTAGGCCTGCACCGGGAGGCGGTCCAGCATGACCCGCTCATCGATTGCGGCGATTCGGCCAATATTTTGCTCAACGGACTGCTCCTCTGCGAGGCCCAGCCCGACCACGACTGCAAGAATGCTGGCCGCCGCCGCCCCCATGCCCCACATTTGGCGGGAGGCAAATCGGGCGCCGGAAGCGAATGGAAAGGCTCCGTGAAGGCGCCGCGATTCAGCCCGGCTTACAGCTGCATGTCGGGCCCGCGCCAGGCCGTGGACTACCTTGGGCGGGAGGTCCCGCTCGCCTTGTCGAAGCACCTGCCGAATTCTGTAAATCAATTGGCTCATTGTCTTTAGTCTTTCAGCTCTGGCTTTAAAAACGCGACCGATTCACTTAGGGCTTTGACTGCCCTGAAGCAGTGAGTTTTCACGCTGCCCTCGGAGCAGCCCATCGCCTGGGCGGTCTGCGCTATGTCCAGTCCCTCCCAATAACGCAGCAGGAAGGCCTGTTGTTGACGAATCGGCAGTGCAGCAATTGCCGATTCCAAGTGCTGCCGGAGCTTTTGCCGGGCTAGGCTCTGCTCCGGGCCGTCGGCCTGCTCATCCGGCATCAGGTCAGCTTCATCGAGCTCCAACCCCGAATCCGAGTCCTCATCACCCTTTGGCCGCATGTCCCCGAAGAGCGTCACCCAGGCTCGGCGGACCTTTTGCCGTCGATGGTGATCCAGGATGGCATTTTGCAGAATCCGCTGAAATAGCATTGGCCACTCATCCGGGCTTCGGTTCGCGTACTTCTCGGCCAGCCGCATCATGGCCTCCTGCACCAGATCCAGGGCTACATCCTCATTGCGAACGCTGAGCATTGCGATGCGAAACGCACGGCGTTCAGCCGCCGCGAGAAAGCCCTCCAGGGCCTTGGTATCCATAATGGGTATGTTAAATTAGAGGGCTTGACCTTGCCGGTACCGGCTCCACAAGAGTCGGCAACGGCGATCCGTCAACTCAAAGCCCTTGCTCAAGGCCTGCATCGCCGACTCTCCAGCGGAGCGCGGGTGGTGCCGGCGGGTAAGGATCACTGGATCTTGATAGGACCACCAACCTATGGAAATGACTGGCGCAGAAATCGTCGTGCGCTGCCTGCATGAAGAGCAGGTAGACCACATCTTTGGATACCCCGGCGGGGCCGTCCTCTACATCTACGACGAGATCTACAAGCAAGACAAATTCAAGCACATCCTCGTGCGCCACGAGCAGGCTGCCGTCCATGCTGCAGACGCCTATGCACGCTCGACGGAAAGTGTTGGCGTGGCCCTGGTGACCAGCGGACCCGGGGTTACCAATGCGGTTACTGGAATTGCCACTGCCTTTATGGATTCCATTCCTATGGTGATCCTCTCAGGCCAGGTACCGACCCATGCAATTGGCCTGGATGCATTTCAAGAGTGCGACACCGTCGGCATCACGCGGCCGTGCGTGAAACATAATTTTCTTGTCAAAGATGTAAAGGATTTGGCCATCACCATCAAGAAGGCCTTTCACCTCGCCCGCACCGGCCGGCCTGGGCCAGTGCTTGTGGACATCCCAAAGGACATCACCCGCAACCGTTGTAAGTTCGACTATCCCAAAGAAGTCACCATGCGGTCGTATAACCCCGTGGTGAAAGGTCATTCGGGTCAGATTAAAAAGGCGGTTCAGTTAATTTTGTCAGCCGAGCGGCCGATGATGTACACCGGTGGTGGAATCATTCTTGGCAACGCTTCGAAGGAACTCCGCGAACTGGTGGACTTACTGGGCTATCCCTGCACCAACACGCTGATGGGCCTAGGCGCCTATCCCGCCACCAACCCGAAGTTTCTTGGCATGCCGGGAATGCATGGCACCTATGAGTGCAATATGGCCATGCAGCACTGTGATGTCTTGGTAGGCATTGGTGCTCGGTTTGATGATCGTGTGATTGGCAACCCCAAACACTTCGCCCAGAATCCGCGGAAGATCATTCATGTCGATATTGATCCGTCTTCCATCTCCAAGCGAGTGAAGGTGGATGTACCCATTGTGGGCGATGTGGGTGAAGTCATGCGCGAGATGATTGTGCAAATCAAAGAGGCGATTGCCGCGGGCCACGGCCCGGATCGAAAGGCAATCGCTCCCTGGTGGGCCCAGATCGAAGAGTGGCGCAAGCGGGATTGCCTTCGCTACAAACAGAACGGCGATGTCATTAAGCCCCAGTACGTGGTGGAAAAGCTCTGGGAGGTCACGAAGGGTGAGGCCTTTGTGACCTCGGATGTCGGTCAGCATCAGATGTTCGCCGCCCAGTACTATAAGTTTGACTATCCCCGCCGTTGGATCAATTCGGGCGGCCTTGGCACGATGGGTGTGGGCCTTCCCTATGCAATGGGCGTCAAGCTGGCTCACCCGGAAGCGGAGGTGGCCTGCATCACAGGCGAGGGCTCGATACAAATGTGTATCCAAGAGCTCTCGACCTGCCAGCAATACCGCCTGCCGGTGAAGGTCGTGAACCTCAATAATCGCTATCTCGGCATGGTTCGGCAGTGGCAGGAGATTGAATACGAGAGCCGATATGCCGAGTCGTATATGGATTCACTGCCGGATTTTGTGAAACTTGCCGAGGCCTACGGCCATGTCGGCATGCAGATTCACAAGCCAGCGGATGTGGAGCCCGCTTTACGCGAGGCGTTTAAGATGAAGGATCGTCTGGTGTTCATGGACTTCATCACCGATCAGGAAGAAAACGTCTGGCCGATGGTGCAAGCCGGAAAAGGGCTGACCGAGATGCTGCTCGGCTCCGA
>Ga0129333_10006512_pt1 | contig 11047 bp, 8 predicted proteins | sample CPB6_08_DNA_FD_94474 | JGI IMG/M metagenome (GOLD analysis project Ga0129333, IMG submission 94474) | Freshwater to marine salinity gradient microbial communities from Chesapeake Bay, USA - CPBay_Sum_0.6_0.8_DNA | ecosystem: Environmental > Aquatic > Marine > Coastal | place: USA: Chesapeake Bay...
CTCAAGCATGAGCGCTTGCAGGCGCGCAACCCAATCGGGCAGGCCCATCACTGGCCGCGCGTGGCCGCTGTACTTACCCGCAAGATGCACCAACTCTCGCAAACGGTATACACGCGGACCGACTAACTCATATACGTGACCGATACTCTCCGGCTGGGATAAAGCATCTACAAAAGCTTGTGCCACATCACCGACGTACACAGGTTGGAACCGTGTGTCTGCACCACCCAATGGCATGATGGGTGCCAGCGACTGCAACTTGGCAAACAGATTCAAGAAACTGTCTTCAGCACCAAATACCACCGAAGGACGAAACGAGGTGACTTGCATGTCTTTCGCATCCAGAAGGATACGCTCGCCCGCTGCCTTGGAACGGGAGTACATCGATGGCCCGTCAATTGCCGCGCCAAGCGCCGACATATGCAACACCCGCTTGATGCCATGACGCGCGCACACTTGTACCAGCAAGCGCGGTAAAGCAACATGCGCATGTTCAAATGCACGCCCCCATGGCCGCGCCGGCCATGAGTGAAGCACCCCTAATAGATTGATCACGCAGTCAACGCGCGGCAGCAGCCGATCAAGAACCGCAGGGTCGAAGATATCAGCGACTGTGACCTGCACCGTCGGTAGAACCTGCAAGTGACGCGCACGATTGTAGCGACGGGTTGGTACGATGACATGACGCCCCGACGCCGCGAGGCGGGCTGCAATGTGGGTGCCGATGAAGCCGCTACCGCCGAGTAGAAGTACAGAGCCGTGATGCATTGTGTGCCTTAGGGTAAATCGCCAAGTTCTATGAGCTGTGCGTCACGTGGTGACACCATACCAAGCCGCGCTTTGAGCGATGGCGCGTGGCTGTCAAAGTGCAGCGCGTACCATGTAGCGTTCGCGAGCACTGCCTTGACGTAGCCGCGCGTTTCAGAAAAAGGAATGCTCTCTGCAAAGATCGCGCCCTCGACCGGTTTGTCGAGTAATGCGCGCCACTGCCGCGGCCGACTCGGGCCTGCGTTATACGCCGCAGTCGCCAGCGTTTGTGAGCCACCCAGGCTCGCCAGTACCATGTTCAGGTATTGCGTGCCCAAGGTGATATTGGTGCGGGTGTCATTTAATCCTGATAATGAAAAACCGCTCATGCCGATTTTTTTTGCGACATAGGTGGCGGTGCGCGGCATGATCTGCATGAGCCCCGAGGCGCCAACCACCGAGCGCGCGGTTTTTACAAAGCGAGATTCTTGTCGTATCAAACCATACACCCATGCTTTATCCAGCCCGATACCGGCAGTTGCGGTGTGCATGATGTCTTCGTGTGGCGTAGGGTAGCGCTGCGCGAGATCAAGCTCGACCTTGGCCCGATCGGCAGCTGCCACCATGCGGTCGAGTGCCTCGCTGCGGCGTGCAAATTCAGCTGCTGCCAGAAGCTGTCTATCATTCATCTTGCGTAGCTGCCAGTTCCATTCGCGATTGCCTTCAAAGCGCAGCTCCAGCTCGTAAAACTTCAGCGCATTGATCAAGCCTGCATTGGAACTTGCCTCGGCATACTCAGCCGCTGTTGGCGGGGCCGGTTTGGTTGGCGCAAGAATCGGCTGGGACAATTCCTCGGTAGATAACAAACCATAAAAATGATGCTGGCCTGCGAGTTGGTGAAAGTACTGCTTGGCATCTTCAACACGTCCGAGCGCTGCATGGGCACGGCCACGCCAGTACAACCATGCCGGATCTTTTTGCAGATCAGGTGGCATGGCATCAATAGATCGAGCCACGAACGGCCAGTCACCGGTTCGTAGCGCAGTACGTACGCGCCACTGGTAGCCCTCGGTCGACAAGGGGGCGTCAAAGCTGCGTCGCCAGTAACCAGGTGCGTCTTTGTCAAGCGCCAATGAGGCTTGCAGCGCAAGCTGTGACCATGCAATCGCAAGTTCTTCAGCATTGAGCCTGGATTGCGCTTTCTCGAGCTGATGTACTGCTTTATCGAGCTTGTCACGGCCCGCCCGTCCGAGCGCAATCAGGAATAGCTCGCGTGAGGTGCGACCGCCGACCGCACCACGCTCCAATACAGCAAACGGTTTATCGATAGCCTGCGCGAGTTGTTTGTCATTGACATCGGTGTGATGAGCGATACGCCGCGCTGTACTACTTACACCACTCTCTACCGCGAGCCGAACTTGACGCCAGATATCGGACTCATTGAATTTTTTATCTTGTGCCAGCTTGCCAATCAGCTCAACACAGCCATCACCATAGTATTTCGGCTGCTGCAGTAAATCACGTGCTGCCTTTGCAATGTTCTCGCCCTTAGCGAGGCGCGACTGTAGTGCATAGCACTTGACTTGCGTGTCATCATTCAGCACAAAGCGTGGGTATTGCTCGTCAAATACACGCCAGTCATGCGCGCGCCCTAGCAATAACAGCCAGTCGTTTCTCAGGCGATCGGCAATCGCCGTACCATCGTACCGATCGAGAAACTGACGAATTTCTCCTTCCGGCGTTGCTGGCAGGCGCGGATATAGTCTGTAGTATTCAACATAAGATTGGATTGGGTAACTGCCCAAGCGTCCTGCTATTCGCCCCGCTTCGCTGGTTTCTCCGCGCAATGAGGCTTCTCTCAGCGCGAGAAAATCGGCGTCGGCACTGTTGCCGACCATGAGCGCGTGTCGATTAGCCGCGCATACCGACGCGATGGGTCCTATGCTGCTGATGGCCGCGCAAAGGATTGCACCTAACCACCATCTTGAGTAAAGCTTCATGAGTTTCCGATAACTACACTGCGATGATCTTGGTACTTGTCTGTTCAGGCCGCGCGCGGCATTAGCAAAGCTTGCAAAGCGCGCCGCTCAGTGAAAGAAGATCTTAGAATATCACGCGTCTAAAAATTGATTCTGCCGATTAACTTGATTTGTCATTCATGAACCAGCCAACTTCCAAAGCCGAACTCAGGCAGCAATTGATCGCAGCGCGGCGCGCACTGTCGGCAACAGACAAGGCCGCTGCCGATGCGCGTATTGTGGCCAAATTACTGTCTTGGCTGCTGGATCATCAAGTGCGGGTACTCGGCGCTTATTTGGCGATTCCGGGTGAGCCCGATTTGTCTGCCTTGTATGATGCACTGCCAACGCATGGCATTACGCTGGCCATGCCGGTCGTGTTGGAGCGACAGCAGCCGCTGGTGTTTGTTGCTTGGCGTCCGGGCGACCCTGTCGCCAAAGACGCCAGCGGCACGGTGGCGCCGAGCGCGCGCGGCGAGTATCTGCAACCCGACGCTGTACTCGCGCCTTGTATAGGCTACACCGCGCAGAATCTGCGCCTTGGCTTTGGCGGCGGCTACTTCGACCGAACGCTGGCCCAAAGCCCACGGCCACGCGCGATCGGCATTGCGTATGCATTTGCCAAGGTCAGCTTTGCATCAGAGGCGCATGACATTCCGCTGGATGTCATTCTTACTGACTAAAAATCGCTCTAGTCTGCGCTGCAATGCTCAGGCGCGTGGCGTCGGGCGCAATCGCTCCCAAATCGCCAAAGTGGGTGCCGCTTGATTCAATGAGTAGAAATGCAGGCCAGGTGCACCACCCGCTAGCAGCCGATCACACATTTGCGACACCACATCCAGACCAAATGCCCGGATAGATTTTGTGTCGTCGCCAAACGAGGCCAGCTTGAGCCGAATCCAACGCGGCACCTCAGCGCCGCACATATCGGAGAATCTGGCTAGTTGCGAGAAATTCGTGATCGGCATGATGCCGGGGAATACCGGTACATCGGCACCCAAGCGCGCAGCATCATCAACGAACCGGAAGTACGCATCAGGATTATAAAAATACTGAGTAATGGCCGCGTTGGCGCCGGCTTTTACTTTACGAACGAAATTCTGCAAATCGTCTTGCGGCGATTTGGCTTGTGGATGCATCTCCGGATACGCCGCGGCTTCGATATGAAACCAGTCGCCGGTCTCTTCGCGAATAAAAGTGATCAAATCGCTGGCGTAGTGAAGTTCACCGAAAGTGCCGCCAAAACCACTCGGTAAATCGCCGCGCAGCGCGATGATATGGCGAATGTTCTGCGCCTTGTACTCGTTAATAATGGCACGCAGATCGTCACGCGTACGGCCTATGCATGAGAGGTGCGGTGCTGCGTGATAGCCCTCTTGCTGAATTTCGAGAACGGTATCGCGGGTACCGGCTTGGGTCGACCCGGCAGCGCCGAAGGTCACCGAAAAATAGGCGGGGTTGATCGCAGCAAGCTGCTGACGCGCCTGCCTGAGTTTGTCGGCACCTTCCGGGGTTTTAGGTGGGAAGAATTCAACACTGAATAAAGTTTGTTGCATGGTTTTATTTCGGAATAAACGCGGATAACAACCAAGACACGACGCTGTACACAAAGGCAGCAATAATCGCTGCACCGAAACTGGTCACTTGAAAACCGGGCACGATGTCGGCCACTGCCCAAAACATCAGTCCGTTGACAACAAAAATGAACAGTCCCAGCGTGACAAAGGTAATTGGCAAGGTCAACACCAGAATGATGGGACGAATAAGCGTATTGACCAAGCCGAGTACTAATGCCGCTGTTAGCGCTGTAGTAAAACTATCGACTTGCACTGTGTCGAGCAAGTGCGGCAGCACAAATAGTGTGAGCGTGTTAACGAGCCAGATGAGCAGCAAGCGCATCGAACCTCGGGGGTTGGTGCGGGTGAGTAGCGCGAGCAGCGCCACCCACCCTATAGACATCGATCAATAACGATAGTGATCAGGCTTGTACGGGCCTTCTTTTTTGACACCAATGTACGCCGCCTGCTCTTCAGTCAGTTTCGTGAGCTGCGCATTGAGCGTTTTCAGCTGCAGCAACGCGACTTTTTCGTCGAGATGCTTAGGCAGGGTGTAGACGCCGATAGGATAGTTCTCGGTTTTCGTGAACAGCTCGATCTGCGCGATGGTCTGGTTCGCAAACGACGAGCTCATCACATACGATGGATGACCGGTACCGCAACCGAGGTTCACCAGACGGCCTTCGGCCAGCAAGATGATGCGCTTGCCATCCGGGAAAATCACATGGTCTACCTGCGGCTTGATGTTTTCCCATGTGTACTGCTTCAGCGCGACCACTTCGATTTCATTGTCGAAGTGACCGATGTTGCAGACGATGGCTTGGTCTTTCATCTTCTTCATGTGCTCGTGCGTGATCACATGGTAGTTGCCGGTGGCGGTCACGAAGATGTCTGCATGCTCTGCAGCGTATTCCATGGTGACGACACGGTAGCCTTCCATTGCCGCTTGCAGCGCGCAGATCGGATCAACCTCGGTCACCCACACTTGCGCCGACAGCGCGCGCAACGCCTGGGCTGAGCCTTTACCCACATCGCCATAGCCAGCAACAACCGCTACCTTGCCGGCGATCATGACATCAGTGGCGCGCTTGATCGCATCGACCAGCGATTCGCGGCAGCCGTACAGGTTGTCGAATTTGGACTTGGTGACCGAGTCATTCACGTTGATGGCCGGGAAGGCCAGTTTGCCTTCATTGAACATCTGGTAAAGACGATGCACGCCGGTAGTCGTCTCTTCGGTCACACCTTTGATTTTCGCCAGACGCGTCGAGTACCAAGTCGGATCGGTAGCAAGTTTTTTCTTGATCGAGTTGAACAGGCATACCGCTTCTTCCGAATCCGGATTCGCCAGCACGCTGATGTCTTTCTCCGCGCGCGTACCGAGATGTAGCAGCAAGGTAGCGTCACCACCGTCATCGAGAATCATGTTCGAGTAGCCGCCATCGGGCCACTCGAAAATGCGGTGCGTGAAATCCCAGTATTCGTCGAGGTTCTCGCCCTTGAACGCAAAGACTGCGGTGCCATTCGCCGCGATCGCGGCGGCAGCATGGTCTTGCGTGGAGTAGATGTTGCAAGACGCCCAACGAACTTCTGCACCCAGCGCCTCAAGGGTCTGGATCAGCACAGCGGTTTGTATGGTCATGTGCAAAGAGCCAGTGATACGCGCGCCTTTGAGTGGCTTGCTGGCAGCGAATTCTTCGCGAATCGCCATCAGACCGGGCATTTCGGTCTCGGCGATTCTGATTTCTTTATTGCCCCACTCGGCCAGACTGATGTCGGCAACGTGGTAATCGTGGGTAGTAGCTGATTTGAGTACGGCGCTCATCACGCCCTCCTTTCATTAAATCGAAAAAAGTAACGTGAGCGCCGTTGCTGAGTTTGCCAAGCCTGGCGAGTGAAAACTCGTCGCAACGCTCCTTGGCAGCTCGCTATTCTAAACGAATAATCAGATGCCAGCTGCGGCCTTCAATGCAGCAGCCTTGTCGGTACGCTCCCAGCTGAACTCGGGTTCGTCGCGACCAAAGTGCCCGTAAGCCGCTGACTTGCGATAAATCGGCCGCAGCAGGTTCAGCATCTGCACGATACCTTTTGGTCGCAGATCAAAATGCTCGCGCACCAGCTGCTCGATTTTTTCGTCGCTGACTTTGCCGGTACCGAAGGTGGTGACCATTACCGAGGTTGGCTTGGCGATGCCAATCGCATAAGAAATTTGAATCTGGCACTTCGACGCCAAACCGGCGGCAACGATATTCTTGGCCACATAACGACCAGCGTAAGCGGCGGAGCGATCAACCTTGGACGGGTCTTTGCCTGAAAAAGCGCCACCACCGTGGGGCGCTGCGCCGCCATAGGTATCAACGATGATTTTGCGACCGGTGAGGCCACAATCGCCCTGCGGACCACCAATCACGAAGCGCCCGGTCGGGTTCACCAGATAACGCGTATTTTTCAGCCACTCGGCGGGCACCACCGGCTTGATGATCATTTCGATCGATGCCTCTTCGATCTGCTTGTGCTCGACTTCAGGCGCGTGCTGCGTTGACAGCACGATGGTATCGATCGCGACCGGTTTGCCATCGACATACTTGAGCGTGACCTGCGACTTGGCGTCAGGCCGCAACCACGCCAAGCGACCGTCTTTGCGCAAATGCGACTGACGCTCGACGATACGGTGCGCGTAGTAAATAGCAGCAGGCATTAAATCAGGGGTCTCGTCGCAGGCATAACCAAACATCAAGCCCTGATCGCCAGCACCTTGGTCGAGGTCAAGCCCTTTGCCCTCATCGACACCCTGAGCAATATCCGGTGACTGCTTGTCATATGCGACCAGTACCGCGCAGCCTTTGTAGTCGATACCGTAGTCGGTGTTGTCGTAGCCGATGTCTTTGAGGGTGTCGCGCGCGACTTTTATGTAATCTACATTCGCGCTCGTGGTGATCTCGCCTGCCAGCACAACCAAGCCGGTGTTGCAGAGCGTTTCAGCGGCGACGCGCGCACGCGGGTCTTGGTCCAAAATGGCATCAAGAATTGCATCGGAAATTTGATCGGCGACTTTGTCCGGGTGACCCTCGGAAACCGATTCGGAGGTAAACAAGTACTCGTTAGACATGCAAGCTCCCAAAAGCTGGTTAACACGTTGTCGCGGTCAACTCGGTGAGCCTGCGACGCTTTAGCGAAATTTGTAGACCGCCTCGCAAGTTGTCTATTAACTCGGCGGTGATGACGCGTGGTATTTTACTGAGTTTGCACGAAATCAGCAAAGCCCCGCTTTATTCCGCAATGGTATTCCCTCAGCTTTACATTTTGCTAGCGTTGCGGTGGCTGCACGTCATCGAGGTGCCAGCATGCGCCTGATACTTGCGCTGATATGGGTATTGCATTGGCTGCCACTGCCTGTGCTGGGTCGTATTGGCGAGTTGTTCGGTGAAGTGCTGTACATGCTAATGCGTGAGCGGCGCCGGATTACCTTGACCAACCTGTCGCTCTGCTTCCCCGATTCGTCATCACATGAGCGGCAGTCACTAGCGCGCGCGCATTTTCGCTCGTACGCACGCAGCGTACTCGAACGCGGCATTCTTTGGTGGGGCTCGCCCGCGCGGTTGCAGCGATTGATTGATATCGATCCTGAAGTGCCAACGCAAAGCTCGATCGAGCAGCCGACTATTTTTCTTTGTCCGCATTTTGTATGTCTGGAGGTTGCGGGTGTCGCGATCACCATGCGCGGGCCGCTTTGCTCCATCTACACGCAGCAACGGAATAGAGTGTTTGATCAGGCGCTGCGCGATGGTCGCTCGCGTTTTGCGTCCCGCGAGGAGGCCGATCGCTTCCTGATCTCACGCGGCGACGGTATCAAGCCGATTATTCGTGCAATGCGAAATGGTCGGCCTTTCCTGATGCTGCCTGATATGGACTTTGGTCCGCGCGAGTCTATCTTCGTGCCGTTCTTTGGGGTTCCGGCCGCGACACTCACCGCGCCGGCACGACTAGCCGCAACAACGCAGGGACAAGTGATTCCTGTTACCACGCAGTTCAGACCACATTATCAAGGCTGGCGGGTGTGTTTTCACCCGGCTTGGAAAGATTTCCCCGGTGACGATATCACCGCAGCGACGCGGCGCATGAATGAGTTCATCGAAGCGCAAGTAATGCGCGCGCCCGCCGAGTATTTTTGGTCGCATAAACGCTTCAAAACCAGACCGGAAGGTGCGCCCTCCGTATATGCATAACAACGCTGGTCGGCATAATTTTAAAAAATTGATCCATCCGCAGACAACCATGAAAATCAAATTTACCAAGATGCACGGTGCAGGTAACGACTTTATCGTGATTGATGCAGTACGCCAGTCGGTGAATTTGACTGCCGAGCAATGCCGGCAATTAGCCGATCGTCGCCTTGGTATCGGCGCTGACCAAATTTTAGTTGTTGAGCGACCGTCACAAGCGGGGATTGATTTTCGCTATCGAATTTTCAATTCGGATGGCGGCGAGGTAGAGCAGTGCGGCAACGGCGCACGCGCGTTTGTAAAATTTGTCGTTGAAAAAGGGCTGACCGAGCAGCGCGAGATTCGCGTTGAAACAATGTCGGGCGTTATTTCACCGCGCTTGGAAGATGACGGTCAGGTCACGGTCAACATGGGCGCGCCGGTGCTTGCAGTGGAGCGCGTGCCGTTCGATAGCAGCGGTTTGCAACCCAGCCAAGTTGGGCAGATCGCACTGTGGCCACTCGAGGTTAATGGCTCATCTGTGTCGATCGCTGCGCTGTCGATGGGTAATCCGCATGCGGTGCAATGGGTGAGCAACGTCGATGATGCGCCAGTTGCCGCGCAAGGCCCGCTGATCGAGCACCATCAGCGCTTTCCGCGCCGTGTGAACGCGGGCTTCATGCAAGTGGTCGACCGTGGCCACATTCGCTTGCGGGTGTTCGAGCGCGGCGCCGGAGAAACGCTCGCCTGTGGCACCGGCGCCTGCGCCGCCGTAGTCGCAGGTATTTTGCACGGCGATCTTGATTCACCCGTCGCAGTTGACACTCGCGGTGGACGGCTGACGATTAGCTGGCAGGGCGGAGAGTCCGCCGTGATGCTGACCGGGCCGGCGGTGAGCGTGTTCGAGGGAAGCTTCGAAAGCTAAAACATGCCGGGCGTGGATTGAGCGGCTTCTATGCTCACGACGAGCGGCTGCGTCGACTTTGCGATTCTCTTCTGGGGCTGAAGATACTTCGAAAGCGGTACAAGCGCTGCCGGTAATTTCCTTCCGGACCGACACGGCCATGTGGCTCGGCGATGTCGAATATTCGCGCGGCGCGTTCCAGTGCGCGCCGCTGTTCACCCGTCTCTACCTGTATCAGTCGACGTCGGCTACGCGGATGTGATTTACGGATATCGACCTCAAGACAATGGCCATGGTCTGAGGATTCCACATTAATCAGCAATGCCTCGGCCCGACTCAAGCCAAACCAGTACGCCAATTCGACGCGGGCGGCGAGGAAGGGATACTGGCTACTGACATCACGATTGAACGAGGCGCGCGCCGCTATCGCCCACTCGGTGCGGCGCACCGGCGGCGCAATACGATTAAGCATGGCGGCCGCTTGCTGATCGCCCTGACTTGCCGCTTTTTGCAGCCAGTACACGGCGCGCACATCGGCACGCGGATCAACACGGCGCGATCGCCACGCAAGATGTGCTAATTCGAGTTGAGCAGCGCGATGGCCGGCCGCACCAGACAGCTCCAGACATCGGCGCGATTCCTTGATGCTGCGACGTGAAAACTCCGGCTTGAGATAAATTCGTGAGATCGCAAACCAAGCCGCTGCCTCGCCACTCTCGGCGGCCAACGACAACCACCGGATGGCTTTTTTGTAGTGAGCGACACCGGGCAGTCGCCGCAGTCGTTTTCCATTTTCGTCCATGCGCGCCGCCAGCAAGCCGTACTCCAGCTGTGCTTTGGCATCTCCACCTTCTGCCGCGATTCTCATATACCGCTCGGCCAAGCGGAGATTGACCTCAGCCTGGCCCATGATTGCCTGTGCACAGCGAAGAAACAGGCTGAGTTGTGTCTTGCTCGGGGTGATACGGTGTATGGATGGGCCGTGGCAACGGCGATCCAGATCTTGCGCGATCGGCAGCGCCCACAACAGGAATTTATTTGCGTCGCCCTGCTGCCACCAATAATCCGCCATGGCGTATTGCGCATCGGCGATACCGCCCAGCGCCGCCTTGGTCACTAACTCGATGATCTGACTTCGTCGCTTGTTGATCTGCGCTGTCACCGGCTGCGGACCGCCGCTCAGCAGCTCGTGCAGTCCGAGCTGCTGTGCAAGCAGCCACTGCGCGTCAGCCAAGCCCGCCTCGGCTGCGCCGGTCAGGGCCCGCATGGATTTTTGACGCAGCCCGTCGTCAGCTCGTAGCCAGCAGCTGAATACCAGCATCGCGAACACCAATCCGGCGCGCGCCGATTTGCCTTCAAAAGCCCGCTCGTACCAGAGCGCCACACGTAACGGGTCTTCGGCCTGTAACGCCACCGCGTACGACACATGTTCGCCAATCAGCATCCATGCCTCTTGCTGATTTTGCTCGGCGGCTTTCTCCAGCCAATGCAGCGCGGTGGGGTGACTTTGAGGCAGGTTGGTGCTGCCGAACAGGTAGCGCTTACCAAGCGCCAGCTGGGCCTGCGGATGGCCAGCGCGCGCAGAGCGAATGATTAGCAGTTCCTCTCGGTTGGCCATGA
>Ga0129333_10006513_pt1 | contig 11047 bp, 11 predicted proteins | sample CPB6_08_DNA_FD_94474 | JGI IMG/M metagenome (GOLD analysis project Ga0129333, IMG submission 94474) | Freshwater to marine salinity gradient microbial communities from Chesapeake Bay, USA - CPBay_Sum_0.6_0.8_DNA | ecosystem: Environmental > Aquatic > Marine > Coastal | place: USA: Chesapeake...
AGCTGCCTTCTTCACAAGTGTACAGCGCTTGGCAGATCAGTCCAATGTAAAAATGCATGCGATTTCTACCGGGCTGGTCGATAAAGGATTCGATTTTGGCAGTGACCGGGTACGTCCCTTATCGGCACCACGGGTGGCATTGTTAACCGGAGAGGGTACCAGTAGTACCGCCGTGGGGGAGATATGGCATTTTTTCGATCAACAGTTGCGTTATCCAATCACCTTATTGAATACCTCTTCTTTTTCCGCTGCTGACCTTAAGGATATCGATGTATTGATCATGGCCGACGGACGCTATCGTTTTCTTGACGGAAAAGAAATACAAGGTGATTTTAAAAGCTGGATCAGTGCCGGCGGAAAATTAGTAGCCCTAGAAGGGGCGGTGGCCCAGTTGGCAAAAACAGATTGGGGGATCAAGGCAAAAAAGAAAAACGATGAGGGTGATAAAAAAGAGCGCGAACCCTACGAGGCTCTTTCTGTATTTGGGGATAGAGAGAGAGATTATCTCTCTGGTTTTACACCAGGTGCCATCTGGAAAGTTTCGTTAGATACGACCCATCCACTTGCTTTTGGATACGGCGCTAACTTCTATACACTTAAAATGGACGACAGGATCTATGAATTTATCTCCGAGGGAGGATGGAATGTAGGTGTGATCAAACAAGAGCCACCGCTCTCTGGTTTTGTGGGTACTACACTGAAGCCTCAAATTAAATATGTGTTGTCGGTAGGACAACTCAGCATAGGCAGAGGGGCTGTCACCCTGTTTACCGACGATATTCTTTTCAGAAGTTTTTGGGAAGCAGGAAAGCTGATGCTGTGCAATGCAGTATTCTTTTCGGCCGATTAATGTTATTGATCCATGAAACGTTTTTATTGTTTTTTTCTTTTTTTTCTGTCGCTCTCTCTTAGGGCACAGCAGGTCAGTTCAGTACAATTATACCAGCGAATTCAAAAATTGAATGTGCTCGGATCGGTTTTGTACATAGCAGCCCATCCCGACGATGAAAATACCAGACTTATCGCTTATCTCTCAAATGATCGTCAGTACCGGACAGGCTATCTTTCGCTGACCAGAGGAGACGGCGGTCAGAATCTGATCGGTGAGGAGCAAGGTGTTGCGCTGGGTTTGATAAGAACGCAAGAATTGTTGGCGGCGCGACGCATCGATGGAGGTGAACAATTCTTTACCCGTGCCTTTGATTTCGGATATTCTAAAACGCCCAGGGAAACCTTTGAAAAGTGGGATCGTGAGGCCATTCTTTCCGATGTGGTGTGGGTGATCCGTCGTTTTCAGCCCGATCTGATCATAGCTCGCTTTCCCAGTACAGGAGAGGGAGGGCATGGGCATCATACTGCTTCGGCCATCTTGGCGCAAGAGGCTTTTGAGGCCGCTGCCGATCCTCAACGTTTCAAAGAGCAACTGGTCTTTACTTCGCCGTGGAAGGCCACCCGTTTACTTTGGAATACATTCAATTTCGGAGGCAACAACACCACACGTGACGATCAATTTAAAGTAGATGTAGGTGGGTACAATCCCTTGCTTGGCAAGAGTTATGGAGAAATTGCCGCGGAGAGCAGAAGCCAGCACAAAAGTCAGGGGTTCGGGGTGCCCGCTTCCAGAGGAGAGGCGCTGGAGTATTTCAAAACAATCAAAGGTGTTGCGCCACAAAAGGATCTGATGGATGATGTTGCCACAGGCTGGCAACGGGAAGAGGGCGGCATTCTCATTAAAAAAACGATAGATAGTCTCTTACAACATTTTGATTTTACCGCTCCGCAATATTCCCTGCGTGGATTACTTCGGCTTCGTCAACAAATGATCAGCACACTGGCCCCCGGGTATTGGAAAGCACAAAAGTTAAATGAGTTGAATGCTTTATTGCTACCGCTCTCCGGAATCTATGCGGAAGCTTTTTCAACACAGCCCCTGGCCGTGCAGGGAGACTCCGTTAAACTGACCCTTTCTGTTGTCAACCGCATGGGGGTTTCGTGTCAGTTGCAGGGTTGGCGTATTGACCAAAAGGGGGCTTCGCTTGATACGCTATTAGGTTCCAATAAAAGCTGGACGCTTAACTATACGCATCCTATAGAGAAAAGCAAACCCATTACTCAGCCATACTGGTTGCGTGCTCCTATGCAAGAGGGATACTTTACTGTAACCGATCAACAGCAGATCGGTCAGGCCGAAGACAGAGCCGCAATTGTATGTACGCTCTCGATAAAGTTAGAGGGGCAACCAATAGAAGTTGAGTTACCCGTTCGCTATAAATTTACTGATCCTGTCAGAGGGGAGCTCTATTGGCCCCTGGTTATTTCTCCTGCTGTATTAGTGCAGCCTGCCGACCCGGTGCAACTTGTCTTCAAGGGTCAAAAAACTGCTGATGGATCGGTGCGTTTCAGTACCCTGCAGGCCGGAAAAAAAATTCGGACTGTTGTGCAAGGAGGCCTCCAGGAAACGCCTTCTCTCTTCTTTACGCAGGATACCTTGTCTTTATCGAAAAAAGATCAAGTGGCTTCACTGAGCTATCAGGTATCACCTGCTACACCGGAGCGTAGTTTGGTCATCGAGGCCCAGGATGAAAGGTTCAATTCTTATACACAATACCGTTCTGACATTCGCTACGATCATATTCCCGCACTCAGTTATTTTTTGCCGACCACTGTCGAGGTCAAAAAGATCGATTTGCAAACAAGAGGTAAAAGAATCGGTTATATCGAGGGAGCCGGAGATAAGATCCCCGATGCGCTGACCCGGATGGGCTTCGAGGTAGTCTTACTGCAAGAAAAAGATATGACGCTTGCTCAGTTACAGCAATGCGATGCGATCATTACCGGTGTGAGAGCATATAATACGCATGATTGGCTTAACAAAGTTTACGATCGATTGATGCAATATGTAGAAAAAGGCGGTAACCTGATTGTGCAGTATAATACCAGCAGCCAAATAGGTCCGGTAAAAGCGCAGATCGGGCCTTATCCTTTTACGATCTCTCGTAATCGCATTACCGATGAAAAGGCACAGGTCGTTTTTGCCGACTCTTCGCACGTGCTTTTTCATTTTCCGAACCGTTTGGGTCCTGCTGATTTTACAGATTGGGTACAAGAGCGAAGTATTTATCATGCGGCCTCCGGTGCTACTGGGTATCAGTATTTACTTCGCATGCAGGACCCCGATGAGCGGGCCGACGAAGGAGCCTTGATTGTTGCACCTTATGGAAAAGGCTGGTTCACTTACACCGGATTGGCGCTGTTTCGTCAGCTACCTGCCGGTGTTAAGGGTGCCTATCGCTTACTTGCCAACCTGATCGCTCTTAACCAACAAGACAAACATGGATTCTGATAAATCTCGTGAAAGCAGTACCCGTTCTGATATCGCCTTCTACGCGGCTATTATCGGTGGACTTGTACTTGGGATCCTGATAAAAAAAATAAGAGTGGGTGTCTTGATCGGTTTGGCACTGGCGGCCATGATTATCTTTACGGGGTGGGTCAAAACCAAGCGCAATAGGTAAGATATGGACAAAAACGAGAAACCACCCTTTTTTAAGCAATGGTCCGGATGGTACCTGTCTGTGCTGTTCTTTTTATTGCTATTGATATTATTCTTTAAATGGCTTACTGATTATTTCGCATGAGTACCCTCGATTGGATAGTACTTGTCTTGACGCTCGCCGTAATTATTATTTACGGACTCTATAAAAGTCGCACCACGCAAAATCTGGATGGTTATTTTCGCTCGAACAGAAATCTGCCCTGGGGCTTAGTCTTATTAAGCATCATGGGAACACAGGCCAGTGCCATCACCTTTCTGTCAGCTCCCGGTCAGGCATACACCGATGGGATCAGATTCGTTCAGTATTATTTCGGTATCCCACTTGCCATGGTGGTGATCTGTATCTTCTTTGTACCCATATTTAGAAAAGGGAATTATTATACCGCTTACGAATACCTGGAGCAGCGTTTTAACGGGGGTACACGTACCCTTACTTCTTTTTTATTTTTATTGCAACGAGGGCTCTCCACCGGCATCAGTGTTTTCGCACCCTCTCTTATTTTATCTTCTCTGATGGGCTGGGATATTATCTGGACCAATATTTTTCTGGGAGGGTTACTCATCATTTATACTATTTCAGGAGGAGCCAAAGCAGTTGCCTATACACAGCAATTACAGTTGATCATTGTCTTTACCGGAATGTTCTTAGCAGGATGGATGGTGGTTAATTTATTGCCTGAGGGAGTCGGATTTACCGATGCACTGGCTATTGGGGGTCAACTGGGTAAGTTCAATGTGATCTCTTCCGGAATGGTTAATGGAAAATTCGATTGGAGCGACCAGTATAATATCTGGAGCGGGTTAATTGGCGGTTTCTTTTTGGCGCTTTCTTATTTCGGCACGGACCAAAGCCAGGTGGGGCGTTACCTGACCGCCCAGTCGCTCAAAGAGAGCCGCATGGGTTTGTTGATGAATGGCTTTGTAAAAGTGCCCATGCAGTTTTTGATCTTGCTGGTAGGCGTCTTGGTCTTTTCTTTTTATCAATTTCAACAAGCGCCGATCTTTTTCAACCAGGTGCAGATAGAAAAACTAAGGTCTTCTGGTGTTTATGGAGATTCGTTACGGGTAGCCGAAGATGCCTATAGCCAGCTTGGCCTGCAAAAAAAAGAGTTGGTCTTGCAATATTCTAAGAGCAGATCGACTTCCATTACTGCGACTGCCATAGAAGCCGATCCGTTTGTCCAACCACCACAAGCGCGATTAATAGATTCCATTCGGCAATTACAGTTTCGCTCTGACAGCATCCGTGGCCGAGTCAAATATTGGATTGCCACTAAGATTCCGGATGGAGACAGTAATGATACCAATTATATCTTTTTACGTTTTGTAGTCGATCACTTACCGGCCGGGTTGGTAGGGTTATTGATCGCTATTATTTTTTTAGCCTCCTGGGGAAGTATTGCTGCCGCCATCAACTCGCTGGCTTCTTCTACCATGATCGATTTTCATAGGCGCTTTGCGAGTCGTTCTGATAGCCCCGAGACTGAATACAGGATATCTAAATGGTATACTTTCGGCTGGGGGATTTTTTGTATTGCAGTTGCTATGTTCACCTACAATATCGGCAACAGCCTGATCGAAGCAGTCAATGTGTTGGGCTCTTTGTTCTACGGAGTGGTACTGGGTATTTTTTTAGTAGCTTTTTTTGTACCGCAAATCACCAGTGGAAAACTTGTTTTTTGGGCAGCCCTCTTAGCTGAACTGGTTGTAATTGCGGTGTTCGCTCTGTCGAAGCTTGGATGGATCAAACTGGCCTTTCTCTGGCTCAACCCATTAGGGGCGCTGCTGGTCGTGTTGCTGAGTGTGCTGCTGCAAGTAGTCACAAAAAAAAATCGCTCCGGTCATGGAGCGACTTTTTCTGATTAAGCATCGGCATCACTTTAGTTCTGCCAGCAACTTTTCGTTGAGCTTTACGTAATCCATATTTTTTGCCGCTAAGGCCAGTTCCTTCGATTTCTCGGCAGCGGCTTTTGCTTCGGCGGTCTTTCCCAGTTTGGCCAGGCAATTGGCACGCTGGTGGTGCACCCAATAGGCAGACGGTGTTGCTTCAATGGCTTTATCGAACCAGGACAGTGCCTGCTTCAGGTCTTTTCCATTTTCCATGTAATACATGGCTGCATTGAAGTAGGGTGGTTTTTCTCCCTGCATCACCTTGGCGATATTACTCATGATCTTACTGTCGATATCGGTGGTAATGGGTAGACTAACCTGGGTATTGTCCCAAGAGAGTGTCAAGTTGCAGCTATTGGGTTTAATATCGTTAACCGCTATAGTGAAATTCTCGACATTGTATTTTAATTTTTCTACTGGTGCCATTACGCGTACGAGATCCATTTCGGGCTTGTAGGCGCTGGGACTGGTGACATCGGTTTGCTTGCTGATGATCAAAGTCCATTTTTCTTTGTCAGGAATGCTGAGCAATCCGTATTTGCCGGGGGCAACCGTTACACCACCAATTATGACCTCGTCGGAGAACTGCAGCGTGGTAGCATTGTTGGCTCCGGTACGCCAAACAGCACCAAAAGGTACCAGGTCTCCATAGACCTTACGGCCTTTTACGGCGGGGCGAGAGTAATTGATCTCGATACTGCCAAGCCCAAAGTCTTGTTTTATAGTCTGAGCTGGACTAGGGGCAGGTGTTTTAAGCTGTGCCTCGGCGCTCATCAGAAAAGCAAAGCAACCGGCCAGCCAAAAGATTTTTTTCATGTGTCAAATAATTTTTGGACTGTAAAATTAGGATAATCCCTGTATTTGACGCCTCTTCAAAAAAAGGGGAGTCTATAGTTTGAAGCCTGGGTGGAATTGTTCCAGGGTTTTGCGTAAGAAATCCCTGTCTAGGTGGGTATAGATCTCTGTTGTGGTGATGCTGGCATGCCCCAGCATTTCCTGTACGGCACGTAAGTCTGCACCTCCCTCTACCAGGTGGGTGGCGAAAGAATGGCGAAAGGTGTGGGGAGAGACCGATTTTTTGATACCAGCTGCAGCTGCCCGTTCTTTGATGATATAAAATATCATGACCCTCGATAAGGCACCTCCTCGCTTATTGAGAAACAAAATATCTTCCATTCCTTTTGCCGGGATCTGCTGTGATCGGATCTGCTCACGGTAAATTTTTATGTATCGGGCTGCCTCTTTTCCGATCGGTACTAGTCTTTCTTTATCACCTTTTCCAGTAACCCGTATATAATCGAGGTCGAGATAGAGTTGTGATATCCTTAATCCGATCAATTCACTTACGCGAAGCCCGCAACTGTACAACGTCTCCAAGATCGCCTTATTGCGGGTCCCCTCGGGCTTGCTTAGGTCGATGGATGCGATCATCGACTCTATCTCTTCGAAGCTGAGCGTGTCAGGCAACGATCTTTTTTGTTTGGGTGCTTCCAGCAGTGTGGTCGGGTCGTTACTTACGATCTGCTCCAATACACAATAGCGAAAAAACGATTTGAGGCCCGAGATGATACGAGACTGAGAACTGGCAGACAAGCCCATAGCGGCGATCCACTGAATAAATTGGCGAAGGGTCTCCGGTGTTGTTTCATCGGGCCGGGGAGGGTTCGAATCCAGCTGTAGATAGCTGGTGAGTAGTTCGATGTCCCTTCCATAGGCCGCTACGGAATGATCGGATAAGGAGCGTTCCAATTGTAACCAGGCCTTGTATCCTTTTTTGTAGGGCTCCCACATGGTATGTTACTCCAAAACGATATTTTTTTCTTTTTCTACCCACTTGTTATTAAGCTTGAAACGCACCCAGATACGTTTCTCAGTAATATGTACCGAATCGAGATGATCGTGGATCAGATCGTAGTCTATAGGAATTTTTTCGCCAAAAGTCATCATCGCTTTTTTTCCGGTATAGGCATCCTCTACATAAATATTGCCTCTGTCGGTGTTGACGATCAGCTGTTCCGCAACAGAAAATTTGGGATCAAATGAGTTGATGCCGCTCGAATTGACAGAGAATTTCTCTGACTTGTCATAGGGGAGCTTCAACTGAAATCCCCGGCCTGTGAGACAGTCATTGAAGAGCACCCACACATAGGCGTTGTCTTTGAATTTCGCCGTTACAAAATTTTTATTGATGCGTACAGATTGTTCAATGAGGTACGTAAAGCCAGTTTTGGTGTAGGCATCCATTCCGCCATGATGCCACTGGATGGTATCGGGTAAGCACCCTGCCATAGAGATACTGACAGTAGGAAGGGTTTCGTGCTTTCCGATAAACCGGATTGTATCGTTAGAGCAGGTTGTGTCGCAAAACGTAGGAGGACTACCGGCTCCACTATTGCAAGACAATAAAGAAACAGAAAATAGGCTGATGCCCAGCAATAAGATAAGGCCTGTCGCTCTCATGGTACTATGCATTTATACAAATTTAGATCGTTTGATTGATTATATTTGCGCCCCATGCAAAAGCCTTCTCCCATCGAATTACGTTCATTCCGGGCAAAAGCCAGACATCGCAAAACGGCCCTAAGACGATTTTTGACTGGCCTCGAAAAAAATCCTGTGCGAGGTCTTCAGCAGCTGATTGCTCAAACAGAGAAAAAAGTATGGATCGAGACCGATTGTTTGTCTTGCGCCAATTGTTGTAAGACGATGACGCCCACCTATACCCCCGCCGATTTGAACCGAATTGCTCGCTATTTTGGTATGACAGTAGCTGCCGTAAAAAAGAAGTGGCTGAAACAAGAGAGGGGAGGCGATCGTGATTGGGTTAACCGCTCTACACCCTGTCAATTTTTGAACAAAGTCAATAATAAGTGTCGTATCTACTCCATCAGACCGGTGGATTGCGCGGGATTCCCTCATCTGGGTAAGCGATTTAGTGAATATGTGCACGTACATAAGCAAAATATTGAAAGCTGTCCCGCTGCCTTTTCCCTGGTAGAGAAATTAGTACAGCAAATAAAAGGGTGATCTCTATTGGGGTGGAGATAGTAGTTTTTTGCCGGCAAATCAGAAGCAACTGAGGTCCTCTATCAACTCTATTAACGGGGGATGACCTTTCTTCCATGTAATCGCTACAACATCGTACTGTAGCCATTTTCGGTTATAGGACCGAAGTAATACCCCGGCAGCCCGTTGCAGCATTCTCATTTTTTGGGCGGTAACGCGTTGGGCCGGTGTTCCCCATTTGTCGCTGCTGCTGGTTTTGACCTCGATAATATGCAGCCATTCTCCTTTGATCGCCACAATGTCAATTTCTGCTCTTCCCCATCTGAAATTTCTATTGACAATGGTATAGCCTTTTTCTTGCAGCCATTCCGCTGCCAACGATTCTCCGGCACTACCCAGTGAAAGATGCTTGCTCATGCTGTATCTTTATCTAAGTATAAACCCAAAAGCGAATGGATGCAATATTTCCGCTACACGGTGTAATTAAAAATTATGATTGGGGTGGGTATCAGTTCATCGCCAAGATGTTATTACAGGACAATCCAGCACAAAAACCTTTTGCCGAATACTGGATGGGAACGCATGCGCAAGGAATGGCGCAGGTAGAAACTTCGACAGGGGAGTGTTGGCCCATAGAAAAACTGACCGGTCAGCTTTCTTTTTTGCTAAAGGTGCTTGATGTACGCTCCATGCTCTCGATCCAGGTGCATCCCTCTAAAGAAGCGGCTATGGCCGCATTTGAGCAAGAGAATCAAAAAAATATTCCACTCGATGCTCCCTTTCGAAATTATAAAGACGCCAATCATAAGCCCGAGTTGATGGTAGCACTTAGTCCTTTTTGGCTTCTGCATGGGTTTCAGGATCCTGCATTATTGCGAAAAACACTTAGTGCCAAAAAGGCCCTTCATTTCTTGTTATCTATTTTTGAAAAAGGGGGTTATGAAGCGCTTTACCGATCGGTTATGGAGATGCCGCAGGAACTGGTAACGGCTCATCTGCAGAGCCATCTGGATGCCATCGTGCCCTTGTACCAGCAAGGACAATTGGGTAAGGATGATCCCGATTTTTGGGCTGCTCGAGCGGCTCTTGATTTTTCACAAGGGGGAAACATAGACAGAGGGATATTCTCTATTTACCTTTTTAACCTGGTGCATCTTTTACCAGGCCAGGCCATTTTTCAGGATGACGGTGTGCCGCATGCTTATTTAGAGGGACAGAATGTCGAGATCATGGCCAACTCTGATAATGTGCTGCGCGGGGGGCTCACCAATAAGCATATCGATCTGGGCGAACTTATGAAGCATGTTCGTTTCGAGCCGGTTGTTCCCCACGTGCTCAATGCCCGCTCAGGAGATGGCTATTTCGATACCCCGGTCGATGATTTTAAGCTGGCACAGTTGTCATTATCAGAAGGCGAGCAGCGTTCTATTCAGCCAGAAACACCTTGCCTGTTGCTTTGCATGAGCGGTATCGTAGAGGTGGCTGCCGGCTCCCGAACAATCATGCTTAAACAAGGCCAGCCAGCCGCGCTGCTTATGCCTGGTCGTGCAGTGGTCCTCCGCGCCAGCACAGAGGCCCTAGTTTTCAATGCCACACAGACTATCCACAGCCGTTGATAATTCAATCATCAAATTGAAGCATTTGAATTACTTTTGTTTACAGACCTCCATTAAATCAAAGCCATGAACAGCGCAATAAAATTCAGCTTTTTTACTCTAGTGCTGGTAATCATAACCACCGCCTGTAAATTTTTCTTTGGGCCCGAAATTGCCTTCTCTGGGTTCTCTCCCGTGCTGGCTATTGCGCTTTTTTCGGGGTATGTCTTTCAAAAAAAGGAGGGGATGTTTTTGTTGCCCCTGCTCTCGTTAGTGCTGAGCGATCTGTTCATTCAGGGACTTTATTTGCAAGGCGCTTTCGACTATCCCGGATTTTACAGCGGTCAATGGAAGAACTATTTGCTTTTGTTGAGTGTAACCCTCTTGGGGGTTCTGCTTCGTGCCAGAAGCCACCGTTCCCTGATAGTAGGTGCCTTGGGTGCACCCACCTTCTTTTTCATCGCATCTAATTTTATGGTATGGTTATCTGCCGCCGAGGCGGTCTATGCCAAAACTTTTGCCGGCTTGACCACTTGCTACGTCGCAGGCCTGCCTTTTTATCGCAATTCACTTTTAGGCACCTTGGTTTTCTTGCCCGTTATTTTATTCCTGTTCAATTATCTTGAGCGCAAAAAGGCTGGCTTGGTCTTGGCACGTTAAGAAAGAGTTTCCTCGTAAGCCTTATCGATCCTTAGTTTTTGCCCTGCTGCTGCGCTGGTTGCCAGTTGATCGCAACGGTTATTGAATTCGTTATCAGCATGCCCTTTTACCCAGTGAAAATGGAGGTGCTGCTTTTGACTTAATTGATGAAATTGGCGCCAAAGATCTGCGTTCTTTTTTCCTCCTCTGAAATCGGTTGCCATCCATTTTTTTAACCAACCCTCTTTTACAGCTTTGACCACATATTGACTATCGGAGTAGATCTCTACTTGTAAATTTTCTTTTTTCAGTGCTTGCAGTGCAGCGATCACCGCCATCAGCTCCATTCGGTTATTAGTCG
>Ga0129333_10006514_pt1 | contig 11045 bp, 14 predicted proteins | sample CPB6_08_DNA_FD_94474 | JGI IMG/M metagenome (GOLD analysis project Ga0129333, IMG submission 94474) | Freshwater to marine salinity gradient microbial communities from Chesapeake Bay, USA - CPBay_Sum_0.6_0.8_DNA | ecosystem: Environmental > Aquatic > Marine > Coastal | place: USA: Chesapeake...
ATGGGAAGGCGAGAGCCGAACAGGAGAGCAAGACATGACCGACCGCGAACTGCTTGAGGCCGCTGCGAAGGCGGCGGGGATGAGCTACGTACACGACCTCGGCGTTCTTTCACACGACGATTTCAACGAGTTCGTCCGATGGAACCCCCTCACCGACGACGGGGATGCGCTGCGGTTGGCGGTGAAGTTGCAGATTGATGTGCTGTATGACGGAATGCTGGCGTTTGCAGAGTGGGAAAAGCCAGACTCCATTGACCGACAGCAGGTATATGAAGTTCTTGAACGCGACCCTTACGCTGCCACCCGCCGCGCCATCGTCAGGGCTGCGGCTGAGATGGGGAGGAGCAAGACATGACCGCCGATGACATCCTGCGCATGGTGCAAGATGCGCGAGAGCAGACCATGAAAGAACTGCCACCGAATACCTTTGACCTCGACTTGTTCCACGAACGCTTCTTCAAGCTGGCCTACGAGGCCGGTGCCGCAGCCGAGCGCAACCACATGGTTTCCGAAGGCTGGCGGCAGTGCGCCCAGGGTCAGCGGACCACGCAGTTCTGCGGCATGGTGGAGCAGGAACGCGAGGCGTGTGCAATTGCAGGCGGTGCCGCTGCGGATGCTGGGCTGGATGTCGCCGCCGCCATCCGCGCCCGAGGCGAATTTACCAACGAAGACAACCCTTCCTTCTGATATGAAAGTTACTCCCTGGTTTTCTGCCTCCACTGAGCCGCCCGTACGGGTGGGTTACTACGAGTTCAAAGATGCCTTGACTGGGCGAATTGAACTCACCTACTGGGATGGCGATGAGTGGTGCAACATTGGTGCGCTGTTTGAAAAGGATCGTTGGAGAGGCTGGCTCAAGTGAGGTGCCCACGATGCAACGCATGGACAAGAGTATTGAGGACGGAAGGGGTCTTCCGCAGACGCGAGTGTGCGAACCTGCACAGGTTCAATACGAAAGAAATCCTAATTCCAACTGGCCCTTCCTCTTCCACATCGAAGACGGAAGGTGGTACGTCAACCGATCCAAACGACGTAGTCAGTATCAACAAGCACAAGACGTAGGAGAAGCCACGCTGTGAACCCTTTGGATATTCAAATATCAGGCAGTCACTACAAAGACCTCAAGATCCAACCCGTGGAGTACATCCACGCAAACGGTATTGGGTACTTTGAGGGTAACGTAATCAAGTATGTTAGCCGCTGGCGTGCCAAGGGTGGGATTCCCGACTTGGAAAAAGCCAAGCATTACATCGAACTCCTCATACAACTGGAAACTGCGAATGAACCTCGTAACAATTGACTTCGAAACTTATTACGACAAAGACTTCTCTTTGTCCAAGATCACGACCGAAGAGTACGTGCGGGACGAGCGGTTTGAAGTCATTGGCGTAGGAGTCAAACTTAACGAGGAGCCGCCGCGCTGGATCAGCGGCACGCACGACGAGATCGAGGCATGGCTGCGAGGGTTTCCGTGGGCGTCTTCCATAGTGGTTGCACACAACGCCATGTTCGATGGGGCGATCTTGGCGTGGCACTTTGGCATCAAGCCGATGGTGTGGGCCGACACGATGTGCATGGGCCGAGCCGTCCACGGCGTCGAGGTGAGTAACTCGCTGGCTGCGTTGGCCGAGCGCGAGGAGGTGGGTCGCAAGGGTATCGAGGTGCACACGGCTATCGGCAAGCGCCGCCACGACTTCACGCCCGACCAGTTGGATACTTATGCAAACTACTGCTTGAATGACGTTGAACTGACGTATCGGCTGTTCAAGAAGATGTTGCAAGTGTTCCCCGCCAAGGAACTGAAGTTGATCGACATCACGACGCGGATGTTTACGGAGCCCGTGCTGCGGTTGGACAGGGAACTTTTGGCCCAGCATATGGACACTCTTGTGCAGAACAAGCAGCGGCTGCTGGAGGAAGCCCAAGTAGATACCGAAGACCTGATGAGCAACTTGAAGTTTGCGGAGTTGCTTATGAAGTTTGGGGTCAAGCCACCGATCAAGATCAGCAAGACCACGGGCAAAGAAACGCTGGCGCTGGCAAAGAATGATCAGGAGTTCATCATTCTGGCCGAGCACCCTGACTGGCGCGTGCAGGCCCTCGTGTCGGCACGGCTGGGGTTGAAGTCCACGCTGGAAGAGACGCGTACGCGGCGGTTCATGGACATAGCCGAGCGGGGTACGCTGCCGGTGCCGCTTAGATACTACGCCGCACATACTGGCCGGTTCGGTGGCACTGACAAGATTAATTTGCAGAACCTACCTAGCCGGGGAGAGAACGCCAACCAGTTGAAGAAAGCCATCCTCGCTCCGAAGGGTTATGTGATCATCGACGCAGACTCCGCACAGATCGAGGCGCGGGTGCTGGCTTGGTTGGCGGGGCAGGACGACCTCGTCAAAGCGTTTGCCGAGAAGCAAGACGTGTACAAGAAGATGGCCTCGGCTATCTACGGTAAACTGGAAGCGGATATCACAAAAGAGGAAAGATTTGTAGGAAAAACCACGATCCTCGGATGCGGCTACGGTATGGGGGCCGTGCGGTTCAAGGCGCAGTTGAAGACCTTCGGGGTGGACATCTCCATCGAGGAAGCCCGTCGCATCGTAGATATCTACCGACAGACGAACTACACCATTACTGCACTGTGGCGACAAGCGCAAAGCGCCTTGGTTGCCATGTCCCGGCACGAGCCCGCCCCCTTGGGTGTGCCCCCCGTGCTGTCTTTGGTTCCACGTGAAACGTCCATCATGCTGCCAAGCAAGCTGCTCCTGCGGTACGACGAGCTACGCTTCGAAGAGACCGAGACAGGCGGCGAGTTCACGTACAAGATTCGCAAGGGGCGCACCCGCATCTATGGCGGGAAGGTCATCGAAAACGTGTGCCAAGCCATAGCCCGGTGCATAATCGGTGAGCAGATGATCCGCATCTCCAAGAAGTACCGCGTTGTGATGACGGTGCACGATGCGATTGCCTGCATTGCCCCAGAGAACGAAGCCACCGAGGCCCGAGCCTACGTGGAAGAGTGCATGCGCTGGGTACCGTCATGGGCCACCGGCCTCCCCTTGAACTGCGAAAGTGGAGTTGGATACAGTTATGGAGATTGTTGATTACGCGATGCCACTGATGAACATTGAGCGGATGGCAAAACAAGTACACGAACTCTGCCTTGAAAATAACTACGAAGCGGCAGAAGAACTTACGCTCAAACTTGGCGTGGAAGCTCGGGTGCTAAGCGCCACCCTTGCGCTCATGCAGAACAAAGACACAATCAAGCGAACGAGAACTGGAGAAATTCAACATGAAGGTAAACAAGCCGACCATAGACAAGTTGTTTGATGCGGGTATGCACAATCAGTACGGCCTGCGTATTGATTTCAATCACAACGCCGACCGAAACCGCACGCAAGTGTTCGTGCTGTCCGATGAGGTAGCTCTTGCTGCGGAAAAGCTGATACGCTCAAACACGTTCGGCCCTCCGGACTTGTCCAAGTTTCGCTTGCCGTATCGGCACATGGCTGTGGAGTACGCGATCACGCCCGACATCCGTACCCTGCGCGGTCCAGGCATCCCAGGCACCTATACGATAAATCGCGTAGGGGTTCACATAGGCACCCAGGTGCTAGACGATGGCAGGGAGGTGCTTTGCTGCCACCCATACTGGGAGTTCGCTTCCGGTGCTATCCATACGAGCTTGTTTACGTTCTGCATTGGAGAGATAGACAAGCGGTTGCCGGTTCTTGAGTTTGGTAAGCAAGCGTTCCACACTATCAAATCCAACGTGCTGCCATCCTTCGCGCTGATGGACGTGTTGGAGAGGGCTAAATTGCCTCCAGAGCAAGTGGCAAAGTCTTTTGAAGACCCGGCTATGAAGATTCACATTCAGGAAGCCGGAGGAGAAATCCCCACACTTCTGTTTGCATGCGGCGCACTGCTTACGTGCAAGTCTGGTGTGGCGCAAGCACGCGTACCCGCCAAAGTGGCGCGGGAGTCTTGGTTCGGTGAGCGCAAACGTAAAGCGATGTCGCATAGCCCATACACGGTTGTGCACCTCAGTGCGCTGGAGACGGTTGACAGAGACGGCACGGTTGCGTCTAAAGTAGACATGGCCGCACACTACGTCAGGGGCCACTTCAAGCAGCGACACACAGGGGTGTACTGGTGGAGCCCGTTCATTCGCGGGAACGGGGAGTTGCGTAAGAGAGATGCATACATTGTCAAGGAGTAGTTGGTGACGACACGTTGGTCATACAGCAGCCTCAAGCTGTTCGAACAGTGCCCCCGCAAGTACTATCACCTGCGGGTTGCCAAAGACTTCGAAGAAGATCAGAACACCGAGCACCTGCTATACGGCAAGCGGTTTCACGAAGCAGCGGAGTTCTACATCAAGGAAGGGCGTCCGCTACCCCAGTATTTCGGGTTTGCCAAACAAGCCTTGGACAACCTGAAGCAGTTGCCGGGTACGAAGCTGTGCGAATACGAGATGGGCGTCACTGAGGACTTGGAGCCGTGCGGGTTTAACGACCCCAACGTGTGGTTCCGTGGGATTGCTGACCTTCTCATCCTTGATGAGGAACGAGAAGAGGCGCGGGTCATTGACTACAAGACCGGAAAGAGTGCAAAGTACGCCGATCCGGATCAGCTAGAGTTGATGTCTCTATGCGTGTTCAAGCACTTCCCCAAGATCAAGCGCGTCAAGTCTGGGCTGCTGTTCGTCATAGCGAACGCGTTTGTCAAAGCGAAGTGCGACAGCGCCGAACAAGATGTACTGTGGGGCAAGTGGGCGTCCAAGCACGGCAAGTTGAAGAGCGCCTTGACCACTGACACGTGGAACCCCAAGCCGAGCGGACTGTGCCGCAAGCACTGCGTTGTTCTGAGTTGTTCCCATAACGGGAGAAACTGATGCCTTACACAAAATCCCCGCGCCCGTACAAGCACGAGTACGAGATGCAGAAGCAACGTGGCGAGCATGAGGACCGCATGGAGCGGCAGCGAGCCCGCCGAGCTTTGGACAAGAAGGGTGTGGACCGCACTGGTAAAGATGTATCCCACGTCAAGGCGTTAGCCCGAGGCGGAAGCAACGCAGATGGGTACAGTTTGGAGCCGCCTGCTAAAAATCGCAGCAGGAACTTACACAAAAAGGGTGAAAGACACCGTTGACAACGCGCCAATGCGGCGCTACATTGGAACTTCCCCCGCTTTTCACGCAGTTTCCTCGGGGGCCGCTGTAAGGTGTGGGTGGGCGGTGACGGAACTACACCAGCCGGAGCAAAGAATCTCCCCTGCGTGATCCGGCAGTCGGGCGGCGAAGTGGTAACCCCACTTTGCCCGCCTAACTTTGGACAAACAATTACACGAAGATGGAAATCATCAGCAACAAAGCTCTCTTGTTAAAGCTCCGAGACCCCACGCGGGTGTCGGCAGTCATCCCCAAGAGCAGCGTAGTAGACCCGCACCATGTGCTGGTACGGTGGGGCTTGGACGAAGCGCATGTTCTGAAGAACATGAAGATCAAGAACGTCCCGTCGCCCATCCTCAAAGACTACACATGGCCCGGGCTGCACCGACCGTTTGACCATCAGAAGACCACGGCGGGATTCTTGACGCTGCACCGCAAGGCGTTCTGCCTCAACGAGCAAGGCACCGGCAAGACAGGCTCGGTGATCTGGGCAGCGGACTACCTGATGACGCAGCGCCGAATCCGGCGCGTGCTGGTGGTCTGTCCGTTGTCGATCATGGACTCGGCATGGAGAGCCGACTTGTTCAAGTTCGCCATGCATCGTTCGGTAGACATAGCGTACGGCAACGGCGAGAAGCGAAGGGACGCGATCAACAGCGGCGCAGAGTTTGTCATCATCAACTACGATGGCGTAGAGATCGTCGCCAAGGATATCGAGCAGGGTGGGTTTGACCTGATCGTAGTGGATGAGGCGACGGCGTATAAGAACGTGCAGACCAAGCGATGGAAGACGCTGAACAACCTGCTTCGTCCGGACACGTGGTTGTGGCTCTTGACCGGCACTCCCGCTGCTCAGTCCCCGGTCGATGCTTATGGATTAGCCAAGCTCGTGAATCCTCTCGGTGTTCCAAAGTTCTTTACATCATTTCGTGAGATGGTGATGCACAAGGCCACCCAGTTCCGCTGGGTGCCTAAGTCAACCGCCGTCGATATCGTATTCGAAGCCCTGCAACCCGCCATCCGGTTCACCAAAGACGAGTGCCTTGACTTGCCGGAGATGATGTACGTGGACCGGGCTGTGGCACTGACCGCGCAACAGCAGAAGTACTACAAGCTGCTCAAGAGTAAGATGATTGTGCAAGCGGGGGGTGAGGAGATCACTTCTGTTAACGCCGCAGTCAACCTGAACAAGCTGCTGCAACTGTCGTGCGGCGCGGTCTATTCGGATACAGGCGAGACGGTCGAGTTTGACATCAAGAATCGCTACGCTGTTCTAAAAGAAGTCATAGACGAAGCGGCGAAGAAGATTCTTATTTTTGTCCCGTTTCGCAACGCCATCGAGTTGATCCGAGACCACCTAAACAAAGACGGATACAGCACGGAAATTATTAGCGGGGATGTGAGCGCATCCAAACGCACCGACATCTTCAAGCGGTTCCAAGAGACCAAAGACCCCCACATCCTCATCATTCAGCCGCAGGCTGCGGCCCACGGGGTCACGCTTACCGCTGCCGACACGGTGGTGTGGTGGGGGCCGACAAGTTCCTTGGAGACTTACGCACAGGCTAATGCCCGGGTGCATCGAGCGGGGCAAACGCACAAGACTACCGTAGTGCGGCTAATAGGTTCCGCTGCTGAGAAGCATGTTTACGGAATGCTTGACAGCAAAGAAGACACTCACTCAAAAATAGTTGATCTTTACAAGAGGGTACTTGACTAAGACACAGAAACGCACTAGAGTTACTTCCCCCACAACGTGGAGCGTATGATGGAGAACCAAGAAGACCAAGGCACGAACGTGCCGATCCCCAGGCTCGTGAAGGTTTACCTTCGCATGCGAGTCGCCAAAGACTTGCTGGTCAAGAACCATGAGGCTGAAGTTGCCAAACTGGACACCAACATGGATCAGATCAAGCAGGCTTTACTCACCTACTGCAAGGAGAATGGACTTGAGAGTGTGACAACCACCGAGGGCAACTTTTACCGCAAGATCAAACGTCGGTACTGGACGAACGACTGGGAACAGATGGGCAAGTTCATCGTTCAGCACAACGTACCCGAACTGTTGGAGAAGCGCTTGCATCAGGGCAACACCGAAGCGTTTCTGGAGCAACATCCCGATCTGCTGCCACCGGGTTTGAATGTGGACAGCGAGTACACGATTACCGTGAGGAAGCCGTAATGACTGAAGACAAGTACGTCACCCTGCAAGATGTCGCCAAGCATTTTTCTGTGTCTGTGTCCGCTGTGCGGTCGTGGATGCGTACGGGTGTGATCCCCGAGAAGAGCTACCTACGCGCTGGAAACGCGTTCCGGTTCCGGATTCCCGAAGTAGAAACCGCACTGCGTGAATACTCTGCGCAGCGTGCGGCGCAAAAGGCAGCGGCCATGACTAAGGCCGAGCCGACCCCTGACCAAGACCTGTGAAAGGAAACGAGATGAGTGAACTGACATTGTTCAAGGGCGGCTTGCCTGCCCACCTGCGGGGCCTCGATGACGACGTGACTAGCACGCTGGCTGGCGGCGCTGGCGGTGGGCGACGTATCTCCATCAAGGGGGGCGTGTTCCGCGAAATGATCGGCAGCAAGGAGTACCGCGTCAGCGAAGAGCGGTCTATCGGCGTGGTGATCATCAAGGCTGCGCCCAAGAACTACCGTACGTACTTCGAAGGCGCGTACGTGGAGGGTGAAAACAAGGCCCCCACATGCTGGTCGGTGGATGAACAGACCCCTGCCCCCGAGGTGCCGGAAGATCAGCGCCAAGCGACGAAGTGCATGGACTGCCCCCAGAACGTCAAGGGTTCGGGACAGGGCGAAAGCCGAGCCTGCCGGTACAAGCGCCATATCGCTGTGATGCTGGAGGGAGAGATCGAGAAGCGCGAGGTGTATCAAGTCATCCTTCCGGCTACTTCGGTATTCGGTGATGGTGAGAAGGGCAAGCTCCCGCTGCAAGCGTACGCTCGGCATCTGCAAGCACACGGCACGCCGATTGCTGGAGTTATCACGGAGATGCGGTTCGACACTTCCGTCCCGACGCCCAAGCTCGTGTTCAAGCCCGTGCGTGGGGTGACCGAGGATGAACTGGAAGTCATCCGCGAGATGCGTACTTCGCCCGAGGCCGAGGAAGCCATCAAGATGACGGTGGCCCCGCCTAAGCCGAAGGAGGCGTTGTTCGAAGAGTCCGCGCCGAAGAAGCTGGCCGCAGCGAAGAAGGTTGTGGAGGAGCCTGTCGAGGAGCCGAAGAAGGTTGCTTCGAAGAAGCCTGAAACCGCCACGTTGGAAAGCCTCGTCGCCGGTTGGGACGAAGAGTAAGGAAGGTCTGCCAACGAGAGCCCCGGGTCTTGAACCCGGGGTTTATTCCTTCTTTACCCCACAAACCGGCGACTACAGGCGGTCATGCAAACGAAAGAGTTCCTGTCAGGCATTCTCGGTGGGGATGGATACATCTGCGTGTTCGGTGCCAATCCTGCAAGAAAGCGGGTGGTACAGAAACTGTATCCAACAATTGACGGTGCCTATGAAGCGGCGGCGCAACTAAAGGACGATGGGTTCGATGCGTACTTTGGTCTTGCGCGTTTTGAAACTGGGCAATCACGGAGAGCGGACAATGTAAAGAGTCTGAAATCGTTCTTTTTGGACATCGACTGCGGGGCGCACAAGAGCGAGTCCGAGGGCTACCCAGAGGGGCAGGGGGCAGGGCTCGTTGCACTGCGGATGTTCTGTAGGCAGGTGGGGCTACCCAAACCCACGGTGGTCAATTCAGGGCGCGGCCTGCACGTGTACTGGACGCTGGACGCAGCGGTCTCCCCCCAAGAGTGGTCCCCCGTTGCTGAAGGGTTGAAGCGGGCCTGCACAACGCATGGGTTGAAAGCCGACCCCGCCGTAACAGCGGATGTAGCCCGCGTGCTGCGTGTACCGGACACGCTGAACTTCAAGACAGACCCCCCGCTGGCTGTCGAAATTCTGGGTGGGCTCGGCTCGGTGGTGACATTAGGACAGTTTGCCGCAGCGGTACATGTCACACCTGTAGCCCCCAGACCCCCAACACAAACATCGGTGGACGACGTAACGGCAGCGTTACTAGGCAACTACCAAAACTCGTTCAAGAAAATTGTTATGCGGACTGCAACCGGAGCAGGTTGCGCGCAGTTGAAGCAGATCATAGAAGAACAAGAATCCATAAGCGAACCCCTGTGGCGCGGCGGGTTATCAATAACTAAGTTTTGTGTAGATGGAGAGAAAGCAGCGCATCGCATTTCGAGCGGGCACCCGGGATACGACCCCGATGAGACACGTGGGAAATTGGACCAGATCAAAGGTCCTTACACGTGCGAGACCTTTGACAAGCTGAACCCTGGCGTTTGCACAGACTGCAAACACAAGGGCAAGATCAAGAGCCCCATCGTGCTTGGGCGCGAAGTGCTGGAGTCAGAAGACGGGGCCACGGTTGTTATCGATACACCAGAAAAAACCCCAGCAGCGGAACCGCAGACTTACGTAATCCCAGCGTACCCCAAGCCGTATTTCCGGGGGGCGTATGGCGGTGTATTTAAGCGGTCTAAAGATAAAGAAGGCGACCAAGTTGAAATCCCTGTGTACCACAACGATATCTACGTGGTACGCAGGTTGACAGACCCGGAGTTGGGCGAAGCCGTTGTCGTGCGGCTGCATTTGCCCAAAGACGGCGTGCGTGAATTTACGATCCCGCTTTCCTCCATGCTTTCTAAGGACGAGTTTAGAAAGTACATGGCGATGAACGGGGTTGCAGTTATAGGGATGGAAGAACTCATGCGATATATGACCTCCTGGGTAAACAAACTCCAAGCCGAGACAGGTGCGGATATTGCCCGCAGGCAGTTTGGGTGGACGGATGAGACCATGTCTTCGTTCATTGTTGGCAGCAAGGAAATCAAAGCCGACCGGATCGACCACAACCCCCCGTCTAACTCCACCGTGCGTATGTTCGGAGCCATGCAGCCGAAAGGCACGTTGGAAGATTGGATCGACGTTGCTAACTTCTTCAACCGTAAAGGCATGGAGATGTCGCAGTACGTGGTCGGCCTGAGCTTTGGCTCCCCGCTGGTGGCGTTTAGTTCAGAAGGCGCGGCAATCTTTCACATGTACAGCAAGGACCCCGGCATCGGCAAGACTACGGCCATGAAAGTTGGCAACAGCATTTGGGGTCACCCGGGTGAACTGATGTGCGCCGAGCGAGACACGTTTAACTCCAAGATGAACCGCGCGGAGATGTACAAGAACATCTTCTTGTCCATCGATGAGTTGACCAACGTAGCGCCGAAAGATGCAAGCGACTTTCTGTACCAGTTGACTGGGTTGAAGCAACGTAACCGACTCAGCAACGGTGGTGCAAACACCGAGCGGTATCGTGGGATCGAATGGAAACTCAACGCGTCTAGCTCGGGTAACACCAGTCTTATTGCCCGGGTTACGCTGTACAAGGCGATGCCAAGGGCCGAGGCCGTTCGGGTTCTGGAACACCAAGCTGTGCCTTTCGTGTTCGATAGCAAGATCGAGACGGACGTGTTCAGCCGCAAGTTGATGAACAACTATGGGCACGCGTGCATCCCGTACATGCAGTACGTAATCCGCAAACAGGCAGAGGCCCAAGAACTGTTTCTACAAACTCAAAAGCGTATCGATGACGCGGCGGGGTTGTCGCAACCGCATAGGTTCTGGTCGGCGCAGGCCGCATCCGCTATTTCAGGGCTGCTGATTGCTAAGCGTCTGAAGCTTGTCAACTACGATATTCCGGGGGTGTTTGACTGGATCGTTGATTTGCTCCAGCGTAGCAAGGACACCTATCACACGGTAGCCACCGATCCAGAAGAAATCCTGACCCTGTTCCTTGCTGA
>Ga0129333_10006515_pt1 | contig 11045 bp, 2 predicted proteins | sample CPB6_08_DNA_FD_94474 | JGI IMG/M metagenome (GOLD analysis project Ga0129333, IMG submission 94474) | Freshwater to marine salinity gradient microbial communities from Chesapeake Bay, USA - CPBay_Sum_0.6_0.8_DNA | ecosystem: Environmental > Aquatic > Marine > Coastal | place: USA: Chesapeake Bay...
AACCCTTTTGAATTTGTTTTGCTGATTGTATCTAGACATAAGTAACCTTAATTAAAAAAATTGCGTCTAAAGCTTTCTGAATCTGACATATTAATAAAAAATTTGGGTTCTGGCCAGCGCTCTAAAACTATTACACGACAATTAGATTCACTAATAATTGTTTCACATGTGTATAGGTTTGTTGCAGAAAAAGAAACATTCGCCGTATGATAATCAGAATCTTCACTTACTGGTAGTTCATGAATACCGAACAAGCTAGGATCTTTATATGTATAATTTGTATTAAAGCGTGTATTATAATTTGCAATATTGTTGAGATATCTTATATTGTCTAATGCAGTAATAGAAAAGTTGTTTGTTGTGAAGTTCCATTTTTTAATTATAAATGAACCCGGAGATGCTGATATTTTAAAAGAAACCGTAAGGTCATCATAACCGTATGCAATATAATTGTTAAATTGTTTTGAATAACTAATAATTGTCTTTTTCCATGGAAAATAACATTGACCGCTTAAATCCTGATAACCACCATTTGCTTGAGATGCTGCGTTCGGTATGATAGAAAGTGTAGGAACGGTTAATGACGGGTATATAATGTCGGCAGAATAAGTAGATTCTTGAATAGCATTTGCTAATAGATTGCCCGTAAAATCACTATATTGATAACTATAGCCGTTAACATTGGTAAATGTTAATATTTTCGATCCGTTAGAGCCGTTTGCAATTGTTTCTAAATAGGATACTACTGTGCTTCGACTACTGTCTTCTTTTCTATCAGCAATATAACTACCGGTATTTTCATAGTTGGGATGAATTAGGCGACCTAATAAATTAGAATTTATAATATTAAGTCTATTAGATCTTCCAGGATAGCATAAATTTGAATCTGGGTCTGCATATAAATCAGACCATAATTTAATTAATGTATACGCTTCACTATATTTGGTATTTTGTACACCTTTACTATACTGTTCTATATCTACTAAATGTTTAAATTTAATACCATATTGTTTTGAATAGTTGCTATATTGAGTGCTATTGAATGGTTGCTTCCATACTTTAAAGTAATTATTTCCCTCTTCTTTTCGTCTACTATCAATTAATCGAATCCATGCTTCTTTGGCTGTTAGGTTAAGTGATTCTTGTGTTATAGGGTCGTCCCATTTTACTTTGATAGTGTTGTTTAAATTAAAATAGTTTCGCGTAAGAAACCATTCTACTCCTTTTGAGTTTGTGATTGAATCGTTATAGCTTCTTAATGGAATAGACGGGTATCGAGCTTTTAGTCCGTATGGATATGTGTTCGATTGATTACCCGCATTACTTTGATCTACGTGATAAATTTTTAATCTTTTTTTGCCTAGACCCCAAATATTGTTTTCGGTATCAACTCCGAAACCTCTTGCGCTATCACCTGTGTAAATATTTTTTTGTGTATTTGATCCGACGACCTTATACCATAATCCGGTTTGTGTACCACCACCATCTCCGCCGAAGTAAACTGTATAGTTATTATTGTCAATAGGTTTGTTTACTGTGATTCCAGTTGCGGTACCACCAGTTGCCCACTCTGAACCGTTACGATATATTTTTCCATCGTAACCGTTGGTTGAATACGCAAAACCGTTATATATAGCGCCGTCTGGTCCTGCAGCAATACCGTATGTAAACGGAAAACTATAAAGTAAGTTTAATGTGTTAGATGTTGTTTGAAATATACCAGACTCTGCACTTAAACCACGGGTATTGAATATAACTTTATTTACACCATTAATTGATGACGTGCACGCACCGTATAGAATACCCAAATTGCTTTGTAATAGTGTTGGTGTACTTCCTATTGCAAATTCTGCGATAGGGTTTGGATTATTGATTAAATAAAGTTTACCATTACTGTTACCAGTTCCAGCACCACTATAACAAGCGCCATCATTTAATCTTATAGCTATAGCAGCACCTGCAGTAGTTTGTTGTCCTGGTGAATTCCAAATACCTGAATTCAATCCATTACTTAAATTAAATCTTGCAACAGTTGCGCCATTCGAACCATCTCGAGAACTTATCCAGCAATAACCACCATATCCTGTTGGTGTTTGATGTGATTGGTTAGTAAACAATCTATTTATGTCAATCGCTGTACGAGACATACCTTCGCCGTTACCTTTTGGTATTGCTGCAGAGCAATCGGTTTGCCATATATAATCGCCTTCATAATGAAGTGTGTTATGTTTTACTTGGTTTTTTGTGCTGGTACAGTCAACTATTTGGGTATCTTTATGAGCACCTATACAGTATGGTGCGTTGTCTATGTTGTTTTTTGACAAGACTTTAATTAGATAATAAATTGTTCTTTCACTGGTGTATATTTGTTGAAGCAATTGCTCATCATGTAAAGCGTCAGAAAGATTGTGAAATTTTGTTAGTGAATTGCTTGAAGTGTTGTACCAGCTTGAAAGATTATCTATTACTTCAACATAAGATGTAATTTGTTTTGTTTGACGAGAAGTTGAATTGTTTAACGGGGAAGGGCGTATAATTTCAATACTACATTCATTACTATTTAATTTGGTGACACGATATATTAATTTAGAATGAGTATCATTTTCTGTTACATATGAAACGCACGCGTTCACCTTTCCTATGTATCTATAAATTTCTATTTTAGTAAATTCGAGATTGTTTAAAGCTTGATCAAACGACCATTTTAAATTAAATTTATGCGCGTTTGTTTTACCTGGATGCGCATCGATAAGGCGATTTATTTCAGTGAAATATACTTTGTTGGTCGGAGTCATATTAATATTTATAATATAGGCCTAGTTATCACGCATTAATTAAGTGTCAAATATCGGTTCTATGACCTTACTAGATATAATTGTATAGATGTTATTTAGATTTTTAATGTTGATTGAACCTATATACATGCCAGAATTGTATGATGTACTAGCCGTGAATGACACATTGTATACATTTTTATTACTATCAAACGTCAACGTAGCACTATCAATAGAAATAAAATTGTAGTAGTATTGACTAGCATCTGTTATTTCATTATATAGATATGTCATGTCACCAGATTCTAAATTTAATGAATACAATATAGGTCTTATTTGTGTACCAAAGTCTTGTGCACAGCTAAGTAATTTTGCAATAGTAACGGTTTTATCTTCAGCAAATATCCAAGAACCGACATAATAAGACGAACTTAGACTTATTTGATGTGTATCATCCACTGTTGTGTATACTTCACCAGTTTCGTAATTTGTTTTTATTTTGCTTAAAAATATCCAGTTCGGTGTCACTATCATACTGGTGTCAAAAAACATTTCAAATTGTTTAATTCCCGTTAATAATTCGCTACTGGTAGACGGAGAGATTGAAACCAACGCGTTGATAATATTGGGTGAGGTGTCTTGATATGGTCCTAATTCAACACCCGTTCTAATCCATAGTCTGCCTGGGTTTTGTTGTCTTTGATATATTGTTTTCATATTAAAAACTTACGTAAGAGTATGTGGCTATTAAATTCTCAAAACGAATACTTTCTGTTGGAGTACGAGTTGCTTTAGATGAATCTCTAAATATTTCAACGCTCACCGGTACTACCTGATCTTTATATAAAACCATTGGTGTTGAAGATAATGATGGGAACGTTATAGTAAATGATGTCGGTGACGTTGTAGCTGTTCCAAAGGATAAAGCGCTTATGTATGTTTTATCTGGAAGAGACAGTGTAACTTTTGCCGACGCAGGCATTGTAGATGTTAACGCGTCAGATCTTAAGAAAGTAGCTGAAAGACTTGTCCATGATATGGGTCTTGTAGTTGTTGATAAATTGGATAAGCTTTTTAAATTTAAATTAAATTTAATATAACCATAATCGGTTTTTATAGTTGATTCGGAATATCCTGTGAAATTGGTGTAGTTATAAACATTGATATAAGCCTCGTTTTGATTATAATATGACGCAACAAGATTTGGTTTTACCCATTGATCTCTTGTAGCACTGAGCGGTGTTACGGGTGTCAATTTTTGATTTCCGTTACTGTCTTTTAATATAACCAATCCGCCTCCGTAATCGCCGCCCTTATCATAATTAGGATACGATGAAATTACAATGGCTTCTTTTCCGGTATCGTCTTTTGTAACTGAAATACCTGCATGTGAACCATCTATTATACGGACACCATTGCTCTTTTTATCAATATACTCGCCAGTTATTGTAAAGACATTGCCGCGGTTTGTACTTGGGCTAAACATTATACTACCCTCGTTAGTATTATCAATAAATCGATGACTGTTAACAAACGATGGCCAGACGTGGTATCCAGAAAAATAAATCCAACCGTTATTAACAACCGCCTGTCTCGCGAGAAGCGAATTTGTATTAATAAATGCTATTTTGACAGGAAAGTATGTATAATTTAAATTATTATATGGAAATAAACCATTTTGAGATGAGCTTATTGTTTCGTATATAGTAAAAGCAAGATCGATACCATACCCATTGTCATTATTTGTATTATACGGCATGGGGTCTTGGTTTTGGTCGGCTATTTCTCTGGATTCTCCGGGCTTTGTTTTTTCAAATTCAGATCTGAGATATTTTATTAAGCTGGTAGCTTTTGTGTCAAAAATTGTTAATTGATTTTCTGGATTATATGGATAACCATTAGCATTAACGCTCGCTGCGTTACTGGCCAGAGGTACAACCATAACGTAACGGTTCTGATGTATGTTTATACCATAATTTCCTTCCGTTGCTTGTTTAGGTCTTATATCAAATCTTAATTCTTTTTTCGTCGAGGTTTCTATTACACCAATAAAACGCCCTCCTAACCAACCAACACTAGTCCACCATATAAAACCGTTGCTGTCAATGACTGCACCATATACATTCGTCACACTGCTTATTGCAACAGCGTTATTCAATATAACGACTTGATTATTGTTTGTAGCATTTTCGAGTTCTGAACGTGGTATACAAAACCATTTTGAATAATACTGAACATGCGCCCATACATTATCGTTGTTATCGATAACAACAGCTCTTACACCCCATACTAAACCATTTGCGGCCAGTACGTGACGCCCAGTCCCCTGATTGCTTGTTAGTTGTGAAAACGGTATTATGTATGTACTGTCATTATTAAAACGAACTACATATTTTAATGCGGCATCTTTACCATAATCCCGTATGTCAGTTGATCCACTTGATGTGTTGACACCTCTAATTAACTCGGAATTTTCATTATCAAAATAAATAATTTCATTAGTGCCGCGTAATCCCACCCACGCACTGTAATTTCTTTTTGTATCAACAAATGTACGACTAGGGTTTGTTACGTTGCCATCAGGGCTTACATTATATAATGCTAATGGTTCTAATATATCTGTTTGCGTGTCAGCTCTTGTAACAGGGCCTATTGTTGTAAGTTTTACTTTGCCAACGTGATTATAATACGGAGTTTTTTGTTTGGGCAAATACATTACGTTGGTAGATGTGTTAGTTTCGCCCAATTGACAATCTTGTGATACTGAAATGCAATCGCGGGAAACGACAGAGTTCGATTCTACGAATATGTGTTCTGTCTTTACGTTTGTTTCGAATGTGTTGGGTATTACTATAAGTCCTGCGGATGGACATAAAATAGGAGATATAGTAAGGTTATCAGTTGCTCGATTTCCGGCAGTATCTATAGCTGTAACAGCAACAATAAATGGATTCACCGCGGGGATACTACAAGTGTAAGATGTTAGTGTTGTACTTAATGGTTGGGTTATTGTAATGTTATTATGACTAAACATTATACTAGATAATGGTACTAAGCGACATGATGTGCCACCAGATGTGTCGAGTGACTGCGTAACAGTGATAGTATATTTTTTGTTTTTAGTTATACACATTTCAGGGTCTGTTGTTGAATCAACAGTTAAAGGTCTGCAGTTGCAGATATTAATGGTTTTGGTTTGCGTTGCTGAATAACCATACGTATCAAATACTCTAGCAGATATGGTTTTTGATGTTGTACCTTGAACAAATGCGCCAGGATTATAGCTGAATACATAATTAAGCGCTGGAGTAGATATAAGAGGTTGCCATACATTATCCACACCAAATTGATAACCAGCGATATTATTGTTTACGCTTGAAACGTCGATTGTATAAGAATTTGAGGTATTTGCACAAATATATGAATTACCTAATAGCTCAGCACTTAATCCTGCACATTTAATGGCGGTTACGTTACCAGTCGTGATGAAAGACGCACCTTTTGTATCATATACAATAGCACTAACCTGATAAACATAATTTTGTATTTCTGATGGTCTGTTGTTTATTCTGTTACCATAATTATGATCAAAAATATAAGACGATGATTGGCTGTTTGTAATTGTTGTTTTTATATCAGTTTGATTATTCGCAACGTCTTTTACAATCCATTTCCAAGCACTTATTGCATAACGATCATCATATGTAACAGCAACGCTGTTAAAGGTTGAAGATAGTGGATAGCAAATAGGTGTTCTTAATATTAAGTTCGCGCTTAGCGGTTCACAATTATATATCACTACATTTTTTGTTGCTGTATTACTAAACAATATATCGTCTACCATACTGCACAATTGTACTATAATAGAACTAAGACCTTTTGTTTTACTTGAGAAATCAACATCAATAGTAGATGATAGTGTAGATACATTGAAAGTACTAATAGGTGTTGTGTTTAACGAATTAAAGTACCAGTTCCATGCACATACAGAAGCGTATAAACCATTAATAGCTGACGCACTATATTTATATGCTGTTGGTGAACTTATACATACAGGATCTGCGCCTGTCAAGCTAACATTATATGGTTGCCCTGGTTCGCAATTGCGTGCTGTTAAAAATGTATTTAATGTATGTGTTTGTCCAGCGTTATCATACACAGATGCGCATATCTCGTATACAAAGCTATTATCAAATCTGTTTGTCGGTTTATTTGCAGGAGGATGTGTAAATGTATATCCGGATGATAATGATGTTGTGTTTATGGTGTAGATATTTGTAATATTATTTTTAATATCTTTTACTGTCCATTTCCATGCAGTTATAGTGCGCATCACCGGATCAGAAATAGCTCGAGCAGTAAACTGACCCGAATTTGCAAAACATAATGTGTTAGGTTTTAAAATAAAGTATGATGAAAGCGTGCATGATCTAATATCAACTAATAAGGTGTCTATATCGGTTGAAGAAGATGTACTGTTTACAAGGTTACTTGATAGGTGTACGGATATTGAACTGACACCTAAATTTAATCCGGATGTATTTAAATCAATATACGACGTAGATGATTGTGTAACAAAGCTGCTAAGTAATGCATTATTTAAATACCACTTATAACCTTTTATTACTGCGTTTTCACCACTTATAGCAGAAGCAAAATATCTATTTGTTGAACTAAGACAGACCGGTGTTGGACCTCTTAATATCACATCATAATAACGAGCAGAGTCACAATTGAGTGCTGTTATATTGCGACTTGTTGAGGTAACATTACCAGATATATCATAAACAAACGTACTTATTTGGTAAGTGTAAGTGAAGTCATTAAATGGAGGTTTAAGATGCGGAGTGAAATTATATGTTGTAGAATTTGCTGATGTGGTTATATTTGTTGTGTTTAAGACTGTATTGGTCGGAACATATCTTGTAACCCATTTCCATGCACTTACAGGTTGCTCAATATCGGTTCTTGCTGTGCCTCTAAATGTGCGTACTGCAGATGGACATGGGTTTGTTTGAGTATTAACATCTAGATATAAATTACAATCTTTAATACGAGTAAGCATTGATTGTGATGCAGACGATGTGAGGTTATTAATTGTGCTTGATAATGTAACGCTTACCGTATTGAATCCGATTGCACTATTAACATAACTAATCGTAAAATTAGATGTTGGAGAAGATGTAAGAACTGTACTTAGTAATTGATTATTAGAGTACCAGCTGTAACCATATATTGTCGCACCATAACAATTTGTAGCACTTGCAAAATATACACCACTTGAAGAATTACAAACACTTGGAGGACCTTGCAACCATACGTCACAATAACGTCTAGGCGTACAATCGATTGCTGTAGTATATCCTACAGCTGTAAATGAATTACCTGATATATCATAGACTGTAGCACTAATTGAATAGGGATATGATAGTGTATCAATAAAAGGTTTGTTCGTAGCTACATGATAAAATGTATAATTTGATCTGGGATCACTTGTTGTTATACTACTGGTCATAGTAGAAACGATATTGTTATTATAATCAGCTACCTTCCACTGCCATGCACTTACAGGACGATCATAGTTGTATGTCGCAACTGCAGTGAATACATACGGAATCGGATAACAAATAGGATCGATAACATTGATATTAACTGCTAGACCAGGGCAAACTGTACTTATAGTATATAGATAGTCTCTATACACGCGTACTTCACTATTAATAGTACTACTAATATCAACCGCTATGGTTGCGATACCTGGTGGAAGACTGCTGAAATTATATTCAAATACTGAAACAGCAGAAGACGCACTGACGCTGCTAACACTGGAATTATTAACATACCAGGTATAACCATTTATAACAGAATTTAACCCGTCAATGGCACTAGCTGTATATGTGCCAACTAAATCGCTACATATAAAAAGTGGTCCGTTAACATTTACATTATAGTAAGAACTTACTGGTGGAGGGCATTCGATTGATGTAACGTACAATAAATCGGTAACAACATTGCCGCTTATGTCGGTCACTTTTGTTACTAATTCGTGCACACCAATAGGAATGAGTCTATTTCCAAAAACTCCACTATCGTCATCATTGCCTGGTTGATATGTGTCTAAAATACCATCAAACCATAGCTCATAAGAAGATATTGGAATACAACCGCTAATCGTGCAATTAGGTGTTGCTATTGCTCTGTAGTTTGCAGGTCTGTCAGAACAAATCTCGATTGGTCCTACTAAATCAACATTTAAATCAGAGCACTGTACCGCTTCGATATATAACGTATCACTTGCAGTATTACCGTCAAAATCTTCGGCTATAACCGTTAGATCATGACTTCCTTTATAAGGAATTTGAATAGTATAATTACTAAAGCTGTTTAGGTCTCCAGCACTTACTGAGCTTATTGAACTAAGCAAATGACCGTTAAAATACCATTTATGATTTTTTACATTTATTATTGGTAATTGCTGTGCTGTTACATTAACACTATATGTTATATTTTTATATGAACATACAACTGACGGACCGTCTATTTCAACGTTCAGATTAATCAATGGCGTGCAATATTTTGCAGCGATTGTTTTTTCGTCTTGAGCAGTATTTCCCGCAGCGTCTGTAACAGTGACTTTAATAGTATGGTCGCCGTACGTTGGCAATATTATATTTTCTAATAAATTATATTCAATATTGTTAGATAAAAATACAATAGGTTTATTATTATCAATTTGCCATTTATAAGAAATGATTGGGGTTTCTACATCCTGTACGCGTTTGCGTGTTATTTGTGCGACATAGTTATACGCTGAATCAAGACATACAGAAGATGGTGCCGCAAGCTTAACCGATAGATTTGTATCATAAAACTTATGTAGCGCGTAGTCGTTGCCGAATACATCTTGCCTCCATTGATATAGCTCAGAACCTTTTAGTTGATTCATAGCTGCGCCAAATACCTCAATGTCATCATTTTGTCGTATTACGCCATATTTATTATAATTGTGTGTCTCGTATGACGTTTGATAGGGTACAAATTCTTGATGGCTTCTCGCGTCGACAATGCGACCAGAGCGTTTACCTTCAATCGGTGTAGCTTTCATCCAGCTACTATTAACCTCAAACGTAGTAACAGGAGTAACTATAGTACTATTAGTTAACCCTCTATCTTCATTATACGCTTCAAGATTTCTAAATACTCTAGAGGTTGGCGATTTACTATTAATAAATTGTTTACTTTGTGTGTATAAAATATTTTTATTATATTTTGATAAGGCAGTTGTTACACCTAAATGTTGTGGTGTCATAAATCCGCCGCTGTCTTTTTCTGTATAAAGGTTTTCTATATAGGGTACAGCTGCGTAGGTTGGAAAATGTCTATTAAGTAAATTGGCGTGCGGTGAATTGGCTTTTATTAAATCACCACTCACAATCGGTAACCATAACCCTCCAGTAGGAGGAATACCCATGCTTGTATCTGTTAATTTAATACTCCAGGTAAAGGCTTTTTGGGCATAGTAATTAATATATAATGGGTGTTGCTTATCAATTGAAAGAATAATATCACTATCAATACTGGTTGCAATAACATTAAGATCGATTGAATTTTGTAATACACTCGGCAAATAGTTTGTTGGTACCATATCGACAATTAATTGGCACCATCTATTGTCTGTATAATCTTGTGTTATTTGAGTAACTGGCTGCAACCATGTAAATTTGTTTGTTGCTCTTCTATTATATTCTAGATAATTGTCAGCACTTAAAGTTAATAAAGAAATTTCTGGTTGTGTAATTGAAATATACGAGCCCACTCTTCTTATTAAACCACCTGTATAAGGATAATTTTTATTTGTTGAGTTTAGGTTTACAGTACCCCAAATTGGTTTCGCACCCGGATATCCAGAATTGGGTATATTGCTATCGTAGTCCCAACCAAGCAATGGTATGTTGAGTACATATTCGGTACCACTTACAGTATTGGTTATACTGCTAACTGATACTACAGACGATGTTGTGGGCCCGTTAAAAGGAATACTTGTAATAGTAAAGTTATGTGTTTCAGGAGTTTTGCTATTAAGTAAGCCACCGACAGCACTTACATTGTAAACACCTACCTTGTTGAGATTGATAAAATATGATAAATTAACATTCGTGGAAGAAAAGATAAATGTAAACGTTTGTTTATCGGGTTCCTTTAAATAAAAACTAATTGCTGAAAGTTTGTCAGATGTGGTAATATTTGTTTTACCGTAAAGAACACTAGGCC
>Ga0129333_10006516_pt1 | contig 11044 bp, 2 predicted proteins | sample CPB6_08_DNA_FD_94474 | JGI IMG/M metagenome (GOLD analysis project Ga0129333, IMG submission 94474) | Freshwater to marine salinity gradient microbial communities from Chesapeake Bay, USA - CPBay_Sum_0.6_0.8_DNA | ecosystem: Environmental > Aquatic > Marine > Coastal | place: USA: Chesapeake Bay...
ACTCAAAATGCCGTAGCAAATTATGTTGCTAATCGTTTCCTTAATAAAGTTGATAGTACTGCTCAAACCGTAGTTAGTGATGTAAATTTTGACGGCGACGTTGATATTGATCTAACTTTAAATGTAGACGGTAATACAACTTTGCAGGCAGACTTAGCTGTAAATGGCGGTGATTTAACAACCAATCAGACTACATTTAATTTAATAAACACAACTGCTACTACTGTAAATTTTGCCGGAGCAGCTACTACCTTAGAAATTGGTGCTGCTACAGGCACAACTAACATCAACAACAACTTAGATGTAGACGGTAATGCTCTCGTTAATGGTAATTTAACCGTAGATGGTAGTGCAACAATTATAGGTCTAATTACTGCTGACATAAAAGGCTCAGTATTTGCAGATGATAGTTCAGTGATGGTTGATGCTGTAGATGAAAATTTCTACGGCGAGAATATTACGCTTAACGGTGATGCTGCAATTAATGGTGGAGATATAACAACCACTTCTGGAACATTTAACCTAGTAAATGCAAATGCTACCACTGTTAATTTTGCCGGAGCTGCATCTACTGTAAACATTGGTGCCGCAGGAGGTGCTGGCACATTAACAGTTAAAAATGATAATGTTGTTCTAGACGGTGATCTACAAGTTAAGGGCGGCGATTTAACAACCAATCAGGTTACCTTTAATTTATTAAACACTACTGCAACTACGGTCAACTTTGCCGGCGACGCTACAAATATGACAATGGCGGCCACAACAGGTACCACTGTTATAAGAAACAGCCTTCAAGTAGATTTTGACCTAGCAGTTAACGGTGGCGATTTAACCACAAATCAAACTACATTTAACCTTGCTAATACTGTTGCAACAACTGTAAATGCGTTTGGTGCTGCTACTACAATCGAAATTGGTGCTGCCACAGGTTCTACTAACATTAATCATGATCTAGATGTTGACGGTAATCTACTAGTAAATGGCAATGCTGTTATTGACGGAAGCCTAACAGTTGGCGGCCTAATCACCGCTGACATAAAAGGCTCAGTGTTTGCAGATGACAGTTCAGTAATGGTTGACGCTGTAGATGAAAACTTCTATGGAGAAAACATAACATTAAATGGCGATGCTGCTATCAATGGCGGAGACATAACCACTTCAGCTGGCACATTTAATTTAGTAAACGCTAACGCAACCACTGTCAATTTTGCCGGAGCAGCAACAAGTTTAACAATAGCCGCAGCTACTGGTACAACAAATATTAGAAATAATCTTGATGTTGACCTTGACACAACATTTGGTGACACAAATAGATTAAACAATCATGTTACATATGGTACTAATGTTTTCCATGTTAGAGATAATGATCTTACAGCATGGCAGGTGTTAGATGATAGTAGTGGTTCTATAAATTATATTAAAGTACAGTCTAGCAACGGTCTAGAACGTATTTTTATTGGCGATAACGGCACACAAACTTTAAAAGTTGAATTTGACAACGGATTAGACGCTACAAATGCTTTTACTGCTCCGGTAACATTTGCTGGTGGTGTAGGCATTGCTAAAAAATTATTTGTAGGTACAGATTTTTATGTAGCAGGCAATGCTACAATTGGTGACTCAGATCTTGATTCACAGGTCATCAACGGGGTCACTACATTTAATGTTCTTGACAATTCAAATAGTGCTTTTGTTGTACAAGCAGGACTTGAAAAATATATTGAAGTTAAGACACTAAACGGTGTAGAAGAAGTTAATTTAGGTAATACTATTCCTAACGCAACTGTTAGAGTAAAAGGTAATACTAACGCAACAAATAAAACTACCGGTGCTTTACAAGTAGAAAATGGTGGCATGGCCGTAGCCCTTGATGTTTGGGTAGGACAAGACCTAATGGTTGAAGGCAATGCTGTTGTACAAGGTGACTTACAGATTCAAGGTGGCGATTTAACTGTTAACATTGATCCTAGCACATCCTTTAATCTTGTTAACACTCTAGCTACTACAATTAACTTTGGCGGTGCTGCAACTGCAATTAACATTGGTTCAATAACCGGTGTTACAAATTTCAATCACAGCGTAGATATCGATGGAGATCTGTCTGTTGACGGTGGCGATATCAACACAAATGCAGCTACATTTAATTTAATTAATGCTAATGCTACTACTGTAAATTTTGCAGGTGCAGGTACAGCAGTTAATATTGGTGCAGCAGGTGGCAGCGGTGTTGTTACACTGAAGAATGATTTTACAGTTTTAGATGGAGACCTTCAAGTTAAAGGCGGTGACATCACTACAAATCAAGCAACATTTAATTTGCTTACTACAACCGCAACAACTGTTAATGCGTTTACTTCTGCTACAACACTCGAACTAGGAGCCGCTAGCGGTACCACTAACATTAATAACGATTTAGATGTTGACGGCGACATCAATATCGACGGCGGCGATCTTACTGTCAGTACTGGTACATTTAACTTGGCAAATACTACTGCCACAACTGTAAATTTTGCCGGTGCAGCAACTACATTAAATTTAGGATCTGCTTCGGGCACCACAACTGTTAAAAACAATTTACAAGTTGACGGGAACGTAACTGTAACTGGAATTACTACAAGTGACTTAAAAGGATCTGTATTTTCTTTAGACAGTACATATCAATTTATTGATGCTCATACTGGTGATTTAACTGGACGTAACTTATTACTTGATGCAGATTTGGCTATAAATGGTGGCGATTTAACCACTAATCAAAATTCATTTAATCTGCTTACTACTAATGCGATCACTGTAAATGCATTTGGCGTTTCAACAAACCTTAATATAGCGGCTAATGCAGCAGGCAGCGGAACTTACAATATTGGTCCACAGATTAGCGGTAATACAATTAGATTAAGATCAACTTCTAGTGGCACTTTAAATCTAGTTAGTGATTCAATTACAGGCACAATTAACCTATTTGATACTGTTACTACTGGTACTGTAAACCTTGCTACAGCAGGAGCCTCGACAATCAATATCGGTGGTGTTGGAAGTAATGTAAATATAAAAGAACTGAGATTAACGACCGATTTAGAAGTACAATATGGTGGCACTGGTGGAAGCTCATTTACACAAAAAGGTATTATATATGGCAACGGCTCAAATGCTCTGCAGGTTACAGCAGCTTGGGACGTTACTGGTAATACCAATGCAACTACCAGCTACGGTATTCTTACAACAGACTCAGGCGGCACTCCAGTTTGGACTGACGAAATAGATGGGGGCACATATTAATAATGGCAACTAGAATTAGACATAGAAGAAGTAGTGTACCGGGCCTTATTCCATCACCTGGTGATCTCGAAGCTGGCGAATTAGCCATCAATACCTATGACGGAAAAATTTATCTTAAAACAGATGATAGTTCCGTTCAAGATATCACACGCAAAATATTTTTACAAGATACTAAGATCGAAATTACTGACAGTAGTGATGGTATTATCACTATGGTTGTTGATGCTCAAGAGCTTATAAGATTAAGTGATAACGGTATTGACCTTAAAGAAAATGTACAAATAGAAGATGGTAAGAGTCTTACTTTTAGAGAACTGCAATCAAACGGTGCCCAAGGTGTTACAGTTAAGGCACCTGACAGTCTTGCAACTTCATATACATTAACTTTACCAACAGCCGCAGGCACACTTAATCAAGTACTAAGTGTAGACGGCAATGGTCAACTTCGTTTTAGCGATGCAGATGCCTACGGCGGCAATAGAATTTATGTATCGTCAGAGATGGGCAATGATGCTAACGATGGTGTTAGTGCTCCAGTGGCTACAATTAAAAAGGCATTACAGTTAGCAAGCAGCTATGTTTATACTTCAGGTGGTGCAGTTAATGGAATTAGAATTGCTGTAATGGTTGCCGCAGGGAATTATGTAGAAGATAATCCTATTATTATTCCTGACAATGTATCCGTAATCGGCGACGGTCTACGTACAACTTTAGTTCGACCACTAAATCCTGGTAAAGACATGTTCCGTGTTCGTAACGGCTGTTACTTTACGGAATTTACTTTTAGAGATGCTGTTGACGTAAATCAAGTTCCTACATATACATTTGATTATGCGTTTTCTTTTGACAATCCGTTAGATGCTACAACAAGTCGTGTAGGCTACACTTATCTACCTTCTACTAAACCTATCATCCATACATCCCCATACATGCAAAACTGTTCCATTATCAGTTTCTTGGGCGGTAATGGTGTTTTAATTGATGGTAATTTAGTTGATACTCCTAATACACCCCCAAGACAAATTGAAGCTGAAAATCCTGTAAGTGGTCCAGCACCTGAACAGGGTAAGTCCATGGTTGCTAACGCATTTACCATGGTTATATTTGGTGGCACAGGTTGGCGAGTTATCAATGAAGCTTACTCACAGTTAGTATCTTGCTTCCAGATTTTCGCACTGAACGGTGTGTACACTCAAAGCGGTGGTTATGTATCTATTACTAACTCTGCAACAAACTTTGGTATCTATGCTCTACGTTCAAGTGGATACAGTCCTAATGCTTTTAGTTTCGACAAGGCCTATGTTGTTAATACTGGTAGTAGTGGCGGCCAACAAACTATTGAAATTATCGGTTTAGACAGAAGTGAACCTGTTGAAGAATTCGTTTTGAGATTCTATGACCCAAGTAATAACGATATTACAAACACTTACAAGCCTGCAGGCGATCCTGGAGACATTGTAACTTTTAATGCTGCCACAGCAGTTAACGCCAGCACAAATATATTCACAATCGCTTCTCACGGATTTACAAACGGTCAAGCCGTAATTTATGACAGTAATGGAAATACTCCATTAGGTAACCTCAACGACGAACAAACTTATTATGTAGATTTTATTAATCTAAATGAATTTAGATTATTGTTTGACAACAGTTTGAATACCTCAGTTGATATTACAGCTACTAGCACAGGTAGTCATAGATTTTTAAAGAATCAACAAGAATTCTTTGTTGACGAAGTTATTGAAACTCACAACACATATCAAACACTAGAACTTAGTCCCGGTGTTTATAACTTTACAGTAGGAACTTTAATAACAGGTACTACAGGCGGCAATCCAAATAGTGCTTATGTTTTAAGCTATGATAACGATTCAACAGCTCCTACTCTTGTAGTCAGTGTTAATAAAGTTACTATTGGTGCTAGTACTATTAGAAATGTGTTCGATGCTACCAGTGTTATTACAGCTGATCATAGTTCACCTACTCCTGTAACAAATATTAATGTTGACAGTGTAAGTGCCTTATCAACAAAGTATAGTTCTAATTTTAAAATTCTTTCTACAATAGACGGCGAGGAACTTACAGGTCTTGGTACACTACCGGGTAATCAAGTATGGTTCCATCGTCCTAGTATTGTAAACAGTTCTGCACATACTTGGGAATATGCAGGATCTGGAACAGACTATAATGCATTGCCTCAGAACGGTGGTAACACAAGAGCTCAATACGAACAATACAATGAGCCCCCAGGTCGTGTATATACTTCTGGTACTAACGAACTTGGCGACTTTAAAGTTGGTAACTTTATTACTGCCTTTAACAGAACTGGTAATATTACTTTCCAAAACAAAGTTAGCGTTGACCAATTAGATGCTCTTAGGCTAGTGTTGTCCGATGTTGAAATTACTAGTATTTCAACTGATGTTGACCTAGGTGACAATGAAACTGGCGGTGCATCTGATGCTCGTTTAAGTACTCAACGAGCTATTCGTTCATTTATGAGCAACAGGCTTGGATATTTTATTGACAAACAGGTCAGTACTAATGCAGTGCCCGGTGCTATTGTTCAACTGAACACCAATGGTCAAATTAACGATGATCTAATTCCTGCTACTAGAGCTTTCCAATCAAGTACTGTTGGTGGTTACAAAGAAAGATTAAATCAAGTAGATTATATTCCTGCTGTGGACCTTGCAGCTGGTGACATTACGACAGAACAATATGAACAGGTTGAATTAACATTAACTGCAGGTGTTACCTGCAACGACGGTGACTTAATTAGTCAAACCAGTTCTGGTATGAGTGGTGTTGTAAAAGGCGACCAGTCTAACAGTACCAGTGTAATTGTTGTTTCGTCTACTACTAGTTTTAGAAAAGGCACAATTGCTTCTGTAAGCAGAAATGGTTCAAATCAAGCCACTATTACACTGACCACAGGGCATTATTTCCAAGCTGGTGATAATATTATTATCAATGACTGCTCTGACTCAGCCTATAACACTGCTGGTACAGACGTAATATCAACAACATTTGATACTGTAACTTATGCTAATACAGGATCGTTTGAATCTACAACAGCGGCAACAGGCACTGTAAGAAACACATTTGACACCAGTGGTAACATTACTATTAACAGTGACAGCACTCCTAGCACTACAAATACAGCAGTGCAGCCTACACTAGTTGATAATATCAGCGAAATTTACACTAACTACTTCCTACGTTCTGCTATAGAAAGTCAGTATCTTGTAATGGATCCTGCAGGTAGTTATACATTTACTACTGCTGACATTAGCACCGTGGCAAGAAATGGATCAAACGTTGCAACAATTGTAACTACTGGAAACCACGGTCTTGTAAATGGCAACAGAGTTAAAATTGATTGTTCTGTAACAAGTTTCAATGATGACGGAGCTGTTGTAACAGTTACAAATTCAACAACTTTCACCTACAGTAACACTGGCGGTGTATACGGTACAGGTGCCGCAACAGGAACAGTAAGATCAGTAGTCACAGCAGCTGACACTGCTGCTCAAGGCGTTGTTACTGAAGTTCGTTATGGCGTTTGTAGTAACGTTGACAACACAAATATTACTGGCGGTAGCAATTATATACCTACTAGTTCTAGTTTTACTTGGGAAAACGTTCCTTTAACTCCTGTAAGTAGCAGCGGAGATAATGCTACTGCTAATATTACAGTGACTAACGGTGTGGTAACTAACGTTGACCTAATTAGAGGTGGAACTGGTTATGCTGTTGGAGATACATTAACAGCAAACAATTCTTATCTAGGCGGAGCTGGGAGTGGGTTTGAGATTGAAGTTTTAAGTATTGAAAAACGTGCCTATATTGACATTGTTGGCGGCGAACTATTTGTTGCAAGTTCAGGATCGCCAGACTTTGTTGAAGACAATAATGCAGACGTTTTTACAATTACCTTAACAGATACTATTGCTGAAACATTTGATGCAGGAACAGATGTTGACTATGTTACTGACTATAGAATTACTATAAGCGGTCACGCATTTACCAGCGGCGATCCTGTTACTTATATCAGTGCTCCAAATACCGCAATAGGTGGCATGATCAACGGCTCAGTTTATTATGTTAAAGTTATCAATGCTAATACTATTGAACTCTATGAAGATTATTATCTACTGAACAAAATAGAGTTTTTATCATCAAGCACAGGAACACATAGCCTAACAGTGCATACTATTAATTTAACAAATAATAGTATGTATGTTGCTGCCCATACGTTCCAAACTGGTGATGCATTTAGAATTAACGGTAACAACCTACCAGTAATTACATCTACTACCATAGAGGATGGAGAAGCATTTTTCGTAGGAAGTGTTACAACAAATAGTTTCACTATTCACAGTCTAAGATCTGATGCGTTAACCAGTATAAACGGGCTTACAATTGACGCATTAGATTTTACCAGTAAAGGTACAGGATCGGCTACTCTTACCAAATATAATGTAGAAGTTACCGATGTAGTTAATACAAGCAGTAACAATGAAGATAATTGGAATAGCTTAACAGCATCAAACATTGATGCCAGCAACATTATTTCTGGCATTATTAGCCCTTCACGTCTTGCAACCGGAACTGCTAACACAGAAACGTTCCTAAGAGGTGACAGTCAATGGATGGTCACTGTTCAAACTATCAAGGAAAACGGCAATAGTCCAATTACCTTAAGCGGTCCTACAGACAGTGTTAGTTTCTACGGCGACGTTGTTATTGATATTGAAAGAACCAATGGTCTGGGTGCAGGAGCATTCAGTTCATTGGGTGTAGCAAGTTTCTTAAAATCACAATTTGATGTTGCTACAGACGGTAGCGGAGAAGTTTTCTTAAAGAGTGGTGTGGTAGACGCAGGCACTTTAGATGGATTTGATAGTACCTATTATCTAAATCCTGCTAACCTGACTTCTGCTGTGCCCGTTAACAAAGGTGGAACTAACCTAACCAGTTACTCAACTGGCGATGTGATCTATGCACAAAGCTCAGGCGTATTAACCACATTGGCGATTGGTCAAGCAGATACTGTTATGACCAGCACAGGAACTTATCCTCAATGGTCAACAGGCCTTACAATGGCCAAAAATATAAGCATAGCCAGCGGTGAATTAACCACAAACAATGTTGGTACAGCAAAATTATTTGATACTAATGCCAGTCATTTACAAATTGGCGGCGAAGCTGAAACTGTAACAATTGGTAAAGATGCTGCTAGCGAAGCAATTACAGGTCTATTAACAACTTATACAACAGCAGGAAGTCCAAGCCAAACTGTTACAGTAAACTTATCTAACACTACAGCAAACACTACAGTTGGTGCTAATAATGGTGCTACTGAATTAAGATTTGCCAGCACATCTGGTATTGTTATTGGTATGTTAGTAACCGGCAGTGCAAGTATTCAAGCTGGTACGACTGTAATTGGTTTGTCTGCAACTAGTGTATATCTAAGTCAAGCATTAACAGGTTCAATTTTATCAGCAACTACTATAACATTTACAAATACACCTGTTAGTATAGGTGTTAAAGTTGGTGATCAGGTTACTATTGCGTCAAGCACTATAACTAACTTAGACGGAACATGGCCTATCACTTCTGCAGGAACTACTGCTACAAGTTTTAATATTGCTACTGCTCAAAATGTTACCTGTAACAATGCTGCTGTAGCAGGTACAATGACTAGAAATGCCACTGTACTAATTAGAAATCGTACCCTAGTGTTAGGTAGTGCAGAAACAAGCACATCACCAGTAACTAGTACAATTAAGGGCGAGGACAGCTACGGCAGTGACATTGCTAGCGGCAATTTAATATTACAAGCAGGTCTAGGCACAGGCAATAGCACTGGTGGTAACTTTATTGTTAAGACTGGAGCTGTTGGATCAAGCGGATTTGATCCACAGACTGCTACTACTCGATTAACAATTAATACTAGTGGGCTAGCAACTTTTGCCAACGATGTTGCCATAACAGGCGACCTAGCAGTCAACGGTGCTGATATCACAACTTCTAGCACTGGTACAGCTAATGTGTTTAACACAAATGCTTTAGGACTTGCAATTGGCGGAGCAGCTACATCAGTAAGCATTGGTGCAGGATCTGGCACAACTACTGTCAATCATAACTTAACAGTTGGCGGTAATCTAACAGTAAATGGTACAACTACAAGCGTAAATTCTGTAGTAAGCACTGTAGTAGATCCTGTGATTGTTATTGGAGCTACTAATCCAGACCCAATGGCATCGACTACAGCCAGTGCTACTATTAATGGTGTTACCGGAGCTACTACAACAACTGCTACCGTTAGTACCAGCAATGTAACTGGTACAATTCAAACTGGTCAGCGTATAACTGATGCAGGTGGTGTTTTACCAGTTGGTTCTTATGTGAGCAATGTAAGCAGTGGAGGCGGAACAACCACAATTACAATTACATGGGCTACAGCAGCAACATTTAGCACTGTTTCTGGCTCAGTAGAGCTAACACTTACTGGTCCAGTTAGTGATGATAACAAGGATCGCGGTATTGTATTCCGTTACAATAATGCTACACAGGCTAAGTCAGGATTCTTTGGCTTTGATGACACTGATTATAGCTTCATGTACATTGAAGATGCAACTGTAAATGGTGAAGTTGTTACTGGAACACTAGGCACAATTAAACAAGGTGCAGTCAATATTGATGGACGCACAATAATTGATACCACAGAGTACGTGGGACTAACAGCAGCAGCAGGCGTAACTACCATAGATACATTTGCAACAGCAACATATAGGTCTGCTAAGTTCCATATACAGATTACCTGTACATCAGGAACAGATAGCGGAACATATCAGGCCAGTGAATATCTTGTAATTCATAATGGAACTGACGCATTTATGACAGAATACGCTGTGATAAAAACTGGATCAAACGAACTTGCTACATTTACTGCCGATGTAAACAGTGGTAATGTGCGATTTAGAGCACAGGCTGCGGCAGGAGATACAATTACTATTAGAGTAACCAAGACTCTACAAACGGTGTAAATATAGTGAGATAATATAATATGGCACATTCAGATAAAAATATTGTAATTACACCAGCAAGAAGTAATGCTTCTGCAGATCCAAACATAGTATTTTCGGGGGCAGATGCCAGCACTGGCCCTCAAAATATAACTTTAAAAGTCTATCCAACAAATTCTGGAACATTAAGCTTTGAAGGTTCGGCAGGCCAGCTATTCAGTATTACAAACAGCCTAAGTGGTACAATATTTTCTGTAAACGATGTGTCAGGTATTCCCAGTATTGAAGTATTAGATACTGGTGTAATTAGACTAGCTACTTACAGTGGTTTTGTGAGTTTTGGTGTAAGCACTGGTGTTAGTGCAGCTGGTACAACACAAGGCACTGCTACTGCTCTAACAAGACCAATTACTGTAGTAAGCTCAGTTTCTGGAGGATCGTCAGACGGCGTAATTATGCCCAGTGCTACTGCTGGTATGCGTATAATTATTATTAACACCAGTGCTGCTACTTTAAAAGTCTATCCGGCTTCAGGCGGCACCATTAACGCACTTTCTGCTAACGCAGCTTATTCTATGGCTGCTGGAACTAGACTAGAATTTATTGCTACATCAACTACTCAATGGTACACAATTAACGCTACATTTGCTTAATTCCCAAATCCAATAAATACATCATATTGGTGGAAAGGGAAACCAAATGTCAACTATTGATTTCGTAGTTAAAAACGG
>Ga0129333_10006517_pt1 | contig 11044 bp, 10 predicted proteins | sample CPB6_08_DNA_FD_94474 | JGI IMG/M metagenome (GOLD analysis project Ga0129333, IMG submission 94474) | Freshwater to marine salinity gradient microbial communities from Chesapeake Bay, USA - CPBay_Sum_0.6_0.8_DNA | ecosystem: Environmental > Aquatic > Marine > Coastal | place: USA: Chesapeake...
AGCAACTGCAAATGGATCAGCTGTTCTGCGAGATTCTACTGGCAATGCTGCATTTAATGGAATTACATTAGGAACATCTGGAACTGGAGTTCTGACTGGATCTGCTTCTCTCAACGTATTGAAAGCAGGTGATTCCATGTCAGGTGCTCTAAGCATCAATACAACTGGAGGATCTGCAGATTCAAGTTATGAATTACAATTATCAGGAAGTGCTTCTGGATGGGTTCAATTCCACAACAGACTTGGTGCTGGTAACTGGAATCCATTAGTATCAACAGATGATAAAGGTATTATATTTACTAATGCTGCTGGAACAGAACCAGCTACTGCTACTGGTAGATTTATTATTGCTCCTTGGTCGAGCACAAGCGGTGGTTTAGTTGTTTGGAATAACGGAAATGTTGGCATCAAGAGAAATAATCCATTAACTCCTCTTGATGTTGGACCTTCGGCGGCAAATTTCCAATCTGTAGCAAGATTTGGTAATGGTGGAAGTGATATTGTATTAACTCATGCCGCTGCTATTATTTCCCATAACGCTTATTATAATGGTGGATGGTTTACAACTGGGGCAGGTGGAGCATGTTTAGTTGAATTACAAAATGGTAAATTCTTCTTCCAGACAACAAATACTACTTCTCTAGCTTCTGGAGCTGTTCCATCGTTTACAAAATCTCCTCTTTCTATTCACAATTCTGGCAGAGTAACTGTTAATACCCAAACAGAAAATACTTCATATGATTTATATGTAAGCGGAAGTTTTGGTGCAGTATCCAAGTCCTTCGTTATTCCACACCCAACAAAAGAAAATCATGAACTTCGTTATGGTTCGTTGGAAGGACCAGAGCACGGCGTATATGTTCGTGGTAAGTCATCTGATGTTATCGAGTTACCTGATTACTGGGTTGCTCTTGTTGATGAAAACACCATCACCGTTCAACTCACTCCAATCGGCAATCATATGTCATGGGTTGAGAAGATTGAAGATAACAAGGTCTTCATCGGTGGTGGCGAGGCATTCTACTTTGTTCAGGCAATGCGTAAGGATATTGAGAAGTTAGAGGTTGAAGTTGAGTTACCTATTCAGGAGGAAGAGTGATGTTGGCCACTTATAAATATTCAATAAAAGGCGTGTAACAAATGGCGAATTCTGATAAGGACATCCTTATAACGCCTAATATTGGTCAGGCGGCACTACCAGAAATTAAATTTGTTGGAACTGGAAACAGTCCTCGTTATATACGAGTAAATGATGATAATACCCTTGCATTCCTGAACAACGCTGGAACGGAAAGATTTTCTATTAATGAAGATTTAGTAAAAACCAGTTTATCTGCTAGCGGAAACTTCAGGGTTAATAATAGTAGTGGCACAACTCTTTTTAATGTAACTAATAGTACAAATGCTATTGAAATAGGTGGTGCTGGAACTGGCATTGCAATGGTTGGTGGAACAACTACAGCAACCTCCCCAAAACTAGCAATTGTTCAAGCAAGTGCTGGTTCCAGATATTCTTTACAAATTCAAACCACTGGCGGTATTGCTGATGGACAGTATGATGGTATTGGATTTGTCCAAGGTGCTGCTGGTGGTACTCCACTAGGCGGTATTCGTTGTGAATTTAGAAATAGCGGCAGTCCAGATTTTGGTTGGTATACGAGAAGTGGTGCTACAACAGAGGCAATCAGATTAAAATTATGGAACTCTGGAAATCTTTCTATCGGAACCGCAGATCAAACAGAATACACAAGATTGAGTGTTCTTGGCGGTTCTGGTATTACAATTAGACCAGACACTTCATCTGCAAATAATCGTCATATTTATTTTAGACAAGCAACAAATAATTATGGTTTTGTCATCAACCAAGATGATACTTCCGTTGGTATGCTCTTCTTTAGAGCAGTTAATGCTGGTTCGGAAACAAATCCACTAATAACATTAGATAGACCAACCGAAAGAGTTGGCATTGGTAACTGGGGCACATCTTCCAGACCTGGATATCTCTTAGATGTTAAAGGAGATATTAACTTCTCTGGTAACCTTTATCAGGGAGGTTCAATCTTCAAAACTCTCCCAAGTCAAAATGCAGATACAGATGGTGCTGTTCTGAGGACTCGTTGGACTGGATCCCAGTACGAAGCATATTGGACACATGATTTAGATGCAAACTATCGTCTTGAGAACCCAACACAGTGGTCATTCCGTTATATCATTAACAGAGGGTATACCGTTGCTGGATACCAGAATGCAAACCCATGGAGAAATGGCAACAGGACTTCCCACCCATCTGATGTTACTATTTCGCTGGGAGACGTTATTGATTATTCTGCTGCTTACATCGGTGGTTCTCATAATGGAATAAACCTCTTTGTTTACAACTGCGCTAACTCTTGGTTGCCTGCTGCATCTACAACATGTTCCATGAGCATGATTACAGAAACTAACAGAGGTTTGAATAGTGCATGGAATGATACTAGGGCACGTTCATATTCTGGTGCTTTCTTAGATTTCATGGGCAACCAATGGTATACAAATAATGGTAGAAACAGAGCATATGTTACTTCTGGAAATGGTAATACCTCCAGACATGATTTAAATACAGAGGCCATGATTGCTGAAATTAGTGGATCAATTAGCGTCGTGGCTCACGCAGAAGGTGATTATTATGCATGGGTTACCAACGGAGCAAATAGATTTGAGTTTGCTACGGAAACATATACAGCATGGTCAGATTATCAAACAGATCGTCCACAACATGATGGTTTCAATAAGCACATGGCAACTCGCCTAGGATTCTTCTATAGCTCACAAGGAAATAATACAGATAGGACTTTATATAAGAGAAGAGATAGCGATGCACTGACTCTAAGAACTGGTATTTCAAAACCAGAGACGGGTGGAGAAGAAAACCTACATACTGGAATGAATAAAGGATATTGTGTCTCCAACTATAACTACGCACAGAATAACAATGCTTGGATTTATAATTACTATCAAGATGTTGTGAGATTTGCGGATGGCACACTAACTTATCGTAAGGGTATTCCTGGTGCTTCTTCTGGAACTGGTCAGGAAGGTGGAGATATGATGGGTGCTGGTACGCCACCAAGGTCTTACATGACTTATGCAGGTGGTCAACAAACAGCAGCAGGAACTGTTGCATATGGTGGATCCACTGGTGCTTCTTCTTGGAATGGTGCTGGTGTATCAGATGGTTCTGGTGCTACTGGTGGTATTGGAACATACTAATAGGAACTAAAAATGGAAAGAGTTTACTACTTAACAAAAGATACAACATTATTCTCAATCATTTATGATCTCAGAGTATTGAGATCAATTCTTAATTGGTATGCAGTATCAATGCCAGTTTCGGAAGAATTGATGTTCAAAGAAATTGTGAAGGGTAAGTATTATCCTATGGATCCTATTACAGGATTTAAAGGATTCAAAACCTTTGCAGATATCCGTGAAGAAATTAAAGTTGTCAAGCAAGAAGCAAACGGCGAAGTTGTTGCTTTCCAGTCAGAAGGTATCTTCAATGCTGTTGAGCACAACCCAGATGCTGGAATTGAAAAAATTATCATCGTTATGGATGATGAGAGAAGAAATGCTGTTATGAATGCAATGCGTTATGTAGCAAAAGCAGTTATTGAGGAGGAGTATGATAAGAAGTTTATGGAACTCGATACAAATTCTCAAATGGAATCCCTATCATTTGAACTTCAATATGAAGAAGCAACCGCATACATGAAAGATGAAAATGCAGATGTTCCTTTATTGACTGCCCTGGCTGCTGCAAGGGAAATTTCTGTGCAAGAGATGGCACATAAGATTATCAATGGAAGAAAGGCATTCAAACGAAGTATAACTGATCTTCTCGCAAAGATGACTTGGTTAAAAGGTCAGTTTAAAAATGCTGCTACAATTAGAGATCTAAATAGATTATACGAGGATTATTTTGGTATTGCAATGCCAGAAACTCAAGCAAGAGAAGAAGGAAGAGTTGTCGATTTCAAGAGAGTTGTTCCTGTAAAAATCGGATTACAGTTTTAGTATTATTTGGAGATTGTTATGCTAAGCAAAGAAACCATTTTGGCAAATGCCATTCAGTTTTCTACTGGTCAAACAGATTATCAAAACGAAAACTTTGTTATGAATTCTCATGTAACAAAGTATCGTCAAATTCGTCAGGCACTACTAGAGATTGAAAATAGATATCATGGACTAAGAAAGATCAAACTTGATATCAGAAGAGATGATATTAAGATTGCTAAATTAAAAAAAGATTTGGAAGTAGTTACTGATGAACTAGAAGCAGAACTCATCAGAATTGATATCGAAGATTTTGAAAGTGACCAAGAAATTCGCAAAAGAAAACTTGTAAGACAAGAACAAGAGATCGATGTTTTTGTAAAACGAGTTCAAGATAATGTAGAAAAAGAAGAAGATATCCAAAAATACTTTGATCAAGACCCAGAGGAAGAGAGAAAGTATTGGATTGCTCGTATGGGTAAACAGGCTGCTATGGATATTCTTTCATTCGGAAGAATTAGTACGGGTAACTTAGATTCCATCGCTATGCTTCCAGAGGAAGAGCAACTACAAATTCTTTCAATTGGTTTTCAGTATTCCAACCTTCTAGGTGGTCAGTTAGCAAAAATCGAAGGAACTACTAGAGAATATACACAGCAATTATTATCAGATAATTCCAATCTTCGCTTACCAACTTTCGATGGCATTGAAGACAATATGGAATTGAAGATGATTAATTCACTCAAGGAAATCGTGGAGCAGAAAAAACTGAAAGGCGAGTGAAATGAATAATAATTTTTGGGATTATTCTTTGGAGCAATCCAAAACTGAATTGACTAATGTTCATCAAATTTTTCCAACAGCATTATTTGAAAGCACAATAACAGTTTCAAATACCGAGGAAATTATAAACGATCTCAATTCAAAATACTCTTTGGTAGATCAATACCAACACGATGTTTTGGAAAAGAGCAGAACTTCTTTTTATACCGAAGACACATTACACGAAAATTCAATTTACTTTGAACTGAAATCTCAGATAGAGATTATTGCTCAGAAAGTTTTTGGTGCATATTCTTATATGAATATAGTTCCAAGAGTAGAAACTATGTGGGGAAATGTTCTTGGTCACAACGGATATATTCATCCCCATGCTCATAGCAATTCTATGTTTTCTGGTGTCTGGTATCCAGAAGATTGCCCATCTGTGCCAGAGGGTTCGCTATCGAATTACATTAAGTTCATAGATCCAAATAGAATTAAATATTTCTTCATGCCTCAGATTGAGCAGAAAAACCATCTTAATTCTGGGGAGATTTACATTAAACCATCGAAGGGTATGTGTTTAATTTTCCCATCTTGGCTCGAGCATGATACTGTGCCAAACGAAAACCCATCAGAAGTCAGATACAGTATAGCATTTAACTTATTCTTTAATGGTTCACTAGGATTTCCAAACTCGTTGAATAGATTAACAATATGAAAAGTGACAAAATTATCATCGTTGGTGGTGGTTCTGCTGGATGGATGAGTGCTGCTACGCTCATCCATTTTTTTCCAAATAAAGATATCACAGTAGTAGAGAGCCCAGACCATCCTATCTCAGGTGTTGGTGAAAGCACACTTGCTGGTATCAGACCATGGATGTTTGCTCTTGGCATTAAAGAACGAGAGTTCATGAAATACTGCGATGCCTCTTACAAGCAGAGTATCAAGTTTGTGGATTTCTACAAACAGAATGACGGTGGATTTCACAATCCGTTAGGTCATCCAACGTATGAGAAAAAGTTTCTTGGATTGAATGACTGGCAGTTAAAGAAGCATTACTACCCAGATACACCACGACAGGATTACTGTAGAACATTCTACTCTATGATCCCATGCGTGGAGGATAATAAACTGCATACTGGAAATCAGTTAGAGAACTACAAGTTTGAAAGAGATACTGCTTATCATTTCGATGGAGTAAAGTTTGGTCTGTATTTGAGAGATCATTATTGCATTCCTCGTGGTGTCAAACATATTCAAGCAACCATTTCTTCTATTGATATTGGCAAAGATGGTGTAGAAAGATTGTTCCTAAATGACGAGAGGTTCTTGTTTGCTGATCTGTATATTGACTGCACAGGAAGCAAAGCAATACTGCTAAACAAACTAGAAGAACCTTTCATTTCTTACAACGACATCATCCCAAATAATAGAGCATGGGCAACTAAGATACCATACAAGAACAAGAAAGAAGAACTAGAACCATACACCACCTGCACAGCTCTTGGTCATGGATGGGTCTGGAACATTCCTTTATGGTCTCGTATCGGAACTGGATATGTTTATGACGACACTTCTATTTCTCCAGAGCAAGCACTAGAAGATTTCAAAAAGTATCTTGGAGATCGTAGTGATGTCGAATACAAGGATATCAAAATGCGTGTTGGCATCCATGAAAGAACATGGGTAAAGAACGTGGTTGGTATTGGTATGGCAGCAGGATTTATTGAGCCATTACAGAGCAGCGGATTATATACTGTTCATGAGTTTCTACTGAAGTTGGTAAGAGCACTCAATCGTGATGAGTATAACCAGTGGGATAGAGATGTTTATAACACATCTACCAGAAACATGTTCGATAGATTTGCTCACTTCGTAGCATTCCATTATACACTATCACTCAGAACCGATACAGAATACTGGAAGAATATTCACAACAAAACATTTGATGAGAAAATGGTGCTACAACAACCAACTGTATCATCACAGTTCTTTGATTTAATGAGGAGACAAACTCAAGTTGAAGATCATCCGCCAGTTGGTGTTCACTGTATCTGTGCTGGTATGGATTATCGAATGGTAGATCCAGTTACAGTTTCAGAATGGAATTGGAATTTTCCTGAAGTTGACATGAAGAAAATGATCGATAATTTTATCATGTTAAATAGTAGTATGAGAAGTCGTTGGCAAAAAGTAGCAGACAACTCACCTACTGTTTATGATTATTTGAAAGAACATATCTATGGCAACGATTGAAATATTCCCAAAGGTAATTGGAAAGTATACTCTAGAAAAAGAAAAGCATTTAGAACTAAAACATGAATGTTTTTCAATATTGAGCGAGCTATCTGAATACGATGAATCTAATGTAGAGAATTCAAAACTACATCACTTTCTGAATAAACAGAATCAAAATTTATTCGACTATACACAGTTCGAATGGTTTGAAAAATGGTTGGAAGAAAAGTGTATTGATTACATCGAAAATACTTTAGGATTTTATCTTCAAGATGGAGTTGTCATTACAGATTGTTGGATAAACAAATGTGATGTTGGTGGAGAGCAATTCCATCACACTCACACAAACGCATATGTTTCTGGAACATATTATGTCAATTACATCAAGGGATTACATGCTCCCATAGGATTTAAAAATAAAGATTTTAACCCAGAGAATTGTGTAATGCAATCAATTGACATACCAGTAAAAACCCCAACAAAATACAACTCGTGGGGTGCTTTTGTGAATTACGATGAGGGGGACTTGCTTTTGTGGCAATCAAATTTAGCACATGGATATTCAGATAACAAAGAAGATAACCGTATCAGTATTTCATTTAATGTGATGCCGCGATACATATACAACCAATCTTATAGTTTCAGGATAGAAAGACAATGATATTTTTTGAAGACGAGCAGTTGCAAGAAATTTGCCAGATAAATCCAGAGGCAAAGTTAGAAGAGGTTGTATATGATAACACAAAATTTAAAGTTATCCGAAATTTTCTAAGATACCCAGAAGAATATAAAAGCCTTCTCATGAACTTTCCCGCAGTGAGAGATCACACATACTCACCTGGATTTCGTCAAGATATCCCACCGTGGGCAGCAAGATTTATTACAACATATATTCAAGAGAATGTTGCAAATTGGATGCCAGCAAGAGTTTCTTGCAATATTTACAATGGTAATATGAGAATGAGAACCAATGCAAATCTTCCGCATTCAGACAATTTCCATGGTATCTGGAACTTATGGTTAACTCAAAACTGTTTAGGTGGTACAGCATTTTGGTCGCATAAAGGGAAAAAACATATAAATGAGTTATCAGAAGTTGAGCACAACCATTTGTTTAATAAAGCTCTACAATCATCTGGACATGAGGTGTGGAAAAATTTTAGAGGTGATGAAGATTGGGAATTGACTTCTATAGCACCAATGGAATATAATACTATGTTATTTTACAATGGAGGATTTTTTCATTCTCCATGGGTACTGGAAAACTGGTATCTGGATGAAATTAGATACAGTATGATAGGAATGGGAGATTACAATGATTAAAACTTTATTCGAAAACCAAGGAGCTTTCACTCCTTTTGCGCCAGTATATTCAATACCATTTTGGAATTCAGAACTTTTGACGGAACCAGAAGTCGATTTTATGTGCGCCAAAATTTTATCAAAGGAAAGCGAGATTATACAAAACAATCCTCACTTAACTTACGATGGAGGAACTGGATTAGGTCCCAATAGTTTAACATCAAAATTCGCTGGATATAACATACTTCAATGGGATAGGGATGGGGAAGATTATGTTGTAAGAAGATTTAAGGTGTGGTTACATAATGCTGTTCGAGAGATGTGTGAACACGTCAACGAAGATATTATGGAATTGAAACCATGGGCTCAATGTTGGGCAAATGTTTTGAGGAAGGGAGAGAAACTCAATCCACATCAACATAGTAGTGATGCATATAGTTTTCTTTCTGGTAATGTCTGCTTGAAGGCAGATGGAACAAGTACTGTTTATCAAAATCCATTTACAATGAATGCCGTTGGAATAAAGAATGTTCCTGGATATCTCACTATATTCCCAGAATATATTGTCCATTGGACCACACCAAACGAGAGTGATACTGAAAGAATTTCTCTTGGTATTGATATAGTTACGGAGTATTCACTTTTTAATGCGCCAGATAGGGATAGAGATATCAGACATTTTGAGAGGCTTTACTGATGTTTAGTTTACCAATCAATCCAAAGATTGATGAGAATTTTGCTAACAATATTCTTATTCCATTTTTGAATGAGCACAAGCAATATATCTTTGACTTATATTTCACCTGCCGTATGCCACCATTCATGCAGGATGCGATGGGAGATGTATTTGAAGATGACTTAAGACAGACAACCTTTAATGCTTTATACATTCAAAAGCAAACTGGTATTCCTCTGTCCGCCACATTCAATAATCCATATGTGCGACCAACCCAAGAAAACTTAGATCTGTTTATCAATAACTTCAGATACATCTATGAGGCAGGAGTTAGAACAGTAACTCTACCACATACTTCATGGATGCTTACAGGTCAGATACAAAAAGAATTTCCAGAACTTTATGTGAAGAATACTATTCTCCATGAAGTTACTAAGGCAAACGATATTGTATCACTTGCTAAAGCTGGGTTTCATTATATTAATCTTGATAGAGATTTGATGAGAGACCAAGACCAGTTACGTCGCTTGAAGGAAGCAAAAGAATACTGTGCTTCAATTGGTAAACCAGTCAAGTTCTCTATGCTTGCTAACGAAGGATGTTGGGGTGGATGTCCTATCATGCCAGAGCACTACCATTATAATAATACAAGAGAGAATCACGAACCGCCATACTTTGGTAATATTATTAGTCGTGTATCTTGTGCTAAGTGGGAACAACAAGATAGCTCAGCAGTTCTAAAGTCAGCAAATCTCCCACCCTGGAAAAAGGATTGGGAAGAAATGTTTGACTTGGGTATTGATGTTTTCAAAATGCATGGTAGAGAAAGTGTCATGCGCTTGAAAGAGAGCATGGATATTATTCATCGATGGGCAAACGATGAAGAACTCCTTTTCCCAGAACTTAACTCTTTTATTGAAGATAAGAGTTTGAAGGAGAGACCTATTGACATCTGGCGCGAGAAGATCAAAATTTGTAAGTTTGATTGTTGGGATTGTAATTATTGCGAAGCAGTTATTGATGCTCACCACAAGAAGCAAGATAGGATTTTGCATCCATTAATTCAGTTGACACTTGATGCTATTGATAAATCAGCAACTGGTGATACTAAATTTATCGAGCAAGGTTATAACATCGAGGGTTTATCCTCACATAGAGTTCGTCACTTCCTTAATCATCTTTGTTCCGATTCAAAGAATACTTACCTGGAGATTGGATGCTATACAGGTAGCACATACTTTGCTGCTATTATGGGAAACAATCTTACTTCATATGCAGTCGATAACTTTGTTGCTCCTATCTCTCCAGCGAGGGACGATATTGAATGGAGAGGAGTTAATGATCCAAAAGCAGAACTACAAAGAAATAATATTTTGTTTGGTAGCTTAAAATCTGTAATCATAAATGAAGATGCTAGAAAACTCAACGCATCTAACATTAGCAAAAAACCAAACATCATATTCTATGACGGAGAACATGATGATCAAATGGTGGAGTGTTTAAGCAACCTCTTGCCAAATACACAAGAAACGTTTATACTGATATTGGATGATGCCAACTTTGATGGGGTTATCCGAACAGGGCAAAAATTTGTCCAGATAAATAACCTTGAAGTTTTATTTGAGAGACAAATTCTCACATCTCAAATAGAAGATTCTACCAGTTGGTGGAATGGACTTTACATTTTAGTACTAAAACAAAACTGAGGATACTATGGATTCAGCACAACTAAAGAAAAACTTTGAAGATCAGCTTGCTACTACGGAGAAGCAGATTGCAGAACTTCAAGCAAATCTAGCAAAAGCACAAGAGTACAAACTGAAACTGGAAGGAGGACTAGAAACTCTAGGTCTTCTAGAAGAAGAGACAGAATCTGACGTAGAAGTAGCAGCAGAATAATCCCAAATCCCTTCTTACTAAATATGTAAGAAGGGATTTTTTGTGTCTAATGGCAAAACCAAGTTCAAGGTCTGAACTCATCACATATTGTAAGAGACAGCTTGGCGAACCTGTCCTTCAAATCAATAT
>Ga0129333_10006518_pt1 | contig 11043 bp, 14 predicted proteins | sample CPB6_08_DNA_FD_94474 | JGI IMG/M metagenome (GOLD analysis project Ga0129333, IMG submission 94474) | Freshwater to marine salinity gradient microbial communities from Chesapeake Bay, USA - CPBay_Sum_0.6_0.8_DNA | ecosystem: Environmental > Aquatic > Marine > Coastal | place: USA: Chesapeake...
TTCGGTTTTGATGTAACCTTGTTCTTCAAGTTGATTACGCAACTTAGTAAACTCATCGTGGTCTTTGCTACCGATGCTGACAACTTTGTCCCAACCTTTGAGTACTTTAAAGATTTCTTCGGGAGTAGGATTATTACGATCTACGATGAAATCGTGTTCAGTCCTAACTGTTACATCACAAATATATTGTTCATCAATAGTAAAGTACATGATATACCTTTTTGGCGGAGCGTACAAGATTCGAACTTGTGCTCCGGTTTTCACCGGAGGACGGTTTAGCAAACCGCTGCCTTCGACCACTCGGCCAACGCTCCTATTTCTCAACAAACGCTTTTTCGATAACAAACGTTCCGGGTTCTCTTAAACTTCCCTCAACCATGCCCTTTGATAAACACCATTCAGTGACTTGTTGATTGAATTCAAGATTACCACACAACATTATTTTATCACGGTCTGTATTAATTTGCAAGTCATTATCTGTTAATTGGGTTGTTATTCTTTTCATGCCGCGCCCGGTTATGATAGGTTTATAAACCAATTTATCAGATATCATTTCATATAGGTCAGGTTCACTATTCTTAAAGTTGTCTGCGAGATCACTCACGTAAGCCAAATCATTTATATCCCGAACACTATGAATGATGTGTATCTTATCCCAAGTTTCAAGTGTTTCGATATCACGTATCAAACTCATAAAGGGTGCTAGTCCAGTTCCAGTGGCTAACATGTATAGTTCACCACCTTTGATCAATGCATCATTGCGTAGTGTGCCGGTCGTCTTTTCCATGAGTATAACTTCGTCACCCACTTTGATATGTTGTAATCTACTAGTTAGATCACCGTCTTGTATCTTGATACTGAGAAATTCTAATTCTTCTTTCCAGGGCGGGCTAACTACGCTATATGCACGTAGTATGTTACGGTTATCGGCACGCAACCCTATCATAGCGAATTCGCCTGCATAGAATCTAAAATTGGTAGAACGTGTAGTTTTAAAACTAAACGTCCTATCACTCCAATGATGCACCCATGTAACTTTTTCAGTAATCATTTCTTTTTCATGAACTCTTTGTAAAAGTAAATTCTCATTGCACCTAGTAACTGTTCAGTCCTGTAAGATTGGTTAGTGACTTTCATTATTTCTTCATGCGTTTCATTTAGGAAATGTTCTAGTGCATATCTAGACACTTTTCTGTCTCTTATTTCTTGTAGGAAATCTCGGTATTTCTGTGCGTAAGGGTAAACCTGCTCATTAGGTAATCCACTAGAACTGGCACCTCGATTTTCCAATGCATCGATAAGCATTTCTACGTGTGGTTGTAAATCTTCGTAATTAATAGACATATATGTATTTTGGCGGAAGCGGTGAGATTGGCGGAGAGGGTGAGATTCGAACTCACGGAGGGATCGCTCCCTCGTCTGATTTCAAGTCAGGTGCAATAAACCGGGCTCTGCCACCTCTCCTTAAAGTTATTTAATTCAACCGTCGCTTATAGATTTTTTTCTCCTGTATTCTCGGTCATATGATCTTCCCTTGCCTCTATTTTTACTCTTAAACGTTGGCAATTGACCATCACAATTATAACAAACTAATCTAAAGTTTTCAATCCTATTATCAGTACTATCTCCCGAAATATGATCACATACTAAAGGTACAGGCTCATTCATCCACTCTGAAATTCCGCATCTACTACATTTATGTCCTAGAGTTTGTATTAAATATGCCTTAGCTCTACGGCGGGCTACTGCCTCACAATAGGTTGATAACATACCACTTTCAACTATGCTTATATTATTTGTAGCTTTTTTTTCATTATCAATCAAACCTTTATTCCAAGGCCTTGAACCTTTTTTTCTTCCTGCTAAGGGTGAATGTTTATGTTTTATTCTATCAGGATTACTCTTACAACTCATTTCATGAGCTGCCAATGATCCCTTATTTGCAATTTCACGTTCACAATATTTGCATTTCATGATGCCACCTCTATATTACTATTTATGGCTAAACGCAAAAAAACATCAAATAAGAACGTTAAACCACGCTTCCTTCATTCTTATATATTCTTTTTAATTCTTATATAAATAAAAACATGTATAATAACCCTAATCTCAATATCTTATTAATGGGGCCCGGTAGGACCGGGAGTGTCACACTTGTTTACTACTTCAGTAAAGTACTATGTGTCACCCCTTATATAAGAAATGAAAACGAAAACATAAAACCATTGTCAGAAAAGCAGATTTTACATAGTCATACCCCTAGTGACATACAGTTAGCCAATGAGAATACTATGTTTGTACTAAGTACTAGAAATCTAATAGAGACAGCATATAGCCGCTTGATAGGAAGAAAAACAAATCGATGGCGTTATATACAAAATGCAGGTGAGGTCAAGCCCTTTACAGCGACTATTGACCAGTTTATCGATAGTTACAACTATGGATTGAAATATTATCAATCTTTAAAACCACTATTACCAGAAAATACACTTCGTATTGACTACAGCCAATTCAAAGATGATCATACAAATCTATTGTCTATTTTAAATATTCCAGAAAAAAAATATATTTTTGCTAGGAAAGATGTTCTACCAACAAAAACTCCGGGTACATATCGTGACTGGATAATCAACTTTGATGAGATCGATGAGTTTGCAAAAACGTTAGATCCTATACCACCCATATAATCAAGTTATATATTTTTTAATAGATTCTCTCAAAACTATATTACTAAAATTTTTTTGATAGTTTTTCCATACGGCTCCTTCATTCTTATAATCGGATAGTAAGGTTAGAAAATCAGACCTATTCGAATCTATTATATTCCTTTGAATATTTGCTGTAAATGCATTATGCACAATGTCGTCTAGGCTCAACTGATTCATAATTTCAGTGATTCTTAAGTCATTGAATGGGCTAAAATGAAAATTGTTATCAATATGCCACATCTGATGATCAGTAAAAACAGTTTCATTACAGTAATCTAGTAACTCATTTTCGTTGGTAAAAGTGGGTTGATTATTAACTTTGCAATTAGGTCTTTGTAAAAAATAGTACAAGTAATCAGTTTTATTAGGTAGCTCATGCAGTTTTCTATTTTTATAATTTGATATAGCATGTCCTTGACTAACTTCTCTTATCTGTACTCTTTCACTATAAAACCCAGTAGAGTACCAATTTTCATTACTGAAACAACTGGTCATTTTATATCCCCAGAATTTTTTCCTGCACAGATCAACTAGGTCGGATTGATACTCTTGTTTTACCCCGAATATATCATTGTTTTTAGGTAGATGAACATATAAGTCATAATCATAGCCTAGCCCATCTATGATAGACCAAACTGTCATACTGTCTATACCACCTGTAAATAGAACTCGTATACGGTCTATTTTGTTATACTTGAAAAAATTATGTACATTTTCCTGTAGTATAGAATTTATTTTTTCGCTAGCCTGTTCTATTGTGATTTTAGTTTCGGGTCTATGTATTTTTTCAATTTGATAGTGTTTGTATTCAAAATCTTCTAACGGGATGTTAGTCACACATCCATTTTTGTTTGTATAGACAGGAAAACCTCGTAGCGTAGGATGATGTATTAGACCATATTCTGAAATAACACACCACTTACCTTTTGGTTTATATCCAGAAATTATCTTACTGATGCTATCGTTCAAATCGCAGTCGGTGCTGTATCCTTTATAATAATAGTTAATATTATTTTGGATATGATTTTTCCAACCTTGGTCAAGGTAAATTCTTTGAGATACTTGATTCACAGATTGTATAGGACAATCATCACCTATATAGAAAAACATAAAAATATTTATAATACAAAAAAATAGAGGAGATATATATCTCCTCTATCTTTGACTGAATGTTGAGTTCTAAATTAGAACATGTAATTCAAGTCTACCATTAAACGCTTAAAGTCTTGCTTGTTGGCTCCGCGCTCAACATCGAAATACTTAGCGTTGACCTTCCAACCCTTAGCGACTCTGTAACCAGCAGTTAGGCCATAGCCCTTGTGGTCACCTTGTGCGCCTGCAAAGTCAGAATCATGCCACAAACCATACTGTGCGTTTGCTTCGACTTTCTGATGGAATGCTGAAACATCCCACTTACCCTTAGCAACCTTGACACCGTATGCTAGTGCCTGGTTATCAGCATTTGCCTTGTCGTTGCGAATGAAGTCTACGAAACCAGTAACTGGAAGACCAGCGAACTTAGTTCCAACTTCACCGAATGCCTGCTGAAGGTTAACATCTGCACCAACTACATTTCTGTGATTATGCAAACCTGCTGCGCCGGTTACTAGTAACGGGCCAACTTCCTTCTTCAAGCCAACTTGTAGGCTCTGTACTCTTGAATCTGAACTTGCACCGCCTTCAGCAATCTTCAATGAAGATGCGTTTGCGAACAATCCTGATCCATGAGCAAATGATACTGCTAAACCTTCTGGCTTGATGTCACGGTCAAAAAATAGACTTGGTGAACTTGCCCAAGGTTGATGCATCTTGCCAAGGCGAACCTTGACTTGATCCAAAGCAGCGTATTCAACATATGCTAGATGGAGACCAACATCTTTAAGATCAGCGTTACCGCCCATGTCATCATAGGCTGAATTGAATGAACCTGTTCTTGCGCCAGTGACAAGTGTTACCTTATCATTGACTTTAGCAGTCAATACTAACTCTGCCTTCATGCGATCTTTTTCTGACTTTGGTGATGTACCTGCTTCGACTGAATCAAAACGATAGCCTACGCCACCATTAATCTTCACGTTTTGTGCAAGTGCCATTGTCGAGAGTGATCCCAACATAACTAATGTTATAAGTGCTTTACGCATATTTTACTTTCTCCTTGTTGTTATGCCAAGTGAATGGCATTATACCCCCTTTGCAAGGGGCATGAAGTATTTAACAGCCTTGAGGGGTCATAAAAATATGCTACTTTAAAACAATAACCCACTTTAAAGTGGGTTATTGTTGCGCATAATATGCGACTATATTATACAAGACCCTCTGTGCGAAGGGTAATTGCAGTCATAGCATCAATGATGATCTCGTTACGGACATTAGCCTCGAGGACTGCATCCTGCAAGCGTTGCTTTTCGCGCTTATGTGCAGCCAATGCTTCCTTGAAACTTTGGTTGTTTGCTTCAGTCGCTATACCGGTACTGATCTCGTTATAACGATCATACATCAAACTACGACCTTCGTCCTTGGCATTACGCATTTTGTTCAACTTGCCTTCGATGACTTCTGCGCTCTGTCTAACAGATCGATCAGCCATCTTTTGATTGATTGCAATCAACTTGTCCAATCGTGCAATCTTGGTCAACATCTCTGTGATGCCGGTAGCGTTGTTAGCACTAGCAACATTGCTACGGATATCATACAATGCCTCAACTAGGTTGCATTGACGCTGAAAGGCTTTGAACGATTCATCAGCCTTGACTGCGATGACTTGCTCTGCTACCTCAAACTCATTGAGGTTCACAGTATCAACGATTGTGATAGACTTCAACAATTCGTTGATAGAATTTTGGATTGCGTTTGCTTTACGTAGACTAATGTTCATTTGTATTTCCCCTTGAAATTTGAATTTTTACTTTGATATGTATTGTAGCCAAGCAGTCGCACATAACTGCGAATGAATGCACCTCGTACATGTGAGTCAAGAATAGTTGCGGCACTACGTTTGACTGATTTGGGTAATTTAACTGTTCTGCTATCGTATCCTGTGCATGCCATAGAATTAATCTTTCAAAAATGTATTATATAACAAAAATAAAACAATGTCAAGAAAGCAAGTGACCAACTAGACAATATGCAAATTGCAATTGACAACATACAAAGCACAGGGGCCTATATATTCCTAGTCAGCAAATCACAAGATAGTTAGTAAAAACATTTGACTAGATCACATAAGCACGATACGTTTTCAAGACGTATTGCCATAGTAGTTCGTACTGGATTAAAAGTCCAATAGCGTTGTGTTAGTTCTAATCTCTTTCTCAACATCGGGTAGTTCACCCTACGGCTACTACCAAAACCTTAAATCTTTATACAACTGACAACTAAGTACTGACGCCACAACATCGTCAGCATTATCCAGAAATTATCGGCCGTCTGGTTTGAGTATTTCTACTCTTAGGGTCCGTCACAATAATAGTCGGCGGATGGGTGCCATGATGCGTCCTTGAACCGTCACCTTTTACTGAGTTCCAACTGGCCAGTCTTCCCTCAGTGCCTTCTACTAGAGACACCTAATTGTCATGTGTATAAAGACCATTCTTTATACCTTAATACTTTTAAAGAACGTTGCAACTATCGTACCAAAGTCTACTATGTAGAGATGGTGGGCCTTCCGGGACTTGAACCCAGAACCTGCCGATTATGAGTCGGATGCTCTAACCAATTGAGCTAAAGGCCCTGCAAATCGTTTGGTACCCCGAGCCGGACTCGAACCGGCACGCTTTTGGCGAGGGATTTTAAGTCCCTTGTGTCTACCTATTCCACCATCGGGGCATTCAACATAGATACTAGTATAACAGAAAAAACGATAGAGTCAACAACAATTTAGTCCGTTGTTGCCCAAAAACAACAAAATTTTGCTAGCCATTTTGAAGAAAATGATAAATACAAATATAACTAACAGGGGTTCCAAAGTATGAAATTTTTAGTCGATTTTAAAGCAGATGCATTAGATGCTGATATTACTGCATACCTTCAACAGCATGGTTGCACAGTTTTAAAGGAGTGGGATAACTTCGATAAAATCTTCTTAGTTGAGGCTGCGTCTATGCCTCCAAGTGCTTCCATAACAGAGCGCATCACAGAAGAAAATCATTTAGCAATTAGACCATTGGATGTTGTTACCTTAAACCCCTATGCATTAACACACAATGATCCTACTAAAGAAACAATCAACATTGACATCAATGACACAAAAGATTGGTGGAAAAACTATTCGCGCAGTCAACCTGAATTTACAAATCCAACTACATCAATTAGTAGAAAAGGCAAAGGTGTCAACGTATATATTATGGACAGTGGTTTAGCAGCATCCCATCCGGAGTTTGCTAATGTTAATATCACTAATATATACAGTGTTACACCTGGTGATTTTAATGATAACAGGGGCCACGGCACAGCTATCGCTAGTGTGATTGCCGGGGCGACATGCGGCATCACTGAATCAAATCTAAAAATAGTAAAAATATTCGACCCTAATCACACAACGACAGAACATGAATTTTTAGATGCTCTAGATGCAATCATTAATGATCATGCTGATAACACATATAGTGTATTAAATGCAAGCTGGTCTATCCCAAAAAATGAATGGGTAGAAAATAAACTACGCATACTAGAAGATGAGGGTGTGTTTATTATTGCTGCTGCAGGTAACAATGGTTCTTCTATTGAAGATGTAACACCGGCAAGTATGCTTGATGTAATAACAGTGGGCGCTTACGATCAAGATTTAAAACCATGTGACTTCAGTAACTATACTGGCGGAAGCACTATATCTGTTTCAGCCGGTGCAACTAACCATGGCCAATTAGATGGTTGGGCTCCGGGTGTGAATATATGGGCAGCCGGTCTAAATGGTACATATGGTTACGTAGCCGGAACTTCTATGGCTGCTGCTGTTGCTAGTGCTATTTTAGCATCTAACATGTCTTATCAAGTTTATGAAGATACAGGTCAGCGAGTAGAAACATATGAGAATTTTAAAGTAAGCACGGCAGCAGTTGACTCAAGAAATATCGTGTTTAGACGTCCTGACATTCTAGATTTATCTGATCCTAAGTATCAGGAAAGTGTAAATCGTATTGCGACCCTGACAGACCGAGCAGATAGCTCAGTATTTCAACCACAAGATGAATTTTCACTATCTTTTAGAGTAGATCAATCCTTTGCATCTGCTAGAGTTTATGAACCAACTCTAACAAAATCTATTGAAATAGTTCAACCATTGCCAAACAATTTCAAATTATTGTTTGACGGAAGACTATATGGTAATCCAACTGCGGATCAAGGACCTGGTCCAAACGAAAATTATAAAATTTACACAGCAAGTTTTATACGTACAAGTTTGGATGACACACAAGAGACTGTCACGCTGAATATATACGTAATACCGGAAAATTTGATACCAGAAACATTACCAACTGATGATCCTATTCAAATAACTTTATTGGCTTTTTGCACCGGCTTTGCGCAAAGTTGTACTATGAACGGCGGCGGCGTATGCCAAGATGCATGCGGTGGAGGATTCGGTTGCTGTTCGTCATATAGTAAGGATACCTGGGATTGTAAGTGCGGAAACTAAATGCTAAATTGGACCAATCCTAGAAAAAAAGGTGATGATTACTATTTTACTTTCAGAGATCACAATTTACCAAAAACATCACCGTTACAGTCTGCCAATCACACAATAAATTATATTGTAAAAAACTACCCGGCTCCTTACACATTATATGTAAGCGGCGGGGTAGATAGCCAGGCTATGCTTTATGCGTGGTTGATGTCCGGAGTTCCTTTTAATACCTTTTCCGGCGTTTATAACAAAACACTGAATGACTACGATCTTGAAACATTGGATATATTTTCTAAACAGCACAATCTAAAAATCAATTATCATGACTTTGATTTGATATCATTTTTAGAAAATGAACACGAATATTATGCTAATCAATATCATTGCGGCAGCCCACAAGTCACAACATTCATGAAAATGGCAGATTTGACTACAGAAGGTACGGTTATATTCAGCGGTCAATGTATAGGTAAGGGTAGAAATCAGGACTTATATGGAGTACCAGATAGAAACAATTTAAGTCTCTATCACTATGGTATAAAAGCAAACAAAAGTATTGTTCCTTTTTTCTTTAATGAGACAGAAGAATTGGCTTATAGTATGGACATGATGCGACCTGAATTTTGGGCTGTCCATGTATGCGGTAGTTATACAGACAAAGTTGCAGCATATCAGTATTATGGATTTCCTGTTAATCCACAAAAAACAGGGGTGAATGGATTTGAAAAATTAAAAGAAATGTACGATACGAATCCCCCTAGATTACCGACTATTCAAGACAGGCTGGAGAGACGTCCGTTTCAGAAAAGCACTAGAAATTTTGACCTACTCTATCGAAACAAGTATGAGTCGAGGTTTTTTAAATTCAAATTTGTAATAATGAAATAAATACTGTACTATGTTAAATAAACTCAAAGAACGAATGGAAAAGGCACGCGATGCTGCTCAGGAAGTGGCCACTAATGTATTATCTCGCAAAGTTTCTATTGAAGTTCAAGCACAACGCTATAATACATGCCTTGGTTGTGAAAAGTTATATAAGCCTACAGATACCTGCAGAGTATGCGGTTGCTTCATGAAGGTAAAGACTTGGATGCCAGGGCAAGAATGCCCGCTTAATAAGTGGGGCAAGGCACCCGTCGCTGATTCTTCAAATAATTAAGCTTAATTATGGTGCGGGATGAGAGGGTCGAACTCCCGACATTCGCCGTGTAAAGGCGCTACTCTACCACTGAGTTAATCCCGCGCTGTATCAAAGTTTCCAGATATACTTATTCTATATTCATCCGACGTATAAAAAGGATATACTGCATGATTTGCTTTGCTAGGAAACATTAACAAAACTCCTTCATAAGTATGATCTGCATCAATAATGTGATCTACTATCCCACCAACAAACATCGATTGGTAAAGAAAAGTTACTCTACCATTGCAATGTTTTAGTGATTTTTTTGTATTTTCTAATTCATCTTCGTTTTTAAAACTAAACGGAATTTTTACAAATATAATAAAACTTATAATTCCTGAATGCAGATGCACCGGATTGTATTCTGATTTTTTTTGAAAATTTGCCCAAATATTAGCAAGTGATATTTCTTGATTTTTGTAATAGTTAAAGTATTCGCAAAAGGTTGTTGCTGCTCTATTTAGAAAAAACTTTAGATTTGCCGGGCAGTCAAATTTAATTTCATTTTCAATTTGTCCCACTAATAATTCATTAAACGGTATAGTATCATTGCCCGGTTGAGTAGCAAGCAATTTCTCCTGCACTGGTAAAAATATATTTTGCGGGATACTAAATTTTAATATACCTGGATTTTTAAGTTTTATTTCTTCAAAATTCATCAGAATAATATTTATAACAGTCTTTGTTTTAAATAAAATTTATATTTAAAAGCATTCGAGGTTTAAGCTTTGATGTCTTAGCAGCGTGAAAAATTAAACCATTGAACAGAACAGCCGTACCCTGTTTAGGTTTTATTTTTTTAATAACTTTCATATCAAAGTTGAACTGTGACTCAGGAGCATACTTTTGATCGAAAAACAGCGTTTCTGCGTCATTGTCATTTATATAGTAGATTAGTGTATTATGAGGTATTTTAAAGTCAGTATGCGGCGGAAGATACCAATTATCTTCATATAACGGATTGGGCATTGAAAATCTGAGTCTAGCTCTCAATATTTTTTTGACCTCGACACTAAATTGCTCTTTGATAGATTTCTTTACCTGTTCTAAGAATCTACTAGACGCCTTGTCGGTTTGTTCCAAAATATGTACAAATGATGAATCTTCTTTTATATTTGTGTTGTAAGAAGTATCATTTTTGAAAGAGGTAGCGTCCTGATTAAAATTCCAAGTTATTTGATCACCAAAAAAAATACCTTTATATTTTTTTTGCAGATATAAAGGAAAAAAATTCTCGACTATTCTTATTTCATCTTGCATATTCAATGAATATAATTGGTCGGGGTGGTGGGATTCGAACTCACGACCCTCTGCTCCCAAAGCAGATGCGCTAACCAGACTGCGCTACACCCCGAATAATAACTATTATATACTGTCGCTATTTAAAATCAATATCTTTGGGTAAGTTGGCTGGCCAGGCTGGGATCGAACCAGCGACCCTTTGATTAACAGTCAAATGCTACTACCGTCTGAGCTACTGGCCAACATAAAATTATTTATATACAAAACAAGAGGGGCAACAAAAA
>Ga0129333_10006519_pt1 | contig 11042 bp, 25 predicted proteins | sample CPB6_08_DNA_FD_94474 | JGI IMG/M metagenome (GOLD analysis project Ga0129333, IMG submission 94474) | Freshwater to marine salinity gradient microbial communities from Chesapeake Bay, USA - CPBay_Sum_0.6_0.8_DNA | ecosystem: Environmental > Aquatic > Marine > Coastal | place: USA: Chesapeake...
ACCCTGCATAGGTTACGATGCCATTATCTACTATCGTACCTATGTCCCCTAGTTCCGCACAAGAATAACTTGGGTTAGTTACCTTAACACGGTCTCCGTATCGTATATTCATTCTTCAACTCCGAAATGTTCAAAAATAAACTTGCGGGTAACTGGATGAGTAAACTCGGCACACTCTCTCACAATCAACTCGGCGAACTTTGCTAAGTCCACAGTAGCAGGATCAATATAGTCTGGCGGCGGGGGAAGAAAATGTCCACCAAAAGCCTTGTAGTTTGGGTTTCCGCCAGCCTCTTTAGCAAGTTCCCGAAATCGTTCGTTCATTTTCCCAAAGCCTTTAGGATGTTGTAGAGAGGGACAGCGTTCCAAGGATTACCATTACACTGACTCCATATCTTTTCTACTAGAGCATCATCGGTGTTGGGATTGACTTCTAATAGTGTTTCTCTAACTATTTCTTGGTTGAGTATTTCATTGAGTTCTTCGTTCATCATTCAACTCCGAAATGTTCTCGAATCTCTTCGTAAATATCCAATGCCTCGTGGTCGGCAGCAACATCGGCACATTCCCGAACAATCAACTGGGCGAATCGCCTAACCAAATCGTTTGAATCTTCATTAGTTGGGTCCAGTGTAGCCTGGTGCCAAAGTTCCCAAATTCGTTCGTTCATCATTCAACTCCAAAATGTTTTTCAATCTCACGCATACAACTTAACACTACTTGCTGTTGTGTTGGTGGAACAAAATGTCTAATCTCATTTGCTCTGCTACAGGCATCTAAACATTCTTGTACAATCAACTCAGCGAACTTTTTCCAATCTTCGAGGGTTCTTGATCCAATATGAGGATAACATTTATCGTTATGAAATTGTCCGTTACCAGACTGGACAATAAGTTCTTTAATTCGTTCGTTCATTCTTTACTCCCTCTAAACATCCCCTTTAGATTAGCAATAATAAAGGATTTTGTCAAATGTAATTGTCCAGCATCATTGGCGGGAGAACCATCTATCCAATCGCAGCATTCCTGTATAATCAACTCAGCGAACTTTTCTAAGTTGCCTTCACCATAACCCATTCCATCAATGCTACAGTTAGCCTCTTTAGCAAGTAGTTTAATTCGTTCGTTCACGATTCAACTCCAAACTTGGCAACAATACCGTCGAGCACAGCCAAAGCACCGTTGACACTTTTCATAACTTCTTCCTCGGATTGTCCTTGTCGGAATCCAGCATCGGCAAGTTCGTTGGCAGTTTGCTTGACCGTTTCGGTGAATTCAACGACCATCAACTCGGCGAACTTTTCCATTTCCGGTGATATATGGTCTTCAATAGGAAGAGGGACATACCCGTATGCTCTAACAAATAGTTCTTGAATTCGTTTGTTCATTTTATTCTCCAAGGTAGAATTGTGTTTCACAATCCGGACATTCATATGGATTGGCAGCATCGTAATACTCGGTACACCCTTCCATTTCTTCCGCTACATATAGTCCACCACCATTTGGGCTTGAATCACCTTTTACTACATTTTGCTGACCACAATTAGGACAATACATCATTCAACTCCGAAATGTTTAAGTAGATCGTCGCCAACATAAAGAATTTCTTGACTCATTGACTTCTCGGCTTTGTACTGAACAAACTCAGCACATTCCCGAACAATCAACTCGGCGAATTTTTCTAACGATCCTGGGTTATCAAAAGATTCACGCCAAGTCATAATGTTGGTGCCATTAGCATATCCTCCACGCACAAGTCCAGACTGTTCAGCAAGTTCTTTAATTCGTTCGTTCATCATTCAACTCCGAAATGTTTCTTCAATTTATTAGCCGCCATCATGTCATGGAACTGTTCGTGTGATAATACTTGACGAAGCCCATCAGGAGCTGGGGTATGACTATGCTTATACTTTTCTGTATATTCATCCTCAGGGTCCAGAACATTAACACATTCGGCGATTATCAAATTAAAAAGTTTTTCAATATCGTCCTCTTGGAATTCAATTGAACTACCCATATTGAAATCTCCGTGATTCCAATGTCCACCACTTTGTTTGATTAGTTCTTTTATACGGTCGTTCATGCTTCACCTTTCAAATGCTTCTCTAACCATTGGCTTTTAACTGGAGCACTCATATTGTAAATGCATACTTCGACTACTTGATCGAGGCGACGATTCATCCACCAAAACATAACATCAAGAGAATAAAAAAACCACTGTTCACCGTTTTTAAGTTTAACATACATGATTCGACTCCAAAATGTTTAAGTAGATAATTGAATGCGTTCAAAAAAGCAATCTTCTGGGTTAGTACCAGTTCGTCTTTCGATTTGTATAATTGACTTATAGGGCAGGTCTTCAATTACATGATGCACCCGAACAATTTGATCCTGCCAGCCAAAGTATTCCTTGATATAATTTTCAAGCAATCTTGCTTGCAATAGGCTCGGACGATAGTTAGTTTTGTGCATCATTCAACTCCAATTAGTTAATGTACAAACATTATAGCAAATTATGGATTTATTGTCAACCAAAACAAAAAGTTGTTAATTTAGCAACAAAACGGTATCCTACAATCACATCCATTTCAATATAAAAAGTTCCGCTGATTGTTCATCTCGAAAATAAAAATCCATCCAACCTGCATCGGAAACATAATTCCATTCTTCTTGTTTATCACCGGGTAACCCAAAATGTGTAAAGCACCAGGCAGTTATATCTTCCCAAATACTGAATCCTTCACTAGGTCGCCAATATCTACGAACTCGAGTCATTGCCACCTCAATGCAAAGAATGTAGCATCTTCAGGATTGTCAAATTCAAATTCATAACAATTGGCAGGAAACTGATGTTGAACGCCAAAGTATTTAAATTGTCCGTTGGCCCAACGAATAGCATCGTACGCTTTTTTAGTGGGTATAGAGATTTTGTACATAGTGCTATTATAGCAGAAATACTATTTTAGGTCTACTGGTAAATATTCAAAAAGGACTGTGGTATGTGGTTGTTGCTAATAATTGTTTTGGGTTCGGAATCACCACACAAGCATCGCGGCTCGGTCCAAAACTTTTACACCACAGAATCCGAATGTAGAACTGATCTTGCTGCTGCACTGCAAGTCTTACAACTAAAAGGTACCAAGGTATCTGGAACCTGTGAATTTAGAGATTATCTAACACCTAATCGGACTTTTTGAGTATATCAAATACTCGTTGCTGTTCTAACAATTTTCTTTCCAGCTCTACGTACTGCATCCTTAGATTTTGTAATTCTTTCCAATCTTCTTCTAAACGAACATTTGGTACCAAGATGGCCAGTCGTTCTTCGATCCGTTCGAATGTTTCAGTTAAACTGCGCCCTTTTACTGTTATATCACCATTAAATTCGGCATCGCCTTGTACTTGAAGTTTGCTTTGGATATTATTCCATGCTGAATTATAAGAAGACCCGTTGTTAGCAATGGTATATCCGGTGCCAGCAGTACCTGGTCCTACACTTTGCACATAAAGATTGCCTGTCATTGCGGTTTGATTTATAGGAATAGTTGTGCTCATTTTATTATCCTTCTTGATTAGCAAGATATACTCTTCGTAAGTCTTTACCAGCTAAACCAACCAGTTCGTTTTCCTGTGTGCTACGTAGTAAATTTAGACCAGGCTGCACCACGGTGCCTTTTCTAATATGGATATCAAATCCTAGCAGATTACTGTTTAAACCAAAATAGCAATAGTCTTCAATCACAGACATAGACGTTATTCCGGATTTTCTCTGAAACACACAATTGTTACCAACTTTATTGTGATGTCCAAATCCAGCTTGGTGGTAAATTGATACATAGTCGCCGAATGAATTATGTTCACCTATAACCACAAAACAATCTACCAAACAATTTTTGCCAAACGATACGTTATTGTCTATCACACTGTTTTTGTCTATTAGAGTCACGCATGGCAAATCTAATCTTTCAATTAAATCAATTAGTTCGGCCCTTCGTGCTTTGGTACGTAACGCAGTGTCTGTTTGTTCCGGGGTCCATGAAGATGCTAGAAAAAAATTATAGTCGCTTTTATATTTTTTTAAGTTAACTTCAGTATCTATTACCGGAATACCCCCAATTTTTTCAGTGTTACCGTAATAGTCACTATCTATAATTCCGGCAATTTTAATATTATTCTGTTGGCATATACGTACAATAACCCCCGGAGACCATCGGGATCCTACTAGTATCAATGGTTTAGAGTTATCATTTACCATAGGCCCGATCCATACCATCCATAGCTTCTCTTAGTAACTTCATTCTAGCAAATCTTTTTTCGTTAAACTCTTGCTGAAAAAATGGAGCATACTGTTCGCCAGTAAGATTGTCATAATCAAATTGAATACGATATCCTACTCTATCGGGCATATGCTCAGTTTCTAGTTCTCTGTTATGCACAGTGATAGAATTGTCAAAAATACAGATATCTCTGTCACTGGTGTACCAATGCTTATAAATGTATTCATCGGTAAACATTTCTGATCTGATCTTGTCTAACAGTTTTTTACTTTCTTCTCGACTCATGCCTTTAACATAGTCCATTGTTGCTGACGCCATGTGCAGTCCTACTATGCCGCCGGGGCTTTTAATTACCAATGGTACTTCGCTGTCGGGATCAGGGCATTGATTATTTTTGTAGAAATTTTCTTGATCTTCAACATAAACAGGGCTAACACTATTGGGTTTATAATTATGAATCATAACCATTTCGTTTAGCTCACTTCTAAAGCTTTCGCTTTGTTTTTCGTACCAATCAGTTGAAGTACAGAAACCAGTACAACTACCTATCATGCTTTCCCAACCTGCTAAACTTACACCAGGAGTAAATGCAGTATCACCACTTTCGTTACTGTGCCATAACAGTTCGCCGTCGCCAAAGATACCAATACTTTCCCCACGACGATTTTTCTTAGGAGTTACTCTAATCATACCTGGATAACGTTTGTCTACTTGCCAACGACGAGCATTGCCAAATGTTTCAGCATCTTTACCTTGTAGTTCACCGTTAATAATTAATTCTTTTAGAGGTTTACCATACTTTAAAAAAAACTCAATGGGCATGTTGTATCGCATAGGCCCCCATGAAGTCATCAATCTTGCATAGGTATGATGATCAATTTCGGCATTGCGTATAATTGTTACCAAACTTTGTAAGTGAAGTTTTCCAATTTCTAACCATTCTTCATCGGAAATATTATTAAGATCGACATCATCAATGTAGATGCCAAAGCGGCCCAGGCCAGGGATTTTAGATACTTTCATATGGTTCCTTGTAGTTGTTTATGTTATAATAATAACGGAGAGATTGTCAACGATATTTTATAAAGAGTGGAAGAATTACAGATAATTAAACATATACTATAATTTATTTATTTTTTATTCACATGACTATTGCAATTACTGGCCTAGGCGTTATTTCCTGTTGCGGAAACGATGTAGATACATTGTGGACAAACATTTCTACAGGAAAATCAGGTATAGCACCAATATCTAAATTTGTACCTACAGTAGTTCAATCAACACAAGTTGGCGAAGTTAGAAATTTTATTCTTAATTCAGTTTTTGATTCTAGATGGAATTCAAAAACTGATACTCATATTCAGTACGCTCTTAATGCAACAAAACAAGCTGTTGACCAAAGCGGATTAGATTTTGATAAAATTGATCCTAGTCGTGTACACACAGTGATTGGCACCACCGGTGGAAGTTATAACTTTATAATAAAAAATCAAAATAGAATTGATAATAAAAAGGCAGCTTTACCCAATTTTATACCTGGACATATAAACAATATGTCTGCTGCATACATTAATATGCACTACGGTATACACGGAAGTGGCCTAGGGATCAGCGGAGCATGTGCAGCCGGTAATCAATCATTGGCCGTTGGATCAATGTTGATTGAAACCGGGCAGGCCGATGTAGTTATTGCTGGTGCTAGCGACAGCTGGCTCTCTGAATTGACCATCAGTGGATTTGAAAGCCTGGGAGCATTAAGTTATGATGAGATTCTACCGAGACCATTTGATAAAAATCGATCTGGGTTTGCTATAAGCGAAGGTGCTGGAATTTTGATATTAGAAAATTTAGAGCATGCTCGGCGTCGGGGCGCAGACATTTTGGCGATTCTATCTGGATATGCAATGAGTTCGGATGCATACCATCCTACTAGTCCAGAACCGACAGGCGATGTATTTAAAACTATGGTCACTAATACACTACATAGAGCCAAATTAAACATCGAGGATATTGACTATGTAAATGCTCATGCCACCGGAACGGTTATCGGTGATGCTGCTGAATGTGCAGCCATACAAAAAACCTTTACAAACAATCCTTATATCAGTTCAACTAAAAGTATGACCGGACATAGTATTGGATCAACTAGTGCCATTGAAGCAGTTATTTGTGTACAATCTTTGAAACATCAGCAATTACCAGGGACAATCAATCTTGACGATCTAGATCCGCTGTGTCCGGGTAATCATTTGAATCATACTATCGATTATCCTGTTAAACACATTGCCAGTAATAGTTTTGGATTTGGCGGGACGAATGGATTAATTATTTTGTCTAAAAATAACTAAGATTTCTGTTGAAATCTGTATTCTCTACGCAACCACCACTTGTATCTGTGCCAATATTCTTTCAATGTGTAAGGCAGCTCTTGATGGTCTTCATGCTCACGACAATTTTCTAGCCAAATAAGTCTCAACCAATTTTTAAAATTTGAATTAGGCATATCTGGCTCCTAGAATTAGTGTTCAGCTACCGATCCTCATCGGCCCTGAACTGAGTTGTTGCCCTGTCCCCTGACGATCCTTCTGGATTGTGTCAGCTAAACCTACGATTTTTCTTGCACCCATGTCAAGCGGGTTCTGAGGCTACGATCGTATGCGCCCTGGCGTTTTGGTGAAGCCAACCACCCCCTATTATTAACGAGTAGGGATCCCGAGGTTTGGTTGCGGAGAACAGGAATCGAACCTGATGTCTTCAGCTTATGAGACTGACGAGTAAACCGTTTCTCCCCTCCGCCATTGTTCTTTGTACCGATGCTTTTCCAAGCAGGAGCGATGTTCGGTACCACACAAAGACAGGATTTACAAAGTGCCTGTACACTATTAAAATAGTTGGGGCTTATTACCCCGGATGTCCGTAGATTGAATACAGCGTCCTGTATCCTTCACTGGTAAATTCCAGCTATACCATTTTGCTCGTTGACGAAACAACAGAGGGCCGGACTATTCTTTATTTAAATCGTTTTAGGATTTGTTTGATCTTCCATTTGATGTAATAAGGTACTTCACGCAACGGAATCGGAAACATTTTCCACCTTTTTATTTCGTTGATAAGTCAAGTATTCATCCCAAGAAATTGCAATCCAACCAAACAAGGCTGTAATATTGGCATAAACTGCTGGCATATTGTCTGAACCATATGCAGCAATACCATTTAAAATACAGGCCAGTACAACAAAAAACGGCACACCTACTCTTAGATACTTCATGGTCAAACTCCTATAAAATAAAAAAGTTTTGGCTCCGGTGGAGAGAATCGAACTCCCACTAACGGTTTTGGAGACCGCTGCGCTGCCATTACGCCACACCGGACCGGATTACTCTGGATCTTTAACAATACCGGACAGCATTGTTTCTCTACGTTGTTGCATCTCTCTTACTTTTTCTTCAGTTTCTAATTGGCCAAGATTGATCGAATAAATTACCCAAACCATCCATGCCAACAAAGTAAGAACAAACAAATTGAAAAGAACTTCGGCATCTAATTGAAATAAACCAACTACAACAAAAGGGCCTAGTGCTGCAATTGCCAACATACCCGCAGTGCGAAGTGCTGCTCTAATTCTGATGTTCATTTATGACTCCTACTTAGTTAATATACTTCATATTTTACTTGAAGTTGTAATTTTTGTCAACCTACAATTTTTTGTTGCTATTTTGTTAACTTTGGCGGAAGCGGACGGAGTCGAACCCTCAAGGCGCTCTTCGCGCTCGACTGTTTTCAAGACAGGTGCCATCGCCAGTTGGCTTGCGCTTCCACGGATTACCATGCTTCTTTACGTTGATCTATACCCATTAAAGGCACATTGAAATCCTGACTTAATATCCAAGGTACTATTTGACAAATGGTATCTATATCTAAAAAAGTTGCAGTACCAGGATCAAATGGATTTTTTATTCCACCCAATACGATATGATGTGTCCTAAATCTATAGGTATTTAATTCCAAACTTCTATTTCTTAATGCAATTTTAGATTGTGAATATTCTGAATCACCCAGACCGTCATATTCATGTGTTGATCCAAAATTAAAAACATCAGCATACTTTTGTGATTGCCAATAAATGTCTAACAATTTAGTTTGTACCAGTGGTCCAATATAACTGGCGTTAATAAAGGTATTAAAGTTTTTAAAAAAATTCAACAATCGATCTACACTTTGGTCAGAAAAATCAGACAAGTCCCAGCCGTTACTTTTTGATATAAATGTAGCATCGGGGTATATCTTAGCAAATCCGGAGGCCAGTGTTCTAGAATCTGCAGGATTTCCTGTTATTAAAATTTTTCTGTTGGCTAAAAATTTTAGTCTTAAATCTTTTTTCAAATGTCGCTCCTGCATTTCATTTTACAAAGAACGCTGACTTTTTTTGGATCATTAATACCCGAATCTTGAACGAAAGTGGCCCAATCTTTGATAATTTCTAATCCGGCATCATAATTGATGTTCTTGATGTTCAATCGATCGATCCATCGCTGTCTTTGTTTGTGTAACTCTGATTTATAAAAAGTAAAAGGATTTCTTATCCAATCACATGGAAAAAAATAACCTTCGCAGGTAACGACTTTTTCACGTAAACATCCCGGATTTATTTGTATAGGTGTATCGGAATTATATTCTGCTTTGTATAAAAATTCCGTTTCTATTAATTCTTCAACTGGCGGCACAATCTCTGGAGCGCCATCGAATCGATGAGATTTCATAACTCGATGATCGGCACCAAAATTGTCGGCAAATTGTTTCAGCTGGTCCAATTTGTTGTAGTTGAATTTAAAAACTATAGTTTGGATTTCTAGTTTTGCACTGCTGCGACTGATTATTTCTAATCCTTTTAAAACACTATCCCAGTCTGAATTCTTTCTATATAAAAGATTTTCGCTTTCTAAGCCATCGATGGCAAAGGTAATTTTGTCGTTGGCTGTTAAATTTTCAGACAATTTGTACCAAAAATTTTCAGTTTGGCGACTACCATTGGTAGTAAGAGCAAAATTTTTTGTAGTTCTGAACTTTTGTATAAATTCAATCAAGTGCGGATAGTAAATGCTATCACCATAATCTCCACACAATATCAATGTTTTTATATCTGACCCGCCTGCACAATCTAAAAAATTATAAAAATCATCAACATTCAAATCATTTTTGTCAATTTTTTTTATTTTATTGTGAAGAGTACGGGGACACGATGGACACAATAGTGTACATCTGTTTGTTAATTCTACATGTAAAGAATTTTTGTTCATATTATTCTGGAGCAACGGGTCAGATTCGAACTGACGGTTTTAGGGATTTGCAGTCCCTTGCATTGGGCCTCTCTGCCACCGTTGCATAACTTGGTCCGGCGTGAGGGAATCGAACCCCCATTAAGAGTTTAGAAGACTCCTGTCCTATCCGTTGAACGAACGCCAGTTTAACTTGGTGGGCCTTGTAGGATTTGAACCTACGCTCTCGACGGTTATGAGCCGTGTGTTTTCACCGCTAAACTAAAGGCCCGGAAAACTATTATTTCTAATCTGTTTTATTTCCTTCTCTTTAATTATACATAATTTTTCAGGAAATTGCGACCACTTAGCTCTATCTCTTTCAGTTTCATAACCCTTAACTTCAACATATAAATCTTTAGATTGTATGTAAAAATCTGGATGATACCATCGTTCTCCATTCCAATAATATCGGAAGGCTTTTGTTGGTTTTACAGGATTAAACCCTTGTTGTTTTGCCCACAAGTAAAAATCTACTTCCCATTGGCCTTGGAATTTAATTCCATCCAATATAATTTGTTTTGTTCTTCCTCTATTTGAAGAACTATATGATTCTGGATTTTCTCTAACTGCTCGTTGCATTCCTTTTTGATGTTTTTGTCTAAAAGATGGATCTGCCCATTTTTTCTTGTTATTCTCTGTGCCTTTTAGGCTAAGAGCTAATCTTCCTGCGGCAGTTAAAGTTTCTATTTTTCTTTCTGGATTTTTTGGACAGCGTCTCACATGATTAGAATAACCAGATTTGTTCAAAAATTCTTTTTCACAATATATACAATGCATTTAAGCTCCTGACTTTATAAAAGTATTTATACAAGTCCGGTGCTTTTAACTTGGTACCCGAGGCCGGACTCGAACCGGCACGCCATAAGCGGGAGATTTTAAGTCTCCTGTGTCTACCATTCCACCACTCGGGCAAAACTTGGTCCGGGTAGCAGGATTCGAACCTACGACCCCCTGCTCCCAAAGCAGGTGCTCTAGCCTGGCTGAGCTACACCCGGATTAATCTTCTTCGTCACTGCTGTTAAAATATGCTATTATTTTACTACGAGCTTCGTCTTCTGTCAAGGCTGGAATTGTAACAGTTGCAAAGCCATTTTTAATTCGAATATCAAACGGAACCACTCCGTTTGGTAACCATCCATCCTCAACGGGCACAGTGATAGTGAACTCTCGCAAGTTCATCATTCTTTCAATCACTTGTTGTGTTAAGTCTGCTGAATGTGGCATATTAAAATCCTTTTGGTGCTGCTTGTCGGATTCGAACTGACGACCTATCGCTTACAAGGCGATTGCTCTGGCCAACTGAGCTAAAGCAGCATTAAAAACTTTGGCGGAGATAGTTGGATTCGAACCAACGGTAGAGTTTAATCCCTACGACAGTTTAGCAAACTGCTGCCTTAAGCCTCTCGGCCATATCTCCATTTAAATCTTATTATAACTTCTAAACTTCT
>Ga0129333_10006521_pt1 | contig 11042 bp, 16 predicted proteins | sample CPB6_08_DNA_FD_94474 | JGI IMG/M metagenome (GOLD analysis project Ga0129333, IMG submission 94474) | Freshwater to marine salinity gradient microbial communities from Chesapeake Bay, USA - CPBay_Sum_0.6_0.8_DNA | ecosystem: Environmental > Aquatic > Marine > Coastal | place: USA: Chesapeake...
CCTTCTGTAGAGAAATCTGAACAGCATCTTTGATCAGTTTCTCTACAGGTCCATACTCGCCCTTCTCAAGATGATCAGCACTCTTAAGAATAGCCCTCTCAAGTTCTTGTCGTTTAGTAAATGATTCAAATTCTTCCAAGAACCAATCATAGTGTCCATCATCAAGTTCTTCTATACGCTCAATAGAAATACCTGTTGTTGCTTTTATCTGCATAGGTTCTGGCATTACATTATACTTTTTCGTATGTTCGACAATAAATTCAGCGACCGGTCGTAACTTACGATCAAAATTATTTGCATTCATAATGTTCATAACGCGGGTATATAATTCTGCGTTAGTAACCATCATTTCTAAAAATAGTTTTTGTACATCAATGTTGTAGTCGTTTATCAAGTTGCTTCCTCTTTATTTCTATTTTTATCTTGCTGTTAGTTGCTGATTGTAAAATACTTAGTAATGTTGGTAGTTTCCCATATTTTACTACAGCATCGTTTACATCTTTAACGTCATCGTCCCAATTTGGAATACTGACGTAAAACCCATAACTTAGTGCTTTATCACATATTTGTAAACCGGTTTTGTCTTGGTCTGGTACAACAATAATCTTTTTATTAAGTGATTTTAGTATGTCTGCCTGTTGATCACTAATTGTATTATGTGTTAGGGCGATACCGTCTATACTTAAAGCATCAAAAATACCTTCAACAACAATACATACTTGCCAACCTTTCTTTTGTAAATCATATCCGAAAACATAACCTTGTTGTTGCTCGTTAATAAATTTCGGTGTACGGTTATCTAAGTACCTACTAGTGTGACCCACTATTTTATTTTCGTATGTGTAGGGAATAATAACACGATTTGATTGCCTACCTTCAGCCTCAGGCGTACACATGAAGGGATATTGTGATACATTAATTTTCCTACTTTTTAAGTACTCTACAAATGGTTTGTGTTTATCATTATTAATATCAATTATCTCTGCGTCTGGTAACGGTAATTCTCTGAATTTTATTTGTTTCTTTTCTTTTTTAACCTTAACAAAATCTAATAAATCCTTGTGCTGTAAACTTTCTAAGTTAAACTTGTTAACATCATCTATATCCATTCCAGACCAGATCAATAGTTGTCTTGTATTTTTTGTAAATTGTTTACCTAACGTAAAGCCAGTTTTAAATCCGCAATTGAAACAATGGTAACTCCAATTCTCACCTTCTTTACGTATACCACCACGACCGCGTTTGTCGGCTTTATGCCCGCGATAGCCACAACAAACTGCGTTGAAACTATGCCAACCGCTCTGAGTAAGTTTTTTCTTGCCTGGAATTAGTTGAAGAATATCAAACACTCAGTAATTATAACAGAGTGTTGTGTAAAAACAAATAGTATTGGTAAATTATCTTGCCAAAATGTTTGTCACTGCGCCAGTGTTACTTGTAAATACCATTCTAACGAAAGGATGGAATCCATGGATAGTGTAACCAACTGTTTCGGTTGTCTCCAAATATTCACTTTCAGTTATTGGATACCAGTCAGTTAATGAACTACTAAATGTACCTTCAATACCAACTGTACCATTATATTCAACTAAATGTGCTTGTATAGTTAATACAGGATTATCCTCTGTATTGATTATAGAACTATAATATGTATTAGCATTTGGGAGTGCATTTGCTATGCTATTGTTTGAATCAAGATTTGGAAAAGGTTGACCTGTTGGGATAGTGACCATTTCGCTAGGAACAAAGCTAGGCAATACGCTATTGAGTATATTAATATCTCCACGTGCACCGCTAGCAGGATCAACGAATACAGGATAGTCAAACTCTCCTACAGGAATCTCTAAACTATAGTGACATTTTTGGGCAGGAATGTCTTCTAGGTCTACTGGATTTAAATGCAGATAGGCTATTCCAGTAAGCGGAAGTTCTAAAGTAAGTGCTTTAGTAATAAGAATCTCAGTACCATCATAGTTTAGTATGCGACACTTTATAGTTTTTCCAGTAATATCTACTGGTTTTTGTTCTTGATTCAAGAACTGAAACTGTATTTTATTATCTACGCCCTTGTGTAGATTTAAGGTTTTAGCATATACTGGCATAAAGGCCCTCGGACTGTTTCCTGATAAAAGGACGACAATCTGACGCTGTGTAAAAAGAAATGCTGCTGTTGAATATCCTACGTTTGTTACAGTCACAGACTATCGCTCCTCAGAGTATTTAGTCGTATAAATTAAATTATTTTTTGGTGACCCAATTATAAATAAAGTCAATGAGTATTGTTGCTAGAGATTTCTTTAAAAAACTTAGTGAGAATCATCCTTTTATAACGGTGGTTTCGTTTGCCAACCAAGATTACGTAGGTATAATCCAAAACCGCGACGACCAATGCACTTCCCTTTATGACTACGGTGCGATAGCAGAAACGATAGTAAAACAAAAGTTTTTAGAACTCGGTGAAATATGGTGGTGGGAGAGCAATCGTCAGATCCCTATAAACATCTTCTTACGTGAAGAGTGGAGTATCTTTAAACCCTACTTAAGAACATTTAATAATAAAAACCTAACTATAGTTCATGGTCCTATTGTCAGTATAAACGAACTTAATAAGCGCAGAACTAAACGCCGCAGTATTACTCTAGTTAAAAAATTACCGTGATTTTTTTCTTCTTTTCTTTGCCATTTCTAAACTAAGTTTTCCAACTCTAGTATCATAGCAAATACCATCCAAATGATCACGTTCATGTTGGAATACTCTTGCGATCAATCCGTTAAATTCAGTAACAATTTCTCCGCCATGAGCATTAAAATAACGCACTTTAATAGTTTCATGTCGTTTAACATTCAACCATAAATTAGGAAAACTTAAACATCCTTCTCGATCCATTACTTCTCCCTGTCCTTCTAATATTTCAGGATTGATACAAGCAAAAAGTTTAGTTTCATTTCCCATTACAAAAATTCTTTTCTTTAATCCTACTTGCGGTCCGGCAAGACCTATGCCATTATTTTCCATCATGGTCTTTGCCATGCTTCTTACTACTTCGCTAGCATCGCCATCTACTGTAAAGTCCCAAGGCTCTGCTGCTTCTCTTAAAACGTTATCGTTTTCTTTTACAAGTTTAAATTCCATTTGATAATAAATTCATATGCACGACCACAAGATGCGCATAGGCAACTGCGTGTGACTTTTTAAAACTATATACGCCTTCTTCTTTTTCCCATATGGTCTTTGATATTTCTGACCAAGGCAATCCTATTAGATGTTTCTTTGCAGGACGAATAACTGCTAGAAACATAGCCAATCTAGGTATACTATTTACTGGTTCCGGCATTTTACAAAGACTATTATAATGATTACTAAGATGAATTAATTTTTCTACAAATGATTGATCATTTAAATTATTCCAATCAGGTTCTTTCATCAACTCTACTAAATGATTTTCATCTTTTACTTGATTATAAACATGAACATTTAGTAAGTCTAATTTAATATAACCCCGTTGTTCAGCTAATTCATAATCAATGGACGCCATATCATTTATAGGATCATAAGGAATGTCTGTGACATAGATACCGGTATTATGTTTTTTAATTTCAGTTTTACGGATACTTGCCTTGGTGTGTTCTATAAGAGATAACAATTTATCTCTATCACCCAAATCAATGTCAATATCACTATTAAACTTCATCCCCATCTCAGTAAAAATACTGTCTCCCATTCTTCATCTTTAATTTCAACATAACATCTTGGCGGATTACCTGCAACTCTGAAAACCCAACTTTCACGATCCTTGCTGCGCCATTCAACAAATTGACTAACGCTACTACTATTATATTTGCTACCATCACTATGATAATTTTCTTGTATATTTTCACATAGCCACTGTAACATTTGCACATAATTGTTGTAAGGTAGTGTGTGCCTGCGCAGAGATTTCACTATAGTATTCACCTCGTTAAACCAAGTTTTTTATAAGCCTGTTGCACAACAATAGCCTGGCGTTCAGCATCATCAACTGCTTTATGACTAGTTACATGCCCGCCATCTTTTAATTTGACCCCTGCAATTTCATAAAGTGTACGGGTATCACGCACAGTATAGAATGGCCAAGGAATAGGATTAGGCTTATCTGTGAATACTTGTCTGAATGCCGTCTCTGCTACCACAACATCGAATGCCGCGCCGTTGCTCCATACTGCTCTACGATTCCATCCGAATTTGTAAAGTTGTTCCAGGCACTCAACAAAGCTAATTCTATCACGATCACCCATAGCCTCTTCTTGTGCTTCTAAAGTTTGTTCACCCCACCACCTTATGGTATCATCATTTATAACACGATTATATTTTTCTGTTTGTTCTTCGATTGTAGGGCGTAATTCTAATCTTTCTACCACTCCTTGCCCATAAGGATCAAAACGAACACAACCAATAGTTAGTATAACACAATAAGGACTTGTGTCCAGTGTTTCCATATCTATCATTATATCATTTGCCATTCTTTAAGTACTCTGCTGCTCTGGTACAACGTTCTGCGTTATCTCCTAAATTACCTAAACCTAAATTACATTTGTGGCATAACCAACCACGAAATGTTTCTTCTTTATGGTCATGATCAAGAACCCATACGGATTTTTTGTTCTTTCCATATGTTACTAGTTCCTCAGCAGAACGCAAGCATATAGGGCACTTGTGATTTTCGGGTATAGGCGGAGCAGTTTTTTTAATTCTTCCTCGGATCTCATTATGTTTTCTAGCACAAGGTCGGCATTCGTAACGTAAATATCCTTTGCTTCCTTCTTTAGAAAACATAGTTACTGGTAGAATCTGTTTACAGATACTACAAAGTTTGGTTTCAATTAATTCATTTGCCATACTTAAGAATATACACTACAAATTTCTTTTCGTCAACTACCTTATAATCATCACTTAACATACCTTCAATATTTTCAGTTGGTCTAAAACCATATTTGTTTTCTAACCACTTCATGTATTCTTTATGGTCTCTGCTACCCGTTTCATTCTTAAATTCTAATTTGAGTTCCTTGAGATTAGTCCAATACTTCCAGCGGGCTTTTCGCTTCTCAATATCAGCATCATCGTCATCATAGTCTTGAAAGTCTTTAGGGACGTTTACCATTGCTAGACCATACATTATCTATTTCTGTTACTTCGTCAATGATGCTTCGGTCAAGGTAATTGAATAACAAAGCAGGACGCTCAATATCACTGGAATTAGGCATACTGCTATGCAATACTCGGCAGTTATACATTAGTAAACTACCCTTAGGCATGTTATGTTGTTTTACGTTACTACTAAACCATTTATCATACACGCCTGTATAACATTTATTGATATCGAAATCACGCTTTTGGCTAAAGGGTACAAGCCCTGTACTACCATTGGTGCTATTCAAATCGTATAATGATACGATGCATTGTATTCCTAATAGTCTAGGATCATAATTCCATTTTTCAAATCTATGCGGAGTATCTACGTGTGGATTGATCCAAGTACTACCTGACTTGATAAACACAGTATCGGACGCATAAAATCTTAAATTAGGAAATTCATGGTAAATTAAATGATCAATCAAGTTTTTGATTTTTATTACTTCAGGAAACGTGCTTACGGTTTGACTCCACCATACACTTATATCTTCTAGATTTTTAATATCATCACGTTCTGCGTAAACTTTTTTACTACTACTTGCACGTACTGGGTAAAGGTCTTTGAGTCTTGTTTTAAAATCTGCTATAAAAATATCAGGTATAAAACTTTCAAGTATAGTATAGCCTTCGCCTGTAGTCAGTTTTGGTTTTAGGTTTCTCATTTTAATATCCGCCTGCACGTAGCAATTCTTTTATTTCTGGTATAATATTTTTATGTTTATTGAATTTAAGTGCCCATTGTTCTGGATTTATATATTCAAATATCATTTTTTGTTGCGTACTATCTAGACTTTCAATGAATTGCATACCACTTTCGCTATGAAATAACATCCATGGACTAATTTTACCTTTTGTAATTTCGTAACAAATTTTATTACGATTGCCAAATCGCAATACATCTTTAGTCAAAAGTTTATCATCCTGAGCTAAGATTACTGTAGTCTCAATACTACGTGCGATTGCATCCAGTGGATCCTCGCTTTTGCAGTAATCAATTACAAATTTTGTATAATGTGTATCACGATTCCAATTATCTATGCCGATTTGATTCTTTAATAACCAATCTACATATCTATTGATTTGTAATACCCCTGCATCAGCACAATAATTACCAAATTTAACAAATGCAGTATAATATGCACTCTTTACAAAGTCACCGTAATCTTTTTTCTTTTTGGTACCGTGTTTAGTATAAAATTGTAACCAAGCATTAAGTCCAATTATATTACCTTTTTTATCTTTATCTTGCCATCTACGTTTGGGTTCACAGATGTGGGTAACTAAAGTAGACTCTTTACTGAATCTACGTTTACAAAATTCGCAACTTAAATTAGTTGCCGCTTGCTTTTTCGTACTCTTGGATGTCATCTTCAGTTATAAAGTTACTCAATGTTTCGATATCTTCTAAATTCATTTCTGGAAACTTATTAGCCAAATATACTTTTTTCTTTTGTTGTGAAACAAATATCTTGCTTATTTCTTCTATAGTTTCACTATCAGCGTTAGGATATGTTTTAGTATAAAAATCTTTGATATCTTTAACTGTGGCGTTACTTTTAAATTTAGTAATTTTTTCTGACAGTTGGGGTATCCATTGCCTAAATTGTTTTCCTTGTTGTGGACTAGCAGCACACAGCATTAACCATTGTAACTTGTGATGCTTGCTGACATTTTCGTTAAACATATGCTTGTTCGCAAATTCATTTCCTGCTAACAAATAGAACTGTTGAATTTCAGTTTTTGATTTAACATACGTTAACCACTTTAGCAGCATATAAGGGTTAAACTTTTGTTGTTGCTCTTCTGTAAGGCTATCATAATAACCATAATCCTTTTTGTCTATAGCAGTTAACGCTCCAAACAAATCAAAGTCTTGGTTTTCTAAAGTTTCGTCAGTAGGTGTCTTTGTTTTCGCCATATACTTCTACTTTAGCACTAGGGCCCCAAACTTTCAAGGCATATTCTTCCGCATCTTCCTTTTCTTCAAACAACATTGGTTGCATCTGGAATTTGCTATCTCCGATAGTGACCCAAAGATAATCATCAATATTTTCATTGATACGTATTTGCACGCCGTACTTCATCAAAACACCTGATTGTAGTCAACGATCTCACAGTTACGGCTTATCTCTTTTACGAAATAAACACAGCGAGGTTTAGGACCATCATCAATCGGCACACATAAGAACTGCCCGTTACGTAATCTAGGAGCATACCAAGTTACATCGTGATAGATATCTACAATCTCTACAGGTAAGAAACTAGGATTGAAACTAGTTAGTGGATTGAATTCAAACGCACTAAAGCCACGATCATTCAAACTACTGAGTGGCAATGTTTCAAGATCACCGTGTTCTTTCTCACCGATTAGTATTTGCCAATCCAATGGCATTTTGACAGTTTTGTTTCCTATCTTTAATACCAGTGCCGCACTATTGAAACTTTCAACAAAGATTAATGGAATATAATGATAGTCTACGTTCTGAGGATTACTATTATCCAGTATAGCAAAACGCAAATCATCAATTTCATCTGGGAGAGTTTCTAAATTGTAATATTTGTTTTCTAATGTTAATATACGCATGTTGTAATTTTACTACAGTTTTTTTTAATAGTCAAGTTTTTCAATACTAAATGGATACTTTGCTTCTTTGTAATATGCTTTGCGTTGTGTCAAATGACGTTTGGCAAACTTACAATCGCTAGTGATATCCCAAATCTCTACGTGATCTTTGTCTTCCGCTTTACGAATACCACGACCGATACTTTGGATTACTCTGACAAATGACTTGCCGGGCTCAATAAGAACAAGATTGAAAATGCGAGGGATATTAATACCCACAGCAGCGACTCCGTAAGTGGCAATAATAACTTTAGTATCAGCAGTCTTAACTTCGTCATATTCTTCTTTACGTTCCGTGAGTTTTGTTTCTCCCGAAATGAATACGCTATCCTTCAATCTACTTTGTAATTCTCGTCCTGCATTTACACGATCAACCAGTACAAGTGTATTACCACTATCTTTAATTTTATCTACTAAAGCTGAAATTTTATCTAAGCGTTTTTCATCTTCAAGCAAATGTTTTAATTCACTTTGATAGTTAGAAAACTCTACCCCATCTTTCATCTGTATGATGTTTACATGGCATTGTGCCAACACACCTTTCTCTTGTAATTCGGCTGCACTCAGTTTACCGATAACGGGTCCTAGACTTACAAGCAAACTCACTTGTTCATACGTAGCCTTAGGTATTGTACCAGTCAGTCCCCAACGTATAGGAATATGACTAAACGGGCCTGTGAGTAATGACTTCAATGCATCTGCTTTAGCCATATGTACTTCGTCGACCATGACGCAGACCACATCCTCAATAAATTCCTTGATACTGATATCTGTATCACCGCTGCGTGTATTCTTTAATAGATTGTTGAGGCTCTGCCAAGTACAGATAGTATGTGTCTTATTGTATTCTTTACGATCACCGAAGTAGACACCAACATCTAATCCAAGATTGATATAGTCTGCTTCTGTCTGCACGACAAGACTTTTATTCGGAACGATCACAATAGTTCTACCATATATCTCTACACTTTTACTCAATGCCGCAGTCATGATAGTCTTACCTGCGCCCGTTGCTACTTCTTGAATACATTGCGGATTCTTCAAAAAGTTATTGATGATCTCTACCTGATAATCACGCAACATTATGGGCTTGCCTGCCTCGACATGTCCTTTAGGCCAAGTTTTATTTGAAAAACTATCCTCTGTAATTTCATCGAAGGTAAATGTAGTCCTGTATTCACGTAGGTCTATTAACTCAATATCATAATCATATTCTTCTAAGATAGGTACAATATCTGTAATTAAGTTTATGTATGTGCTACCTGCAAGGCTGCAGTAACTTACCTTACCATTCCATCTACCAAGACGGACCGCAGGTAGATAACGTGCGCCTGGAACTTCGTGTTCAAACTTGCGCATCAATGCCTTGCGGCAGTCTAACTCAAGACCCTCGATCTTACAGTTGACTTCATCACGAATTATTATCTTTGCTTGTCTCATAAAATCTTAAGTGGGGTATAGTTTTTCAAGTGAATAATCTTATGGCATCTTTTGTAGTCAGATGCGCCTAAATTATGGGCAGTAGTTGACTTAATAAGTACTCCTGACTGCGCACCATCCTTATCGTAAAAATTGTTTTTAATACCGTTTTTAGCTAAAATTTTTGACACTTCTGCTGTGATCTGTTTATTATATATTATTTCTCTGTACGTAAAAACTTGTTTTATATCAAGTAATTTTAACCATTCTATAAGATTTGACAAGTTTTCCAAATCTGTGGTTGCCATATAGTCAGAGGCAAACTTCAACAACTCATTGCCCTTTGTTATCTCGTATGATATCTCTACTCCATATTGACTCAACTCGTATAAAGTTTTTGGAAAGTCGTTAAGTTCAATGTGTTGTATAGCCTGACTTAGATGTTCATTAATGGCTGCAATATAATAATGATCATGTATCTTAACCAATGTAGGATTAAAAATCAACTCATCATAATTCTTTACTATTTCTAATAGTTTTTGAATTTCAGGACAGTATTCAATATTGTCAAAGTGTTTTATAACCAATTGGTTTAACTTTTTAAAATTATGAGTATAAAAAGGACCTTTATATATTTTATTAACCTTGTCCCATGATAAAACATTGTCATCCATTCTTTTAAAATCATTTAAAAACTGTGGATTAAATGGACTTTGAAATATAAGAGTGTTATCTACTAAAGAAATTTTAGGAGTAAGATATGATTGTTTTGTTTCTACAACCTCTACTGTCCATTTTAATTGCTGTAGATGGCTCAAATCGTAATTTAATTTTTTAAATTGCCTTTGATACTTTACAATTAATTTGTCAAAAAGTTTATTTTGATTAGTAGTAATTTGGTTTTTTTCTTGTATGATTTTTATAATATTGTTAAAGAAACCATAATCTTTTTTAGATAGATGTATGTGCCCTTTAATCATAAAATGGAGCAAATTTTCTTTAGTTAGCATCATGTAATTATATTATAAATTTATTTCCTTAACAAATAAAAAGGAGAGGGTCTTTCGACCCTCTCTGAAGCGCACCCCGGAGTGAGTGTTAGGCGCGCTTCATGACTGTTGACTCGGCAAGCGCACGCCAGTTAGCGGGGCTCACCTTGACCAGATCAGCGATCTTGAGGGCCATACGCATACTCAACTCACGCAGTCGAGCCTTGTTGTCCCACATGAACTGCAACACCTGATCGCCCTCATCAAACTCAAACCCGTAGTCACGGAAGAGTCCGCCGTCAGTATCACGATGCACCTGCTTGATACGCAACAACTTGTCACGCTCGGTGTCAATCGTCAAGTCAAGAAAGTGACAACGTGACTGAAGTGCCTCAAGGTGATCCTGCAACTTTTTGCTCTTCAAGTTTTCAAACTTGATATTAGTGATAAAGATGCATGAACCATTGAAGTCGAACGCATCGGGGATACCCTCTCGTCGGAGCATACTGCTGTCAGAGTTCCAATAAATACGCCGACGCTTGCCGCTGTCAAGTGCAGCCTTGAGAATGTTAAGCGACAAATCGTCCATCAGTACCGAGTCACAGTCATCGAACACCAGTACATGGTTCTTGTCACTATGCTTGAACAACGTAGCATAGAGACCAAGAGCCGTCATCGCACCCTTGATGACCTCATACTTGAGGGTCTTACCAGCAAGACGATCAAACATCGACGCCTTTTCCAATTGCTGCTCGACACCGAACGACTTACCAACGCCCGGGGGACCACTGACGATCATTGCACGAATGCCACCATTCGTGGTAGCCTTAGCCATCTC
>Ga0129333_10006523_pt1 | contig 11041 bp, 10 predicted proteins | sample CPB6_08_DNA_FD_94474 | JGI IMG/M metagenome (GOLD analysis project Ga0129333, IMG submission 94474) | Freshwater to marine salinity gradient microbial communities from Chesapeake Bay, USA - CPBay_Sum_0.6_0.8_DNA | ecosystem: Environmental > Aquatic > Marine > Coastal | place: USA: Chesapeake...
AGCTATGATGTTACAAAATTATACTTTTCAAGAGGATCCTCAAGTATTGAAACAATACACAATATTAACTTGTCTATTTTCACTAACCCGGTTTGGTACCAGGTTGTTGCCACCAGTCAAAACGGTGTGCTTAGAATTTATCTAAATGGAACTCTTGTACAGATAGGTGGAACTGCTGGCACTGTGTACCCAGATAATTCTGCTTCCGAATATAGGATTTCCGATACCTCAAGGCTACACGACGGTAAAATTAGTATTGTTAAAGTATTTGATCGTGCGTTATCGCCAACAGAAATATCTACCGAGTATAACTTATATAAAACTAGACATGGATTGACCTAATTTTTTACCGTATAAATACAAGATATGACAAACAATTGTACAGGACCGCAAAGATTAAGTGCTTACTATGCTGGCGCAGGTTTGATTCCCTACGGCACAGTAGGATTTCCATACGGTGTAAGAACTAACATACCTACAAATGGTCCTATAGCAATTAGCAATTTTTACGGTGCTAGTTTTGACGCAGGCCAATTTATCAACGGTGATTTTGAGATAGTTATTAATGTCACTGAAGATAGTTTAAAATATAATATGGTAGGTTGGACCATTTATAAACAAGCAACAAGACTAAACAACAACGCACAAATTGCAAACTGTTTTACGCCTAACCAAATAAACACTCCTACACCATTGCCTCCATTGGGCACAACAAGTCCAGGCGATAATGTTACTTTTAGCACCGATATCTCTCCTAATCCTACTTTCAGGATGAGATTGTTAGACACTAGTGATCCTCTCTATGCTCCTCTAGCTGTTCCCGGTAGTTCGGGTAAGTATATCATGGAGTTACGAAATTCTGCTACATTTGCTGGTCCTGTTAGTATTACCAATCCTAATGCCTATGGAATATTGCGTGGCCCTTATCTAGTATGCGATAATACTGTAGAATTAGCGGTTGGAGATACTGTTTCTTTTAAATGGCGTGCTAACAAAGATCCACAAGGGGATAGATTCAGTGTTTACATTTATCTCTTAAGAACTACCGATTGCGCTAAAATTACTTTATTAGATTCAACTGGAGATTCAACTACTTGGCAAACAGTCGACACCGTTATACAATCAGGACAAGCTGGGCAATATAGATTTATTGCCATTCATGGCAGTTATGATAGTGTTGGGGGTATTAAGGTCGGAGCGTATCTGTACCTAGATGAAATTAAATTAACCAAAGCCGCAGTGGTCCCCGGGCAAACAACAACGACCACCTCTACTACCACTAGCAGTTTTGTATATGATGGTAACACTGAACTTTATATATCCCCCGGCACTTTAATTGAAAAGAAGAGTTTATCTGCTGGAGGTGGCATAACATGGCGATATACAGCCAGCGTTTTACAAAGCACAGGAAACGTAGCTCAAAAGTTCACAGTAGGATTAAGAAAAGGTGAACCCACTATTCATTCTGGTGGTGTGCTTAATACATTTGCTGTTGATTCAACTATACTTTCACCAACTGGTATTGGTAATGTATGGTTACCTGGTCCGGTATTTACTGCCGCATATGGAGTAAGCCCCACAGTAGGCAGCACACAAAATTTTGTAAATGGTAATGGTGAATTTGGTCGCCCATACTCGGATGTTACATTAACCTATTTTGAGATCCCTGGATCTAAGACCGGGTATCCAGATCTATATAGAATGTATGTAGAAGGAGGTGGTGGCGCTAGCTTCAAATATCTAGAGGTAACTCCCACTACTCCTATCAGTCTTGATTCGTTAACTATGCCTTTAATTACCAGTGCTCCGGCAATCTGGAACTTAATGAAATCTTATGATGAAGAACGATATTTAGAAGAAAGTCAACAGGCCACATTTACAGTAACTGATTCGCGCGGTGGTAATACTCGTCTGCCTTACTTTGTTTATCCCGTAAGTGGTTGGGATGGGCTCATACCATCCGAATACTTTGTCGGCGCTACAGGTGGTCCGTATATTAGTCAATTAACCCCTATAATTACTGGAAATGTTGATATAGTAAATGGTACAGGGCAGATTACACTACAAACCATAGCAAATGTTCAAGTACAAGGTAATAGAACTTTCAGCATTGAAATAAGAGATGCCAGTCAAAAGATTGTGGTAATAAAACGCAGTTTCATGTTGATTGACAAAATACCTCAAGGTCAAATAGAATTTACCACAGTTGGTATCACAACTTGGCAAGTACCTTCAGGGGTGACACAAATTTCTATTTTTGCTGTAGGCGGTGGTGCCGGTGGCACCACCGATACCGTTGGGCAAGGACTGCTTGGTGGTGCCGGTGGAAATACTGCCTATAGAACAATTAGTGTAGTTCCGGGCTCAACATATACAGTTGTAGTAGGAGCAGGTGGTACAGGTGGTAACTCGACAGTGGCAGCCGGTTTTGGTGGTGTGTCATTTGTTAGTACAAATTCTGATCCTAACAACGCAGTGTGTCTAGCATGGGGTGGTGGTAGTGGTAGTGCTATGTTTACAAATCAGCAATTTGAAATTGGGGAATCGGGCAAAGGCGGTAACGGAGTCGGCCTAGGCAGTGGCGGTGGTGCTGGTGGTTACGCAGGGTCAGGTGGAAACGCACATTCATCAAGCGGAGTGTCTGGTAACAACGGCGGTGGTGGCGGTGGTGCTGGCGGCAATTATAACACAGGACAGAATGGTGGTTCGGGCGGTGGTGTTGGTATACGCGGTCGAGGAGCCAATGGACAAGGTGGCTCCTCTAACGCAGGCGAGCCCGCAAATGGATCGGCTGGCAGTGGCGGAACTGGAATATTATATGGTGGAGGTGGTGCAGGACTAGCACCACCAGCTACAACAGGCCAAGCAGGTGGACAAGGTGCTGTGAGGATTATATGGGGTAGGGGCAGAGGGTATCCCAGTAGTGGTACTGATAACATGCCTACTATATCGGTGTAATGTCTAAACAATTTGTAGTACGGCTAAGAAAAGGTAGTCCTACTGGTAATATCGTAGCTAATTCGCAAGTTATTACCATAGATTCGTTGCCTGCTGGCACTATATTTCCCAGTAACTTTACTGACGGAAGGTTACAGGGCCAAATAAGCACTCTTAATCGTGTTAGCAATTTTATAAAGACTGTAGTACCTAGTCCTACTACAACAACAACTTTACCACCTTTAACTACAACCACTACTCAAGCGGGACAAACAACTTCGACCACCTCAACAACAACTAAAGCAAATACACCATATAACAATTACAACATAGAAGTATCAACCGCAGACATTCTTGAAGGGCAAACAGTGCTAGTTAAGTGTTACTTGACCTCCGCACATCCTCCCAATCAAATGTGGTTAAGCATTAAACAAACAAATGTTAATGGACAATATAGACCAGATTCTTTGTCTATCGCATCTCCTTCTATTTGGACGATCGCAGAAAAATCCGTAGGCGTCATAGGTTCAAAATTTTCTACTATGATGTATTATCAAGAAGTTAGCATAACTTTGAAATCTCCATTAGCTTGGGTCACCGATGATGTAAATTTCCGTTTTGAACTTTATCAAGGTAGTAGTACTAACCCCAATCCTACATCTAGCACTGCTTCTAATCCTGTAGCATTTACCTCGATGACTTTGAAAAAGTCATCGCGAGGAATCGCTGTATACAAAGATGCCGCCGTGAGAGATTATTTCTTGCCTAACGAAACAATGACATTGGTGGTAACTGGGTTAACTGCCAATAAAAAATATGCTGTTGCGTTATCGCGCACTCTTACCACAAGACCACGAGCCACTGACGTAAGTACATCTTTCATAGCACCAAGTGAGACTTTTTCTGAGGGGTGGACTCAAGGAGGGCAATCGATTGGTCTATTTAAACCTACACCGGCAAATTGGTGGTACACCTTTCAAGCCACTTCAGCAACAAAAAACATAACATTAACATTTGCTAGTAGTATAACATTTGATAGTTCAGTAAACTCTTATCCGTTTGAATTAAAACTTTTTCTAATTGATGAACCATCTCCGGGGCAATATATTCTAGGAACTACTTCCATCGGCGGAGCGTCAAGCGCCATTGAGTTATTGTCGTCTAATCAAGGATATTATATATCCATGCTAAAAGATAACGCTTCAATTCTAGAAGGTTCTAATCAAACTGCTGAACTAGTACTCAAGACCGGAAGAAAATTTATCACAGAGGATAATATCAATTATTTAACTATAGTTGTATTACCTGGTGACACTAATCCATCAACTCTAAATGGTACTAATTTTAGTGGACGATTTACTATAGACTCATCAGAAAACTCGGGCCCCTTGATAGTTGGAATTGCTAAAAATAATTTTATTCCTGGAGTGTTTAATTACAGATTAATTTTCGATTCTTATCCAACTCCTAGTAAAGCAAAATGGGATGGAGATTATACCAAAGTGCTAAGTCTGTCGGTGCCTACAGCAACGTCCGGCAATCAGGGCGGTCCTGCTAGAATTAAAGTTTACGCAACTTCGGGCACTACTTTAACTGAAGATAAACTAGTGGCCAACATAGCACCAGCATTTACTTTAGTAGACAGCTTGTCACCACCGGTTATAACAAATTGGACTCCTAACCCCTCTACTAATCAAATAAACGAAATTTTAGCTAAGAATTTTTCAGTTAGGTTCACTATAACAGATACAGTAGTAAGAACAATCTATTGGCAAGCAACGGGAGTAGGAATTACCGAAAGTGATTTTGAGGGCCCATACAAAGGAAACTTTAACACAGGTATAGGCAGCATAACTGTAGATGGAGGGTTCAAGTTACGCAATGATAACACGATAGAACCTGACGAAAAACTCACTATTAATTTCTTCCTAACCGAAAACGACCTTAACACTGGACAAAATGCTTTTTATGTTAGCCCGGTCATTACAGTGTCTGATGGAACTAATTTGGTTAACGAGCAAGTTAAAATAGCTGATAGCAATGTGCCTCCTTATTACACAGGAGACTCAATTACATTAATCATTACAGGGGGTATACCCAACGATCGAGTCAGTTTAACTGATGGTACCACAGTATACCCTTCATTTAATTTAGATGCTTCTGGTAATTTTACAGTCACATCTGGACCTTTTAATGATGTTAGACTTTGGACTTTGACTTTATTGTTTGACGCAACCAAACATGAAAGAACTGTATCATTTACCATACAGCAACGACCCACAGGAGGCGCTGGATCAGGTGAGCCACCGCCAGTGAACTTACCGGGTTATGGTGGTGCCTGTCCTGATCCAGCTACATTAATCATGATAACTGCCAATGAATCTAAGGCAGCTGGTGATTTGAAGCTAGGTGATATGATATGGACCATGCACGAACACAGCCACGAATATGGATATTTTGAAGTTACACATGCCGAGGAGGTCGAACAACCAAAAATTAAATTTATGTTTGATGATGACTCGCACGTTATTGTATCGCTAAGCCATAGATTCCTAGGTGTAAATAGTCAATGGGTTGAAGCTAGAGCTTTAAGACATGGAGATCAAATCGAAGGTTTAAACAAAGCAAAAAGAGTTATATCTATAGAAAAACAAGGTGTCGGTACTGTGATTAAATTAGAAATCGATCAAGCACATACGTACATTGCCAACGGATGTATTTCGCACAATGTCAAAGGCGAAAACCTTGTTCCAATACAGGAAATGTAAGTTAGGAGATCTAAATGACTGACGGACCATTTATACCACCTGAACCAAAAACACCAGCTGGTACTGGCAGGCGATTTATCGTTCGTTTAAGAACAGGTGGGGTTACTGGTCCTATTGTGGCAAACAGTAAAATAGTTACTGTTGATGACATAAGTTCAGGGACATCAATGCCTGATGTGTTCTCTGATAAACAGTTATCAGGAAAGATTTTAACATCTAAGCAACAGGGATACTATCAAAAAAATATAAGTGCTGTAAGTGGAGGTTTAATTGCTGAGCCAGAAGAGCAATGTTACGATACAAGAGAGTACATAGATGTAACAGGCTCAACAACAGGTATTGTGTATGGTGGAGCTAATGGTACACCTTACGGACAAGACTCGGATATTGCTACTGCGGCAGTACATGCCGGTCTTGTTCAACCCGGAAGACGAGCATTAGTAAGAAGGCAATTAATAAAATATTATAGCAGTACCAATCCATTTATAATAAATTTTCAAGGAAATACTAATTTCTCCATAACTAGTTTATCAAGAAAATTCGGCTGTGGATTTTACTTTGACGCATTGGCAACGGTACCTATTACATCGACTACTACTTCTACCACATCTACCACATCTACTTCTACCACGTCTACTACATCTACTTCTACCACATCTACTTCTACCACATCTACTACTTCTACCACATCTACTACTACTACAGGGCCCGGGGCTCTTGGTTTGGTTCGAAATACGTATTCTGGAAATGGTTTTACTGGGCTTCTAATAGATCAAACGATCGACACAGGACCAGCCTTGTCAGGAGTTCGATTAGCTCAGAGTCCAACAGGCTTCACTTATGATAATCCTCAAGGACTTTACACTGTACTATGGACTGGCAATTTTAGACCAACTACATCAGAAACTTATACATTCTATTGTGACAATGTTGATGATCAATTTCGCTTGTGGATAGGGCATCATGCGCTGCCTGGGAACGCCTTTGATTCGTCCAATGCCAATTTAACAGTCAACCTTAATGGCACTAATTCGTTTAGCATGCCCATGAATGCTTGGCAAATTTATCCTATCAGGATGTCATATTTACAAATTACAGGTCCCGGTAATTTTAATTTCCAGTATAGTACACCCACTATAACTAAAACTAATAATCTAACTGGACTTATTTACAATAGCGGTGCTTCGGATACAGTTTCCACAGTCACTATTGTTCCAAGTTCTTTATCTGTCAACGAATCAGCTGGATTTAGTTTTGATGTAAATTCGTCTAATATACCGCTTGGAACTGAACTTTATTGGTGGATTAACAGTGTTGAGGCCATTGATTTCAACACAGATATAGGAACTTATAAAGTTACTACATTAACTGGTAGCAACTTAACAACTAACATAGCTGCTCAATCCTATGCCGGGTTAGTGAATATTGTTTATTTGAAACATTTAGGTAGGTATCCGGAAACTTCTGGTGCAGTTGATGGTAGAGTAGCTGATTTGCTTTCTGGAGCGATTTCTTTAGAACAAGTTGATTCGGATGCTTACTCATCTCCTGAAGCAGCTAGTTATCGAGCAGGCGGTTCGTCGTATCGAAGAGAAGGTCATTTTCAAGTTAATGGATTGAATTCGACTACTATAACTGGTACTATTGTGTATGACAGTAAAAATGAAGGACCAGAAACAGCTAACATTTTAGTAAGAACTGAATCGAATGTAGGACCTATTCTTGCTAATGTTGATGTTTTAATCAATGATACTTCTAAAATACACGGCGACTTGTTCCCTAACCCAGTTGATTTAGTGCCAGGATACGTATTCACCACTAGTGCTGTAACTATAGGTGACTGGTTTAATGGCGAACCTATGAAGATCAAAGCCTTTGCCCCAGATGGCACAGGACCAGCAATAAGCCCATCGGATATTACTATAACCAACAGTACATGGACGCAACCGGGCACAAATACACATGTACAAACATTTACTGTAAAAGTAAATGATGGATACACCTCGGCCAATCCATATGAATTCTTTAGACTTGGTGTCCACGTTGGTGTTGCTGAATCTTTATTTGTCGGAACAGCAAATATTAGAGTTATTACGTAATTAACGCCACTTAAGTAAAAAGAATGTAATATCCTGCTCGGTTAACCGAGCAGAAATCTTGTACTTATACCCATAGTACATTTGATCTATAACTCTTTGGTAGATGGGTGTTTCCAGTGCGTGTTCAATAACCCACTGACCTTTTTCACTTTGTTGAAATTGCCACAATGGTTCGGCGGCATAGATGTCGGGATCATCTACATCGCCCATGGTAAATTCATGGACGACTTGCCACTGTCCTTTATCCAACGAATTCACTGGACATGGGGAAAATTTGGGCAATAGCGGCCGCACAGGCTCTAGCCACTTCGATATGCTCTTGCTGAGTGCCATTGGCGCTCCTGAGTTCGATATAGTGAATCCATGAACGTAAAGTCCCATTCATATAAAGTCGGCTTTCAATTAGGCCTTCTGGTAGTACTGCTCGTGCTTGTTCTTTTGCTACGCCATTTTGTATGGCCCATTCATAAGCAAATTTAGCTTCGCGAATAACGTTTTCTTGAAGAGCTTGCCAGGTTTCGTGTATTAGCTTGTTATCAGTTGGCACGCTGTTTTGTCGGTTTTTAGTATCCTGCATTCTGGCTTCACGGAAGACAAAATTAAGATCTTGAGTTGGGTCAGCATAGCGTTGACTAAACTCTTGAAAACTAAAACTACGGTGCCTTAAAATTTGCCTAGCAATATCTCGAGTTGTAGTAATTTCTAAACAAGCTGAAACCATTTCCAGTGGCGACCAATGTTGATGTTTGATCAAATATCTAATCAGTCGCTCACTGGTTTCTGTGTTGAGTTGATTACTAGGGTTGCTAACACGAGCGCAATAAGTAACAAGGTCTTGTAAGTCAGGTGTAAGATGCCCATCATAATCATCCAGCATGTCCTTGGAGGCCTGGCTATAACTAATTAATCTAACTTTCATAGGTCTTTTAAAATTTCGTCGGTTATAGGTTGAACGAGTTCTGCTACAGCATCAATACTGATCATAAAATCAATATCTTTGATAATATGGTCAAGATCTTTTATCTTCTCTTTAATCGATCGATCTAGTACCTCTGGATCATTCCCATCGTCTAGCAATTCTTTTATATTGATAGTTACCTTGGTTTCATCTATAAGATTTACAGTCATAGCCTGTAATAGATTTATTGGTATATTGTCTTTGTCGATTTCTTTTAAGATATGTTTCCAATGACTTCTACTGGATATGTTAATCTTTTTTACTTTTTGCCGAGGCTTTTTTGGCGGTGGGTTTGGGTTGGACATTTTTTAAACTTGGGTCTAATTCCGCAGCTTCGAGCATTAGTGTCTCGGCTTCTGCCAGTAATCTCGCGGCATTGGCTTTCATTCTTTCGGCTTGTTGAACTCGATCTTTAGCGAGATCACTATCACTTAGTACACCATCGCTGCTACTAGTACTTAGCTCTGGCGCAGGCATTCCTACTTCTCTAATAGGGGCTTCACTAGATTTGTTTTGACCAGCAACTATGTCGGCCATTTGTTTTTGAGCTGCCTCCCCAGTTTCCATTTCGTTAAGGATTTTGTTCAATTCATTTAACATGATTGAGCTTCGTGCGTTAGCAACGATCCTTACTTGATCGGTTCGTACCTTTTTGATCCAGCCACTCTTATGTAAAGTCATAAGACAGTTGTTACCATCAGAAAAAGAACTACGATGTAAAAGATCACTAAAACTCTTGGATTCTTGCCCTGCTGGGCTTTCTACCAATTTCATTAGATCATCGTGATATGCTCTAGGCAATAAGTCGCTATAAACAACTAGACACATATGGGACTCGTTGGGCACTTCTCTAAAAAGCAATAAGATTTTTTTATCGTTATGCTTACCTACATGTTTAATCATGATAATTCCTTATTCCTTTTCGGGTGCCGGCTCTTGATCTAACGCTACTCCTGCATCTGTTAAGAATGATGACAACCTATCGTAAAGCTGACCAATACTTGATAATTCGCTGGCACGCCAAACCCCGCGTTCGGTACAAACTCGTATGACTTCTACGCACTGTACAATGTCAGTTAAATTGATGCTAGGTTTTTTAGCTTCGGTGTTTTGTGCTTCGTCGCTTGAAACGTCGGACATAATTGAATCTCCTTTATATGAAATTATTTAACTCTCATGAACACGCAACTAAAATTTATTGATCTCACTTAACTGTAAAGCAAAAAGTGTAGCTTCACCATGGACTTCAAATCCTGCACGTTTGCGTATATGCTGCCCCCGCTCGTTAGTGACTAATACATCGCCTAAGAAAAATCTACCAGCAAGATTTTCATAGATCCAATCGGAGATTTTTTTGTCAGTAGTAGCAAGGTCAAAATCTACAGAGAAAAAATGGGGTGGGCAATGATTTAATTGCCGCAACCCAAAAATGTTAAGCGGATTTAGTTGAAACATCTTTACGATCATCTTCTATGATAGTAATAGGCCTATCTAAATCTTCTTGTGGTACTTCTGGATAGACCAATCGGTCTTCGAGGCACACTTGCGCCTCTTGAATGAAACTCAGCAATAATTGGTACTGACCGGATACCATAGCAATTTCTACTGCTCTTGCCAAGTCATCGAGACGTTCCTCACAGGTGTAAAGTCTACGCTGTAGAGCGTCAATGAGTGGCCTAGCTTGTTTGATACCTTTAACTTCGGCTGGATCAATGATTTCCATTAGTGTACCTTTTTAGCGTCTTCGTAATGTGCCCAAATACCAAAGGGCGGCTCAGCATTCTTATTGCCTTTGATAATCCATACAGTGTCGCAGTAGTTCTCGTCACCCCATGAACCATACGGCATGCCATCAGTGAACACAATAAACTTCTTGGGTTCGATACCTTGCTCCTTCATGTATGCCCAATTAGCCATAAAGTCAGTGCCACCACCACCTTTGGGTTCATAGCTGGCAATAGAGTCCATGTTCTCACTAGTAAACAACTGATCGTTGTATACACTAGTATCAAAGCTCCACACACGAATCTTATACTCCTCGTAACTTTCCATGATACCTTGAATCTCGCTCAAGAAGATCTTGAGTTCGTTTTCGCTGATGCTACCAGAAGTGTCAATAGCAACACAGATATCAATCTGCTCACCGGGCTTCATACCAGGCAAAATGGCGTCCATATGCCAACTACGACGACTAGGCTTGAGCCAAGTATAGTCTTGCTTGATGGTGCTTTGAATTTGTTGTAGCAACAATTCACGCCAGTCAATTACAGACTCAGTCA
>Ga0129333_10006524_pt1 | contig 11040 bp, 10 predicted proteins | sample CPB6_08_DNA_FD_94474 | JGI IMG/M metagenome (GOLD analysis project Ga0129333, IMG submission 94474) | Freshwater to marine salinity gradient microbial communities from Chesapeake Bay, USA - CPBay_Sum_0.6_0.8_DNA | ecosystem: Environmental > Aquatic > Marine > Coastal | place: USA: Chesapeake...
AAACGGCGTTGAAGCTCTCGCTTCGCCTGCCCCCGACGGTCGATGGGCCCACCGCGGGCAAGCACCTGAAGGAAATGCTCGAGCAGGACCCGCCGTCCAACGCGCGAGTGACTTTTTCCGACGAGTCCGCTGCCACGGGCTGGAACGCGCCCGCCGTCGCGCCGTGGCTGGCTGCGGCGCTCGATGCGGCATCCAACACCTGCTTCGGCAAGCCTGCGGTGTACATGGGGGAGGGTGGCACCATTCCATTCATGAGCATGCTGGGAGAAAAGTTTCCGCACGCCCAGATGCTGGTGACTGGCGTACTGGGCCCCAAGGCCAACGCCCATGGCCCGAACGAATTCCTGCACGTGCCGTTCGCCAAAAAAATCACTGCGGCGACGGCGATGGTCGTTGCTGCCACTCGCTGACGGAGTTCCTGCCTTGAACACTTTTTCCTGCAAGGCCATCCTGTCGGGCGAGGCGCCCGCGAACGAGCCCGTCATCGTGCGGGGTTGGGTGCGCACGCGGCGAGACTCCAAGGCGGGGCTCTCGTTCGTGCACGTCTCCGATGGGTCCTCTTTCCATCCCGTACAGGTTGTCGCTCCGGCAGCGCTGCCGAATTACGCCTCCGAGGTGCAACGCCTGACAGCGGGGTGTGCGGTTGAAGCGGTGGGTACCGTTGTGCCGTCGCCCGCCAAGGGACAGCCCTTCGAGATGCAGGCGCAGGAGATTCGCGTGGTGGGCTGGGTGGATGACCCTGACACCTACCCCATCCAGCCCAAGCCGCACACGATGGAGTTCCTGCGCGAGGTGGCTCACTTGCGCCCACGCACCAACGTAATCGGCGCCTGCACGCGCGTACGGCACACGGTGGCGATGGCGATTCACCGTTTTTTTCACGAGCAGGGTTTCGTGTGGGTGAACACGCCGATCATCACTGCGAGCGACGCGGAGGGCGCGGGCGAGCTCTTTCGCGTTTCGACGCTGGATCTCGCGAACCTCCCGCGCACGCAGGAGGGAAAGATAGACTTCGGCCAGGATTTTTTCGGACGTGAGGCATTCCTCACCGTCTCGGGGCAGCTGAACGTCGAAACGTATTGCATGGCGCTGTCGAAGGTGTACACCTTCGGGCCCACGTTCCGTGCGGAGAACTCCAACACCAGCCGGCACCTCGCGGAGTTCTGGATGATCGAGCCCGAGATTGCCTTTGCTGACCTCTGCGACGATGCAACCCTCGCCGAGGGGCTGCTGAAATACGTGTTCAAGGCCGTGCTCAATGAGCGCCCCGATGACATGGCCTTCTTCGAAGAGCGGATCGAGAAGGGCGTGATCGCCAAGCTCGAGTCGATGGTTAACGCCGAGTTCGTTCGCATGGACTACACCGAGGCGATCAAGGTGCTCGAGGGCTCGAAGCAGAAGTTCGAGTTCCCGGTGAAGTGGGGCATGGATCTTCAGAGCGAGCACGAGCGCTACCTTGCCGAAAAGCATGTCGGCAAGCCCGTGATCCTCATGAACTACCCGAAGGAGATCAAGGCGTTCTACATGCGCCTGAACGACGACGGGCGCACCGTGGCTGCCATGGATGTTCTGGCGCCGGGCATCGGCGAGATCATTGGTGGAAGCCAGCGTGAGGAGCGCCTCGAGGTGCTCGACGCCCGCATCACGGGCGCCGGGCTCGATCCCCAGGCTTACGGCTGGTATCGGGACCTCCGGCGCTACGGCACGGTGCCCCATGCAGGCTTCGGGCTCGGCTTCGAGCGCACGATCTCGTACGTGACGGGCCTCGCCAACGTGCGCGATGTGATTCCCTTTCCCCGCACGCCGGGCCACGCCCGGTACTGACCGGGCTTGAAATGACAGGCCGCCCCCACCATCTGGTGGGGGTTCCTCTTGGGGTTTGCCAACATGAAAAAGCCGCTGCTTGCCGTGGCCGCCTGCGTGGCCGCCGCCACGACCCTGGTTGCCTTCTCGCAGCGCACGCCTGCCGCCGAGTCGCGCCCCGTGGCGCCGCGCGGGCCGTTGCTGCCGCAGGAGCAGGCCCTGGTCGGCCTCTTCGATGCCGCGGCGCCCTCCGTCGCCTACATCACCACGGAACGCCTCGAGCGCACCGGCTTCTTCTCCGCGGGCGTGGCCCAGGGCTCCGGAAGCGGTTTCGTGTGGGACAGCGCGGGCCATGTGGTCACCAACTTTCACGTGCTCGCGGGGGCACGCAGCGTCTCCGTGCAGCTCGACGCAGGAAAGCCGATAGCGGCCAAGGTGGTGGGCTTCTCCGAGGATTACGACCTCGCGGTGGTGAAGCTGTCCGAAGTGCCGAGGAACCTGGTTCCAATTCCGCTGGGAACTTCGCGGGACTTGCGCATCGGCCAGACGGTGTTCGCGATTGGCAACCCGTTCGGGCTTTCGCGAACGCTCACCACGGGTATCGTGAGCGCGCTGGATCGCCACCTGCCCACCTCGGAGTACCGGGAGATTGCCGGCGCCATTCAAACGGACGCTGCCATCAACCCGGGAAACTCGGGTGGGCCGCTACTCGATAGCTCCGGCCGTCTCATCGGCGTCAACACGGCCATTCGCTCGCCATCAGGCGCCTCGGCAGGCGTGGGTTTCGCCATCCCGGCGGACCTGGTGAATCGCGTTGTGCCGCAGCTCATCGCGCGCGGCAAGGCCCCGCTTCCGGGCATCGGCATTCGGGCGGTGGACCCCAGCCTCGTCGCGCGCGCGGGCATTGCCGGGGTGGTGATTGCCGAAGTGGTGCGCGGCTCGCCTGCGGCTACGGCAGGGCTCGTGCCGCTCGATCGACGCACCGGGGACTTGGGGGACGTGATCGTGGGCGTCAACGGCCGCCGGGTCGAAACCATGGGCACTTTCGCGGCCGAGCTCGACCGCGCGGGGCTCGACACGACGGCCGAGCTCACCGTGATGCGCGACCGCAAGGAGCGCAAGGTGCGCGTGAAGGTGGTGGATGTCCAGCGCTAGGGGGAAGGCCTGGCGCCAAAAAAAACGGCAGCCCGAAGGCTGCCGCTTTTCGCAGGGGCGAAGCGCGCTTAGAGCGGCTTGATCGCGGTGGCCTGCTTGCCCTTGGGGCCCGTCTTGATTTCAAACTCGACGCGCTGGTTTTCCTTCAGCGTCTTGAAGCCTGCAGCTTGAATCTCGGAGAAATGCGCGAAGAGATCCTCTCCGCCGCCTTCCGGGGTGATGAAGCCGAAGCCTTTGGCGTCGTTGAACCACTTGACTGTTCCAGTTGCCATTTTGATGTTGTGTCCTAAAAGTAATGAACAAAAAGCGGGCATGCCCGCGTACCGCAAGCGACACAGATTGGCCAGACGGGAACTGACAAGACGGCGCCGAGAACCGGCGAGACTCGCGTTACACCTGAACAGAACTGAATCACTGCTGGCGCGGAGTATACCTGAAGGGCAGGCAAGTGCCTGTCAAGGGGCGGGAGAGGCATTGGGAGAGGCATGGTGAGCGGACCGGATGCCGTCGCTGGGCGGTGGGATGTGTTTTGCCGTGTCGTGGACAACTTCGGCGACGCGGGGGTCTCGTGGCGCCTGGCCCGCGGGCTGGCGCTCGAGCACGGCAAGCGGGTTCGGCTCTGGCTGGATGACCCCGCAACCCTCGCCCGGCTGCGCCCGGAAGTCGATCCGGCAAGCTCCTCCCAGGCGGTGGGCGGGGTCGAGATCCGCAAGTGGTCGGCGGGGCTTCCCGACGTGGCGGTGGATGGCATCGCCGACGTGGTTGTCGAAACCTTCGGCTGCGACACGCCCGGGCCCTACGTCGAGGCGATGGCGGCGCGCTCGCCCCGGCCGCGCTGGGTCAACCTGGAATACCTGAGCGCCGAGGACTGGGTCGAGGGGTGTCATGCCTTGCCCTCGCCGCACCCGCGATTCGCGCCGCTCACCCGGCATTTCTTTTTCCCGGGCTTCACTGGCCGAACGGGTGGGTTGATTCGCGAGGCGGGGTTGCTCCACCGTCGGGATGCTTTTCAGCGAGACCCTCAGATTGAAGCGCGTTTCTGGGTCGAGACGGCAGGCTGCATTCCTCCTCCGGGTAGCCTCAAGGTGAGCCTCTTCGGTTACGAGTCGGCACCCTTTGCTGCGCTGCTGGAGTGCATGGCGGCTTCGTCAACGCCCATCTGGGCTGCGTTGCCGGCCGGACCGGCATCGAATGCGGCCGAAGCGTGGGCCCGGTCACGCGGTGCTGCGGGAACGGGTGCGCTCACGCTGTTGCCCGTGCCCTTCCTTCCCCAGGATCGCTACGACGAGTTGCTTTGGGCGTGCGACGTGAATTTCGTGCGCGGGGAGGACTCCTTCGTGCGCGCGCAGTGGGCCTCACGCCCGTTCGTATGGCAGCCCTATCCCACCGCCGATGGCGCGCATTGGGTCAAGCTCGGCGCCTTTCTCGGGCGGTACACCGGCGGCATGGACCGGCGCTGCGCTGGCGCAGTCACGGGACTTTGGGAAGCGTGGAACCGGGGCGAGGGTCTCGATTCCGTGTGGCAGGACTTCGCGACCGCCTTGCCAGGCTTGCACTCATCGGCGAGGCAGTGGTGCGACCGTCTCGCCGCGCAGCCAGGCCTCGTCGACCAACTGGTGGATTTCGCGGATCACGTCATTGCCTGACGTGCGGCTGCACGGAAGCCCCTAAAACCCGTAGAATCTTGGGCTTTTTCGGCCTTTGCCCAACCCGGGCGGGCGATATGGACAGGAAGTTTCCCGATGAAAATTGCACAGGAACTGCGCAGCGGCAACGTCTTCATGGTTGGCAAGGACCCCATGGTCGTGCTGCGTGCCGAGTACAACAAGGGCGGCCGCAATGCTGCCACGATGAAGATCAAGATGAAGAACCTTCTCACCGGCAACAACACGGAGTCCGTGTACAAGGCCGACGAAAAGTTCGAGCTCCTGATCCTCGAGAAGAAGGAAGTCACCTACTCCTATTTTGCCGACCCCATGTACGTGTTCATGGACGGCGAGTACAACCAGCACGAGGTGGAGAAGGAAAGCCTGGGCGATGCGCTCAACTACCTCGAGGAGGGCATGCCGGGCGAGGTGACCTTCTACGAAGGCCGCGCCATTTCGATCGAGCTGCCCACCTCGGTGGTTCGCGAGATCACCTACACGGAGCCAGCCGTGCGCGGCGACACGTCGGGCAAGGTGCTCAAGCCCGCGAAGCTCGCCACCGGCTTCGAGGTGCAGGTGCCGGCCTTCTGCGAGACGGGCGACCGGATCGAGATCGACACCCGCACGCACGAATATCGGCGTCGCGTCACGGGCTGAGGCCCGTCGCGGGGCTCGTTTTCGCGGGGGCGCTTCGGCGCCCCTGTTCATTTACGGAGGAGAAACCCGATGGCGATCAAGCGCCCGAAGTGGCACGAGGGCAGGGTAGTGGTGCTGGAGCATGTCTCGCGCGTGCTGAAGGGCAACCCCCTGGGCGACCCTCATGTTCGCAAGCTCGCGGTATGGCTGCCGGCTGAGTACGACGAAGGCGCGACGCGCGGCCGCGGCAGGCGGTTCCCGTTGATGGTCGACATGGTGGGCTTCACGGGTTCGGGCCTCTCGCACATCGCCTGGAAGAACTTCAGCGAGAACGTGCCGGAGCGCGCCGCGCGGCTCGTGCACGAAAAGCGCATGGGCCCGGCGATCATCGCCTTCCCGGATTGCTTCACGGCGCTGGGCGGCAACCAGTACGTGAACTCGAGCGCCATCGGGCGCTACGCCGACTACCTGACGCGAGAGATCCTTCCGTTCATCGACCGGGAATTTCGCACGCTCGCCTCACGTGAGCACCGTGCCTGTTTCGGCAAGTCCTCCGGTGGCTACGGGGCGATCGTGCATGGGATGAAGCACGCCGAGCACTGGGGCGCCATCGCCGACCATTCGGGCGACTCCTACTTCGATTTCGTCTACTACCACGACTGGCCGAATACGCTGAACGAGCTGGCGAAGTACCGGCCGAAGAAGCTTCTGCCTGGCCGCGTGGACGTTCGGCGCCTCGAGCGTGGCGCGGGCACTGGCCGTGACGATGGGCGCGTGCGCGCGTTCCTCGATGCCGTGTGGAGGAAGCACAAGGTCTCGCACGCCGAAGGGCACGCGATCATGAACCTCTGCATGGCAGCCACCTACGACCCGGACCCGCGCGCGCCGAACGGCTTTCGCCTGCCCTTCAACCTGGAGACGGGCGAGTTGTTGCCTTCGCGCTGGAAGCGCTGGCTCGCGAACGACCCGATCCACATGGTTCGCCGCCACCGGCGCGCGCTCGCGACCCTGAAGGGCATTTACATCGACTGCGGCTCGCGCGATCAGTACCACATTCACTACGGCACGCGCATCCTGTCGAGGCAATTGCAGGACGCGGGCATCCGGCACGTCTACGAGGAGTTCGACGACACGCACTCTGACATCGACTACCGGATGGACGTGTCGCTGCCGTTCCTCTACAAGGCCATCAAGCCCTAGGCGTTGCGCCGAGCGCGCTGCCGCTTGGCCCACCGCGAGGGCGGCAGCCGATAGGCGCGCTTGAAGGCGCGCGCGAACGACTGCGGGGACTCGTAGCCCGCATCCTTGGCGACCATCTTGATGGCCTTGCCGCCGGCGAGCAGCTCGTGGGCGGCGCGCTGCAGCCGAACGCGGGCGAGAAACCCCATGACTGGCTCGCCCACGATGGCGGAAAAGTGGTCGCCCAGCGCCGAGCGCGAGATCCCCACCTGCCGCGCGAGCCTTTCCACGGTCCAGTTCTCACCGGGCTGGCCATGCAGCAACGCGAGCGTCGCGCCGACGTGACGATCGCTCAAGCCCGCCAGCCAGCCCGTGCCGCCGGCGGGCAGCGATTCGACATGCCGCCGCACGGCCTCGATGAACGCAAGCTCTGCCACCCGCGCGAGCACTGCGGCGGCACCGGCCCGCGGCGCATCCGTGAGCGAGAGCGAGAGGCCCAGCGACTCGCCCATCCAGGTGAGGGCGGAGGAGCCCCGCAGGGAGAGGGCTAGCGCCTCCGGCATGGCGTCGAGGAGGGGCGCGCCGAGGTGGCGGTCGAGCGAGAAGGTGAAAGTGACCCACCGCGCGCGCGGCCCGCCCGACCCCACTGACACGGGAGCGAGCTCGCCCGCCACCACGGGCCTGAGGAGGCTTGCGAGCGGCGTGGCGTGTGACGTGGCTGGCGCACCGGACACGGTGTGGGCACCGCCCGCGAAGACGATGGCCGTGTCGCCCGAGCGGAGCGCGATCTCGCGATCCCCTGCGCGAAGCAGGCAATCTCCCTCGAGCACGACGTGGGCGTAACGGGTCGCGCTTGCAGCCGGCACCGACACGCCCCAGCCGCCGGCTGACGTCACATCGGCCAGCACGGCGCCCGTGAGGTTGGCGAGGCGCAGGATTTCGGAGAGGGCGTCCAAAGTAGAAGGGGGCGGGAAATTGCCGGGCACGCAGGTGGGATTTTGCCTCGCCAGCGCGAGGCCGGCGAGCAATGATCACCGGCAGGATGGCGCCGCAAAAGAATACAGAAATCTGTATGATTTCCGGGATGAAAACCACCCTGGACCTCAACGACCGGCTCGTCGCCGAAGCCAAGGCGCGCGCGGTTCGCGAGCGCACGACGCTCACGCGGCTGGTCGAGGAGGGACTTCGCTGGCGGCTGAGCGCGCAGGCGACGATCGGGAAGGCAACTCGGCCATCGATTCCGGTCTATCGGGGGCGAGGGGGGCTGCGCCCGGGCATCGATGCGACGTCGAATCGGGCCTTGCTGGATGCCGCTGACGATGACACCTGACGTCAACGTTCTCGTCGCCGCATCGCGCGACGATCATGTTCATCACGCTGTCGCGCGGCGCTGGCTGTTGGGCGCGGTTGGCAATGGTGCGTCGCCGTTTCGGATGTTCCCGGCTGTCGTGGCCGGGTTCCTCCGGGTCTCCACGAACCCGAGGGTATTTCGGCAACCGATGCCGATCGCCGATGCGCTGGGCTTCATCGAGGCACTGCTTGCGCAACCGGGTGTAGAGATGATCGGGCACGCCGCAGACGAATGGCCAGCCTTGCGTGAGCTTTGTCTTGCGGGGAATTTGTCGGGGAACGCGGTGCCCGACGCCTGGCTCGCGGCAGCTGTTGCGCACGCCAACGAACACTTGGTCACCCTGGACCGTGGCTTTCGTCGGCTGCTTCGACGGCCTCAGTTGACCATCCTGGCCACGACCTGACTCGCGCCGCCCAGCCGTCAGTGAAAGTGCGCCGTCGGCGACTCGGCCTCTTCGGGAAGCTCGGCGTGCAGCATTTCCCCCGAGGCGTTCGGGTAGAGGGGCGCGCCGCAGTCGTCGCAGAACTCCGGCGTGAAGAGGCCCGTGAGCTTCTTCACTTCAGTCACGCCTGCCTGGGATAGCTCTGCCAGCACGTCCTCGAGCGGGCCGGGCTGCGCGCTCTCATCTTCGCGGCCGAAGAGTGGCCACACGATGCCGTGCGCCACGCGGGAATCCGCACCGACGGCGATGCCGATGCGGTATTCGTCGACGCGCTCCTCCCCCACGCCCGCCACCACGGCCCGAAGGCCGGCGGGCTCCACGTGCAGGGCGGATTCGAGGAACGCGACTCCCGCGCGAATCGCGTAGGGACGGACGCGACGGTCCGACTCGCGCATGTTCATGTAGTACGCATCCGGCAGCAGGGATTCGAAGACACAACCCGGCAGCAGCTTGGCGAACGTGGGCCGAGCCTGGGCAATCCACTGCTCAAGACAGGCGGCCCGGCTGGCGTGGCCGGCACCGTCTTCCTGCCAACGAAAGAGGGGCATTCCGCGGGGCACTGCCACCGCGGCCACGAGGAATCGGGTGTCCGACAGCATTTGCGCCGTTTCAGGCATCCGCCCGAAATCCACGCGCGGGATCTCGCCGGAGACGGCGGCGTCGCCCAACTTGGCCGTGAGCCGGCGCAGCTCCGAGAATTGCCGTGGCAGCTGGTCGACGGAGTAGAGGTAGGGAACCATCGCCAGGCGCGCATCGCTAGCGAGGACATGCGCCTGCCACTGCACCCGCAATGCGTCGGCATCCTCGTGGCCGAGGGGGCCCGAGGCGATGGCGTACCGCGACCACGCCACCACGGGGGCGGCCACCAGCAGCGCTTCCCAGGCGCGGTCGCCTTGCATCACGACGGCGGACTCGGACAGCCCCTCGATGCGCTCGACCAGCAGGTCGTACGCGGGCGAGTGGCTGTTCCAGAGGTTGTCGAGCGCCCCCTCGAGGGGCACGTCGTTGCCTTGCGCGAGGCACTTGTCGATGCGGGTGGTGAGTTCGGCCTCCCAGAAATGGTCTTCGGTCAGGCTGCCGGAGGCGTTCATGCTGCTGGCCAGCGCGATCAGGCGCTCGGCATCCCGGGTAAGCCGGGCAGTGGATTTGCTTCGGGAACGGGCCATGGGGGGGCGCCGGAAAATGTCGGGCGCGGGAAGGATCCAGCGGACCCGTATTTTATCATCGTCACTTCACGAGACCCCCCATGACCGAAGCCCTCAACGTTCTCGGCGGCGAACTGCGCGCCTGCTCCTTCGACCCGCTCACCGGCTATTACCGGGATGGCTCCTGTCATTGCCCGGAGGATGACGTTGGGATCCACGCCGTCTGCGCCCGCGTCACCCAGGCGTTTCTCGACTTCAGCCTCGAGCGGGGCAACGACTTGGTCACCCCCCGTCCGGAGTACCGATTCCGGGGTCTGAAGCCCGGCGATCGCTGGTGCCTGTGCGCGCTCCGCTGGCTGGAGGCACTTGATGCAGGCGTTGCTCCGCCTATCGTGCTCGCCTGCACGCACGAGCGAACGCTCGAGCTGGTCCCGCTGGAGGTGCTGGAGCGCCACGCGCTCGACGGGCCCACCAAGCCCGCCGGGTCGCCTCCGAGCCGGGTGCCGTGACCGTCCTCGGCCCGGCCGTCGCCTTCGTCGACCTTGAAACCACGGGCACGTCCGCCACCGCCGAGCGCATCACCGAGGTGGCCATCATTCGCCTGCTGGAGGGCGAGGTGGTGGAGGAGTGGTCGACGCTCGTCGACCCCGAGCGCCCGATCCCCGAGGACATCCAGGCGCTCACCGGCATCACCAACGAGATGGTGCGTGGCGCGCCGACCTTCGAGGCGATTGCCGACTCGGTGCAGGAGCGGCTCGACGGCTGCCTGTTCGTCGCCCACAACGCCCGCTTCGATTACGGCTTTCTCAAGAACGCCTTCGCGCGGTGCGAGAGGCGCTTCGAGGCAGACGTGCTCTGCTCCGTACGGCTGTCGCGCCGCCTGTATCCGGACGCCGTAGGCCACGGGCTTGACGCGCTCATCGCGCGCCACGGGCTCGCCGACCCGCTCGATGCGCTTGATGGGGCGGTTCGTGCCGGCCGCCATTCGGCCCTCGGGGATGCGCGAGCCGTGTTGCGCTTCATCCGGGTGGCCGAGCGCGAAAGGCCCGCCGACGAGATTGCCGCTGCCGTGCGACGCATCCTCAAGATTCCCAGCCTGCCGCCGCAGCTGCCAGCCGATGCGCTCGAGGGCGTTCCCGAGGCGCCCGGCGTCTACCGGTTTTATGGTGTCAATGACCTGCCGCTCTACATCGGCAAGAGCGTGAACCTGCGCGAGCGCGTGCGATCGCATTTCTCGTCGGACTATCGTCACTCAAACGATCAGCGCCTGTCCGCGGAGATCCGGCGGCTGGACTGGACCGAGACCGCCGGCGAGCTGGGGGCGCTGTTGATGGAGGCGCAGCTGGTGAAAGAGGTTGCCCCGCTGCACAACGCCAAGCTCCGTCGGCAGCGCGCCACCTGCTTTGCGCGCCTGGTGTCGTTGCGCGACCCGCCGGAGGTCATCGGCTTCGACGACATCGATTGGGAAGCGCGGGGCGCGGGGGCGGAGACGCTCTACGGGCCTTTCGCGTCGCCACGCGCGTTTCGCGACCTGCTGGAGTCGCTCGCGCCCGGCCACGGGTTGTGCTGGCGTCAGCTTGGCTGGGAGAAGCGCGGCGGACCGTGCTTTGCACGCCAGGTGAGGCGCTGCCGGGGCGCTTGCGTCGGCGAGGAAACGCCGGAGGCGCATCACGCGCGCCTTGC
>Ga0129333_10006525_pt1 | contig 11039 bp, 5 predicted proteins | sample CPB6_08_DNA_FD_94474 | JGI IMG/M metagenome (GOLD analysis project Ga0129333, IMG submission 94474) | Freshwater to marine salinity gradient microbial communities from Chesapeake Bay, USA - CPBay_Sum_0.6_0.8_DNA | ecosystem: Environmental > Aquatic > Marine > Coastal | place: USA: Chesapeake Bay...
GTTTTTTTGATTTGATATTATATACATACCACCTAATGCTATTAATGGGACTGCTATTTCCATATTTATATATATAGAGTATTATATTTTAATTCATATATAATAATCTAAATGAGCTTTTTTAAAATAAATCTCTCTAATATTGTTAAATATTTTGACATGAATTTGTTTGATAACAAACATTTGGACCACCTACATATCCACCTCTAATTAAAGCATAACTAGTTGGAAGCATATTTTTTGTTTCATTTAATACACAATCCCTCTTTGGTGTGAAGTAATCCTTTTCTAAAATTCTTGTACTTAAATTATTTTGAAATGGTAAACAAACATTTGCTTGAGGATTTAATGGAGGATAATCAAAATTATTTTGTTCTAAATCTCTATACCACCAAGCTGGATTTGTAGCTCTTGATTGTTCCGTAAATAAATTATTGCATGTTGGATATTCAATCGCTTGATTAGGTACGTTATAACTTTTATAATTATCTTTTCCTAAACAATCTCTACTTAAATGTCTATTTACACCTCTTAAATCACTTTCTAAATTTATTGTGTTTGTTCGTAAATTTGCACCCCATTTTTGAATTATAATTTGTGGGTCTTCAATATAGCAGGGATTTGCACCATTACCTGGAACATTTAAAATCCATCTACCAGGGTCAGTTGCTTGTTGTAATGCCTTTTTTGTTCTACAATCATCATATTTAAATCTTGTAAATGCCATTTTATATATTTATAGGATATATTTTATTTGAAATACACCAATTATTGTAGTTAAAATAATATTTATAATTAATATTTAAAAATATAAATGATTTATTAAATATTATGAAATATCCATATGTTATATTTTATAGATTTGAACATCTATCTGAAATTGATAATTTTTTAATTGAGAATAATAATAAATTAGATTGTTCTATATTTTTTACATGTGATAAAAATGATTTGAATAAATTATATGATTCAAATTTTCAAATTTTAGTCACTTATGGTGATAAAGAAAGTGACTATGTCGATTTAGTCAATTCTATTATTGCTGACAGAATGCGTAGACGATGGATACATTTTAATAAAATAGATTCAATTGATGATTTTAATAGAGGAATAAATTATTGTTTTATACATAATTGCACATTAAATAGAGAAATTATTAGACCAATATTCTCTGTTTTTACACCTTCTTATAATTCATATCATAAAATTGAACGTGCATATAACAGTCTAAAAAATCAAACATTAAAGGATTGGGAATTTATAGTTATTGATGATTCTCCTGATGATAATCATTTTAATTTTTTAAGAAAATTGATGATAAATGATTCTCGTGTACGTCTATTTAGAAAAAGTGAAAATAATGGAAATATTGGTAATCTTAAAAATGAAGCTGTATCATTATGTCGAGGTAAGTATGTTCTTGAATTTGATCATGATGATGAAATTCTACCATCTGTTTTACAAGACGCAGTGAATTGTTTTGAAAGTAACCCTGAAATTGGATTTATTTATATGGATTTTATTATGTTATTTGAAAATGGTAATAATTTTTCTTATGGTGATTTTATTTGTGGCGGATATGGAAATTATTATTGTCAAAAGTATAACAATAAATGGGTAAATGTCTATAATACACCTAATATAAATAATATTACATTAAGTCATTTAGCATGCTGTCCAAATCATCCTAGAATATGGAGAAAATCAGATTTAATTAATGCAGGTAATTATTCAGAGTTATTACCTATTTGCGATGATTATGAAATTATTTTAAGAACTGCATTAACTACCAAAATTGCAAAAATATCTAAGTTTGGATATATTCAATATATAAATAACAATAATAATAATTTTTCACTCATTAGAAACGCAGAAATTAATAGAATTGGACCAAAATTTATCAGTCCGATTTTTTATGATATTTTCAATATAAATGAACATATGAAAACGTTAGATGCATATGAAGATGAAATTTACAAACATAATCATAGTAAATTATGGCAAAGGGGTGATACATATAAAAATAAATATTGCAATAAAATTATTAATCCTGATTATGATTTTCAATATTGTATAATTGGAATTGATAGTTTAATAATGAATAAGGAAAATATATATAATCTTTACCAAAATAAGAAAAACGATTTTATACTTTTAGATAATAAATGTGATATATCACATCTTCAATTTTTATTAGACTATTATGGATTTTCTAGATTTAAATGTTACAGTTTAATTGATGAAAAGTTTGAAAATCTTAAAAAATATTTTATGATGTATCGTTCTTGTGAAAATTATGAAATAATAAATACAACTATCGAAAAAATTAATTATAATAGTAATTTGAATAATAGACATGATATCATTAACTTTGTTAGTGAACCAATTAATAAATATTTAGAAATTGGTATTGAAAACGGATTTACATTTAATAATGTACATTTTAAAAATAAAATTGGTGTTGACCCTTCGCCTTATCTTAAAAATGAAAATATCGTTTTAAAAACGTCTAATGAATATTTTGAAGAATGTGATGAAACATTTGATATTGTATTTATAGATGGTATGCACCAAATTGAATTTGTTTTAGAAGATTTTAATAATTCAATTAAACATCTTAATAAAAATGGAAAAATATTAATGGATGATATAATACCATTACATTATGAAGAACACTTAAAATACCTATTAAACATACTTATGATAATAATATATTGAAAACTTTACTTCCTTGGACTGGAGATATTTGGAAATTTTTCTATCATATTTTATTAAATTATAGAGAATATTTTGAATTTGACTTCTTTTATAATGTTAATTTTAGAGGAATTGCTGTAATTAAACTAAAAGACTATTTTAATATACCAAGTGTTGAAATAGATGTTATTAATAAATATGATTATAAAACAGATGTTGGTAATTATTTAAAAATTCTACAAAATAATTAAATTTAATTAAATTTATTGCATTATTTAATTTAATTAAAATAATAGATATTTTCAACAATCTTTAAAGGTTTTTTTGAAGTATAAATATTTTTTAAAACTGTGTCATTTTTATTATTATTTTTTTCAAGTTCATCATGTTTTACATTTACGTTATTTTCTTTGGTATCTATTTTATTTTTATTAATTTCATTTATCTCAAATACAATTGATTCCATATTGTATAGTATTATATATATTTTTTAAATTATTAATTAAAGAATTAATATTAATTATTATTTAAATGGAGTTAATTATTAATGAAATTGAACCGAAAAAACAACATCTATTATGTTTAAATATGATTGTTAAAAATGAGGCTCATATTATTAGAAATACACTTATTAAATTACTTAATAAAATTAATTTTGATTATTGGGTTATATCTGATACGGGTTCAACAGATGATACAAAAATAATAATTACTGATTTTTTTAAAGAGAAAAATATTGATGGTGAACTATATGATGATGAATGGAAAGATTTTGGACATAATAGAACAAGAGCACTTGAACATGCATATGGTAAAAGTAGTTATTTATTAATTTTTGATGCAGATGATGAAATTGCAGGAGATTTTATATTACCAGACCTAACTAAAGATTCTTATTATTTTCAATTTGGCAGTGAACATGGAGTAAGTTATATCAGACAACAAATTGTCAATAATAGAAAAAAATGGAAATATGTAGGTGTTTTACATGAAGTAATTACATGTTTAGAACCTAATACAACTTCTGAAATAATTAAAGGTAATTATTATACAATTTCAGGAAGAACTAGTAGCAGAAATAAAGATGGTAATAAATACTTAAAAGATGCATTGATACTTGAAAAAGCATATGAGGAATGTCGTAATAATAATGATGATTTATATATTAGATATGGATTTTATTGTGCAAATAGTTTTTTTGATGCTGGTAAATTTGAGGATGCTATTAAATGGTATAAAACTACTTTAAACAATAATAACTGGTCTCAAGAAAAATATGTAACATGTTCTAGATTATATAGTTGTTATAATCATCTAAGTAATAAGGAAACTGGATTGTATTATCTGGTTAAATCTTTTGAATATGATAAGGAACGTTTAGAGTGTTTATATGAATTAGTCTCTTACTATTGTATTAACAATCTAAACGATGTTGCTTATGCATATTATTCTATTGTAAAGGATTATTATGAAAATAAATATTTATTAGGTGGTGTTAATGATAAATTATTTTTAGATGTTAGTAAAGCAGATTTTTATTTACCATACTATTTAATCATAGTTTTTGATAGAGTTGGAAAACATTCTCAAGCAAAATCTATATTTAAAATATTATTTACTAAAAAATTTAAAGAATTCAGTACTTTTCATATTGGTAATATTTTATACAATTTTCAATTTTTTATAGAGCATTTTAAGGACGATAATGAATTTTTAAAATTATTTCAAAGTTATATTGACCATTTAAGTTCTAATAATTATCCATTACATAATCACAATTTTTTAAATATATATGAAAAATATGGAATAGATACTAAATCACAAATTAAAACTACTTTTTCACAGGAGGATTGCATTAAAAGTAATAAATTACTTATTTATACTGGATATTCTCCATATACCTGGAATTATACATATGGAGAAAAAAATGCATTAGGAGGTTCTGAGACTGCTATCTTATGTTTAGCGAAAGAACTTTCAAAAACATATGATGTATATATAGCTGGAAATGTTGGAGAGGAAAGTAAATATAATATTAAATTTATAAATGACCAAAATTTAAGTAAATTTATTAAAAGTAATCCAATAAATACTATAATAATTTCAAGATATTTAAATTTTTATGAGTTATATCCTTATTTCTCTTCATATAAAACTTTTATATGGGGACATGATATTGTATTATTTCCATATGGAACATCTTTATCTGTTGAACAAATATTAGAAAAATGGACTAAAAAAATTAATGGATGTATATGCCAAACTGAATGGCATAAAAATTTATTTTTATCTCAATATCCACAACTTAACAATAAAATGTTTGTAATCAATAATGGTATTGATATTGCATTATTTCCATCAAATGTACCAAAAGTAAGTAATAGATTTATCTATTCATCGTGCAGTGAAAGAGGTCTAGATAGATTAATTGAGTTATGGCCTTCTATTACTGATAATTTATCAGATGCGGAGTTGTATATTGCATCATATAATCAATTTCCTAATAATGATTTTGAAAACAACTTAAATAACACAATTAAAAAATATTCTAATATAAAACATGTTGGCAGACTTAATAAAATTGAATTATATAAACTTATGTCAACATGTGAATATTGGCTATACCCAACTAATTTTAATGAGACATCATGCATAACTGCTATGGAAATGTTAATGTCTGGAGTTATATGTATCTATTATCCTGTTGCAGGACTAGTAAATACAATGAGTGATTATGGAATTCCTGTTGATAGAAATAATGAAATTGAAACAATTACTAATTTAACAAATAATAGAAAAAATATACTAAGAAAAAATGGTAAGAATTATGCATTAGAATGTTCATGGGAAAAGAGGGTTCAAAAATGGATAAATATTATTTCAGATAAACATGAAATAAATAATGATAATAATAAATTTCCTGACGATATAAGATTTATATATGGTACTAAATATAATAATATTGATATTACAGATAAGGTTTTTAAAAATTTTGTAAAAGAAAATGAAATCATAATTCCAGGAGATGATAATTATAGAGCAAATATTTTTTCAGACCCCAAGCATGGAGTTAAGAAAAATATTTATATTACAGATACTCATGGTGAAGTTTTTAAAAAATTTAATTACAATGAAGAATTAGTATATAATATAAATAGAAAATTTGAAACAAACTGTATTAAACTTATTAATCTTAAGAGACGACCTGATAGAAAAAATCAAATGATAGAACAATTAAAACGAGAAAATATTTTAGATTACGAAATTATTGATGCAGTAGATGGTATGGAATTACAAGAAACATACGAACTTTATAAATTATTTGAGAGAAATAACTTTTATAATAAAAAAGGTGTCATTGGTTGTGCTCTAAGTCATGTTAAATTATGGAAACAACTTATTGATGATAAAAATAATGAATATTATGTTGTATTAGAAGATGATATTGAGTTATTTGATAATTTTAAAGATAATCTTAGAAAACATTGTGAATTATTTCAAAAATATGGTGCTGAACATTTATCATTGGGTGTTTATGACTGCAATAATGACCTACAAAAAACCATTTACACTGATGAAGTAAAAATATTTGAAAAAGATGTTTTTAAATTTTGGAATATAACATTTGCATATATAATAAGCAAAACTGCTGCAAAAAAAATTATTCAACATATTAATAAATGCTCAATTAAATGTGCAATTGATAATCCACAAGCGTATGGTTGTGTTTTAACTTATCATCATACTACACATTGTATTTCAAAACAGAAAAATGTTAGTGAATATGGTTCTGATATAATTAATAATAATTGTTTTAATTTTAATTTCAATGACAGAATAGATACTCTAAAAATTTCTTTTATTGACTGGTGGAACCATGAATACTGTGGTGGTAACTTTGATAAAAATAATAATTTTATTACAGATATTTTAAAACATGCTAATAGTAATAATATTTTAGCTGTAGAACCTAATGATAATCCTGATTTAATTTTTCACAGCCAATTTGGTGGAGATTATCGTAATTATCCAAATATCAGAAAAATTTATTATGCCGGAGAACCATTTGGTCCCAGAAATGATACACAATTTAATGTTACTTTTGATAAGACAGAAGGAAATAATTATAGATTTCCTTTATGGTTAGCATATATTAATGATTATTTATTAGAAGAATGCCAAAGAAGAAAAAATGGTATTATTTCAATTCCAAAACGAAATAGATTTTGTTCTATGATTGCAGGTGGAGAGTTTAAAAGTACATGTAGAAGAGAATTTGTAGAAAAAATGCAAAAATATAAACGTGTAGATTGTGGAGGTAAATTTTTAAATAATATCGGTTTTACAGTTCCACTTGGTACCAATTGTTCAGGAAAAATTGAACATAATAATAATTATAAATTTGCAACAGCATTTGAAAATGAAGACCACCCTGGTTATGTTACTGAAAAATTATGTGATATATTTAAATCTAACTGTATTCCAATTTTTATAGGTAATAATGAAGTTATAAAAGATTTTAATCCAACTACTTTTATTAATGGAAATGATTTTAAGAATTTAGATGAATTAGTTGATTTTGTAATCAAAGTTGACAACGATGATGAGTTATATGCATCTTACTTTAAAGAACCATTCTTTTCAAATAAATGGTTAGATATATTTAATGACCCAAATAAATCATTTTATAAAAATATAGCAGACTGTATTCTCGGTAAATCTACTAGTTTAGTTGATAATTATTTTAAACAAAAAGAAAGTTGGTTAATATATTATGAAACAAATAATACTTTTAACATGATTAAAGAATATATACAAAGTCTAGAATTAAAATACACTATTACAAAATCATCTGCAATAGATATTAGCAGATATATTAATATTAAATTTGATAAAATATTATGTATTAATAGTATTTTTGACAAAGAAATTTTTAATAAATTTCCATCATCTGAAGTGTCTATTTTAAATATAGATTGTTTAACAAATAATTGGGCAATTAAATCTATATTACAAAATAATAATATGTATCCTAATATTAAAATTTATGATTATAGTACTGGCAATATAAATATACTTGATAAATATGGTATTAAAAATACATGCTATCTAGAATATAAATATGATGAAAAAGATATAAATTATCTTAAAAAAATAAATCAATGTGAAAAAATATATGATTTTGGTATAATTGGATATTTTCCTAATCTTCAATGTTCAGTTAGAAGACAGAAACTAGTTAAAAAATTAACAGATAATGGTTTCACTGTTAATATTATTACAGGATTTGGTGGAAATAGAGATATTGAATTAGCCAAATGCAAGATTATATTGAATATACATGCTATTCATAACAGTGAAAATTTACCATGCATAATATTTGAACATTTAAGATGTAATAGATTGCTTTATGCTGGATATAAAATTTTGTCTGAAATATCAATAATTAATAAAGAATTTGTTCTTAATTTTGATAATCTTAAATTTATTAGATATGAAGACTTTGATAAAATAACTCTAAAACAAATTAAGCAATTTAATTTTGATGTATTTGAATTTAATAAAAATTTCATGGATATTATTGATGTAAATTATTTTACAAATAAAAAACAAATTGCAATTTATAATATTTGGCACAATAAATTATTTGATAACTGTTATGAAAATTTAGATGATTACTCATTAAGCAAATTAGTTATGTATGATGTTAATCCAAAATATAGTAAAGTCTATAATAAAGATAAAAATTATAATATTGTAAGTGAATATAAATTTGAAAATTATAACAGTATATTACAGGAAACAAACTATTGCCAAACATCATGTTTTTATCATGTATTTACAAATAAATTATATAGTAATTTAGATTATATAGGATTTGTTCAATATGATATGATTTTATACAAAGATTTTATTTATGATATAGAGGAAAAGATTAGAAATACAAATGGAAAAAATGATGTTTTCTTTTATTCATTAATGGTGCCAAATAAACTCGATGTTAAATATATTTGCAAACCTTATGATAATTCCATTCTTGAGAACTACAATAAATATTTTAATACAAATCATTCTTATGATAGTATTAGTTCTCATGATAAATCTAAAAATTTTATTGCACTTCATACATTTGTAATACCAACTAAAATATATGTTAAATTAATGGAGTGGTATATGTCATTACATGATTGTCTAAATGATAATTACTTAAAACACATATATGAAGAAAGTATTGCTGAAATTACAGAATCAATTTTTGGTCTATTTTTATTATTACAAATAATAGAAGATGATAGTATTCAAATTGAAGAATTAAAATTATATCATGAATGGCCAAAATTGCACAACCAAACAGAATGGGATAATTATAAAATATGTATGCCTGAAAATGTGAAAAACATAATTATCAATCAAAATAATATTAAAAATAATTTATGCTTTGATATAGGTGCTAATATAGGTAATTGGGCTATAGCAAACAGTCATAGTTTTAAAAAAATAATTTCTGTTGAGGCTTCTAAAAATACTTTTGATAAGTTATGTAAAAATACACAAAATTATAACAATATAATTCCAATTAATTATGCAGTATGTAATTCAACAGATGAATATATAACATTTTTTTCTGCAGAGAACGATGTATTATCAACTATGAATGAAAAATGGTTGAATGGTGACAAATCTCGTTTTAAAGTTAATTATAATAAGGAGTATTGTAAACCAATATCTATTGATAATTTAATAAAAGAATATGGCATTCCAGATTTTATAAAAATTGATGTGGAATCATGTGAATTTAATTGTATAAAAACATTGACTAAAAAAATTAATAACTTGTGTTTTGAATGGGCAAGTGAATACATTGATGTAGCCTTTAATTGTTTAAATTATTTATATAAATTAGGTTTTAGAAAATTTTATATACAAATGAATAGTGATGAATATACATTTAGACCAACAATATATACGTCAATTAGTGATGTTAAAAATATTTTAAGTAATACAACACCAAAATATGAATGGGGAATGATATGGTGTAATTAATTTTATTTATAAATATATTTAAATACAAAATTAATATATATTTATAAATGTTAATAGATATTTTTTCATTAAATTTTTTTAAAGATATAACTGGTATTATACATATTGGTGCACACGATTGCGAGGAAAGACTTAGTTATTTGAAACGCTTTAATTCCATTACAGATGATGATATTATATGGATTGATGCATTAAAATCTAAGGTTGAAGAAATACAGTCACAAAATAAAGGAATAAAAATATTCAATGAATGCATTAGTGATGTTGATAATGAAACTATTAACTTTAAAGTAACTAATAATTATCAGTCTAGTTCAATATTAGAATTAAAAGAACACCTACTAGAACATCCTGATATTCATGAAATTGAACAAATTGAAATGAAAACTAAAACTCTTAAAACATTTTATGATGAAAATAATTTTGATTACAATAGATTTAATTTTATGAATTTAGATATTCAGGGGGCTGAGTTATTAGCATTAAAGGGTGCAGATAAAATTCTTGATAATATTGATTTTATATATATTGAAATTAACACAAAGGAGTTATATAAAAATTGTCCATTAGTAAATGATATTGATGAATATCTTAAAAAATTTAATTTTAAAAGATTTAATACTTACATGACACCACATGGTTGGGGAGATGCATTTTATTGTAAATATAAATTTAAATTAGCCAATAATTTTAGTATTGAATATGGCAGTGATGATGTTAAAATAAATGTTACTGAATTAACATATAATAGACGCAATAATTATAATATTTCGCATATACCTAAAACAAATGGAGATTGTGATATTATATATGGTGACCCTATACATGGTGTTGTTAAAAATATTTATATAACTTCAAATGAAATAGTATATAAAAACTGTTCTAACTATAATATTTACATTGATTATAAAAATAATACACTTTTTATAGATAAAATACCATTACAATATAATTTGTCAGTTATGTCTATATTTAAAAATGAAACAATGAATTTGAAAGTTTGGCTTGAGCATTATTTGTGGCAAGGTGTTGAACATTTTTATTTAATTGATAATGGTAGTACTGATAATCCATTAGATATTTTAAATGAATATATACACAAAGGTATAGTAACATATTATTATAGAGAGCAGAAACATCAACAGTCACAGCATTATAGATTTGTATATGATAATGAAAATATCAAGTCTAAAACAAAATGGCTCTGTATATGTGATCTTGATGAATTCTTTTTTGGAATACAAACTAAATTATTAGATGCAGTAGAAACTTTAAATAATTATGATGTTATATATACA
>Ga0129333_10006526_pt1 | contig 11038 bp, 15 predicted proteins | sample CPB6_08_DNA_FD_94474 | JGI IMG/M metagenome (GOLD analysis project Ga0129333, IMG submission 94474) | Freshwater to marine salinity gradient microbial communities from Chesapeake Bay, USA - CPBay_Sum_0.6_0.8_DNA | ecosystem: Environmental > Aquatic > Marine > Coastal | place: USA: Chesapeake...
CCGAAGGCGTGGAGACAAAGCTCACCTATGCGAATAGAGCCATTGCAGGAATAAAAATTGATGCGTCTTTATTTGGCAACAACCTTCCCAAGCGTGGCTATTTGATTGATGGCGTCAAAGTTAAAATCCCTAATACCTATGACCCGATTACACGGCTTTATGATGAGCCTTTGGGCTATTGGGACGGCACGTTTCAAACAGCTTGGACGAATAACCCTGTTTGGGTACTTTATGACATCCTCACGAATCAGCGGTATGGCGGGGGGCATTTCATTACTGCATCACAAATCGATAAGTACAGCTTTTATGAAGTGGCGAAATACTGCGATGAGCTGGTACCTGTAGCAGGTAAAAAAGCAATGGAACCACGCTACACCTTTAATTACTGGTTTGCAAATAATGAGAGCTTTTACGACATCGTGAATAAGGTGGCATCCGTCTTTCATGGCATGGTTTACAGTGCGAATGACGTTATTATTCTAACGGCAGATATGCCAAAAGACCCTGTAGCGGTATTCTCACAAGCAAACGTAGTCAACAATGACGGTATAACTTTTACCTATGCCACGGCATCGGTAGATACGACCTCTAGCGTGGCACAAGTGCGGTGGAATGATCCCGACGACTTATATCAACAGGCAACCGTTACCGTTGAAGACCCTTACCTAATTGAACTTTTTGGCTATCAACAAGCCAGCGTTGCTTCTATTGGGTGTACGTCCGAAGGTCAGGCACGTCGTTATGGCAGGTGGCTTTTAGATACTCAAAAGAGTCAGTATCAAACAGTAGTCTTTACCACTGGTTTAGAGGGAGCAGAGATTACTATTGGGGATGTTATAGGAATATACGACCCTAGTTTTCAAACTTTGCGTCAAAGTGGGCGTTTAAAAGCTTTTTATAACGACATAGGCTCAACAGGCTATGAAGGAATGCGTTTAGACAGCAATGTATTTTTTGATGCCTTGCAGACTTACACAATGTACGTTATGATGCGTGACGGCTCATTAAGAGAGCGTGTAATAAAGCCTTGTAATCAAAATGGCGTTGTTACTTATGGCAATGTGCAATATATCCGCTTTGATACTCCATTAACCGTTAGTGTAGGGGATGAACCCGATTTAGACGATAATACCCCTTTGTTAAACAGCGTTTGGGGAGTTAATGCGTCTAACCTTGCCCCTAGAGAGTTTTATGTTGTAGCAAAAAAAGAAAAAACGGATCAAGAAAAGTTTCAATATGAAATATCCGCCATTGAATACGACCGAACGAAGTATGACCGAATCGAGCAGGGTATTGTCACAGGCAAGACCCCGACAACCTTAATCGGACAACAAGTTTACTTGCATAGCAATTTAAAAGGTGTGGGCTTCTTTGAAAACTTAGACGGCGTGAGAGTAAAGCGTTTGTTATTGACATGGACGGCATCGCCCGACCCACGCATCACACGGTATGCGGTTTATTACAAGCTTCCTAGCGATGAGAATTACACCTATGCAGGCGAAACAGCCAGTTCTGTATACGATTTAGCCATTGTAGACAATCTGCTTGATATTCGAGTGGATGCCATTCAAGCCACAGCCAGCGAAAATAGAGCAATGGGGAGCGTTCTTGCCACCATTGACTTTGCTCAAAATAACTTGGCGCCTGCAAATGTGCAGAACTTTAATTATAAAATCGTCGGTGGGGATCTTATATTTACATGGGATGCTGTTTTAGACAATGATTTAGACGGTTATGAGATACGGTATACGCCTAATAAAATAAGTACGGCTTGGGATTTAACACCATTTTTGACATTTACACAGAATACTAGTTTAACGATACCTTACCAAGACGGAACATTCTTTATTAAAGCAAAAGACTTTTATGGCGCTTATAGTGCCATTGATGCCAGCCGTGTGACGTTTACCACGCCCGATATTAACATTAACGTCGTGGAAACCATAGACGAGCATCCGACCTTTGCAGGCACAAAAACAGGGTGTATTGTAATTGCTGACGGCTTGGTTATTGACGACCCCTTAGTGACGGATACCGCTTATTACGAGTTTGATAATTCAATCGACTTGGGCGATGTTTATGTTTCACGATTAACAGGTCTTGTAGACTTTATTATGGGCGATACCGCTTCATGGGTGTCTTTCATGCCCGATGTATCACTTGAGCCAACAATGGCAACAGTGGATAGCGAAACAATCGCCGATGTGGTTGATTTCGCTTCTTTGTCTAGCGTTATTGATGTCGGCTTAATTAAATACACGCAGGGAATGTTAGAACTTCAAGTAGCAACATCTAACGACAATGTTTCTTTTGGCGCATGGTCAACTTTAAACGCAGGGGATTATGAAGCAAGGGCGTTTAGATTCCGTCTTGTGATGCGTTCATTCTTGCAAACTAAAATCCCCACGGTTACGACGTTAAGCGTCACTTGCGATATGCCCGACCGCTTAGAATCTGCCAATGCGGTAAACTTGCCAACAGGGACTAGCACCGTTACGTTTAGCGTACCGTTTAAAGCACGCCCTAACATTCAAGTGACGCCGTTAAACTTTGAAGCTAACGAGTATTTAGAGATTACGAATGTTACAAGTTCATCCTTTGATGTCTATGTGCATCATGGCGGTGGAAGCCATACTCATTTAGTTGACTGGTTAGCACGAGGCTACGGAAAAGCATTATAATAAAATCGGAGGTGTCTTAAATGCCACAAGCAAATTATAGCGTTTCAGCGTCACAATCAGGAAGTGCTTATGCGTCGGACATAAACGATGCGTTGCTTGCGATTCAAACCAACAATTCAGGAAGTACAGCTCCTAGTGATTTAGATGCTTTTATGGGGTGGGCGGATACAACCACGAACTTTTTTAAAACAAGGGACGCAGGAAATACCACTTGGTACACGCAGTTTCCTTTAAATAAAAACCTTTCGACTTATATTAACGAGTTGATGCTAGTTTATGGTTTAGGTGGCACAGCTCCCTTGAAAAGTGGGGACGATTTAAACAGCGTCGACCAAACAGGCTTGTACCGTATCACGACAGGCACGACAAACAACACTTACGGCAATGGCTCAGTCTTGGTTATTAACCGTGGTAGTGGTGTGGTTGACCAGTTGATTTTAAGCATCACGGATTCAAAGCTTTACTTGCGAAACACGGCAAACAATGGGTCATTATGGACGCTGAAGGCGACAATGGGGGATGCTCCCACGTTAAACAGCCTCCTTCCCTCTCAAACAGGCAACAGTGGCAAGTTTCTAACGACCAACGGCACAAATACAAGTTGGGCGAATGTACCATTTGCGACAGTCAACTTTGACGGCACAACGGCTTCAAACCTAGTGGGAACTGCGACAAGGGCTTCAAACGTAGCAACCATAAACGCCACGGCACACGGTCACATTGTGGGGCATCGTGTCTATTTGACTTTTGCAAGTGGTATTACAAACGGCTGGTTTGATGTCGCCACCGTGCCTAATGCAAACTCATTCACCGTTGCTTCCACTGGTGCAGATGTTGTTTCTCCAGTCGTGGCAACCTTAACACGCCGTTCAATCCGCAAGGCTTTGAATGTTCACAGTGTTCCGATTGCTTTAGCAGGGGCATACGCCGTCAACTTTACAACCCCAGCCCCAGATGCAAACTACGCCTTGTTAGGCTCTGCTCAAAATAGAAGTGGTACTGATCTGCTGGGACTGGTACAGTTTCACTGGAATAACGCATTTGTTGCACCGACCGTAAACTATGTTCATGCCATTGTCAGAAACTCAAGCACAGCTTTTGCTCAAGATATGACTGATAACAGTATCGTCGTATTCGCATAAGGAAACAATCATGCCCTTTTTTATTTTCAATCAAAACGACAAGCAACGAGCCGATTTCTATCAATCTCAAATTACGGATGTTGAGATTCTTTGGCAAGGTGAAAGCGTCGATGCCTTCATTGCGGAAACAGGCTTTTCAATCGCTCAACTTGGAGGCTTTGTTTTAGAAGAGGGTACACTTACCTTCGACCAAGCCTTAAAGGACGCTCACGACGCACCACAGGAAGCCGTACAAACGCCGTTAGACAAGCTCCGTGAACTTACCGCCCTTATCTCGACGCTTGACGACGAAACGCAAGCCGATTTCTTGCCAGCATCTGCAGGCATTGCCACGGCATTAAACGCTGGGCAAGTGGGGGTTGCTATTGTGGTGGTGAATCGAATTGATACGCAAGGCGACCCACAACGTGACGCTTTAAAGCAAGCCGTTTTAGCGATACTGGAGGCTTAAATGTCTAGCGATCTTATTAACGTTCCATATCACAAATTAAAGTTCTACCGTGGCGACACGGCGATTCGAACTGTGAAGATATGGGACGAAAGCGTTAAGCCACGCCAGCTTCAAGATTTAACAGGGGCAACGGCTTTAATGCAGGTGAGAGCCACGCCTTCATCCACAGGTTCCCCACTTTATATATTTAGTACTACAATCGCTAGTAACATCATCACCTTGTCAATTCCACAAGCCGATTGGGGGACTATTGACACCTTAATGGCAAGCGGTACAACTTCATTAGTGACAGAAATCGAAGATGGCAAAGAAGTCACGTATTACAAAATCGGCGTTTACGATTTACAACTTACTTATTCAGGTGGTGTGGTCGATACGCTATTTAAAGGGGATGTCTTAATCGAGAAGGATACTTCACGATGAAAATTATAGAGCTTTCAGCAGACCGCAAAACAATTGAAGTCTTAACTGGTGGCATTGTTTCAACTGGTGGCGGTGGCGGTGGTGGATCCACTAACTTGGCTTACACGGCTTCACCCACGAACGGCATTGTAACGAGTGACACAGGGACAGATGCGACGATCACACTTGTAGATGGAACAAATGCAGGATTGATGACACCTGCCCAAAAAATAAAGCTTGACGGCGTAGCTACTGGTGCGACGGCGAATAGTAGCGATGCCACGTTGCTTAATCGTGCAAACCACACAGGCACACAATCCGCAGGTACAATTACAGGGCTTGCTACAGTTGCCACAACTGGGGCATATTCAGACTTAATAGGCAAGCCGACTATTCCCACGTTGACCAGTCAACTTACAAATGACAGCGGTTTTCTAACGACAAACGCCGTTTCGAGTGTGGCAGGTAAAACAGGTGTAGTAACGCTTGTAAAGGCAGATGTTGGGCTTGGCAACGTAGACAATACCTCCGATGCGAACAAGCCAATAAGTACAGCTACTCAAACAGCATTAAATGGAAAAGAAAACACGATAACGGCAGGAACAACAAGCCAGTATTACAGAGGTGATAAGACATTCCAAACGCTTGATAAATCAGCAGTTGGACTAAGTAATGTTGACAACACATCAGATGCCAACAAACCGATTTCAACCGCCACCCAAACAGCTTTAAATGCTAAAGAAAACACAATAACAGCTGGGACAATAAGTCAGTATTACAGAGGCGATAAAACGTTTCAGACCTTAGATAAAACAGCGGTAGGACTTGGCAACGTAGACAACACGTCAGATGCCAATAAGCCAGTTTCGACCGCTACGCAAACCGCGTTAAATGCCAAGCAAGACACTTTAGTTAGTGGTACTAACATTAAAACAATCAACGGACAGAGTATACTTGGAAGCGGAAACCTTAGCATTTCAGGTGGTGGTGGTGGAGCCACGAACTTAGGTTATACAGCTTCAGCAACAAATGGTATTGTAACAAGTGATACTGGTACATCCGCCACGATCCCTGCTGGTTCTACCACAAATGCCAGTTTGATGTTACCTGCAGATAAAAGTAAACTAGACGGCATTGCTACTGGTGCTACAGCTAATAGTACAGATGCTTTTTTACTTAGCAGAGCTAACCATACAGGAAGCCAAGCAATAAGCACCGTGACAGGCTTACAAACGGCTTTAGACGGCAAAGAACCAAGTATAACGGCAGGAACAACAGCACAATACTATAGAGGCGATAAGACTTTTCAAACCTTAGATAAAGCAGCGGTAGGCTTAAGTAATGTTGATAATACTTCAGATGCCAACAAACCGATTTCAACTGCAACGCAGACTGCTTTGAATGCCAAAGAAAATACCATAACAGCAGGAACGATTAGCCAGTATTTTAGAGGTGACAAGACGTTTCAAACGCTTGATAAAAGTGCGGTAGGGCTTTCAAACGTTGACAATACAAGCGATTTAAACAAGCCAATAAGTACGGCAACGCAGACTGCTTTAAACGCCAAGCAGAATACAATTACGACAGGTACAATAAGCCAGTATTTTAGAGGTGATTTAAGCCTTGCCACGTTAGATAAAACGGCGGTAGGATTAAGCAATGTTGCGAACGTGGACACAACGACGACCGCGAACATTACGGATTCAAGCAATAAGCGTTTTATAACGGATGCACAGCAAACCGTTTTAAGTAATACGAGCGGTACGAACACTGGTGACAATGCTACGAACACAACCTCAAACACTTATGCAGACGGCAAGGTGGCGGATGCGATAACAGACGGTGTTACAACGATTGCCCCTTCACAAAATGCCGTATTTGACGCTTTAGCAGGAAAGCTTGGCACAACTCTTACTTCTGCAAATATATTAGTGGGGAATGGATCTAACGTGGCGACAGCAGTTGCTATGTCAGGCGATGCTACTCTTTCAAACACAGGCGTATTGACGATTGCTAACAATGCCGTAACACTTGCGGACTTAGCACAAGTAGCCACTGCTACAGTATTGGGACGCAATACGGCTGGAACTGGCAATGTAGAGGCTATACCCAACGCCACGCTGAAAACAGCCTTGTCGCTAGATAGAGCATCAAACATAACAGTTTTTACGTCAACTTCTGCCCCAAGTGTTGGGGACGGAGTAAACGGCGACGTATGGATTCAATTTACACCATAGGAGGGCATTATGACAGCATTACAAACACGCATACAGCAAGCCGATTTAGCTTCTTTACCTGACTGGGCGGTGGCAGATCTTTTAAACAAGCCTGACCCCAACTTACCCCCTACTTATGGGACTCTTAAAAATGCCGATGTGATGAGAATGTTAATTTCTTTTAATGTGTGGTCAGCAATTGTAGACAAATCTAAAAACAGTCAAAATGATAGTGAAAAAGCTTTGTGTCGAAATATTGTGGATTCTGTTTCTGTAAGAGATTATACCTTTGATTTAAGAGATTCTGAAATTAGAACACCATTTGAAACGATGTTAAGCGGTGCGGTTTCTGCTGGACTTTTAACACAAGAACAAGGTGCGTTTATTTCATCAAAAGCCTATCGATTCCAATCATGGGCAGAATATAACAATGTGGAAGTGACGGCTCGAACGGTTGGAATCGCACGAGGAGGAATTGCATAATGGCAATAGCAAAATGGTCAACACCCAGCACACGTTCAAGTAACTTAGCAGGTACTACGCTTAATTCCCTTGCAAATGGAACTGAATCAACAGTAGTTACTTATGATAATTCAACTAACCGTGATTTATATGGTGTATTTACAATCAAATTAGGAAGTATAACATCAGTAGCTGGTGGTTCTATTACATTAAGAGTTACACTTAATGACGGCACAGATACAGCAGATAAAATTGGGGGAGACCAATATACTATACCACTTACAACTGGAGCAAGTGCAAAGGTGGCAACAGTAAATATGGTAAGATTATATCCATATTCTATGCGGCTTAGTGTAATTAACAATGCAGGTGTTACTTTAAATGCTTCAGGGAATGAATTATATATAAGACCTTGGAATGAGGATGTAAGTTAATGCCACGTGGTGTAAATGTATACGATGAAGCACGACTACAGGGGCGGCTTTGGGCAGCTGCTAATATGGACACAACCCGCCACACGTTCTGGATGGAGGCTACATTAGGGCAGTGTGTTACTCTGGAAAGCAACGGCAAGGTCTCGTCGATTCAAGATGCGTTCGGGCGGACGGGCAACTTTGTGCAGACTACGGATGCTCGCAGGCCGACATTCACAGCTGGCGTTGCGGGCGACTCTGATTCGCTGAAGTTTAGCAGTTCTGGCCAAAACAATCTGGACAGCAACAATGTTTTTTTTTCTGGCGCAAACCAAGGTGTGTTTGTGGTGTTGAGGAGCGCAAACCCGAGCATCAATGGCGAAGACGTATACGACACGGGTGCGGACAACGCTCTATCGCGGAGAAGTCTATCATTTAACAACACGACTGGCCGATTGGTCGCTGCGCGTGATGGTGTTGGGGGGTCACTGATTTCCCCGATCACTAGCATATTTGGATGGCAGGCCGTCGGGGTGGTCTATAATGGGTCAACTTCATTCATTTCCGTAAATGGATTTCAGACTACAGGGACAATAAGCACAAGCACAATATCGAGCGTTGCGCCGTATCGTCTTGGTTCCCGTTTTACCTTCCCAAGTGCTAGCGACTGGTTTAACGGCAATTTGGCCGCATTGGTACATTTTAACGGCGTGTGGACGGCTAATGAAGTTGAGTTGTTGCAGGGATACTTTGCATGGCGCGGCGGATTTCAAGACTTACTGAATCCATCTCACCGCTTCCGAAACCGCCCGCCATTGATAGGAGATTAAGTAATGGTCTTACGCATTCGCACACCCTTATTAGCTCCTACTGGCACACCGCCAGCCCCAAAAGTCTTTGTTAAGGATGCTGGCGTATGGAAGCAAGCCGTCACAATTAAGGTAAAGGATGCTGGCGTATGGAAAGATACAGTTAGCATTAAAGTCAAAGATGCTGGTACATGGAGAAATGTTTAATGGGGGCGATTCATGTGACGGCTGCTGATCAAACCTTATTTATAACAGCGATAGGGGCAATGGGAACAGTTGTTACTATTTTATGGAAGCGCCAAAATGACAAGGACGAAGCCAACAAAGCTGAAATGAAGGAACTTCTTAAAGAAAGTAATGCCAAATGCGAAGCAGAAAATCTTTTATTACGCAAAGACTTGTTTACGCTAAAAGAAGAAATAGGATATTTAAAAGGTCTTTTTAAATCATTCAAACAGGATACAAACCCAAAAACAACAAAGGGGAAAGATGAAAAAGCTTAAAGCGTTTTGTAGATTTATGTTACTACACCATATTGCTTTTTTACAAGGCATTGACGTTGTATTTTGGCAAGAAATGGAGGTGCAAGAAATACCTTTAGCCGTTGTACCTTTTTGGGCGAAAGATTGTGTTACTTTAGAGAACTTATTGGAGGAATAAATTATGTTATTTATTGATTGGATTAAAAGTATTGTTGGCAAGGTCAAGCAAGGGCTAGAAACATCGAGAGCCAAGGCGATTATGGCGATTATTGTTGACATTGTGCGAGACCTGCTCGACAAAAACAATGACGATAAAATAAGCGTTGACGAAGTGTTAGCGTTAATTCCGTTACCGATTCAAGCCAAAGTACCAGCAATCATACTTCGCAACATCATTAGTGCAACAATCCCCCAAGTAGTGGCACTTCAGAAATCGCTTGAAAACAATAAAGACTAAAATAATTGCAGACAAACATGACCTAGGAGGGTTCCTCACGCCCTCCTTTTCTTTAGGAGGACGTTATGCCAAAACCATTAACCGCAGGATCAGCATTTTCATTGATTAAAACCTATGAGTATAAGTTTTTGTGTGAAAAGAACATTAGCGAAAACTTCAAGTGGGGTGAAGTGTTTACAGGGATTCGCCCGAATGAATGGGACGAAGTAACACGACCTATGTTAGACAATGCCGTTAAAATGGCTGAATACTTAGAGACCTTGCGGACTTACTTTGGCAAGCCGATTATCATCACTTCATGGTTGCGTGTGCCTACTCATAACAAGCGTATTGGTGGAGCGCCTAAGTCCATGCACTTGACTGGTGTAGCGGTGGACTTTGTAGTAAAAGGCGTACCATTCGATAAAAACCAAATGGCACGTTTAGACAAGTTTCACACTGGGGGACTTGCTAGAGCTGATTACAACAAGGACGGCTGGGCGGACTTTGTACACGTTGACTTAGGCAAAGAGCGTGAGTGGACGTATTAACAAAAACAAACTAATTTACATACAAGATTAGGGTATCTTTATTTGTAAACATTAGTCATGTGCTTTCTTTAACTGATCTAAAATTGAATCCCTGAGTTCATAAGCTTCTTTAGGGCTTAATTGATCAAAAGTAATGTCAGGTTTCCACCAAGGGGTTTTTATTTTAACGGCGTGTTCACCGAGAAAGTTCCACCCAACACGAACCCACTCCCAATCATTAGGGACGTTTCTATTAGTGCCAAAAACTTTAATAACTGGCATCATTCACCGCCTTTCTTTAATGCTTCTGCTACAAGTATAATCAACTCATGGTAAAGCTTTTTTGCATCACGCTTAGGGCAAGGGTGTATACTTATAGAGTTTATCCAGTTATCGTGCTGATCTACTGCACCTACTCTAAAACCGATACATAACTTGTAAAGAAGCACTTTTTCTTTTTCATCATAAAAAGTTGTAATCCTTAGCTCGTTAATATCATCAGCATCAAAAGCCCAATCCTTCCATGTCATAGGGTATTTAAACTTAGGTTTTTCGCCTCTCTTCACCTTTCACCGCCTTTCAATCGTGCCACCAGCTCGGAGCCAAGGGAGCAATAACGCCATTCTTGCCCAAACGCAGGGACTACTTCGCCTAATGAGTCAAGGAGATTCCCTATAGAATACCCTCTAATCTCTGTGTCGCTTGTGATGACTGTGAGAGCTATTAGGTTGTCAAGTTCCCACTTCTCAAGATTTGCCACAAGTTCCTTTACGTTCTTCGTAGGAAAGCCGTGACTTTCCAGTATTTCGGTAATTATTTCTTGCATTATTTCACCTCCTGCAGTAATTGTGGCAAGGGTTGCCAGTGGGTAAAACCTTTTTCAACATTTGTTTCAACAATACCATGCTCATAGCCTGCATTTTCGCTTACTAAAAACAAAGCAAGCACTTCTGCATTTTTAAGCGGTGGATAATGCTCCACAGGTCGCCATACTTGGATTGTGCCGTCTAGGAC
>Ga0129333_10006527_pt1 | contig 11037 bp, 13 predicted proteins | sample CPB6_08_DNA_FD_94474 | JGI IMG/M metagenome (GOLD analysis project Ga0129333, IMG submission 94474) | Freshwater to marine salinity gradient microbial communities from Chesapeake Bay, USA - CPBay_Sum_0.6_0.8_DNA | ecosystem: Environmental > Aquatic > Marine > Coastal | place: USA: Chesapeake...
ATTGAATTGACATTTGGACATCCAACTGGTGTTCAATATCCATCAGTTGTATTAGCTTCAGGTGTAAACTTTCCAACATAAAAAATAAAATATGCTTATTATTAGTGAAGTTTTAGCAAATAGCACTTATGTTGGTCTACATCCTATAACTGGAAAAGAAATAAGTCAAAAATGGAGTGAATTTACACAGGCTGAATTAAAAGCCATATATGAAATGCATCCATCTAATAGATTTAGTTTTGATCCTAATAGCACCTTGGAAGAAGAACCAGTAAGTAAACAAAAACAAGCAGAAAATGTCAACACTACCGCACCAAATACACGGGCAACAGGCAGCACAACCACAACCGCAAAAACAACGGTTTCGGAAGGCTAAAGGTAGCGACATACTTGCATCTGCAACAATAATTGAAGGTCAGTCGGCGGTAATTGCCGAAGACATCTACAACGAGCCGGTACGTACAACTCGGAATAGTTCAACTGTTCTCGGGCGGTACGTACCGTTTTTTGATGAGCAGAATAGCTTTGCAAAGCAATTGCTTGCTATCTGCAATAATTCACCTACTCTGCGCCGGGTCATTAATGACAAAGTGAATATGGCTATCGGTGACGGTTTCAATGTATATTCCGGCGTTATTAATCCAATGCTTACTTTCTTGAATGAAACGAAGCAGAGCATTGATATAACAGACCGCAGAGTTTACGAAATCAACAACTTACTACTTAATGTAAATCTAAATAATGAAACATTACAAGATGTTTTAAAGAAAGGATTTACAGACTATTTCTCACTTGGTAATTGCTTCTTTGAATTGGTCCGCACAAATACAATGGACGGAATCAAGACCTATATCTATCACATCCCGGCCTATATGGTTGCATTCAAGAAGATGGAGGAAGATATGGTCAAAGAGGTAGTTGGCATTTATGAAACGTGGGAAAAAGACATTACTACAATAGACCAAATTCGTGAGGTTAATATCTTCCCCAAGGTCAGCGGTTACACAGAAGAAGATGGTACAGTTACAGAGCGTTCCATTATCTGCATACAGAATTATGCACCGGGATATTCATATTGGGGACTACCTGACTGGATTGCTTGCAAACATTATGCAGAACTTGAATATAGAGCAGCACGTTACAATATTAACGAGTTTGAGAATGGATTTATTCCGTCAAGCATTGTGCAGTTCTATGGAAATATGACGGAAGAAGAAGCATCACGAATGATGCGAGACTTTAAGAATAGCTATACTGGCACCAAAAACCACAAAAAAGTATTTGCACAAGTAGTGCGTGATGAGCGTTTAAAAGCAAACGTACAGACTATAGAAACTGATAAGCAAGGAGACTATATTGAGTTGTTACGTTTATGCGCTCAAAATATTGTATCTGCTTCAGGATGGACAATGTCAGCAGCTGGATTCGCAACAAGCGGAGTCATTGGAACAAACCAGCAGTTGCGTTCAGAGATTGCATACTTACAAAATAAAGTCATCCAGCCGATACAGAATTTATTTTGCCAAAACGTTATTCAGCCGTATCTTAATTACATATCTGAATATGCGCCACAGGTTTCTGATATATCGCTTGCGTTTAGCAATTCGCTGCCTGTAAGCTTTATGGGTGACATAGATATCAAAGCAGTTTTGACCGTAGATGAGCAGCGTGAGATACTTGGATTTAAACCATTGCAAACACCAATAACACCGATTACAAATGCCTAATTTTTGTGCAGTAAATATAGATATAGATTCTAATTATGTTCGTTTAAATCGCCAACGTGCTGTGCTAAATGAAGAAGAAACAGACTACATTTATAAATCTACAGAGGAGATCCTAAAAAAGGATAATCTGCGGATTGTATTTGTTCAAAATACGGAAGATACTGACATTAAAAAGTTGGCTATTTCTAAAGCGGATACGAGAGAAGAGTATATGAATTGGAATACAAATGCTACAGGACAAACGGTTGGCTTTGAAACTATAACGATTCCATCAGATGCAATGTTTGGGAATAAGATAAACGCAGAAAGCGACTTTATGGATGCACTTACTATTTTATTAACGCAAATAAATGTCAATCTGTAATGCCTTGGACTAAACCGAACAACGATTTCACGGTACTGAATGTAAAATCACCATCGCAAGAATATGGTGTATTTCGTGTTTATAAGCATTATGTTGTAGACTCAACGGATTACCATAGGATGGTAATGCATATTATAAGCCGTGAGGAAGCATCAGAAGGAACTGAAATTTTACGAGATACGACAGATACTGATAAGGTAACATTTAGAGTATTCAGCCGTGATAGAATTCTTTTGATGGATTGGTCTACTGATACTGCTGGTGATAATTTAGTGGATGGTAATTGCTTTACAGATGTACTATCTGAAGGTAATTGGGGCATTGATAGTGGACCAGCAGAAGGTGCTTATACAAATATAGAAGGCGCGATAGGACAATATTTAGCTTGGATTCAATACGCACCATAATGATAGATAAGATATCAACAGACCGCATAAAGTTAGCACATCCGATGCTACGAGAGCAGCTACAAAATAACTTTGAATATGCGAGTAGTTTGCTTCCGTCAAATATGTGTTTGCGTCTCACACAGGTTTTAAGAACGTTTGAAGAGCAGAATAAGTTATATGAGCAAGGTCGGAGTCGCTTGTTTGATGTAAATGGAAAGCGATTAGGAGTCGTTACATGGGCAAAGGCTGGGACATCATATCATAACTATGGACTTGCTTTTGATTATTGTCTGCTTCGTGACTTGGATGGCAACGGCACATTTGAAACGGTAGATTGGAATGAACGCAGATATAGCACAGAGATAGTCAAATATTTCAAGTCTGTAGGATGGCAATGGGGCGGAGATTGGCCGGAAGGTAAAAAGGATTTACCACATTTTCAGCGCACTTACGGATATCCAGTTCGGGAATTATTTGGAAAATACATGGCTTCTGATTTTATAGAAGGCACACGATACGTTAAACTTTAATTTTTCACATAAAAACAAAACGCTATGCCAGCAATAGTAACAGCACTAACGGAAGGTAATATCATCACGATAACCTCCACAGACACAAATTATGGTATTACTACTACCACTAAAGTAGTTAGAACAAAAAAGCAATGCTATGTAAATATTACAGGTCCAAGTACTGGACTTACTTATAGCATTATTGATCACAAAGGCGCAATTATTTTTAGCAAAGAATTTGCTTCTAATGGAACACAAGCAGAAGTTACGCATTCAATAAATGGTGCGGTTACACTTGCAAACATTACAACACAATTTAACACTTGGAATGGTGGTGCTGGTGCAGCTGCATTACTTCCTGAAAAAGTATGTGTTATGCAATTATCACAAGCAGCAACTGGTGGTGCACTTACTTACACAGTTGTTCGCAATACACTTGGTGCAAATGTTCCACTTGCAAGAACAGGAGCTGGAGTATTTACCGCAGCAATTACAAGCGCAATTTATGATAAAGCAAAAGCATCTTACAATTGCGGTGGTGTTGTAGCTGGCAATCATCTTGTTCAAATTGGTATGAATTCAGATACTTTGACAGTCACTACATCTGTAACAACTACAGGTAATGCTACAGATAATATCATTCCAGTTGCTGCAAGTGGTAGCACTCCGATTGCAATCCGTGTACAACACTAATAGAAAACTATAAATGGTTAACTCTATAATATCAGCATTTGAGGTTTTGGCGGGGGGTGTCCTCCGCCAAACTTCACTTGAAAGCCGAATGGATCAAGGCGAAATCGCGCAGCATATTGAGGATGCAGAACTGCGATACGTTAAGCCTATTTTGGGAGATACGTTTTATAATTATTTGGTAGGCGCAAAGCTGACAGATAGTTGCAACTATAATACTGATAAAGGCGCAATTATCTATAAATTTGATGATACGACAACTGCTGATACGGTGGAATACCTATTTACGAAATATCTGTACAAACTTTGTGCGCTTGCAGTTTACCATCAGGCACTTCCATTTATTGGCGTTAAGTCTACTAATCAAGGTGTAATGCTGAACAATACAGAGTTTGCTCAAAACGTAGGCTTTGAAGGCATCCGCTTTTTGCAGCAACAGATAATGGACAACATCAGCGCACGTCAGGCTGAACTTACAAAATATTTAGAAGCAAAGAAAGATATATTTGATCAGTACGGATATGGTGCAGATGCAGATGGATGCGAAGAAAATAAACCTTACTCAAACACTACAGGAATAATTTTTTACTAATGACAATCATTGAACTTGCAATAATTCAAGCGGAAGCAAAGTATAGAGAGGTGGTAATGCCGATTGTATTGGCTATTCTTATAGCGATATTGCGAATGCTTAAAGCTGGAGAGCGCAGTATTATTACGATACTTTATAAGATGATTGCTGCCGGGTTGTTTGGATGGCTAACGTATTTCATTACGGTTCAAAAGTGTGGATTTAGCTATGAGGTTGCAAGTGGTCTTTGTGGTGTTAGCGGATATTTGACTGACAAAATTCTTAACTGGTTGCCTACTTTTGCAGATGCAATCGGTAAATACATACAGAATAAAATAAAGTAAAGATGGGTTTTTTTAATATAGTAAAGGTGCCTGATTATACGGTGAAGCAAGGTGACACAGAGCAGCTTGTTTTTGTCGTTAAAGGTTATGATTTGAGTACGTTTGCGATAAGTTTTAAAGGTGTATGTCCGACAGGAACAATCACAAAATCAGAAGGCAGCGGAATTGTAGTAACTGCATTCACAAATAATCAACAGACGGTTACCATTTCATTTGCTGAATTAGACTTTAAGGATAAGCAAGGCACAATGAAATATGAGGTGCAAGGAACTACTGCACAAAACGTTTGGACTCTCATTGAAGGCAACATAGTAATCAAACCTGAAATAATCAAAACCAATCCATAAACATGGCATTTGAGGTAACATTAGTACCGAAGGAAAACATTGAATTAGGTGTAACACAAAAGGCGGTATTTACGTTAACAAATGTCACGCCTACCATCCCAGTTCCCGGACCAGTGGGTCCACAAGGTCCTCCCGGTCCACAAGGTCCACAAGGTCTTCCAGGCACAGGTGTAAATTCCACAGATGATGTTCCCGAAGGTGATGTAAATCTGTACTACACAGAAGAACGTGTAGAGGCAGTAATCGCCGTCACCCCGCCAGCACCACATACTCATTCTGCATCTGATATCACAGACTTTAAAGATAGTATTGCAACTATATTAAAGGCTGGTACTGATATAATTATTGACAATAATCCGGGAGATATAACTATAAATGCAGATATTCCAGCAGTTACAGATAGTACTGACGGTTTGATGACATCTGCATTAAAATTAAAGCTTGATGGCATTGCATCCGGTGCAGAGGTAAACGTTAACGCAGATTGGAATGCTACAAGTGGAGATGCACAAATACTAAACAAGCCTACTATTGTTTCTTCAGTAGGCGCAACTGCACCTATAACATCATCAGGAGGCACAAATCCAACGATTTCAACATCAATGGCAAGCAATCGCCTAATCGGGCGCACAACTGCTGGAAGCGGAGTGATGGAGGAAATAACTATAGGAACTGGATTGCAACTTTCTGCTGGCACATTATCTGCAACAACTATACCCGGTGCTGGAATTACAAAAGCTACCGCAAGCGGAACGGATACTTATACTACAACAATCAGCGGAGTTAGTGCATATGCTGATGGCGATACTTTTTTGATACGCTTTACAAATGGAAATACTACTGGCGCAACGTTAAATATTAACGGATTAGGCGCGAAAACGCTATACAAAAATAATGACGGCGCACTTATCGGAGGTGATATTACAAGTGGTGGCGAAATGCTTTGCATTTATAATAGTACGCTTAACGGCTTTCAATGCATTGGAACTGCTCCAAATAGTTTGTTTGCTTATGTAACAAACGCAGAAACAAGTACAATAAATAAAGGTCAGCCAGTTTATGCGTTTGGTGGTACAGGAGACAGATTAACGGTTAAACTTGCTTATAATACTGGAGATAGTACATCCGCGCAGACGGTTGGTTTGGTATGGTCATCATCAATAGCTGCAAATCAAAAAGGCCTTATTATTATTCAAGGTCAACTTGACGGATTAAATATATTTCCAACGGCAACATGGTCTGACGGAGATGCCGTTTATTTGGGTGCAACTGCTGGGACATTAACAAAAACAAAACCATCTGCGCCAAACCATTTGGTATATCTTGGCTTTGTTACTACGGCATCCAATGGTAACAATGGTCGTATGTACGTTCGTGTTCAAAATGGATACGAGCTACAAGAATTGCATAACGTAGCGTTAAGCAGTCCGCCAAATAACAACGATGGGCTATTCTACGAAACTGCGACATCGCTATGGAAGAACAAGAGCATTCCTACGGTTTTGGGATATACTCCCGAAAATGTTGCAAACAAATCAGATAGCTATACCGTTTCAAGCAGCACTACTTATGCGACAACTAAAGCAGTTGTGGATGGACTTGCTACTAAACTAAATACATCGCTTAAAGGCGCAAGCAATGGACTTGCGGAACTTGATGGCAGCGGTAAAGTACCAACTTCGCAACTTCCGAGTTATGTTGACGATGTACTTGAATATGCAAATATTGGTGCATTACCAGCTACTGGTTCAGCTGGAATTATTTATGTCACGCTGGATGACAATAAGATATATCGCTGGAGTGGTACTGCTTACACCGTCATATCCGATACAATAGCTTTAGGTGAAACATCAGCAACTGCCTATCGTGGTGATAGAGGCAAAATAGCATACGACCATTCGCAGATAATTACTGGCAATCCTCACGGCACTACAAAGTCAGATATTGGACTTGGCAATGTAGACAATACTTCAGATGTAAATAAACCAGTTAGTACCGCTACCCAAACGGCATTGAATGCTAAAGTTGATGCAAATACTGCAATAACTGGCGCAACTAAAACCAAAATTACTTACGATAGCAAAGGATTGGTGACTGCTGGATCGGATGCTACGACTGCTGATATTGCAGAAAGTACCAATAAGTTATATGTAAGTGATGGAGATAAAGGTGATATAACGGTTTCAGGTAATGGTACAACTTGGACAATTGATGCCGGAGCGGTTACATTAGCTGATATGGCTAATCTTTCTGCTAATAGTATTATAGGAAACAATACTGGTTCAGCTGCTACACCTATTGCTCTGACACAGGCGCAAGTAACTGCAATGCTTAATCAGTTTAGCAGCACATTGCAAGGTGTTGTTCCGGCATCGGGAGGAGGTACAACTAACTTTTTGCGTGCAGATGGTACATGGGCTGCTGCTGGTGGGGGAGGTGGTGGAGTGACAGATGGAGATTATGGAGATATTACGGTTAGCGGAAGCAATACTATTTGGACCATAGATAATCAGGTTGTGACATTTGCAAAAATGCAAAACGTAGCGACAGGCACATTATTTGGAAGAACAGATGCTGGCAGCGGTGTAGCTGGTTCAATAACTATCGGCACAGGTTTAACTGGTTCTGCATCTACGCTTACTGCAAATCTTTCAGTTGGTGTAAATAATGGTCAATCGGTAATTGGTGGCGCAAGAGCAAGTGAAAACCTTACTTTATCATCTACATCAAATGCCACGAAAGGCAAAATACTATTTGGTACAAGTGCCTACGATGAGGCAAATAACAGGCTTGGAATAATACAACAATCACCTACATCAAGATTGCATATAAATGCCAATCAAAATAGTGTTACGCAAAATGATGCTAATGGAATTTTATTGGCAAATTCTACTGCTGCTATATCTGGAACACAAAGTATTTCTCCAGCTATAGTTTTACAAGGAAATGGATTTGCATTAACTGCTGGGTTGAGTAGAGATGTTAGATTTCGTATTGAAACATTGCCAATTGAAGATTATGCTAATCCATGGGCATCATTAAGATTTACTGCTAATATTAACAATGGTGGTTATGGATCTGCAAATCCTCCAGATATTGTTTTAAGAGGCACACAATATTATGTAAGATCACCTCGCATTCATGTAAGTCAGCAAATAATAGCACATACACAATATACTCAAGATCTTGTAACCGTTACATATAGGAATTTAGATAGTGGAGGTACACAATGGACTCCAACTTTCTCTGCGCCAAGGTTTTCAGCTTTTACTGGGGTTAATTCTGTTGGAATTGATGTGGATAATTTATTAACATTTAATTCTGGTAATACTACTGGTAATGCAATAATTAGAGCATCAATAAATATTGCAAATTTAACACATACAGGAGGCGCAGAAACTGGGGATTTAATTTTTTTAACAAAACCAAGCAATTCAGCAATAACTGAAAAATTGCGTATTTCTTCAGGTGGAAACTTTACATTTTTTGACGGTGGAAGTTTTATACTTGGAGCAACAACAGGAACAAAGATAGGAACTGCAACATCTCAGAAATTAGCATTTTGGAATAAGACACCAATTGTTCAACCGACAACTGCAATAGCGCAAGCAGCTTTCGTACAGGTAAATACCACAAATGCCGTGTCAGATGCAAGCACATTTGGTGGATATACATTGCGTCAAATTGCGCAGGCACTTATTAATATCGGAATATTAGCGTAACTAAATTAATTAATATATGAAACAATTTGAAATTTCAGAAGAATTAGCAAACAAAGTACTTCAGTATCTTGCAGCACGACCTTATTTGGAGGTAGCTGAACTAATCAGCAAACTGCAACAAATAAAACCGATTGAGAATATAAAGGAAAGTAAAAAATAGGCTATTCATCTTTTCATATATTCAGCCGTTCACGCTTACGAGTGTGGGCGGTTTTTTATTAAATAAAAACAGGCACCGCGTTTCCGAAGTGCCTGATAACTCAACCCAAATATTCAACATTTTTATCTAACCTTTCCGTCTATTATGCGGTAATTGTCAACTTCAAAAGAGCCGTCAGTATCTATCTTTATTTCTGCGAATCCGTGGTTCCATTTTGTGAAAGCGAACGGCCGATAGTTAGGATTTAATTGGCAGAGGCATCCAGTAGAAAAACAAGCAAGCGAATCGCCTTTCAAATTGTTTTCGTGATGCTCTGATGTCTGATGGTTATGCCCGGCAAGAACCGAAGATTTTGCTCGAAGAAACAATCCTCTCGCCGGGTTAACAGGACTGAATACAGACTCTCCAAATTCGTGTCCGTGAATTACTATCAGCTTGCCCATTTGCGTTTTCTGACGGCCTTGAATATGTTCTATTCCATACTTTTCAAACTGCATTACAGTTTCGAATTTTAAGTCTACGACATCAAATAGTTCAGGTACTTGCCTTGCAAGATAGTGCGACCATCTTTCTTCATGATTTCCTTGCTTGTAAAAGATTGGTACTTGCCAATTGCTCTGAACGTACTCTATGAACTGCCAAAACATTTCACGTTCCTCATTAAAAGTTGGCGCACCTCCATCCTTTAGAAATCTGCTAATCGTATGGCAGTCTAAAATGTCTCCATTTAGATACAAACTATCACATCCTGATTTGTAACCATGTTCTAAAGCTATCAGTAGTTCATCCTCTGCATGGTGAGGAAAGTGTATGTCAGATAGGACCAGCGGATGAGAATGCTCAAAGTTATAGTTTTGATTTGGTGTTTTGTGCGATCTGCCTACTTTATCGTAATATTCCTGTGGAGTGCTAAATGGTGATGAGAATTTTTCATCTGCTTTTTCACGCCTTTTCGCATTACTCTTACCGATAGTTTCACGATAATATCTTACTAATGTCCTCGCATTTTCTATATCGGTGAACATTGGTGAATGCTCTTCATAGATTTTAGTTGCAAGTGTACGAGTTGCAGTTTCCGGGTATTTCCGAAGGTAATCCTGCACTATTTCGCCTTTATTCATTTTGCTGATTTAGGTGATGTAATATGCGCTGCCAAGCCATATATTTATTAAGATATTCGGTTTTTTTGGAATCCTTTTTATATTGCTCTTCTGCGCTTTTCTTTTTTATATCGCAGTATCTTATGAGATGCGATTTGTCAAGTCGTGCTGGTAGGTTCTTTGCTATCCTCATCAGGTCAATTATTTCATCTGTCTGTTGCTCTGACGCTAAAAAATATAGTATCTTATCCTCTGCTTTCATCTGTTGCGTGTTCAGGTTTATTTAATATTGCTGCAAGTTTTTGATCGTATGCTGCAATCGCTAATTTAAGTTCCACAATTCTATCTTGTGCGCTGGTAATTGTTTCGGAGTCAAGTAGGTTTTCGGATGCGCTGCAAAGTTTGTTTGCAGCTTTTATTAGTGCTATGATTTCATCTTTCATCTGAAGTAATTTTTTAGTTCATCAATGACAAACAATATCGCACCTATAACAAAGGTAACAAATATAATGAATGCCAATATGAAACTGATTAAAATAAAGTATTTCATCTTTGTTTGTGTATCCTAACAATATAGTTTTCTAATTCGGCAGCATCGTAATGCACTTTGTCAAATCCAACAGATGCAATTTCTTTCAGACCAGCAGTATTAACGAAACGAAATAAAGCCGTTTTCGGTTCTGCCTTGAGATTACCGCCTATAAGCTTACCTCTTTTTATACGGTCTTTGTATTCAAACACCATATCAACATCAACCATTCTCGCTTTCTCACGTTCAAGGCGTATTTTCGCCAATTCTTCCGCTGATAGTAGCGGATTATTTTCAGGCGTTAGCCGAGGCAATGGTGGTAATCCAGCTGCTTTGCGTTTGCGGTTTTGGTAAGTGCGATTTTTAACCATTGCATTATATGCAACTACTGGGTCTTTCATCTTTTCCTCTCTCGCACGATATTTTGCAATGCTTAACTTTAGTATTTCAACATCGCAAGATCTGCAGTAATTTAGCTTGCCAACCCGGTGGATTGGCAAGCCTTGAGACTTTGCGTAATATATCAGCAGAGGAGTATAAAAATCGTAAATCTCTGCGATGTCACGGAATGATACCCATTCA
>Ga0129333_10006528_pt1 | contig 11037 bp, 16 predicted proteins | sample CPB6_08_DNA_FD_94474 | JGI IMG/M metagenome (GOLD analysis project Ga0129333, IMG submission 94474) | Freshwater to marine salinity gradient microbial communities from Chesapeake Bay, USA - CPBay_Sum_0.6_0.8_DNA | ecosystem: Environmental > Aquatic > Marine > Coastal | place: USA: Chesapeake...
CATCTTGTGTTACTACACGATGACTGACAATGTTTTCACCAATATGTTCCTGATAGAATTCTTTTGCTTCTTCACATGTAACAGTATCAAGTGCCCACTTTGCCTTGTCATTGCCATAGTCATCAGTACCAACAGGTACTTCTACCATGTATTGTAGTCGAAACAATGAAACTGCTTCGACTAGTACCCACTGGGTTTTCGGCTTCTTAGTCAAAGTAAAACTCCCGTCTTTATTGTCAGTCCAAATAAGTTCATCACCTTCTTTCCAACCAGTTTCTTCTAATAAATCTGGTGGAAATTCTAGGATACTGTCTCCGGTATCAGGATCCTCTTTTACGTCTAGTATCCAACGTTTCATGTTAGCAACCTTGTTAGTCCTACTGTATCAATGGTAGTTAAAAGAACATAATTAGCAAGCATACCAAAACTACGGCGAGTATAAGCGGCCCAGGAGTAGATAGCACAGCCAGTAATCCAAAGAGGATAAAGTAAAAGCAGAGGAGGATTAGGAACAGTAAGGGCCATAATAAGAGAACAGCCAATGCTGAGAGCCCAAGCAACCACTTCCAAAGTAAATCTAACACGGTTGCTCTTCCAATCTTCCTTTATCCAATCAAAAATTCCACTTAAAATATCATTCATTCTCTGCCTTGTGCAAGTCGATTGCCTTTTGTAAAATTATCTCAAACATCTTATTCATAGTGATATCACGCTCATGCGCCATTAGGGCAACCTTAAGTAACAAGTCATCTTCTAAATCAATGGGCAGTTCAACACGTTTATCAAATGTATCATCGCCATTAAAGATTGCAGTAGCCTTCTCTAGGAAGTCTTCGGGTGTCTCAAGATCATACCACTTAATATCATCCCACGCCTGTTTTGGATCGATGTTGCGTGATTCTGCTTCATCCAAATAGTCTTGCTTATATTCAGGATTCAGCCAGCGATAGGGTCTGATATCAGGATCCCAAGTGTCTGTATCTACAGAGACATTGACCTCATAAACCTCTTGCGTTTCGGTGTTGAATACCGCACTGACATAAGCATAGTCACTGCGGTATTCTAAGAATCGTGCATTTTCCCAACAATCCCATAGATAGTTATCACCACCTGAAATCTTGTGATCAAATGCTTCATTCAAATCATAAACGTACATTGTAATCTCCTAACATATTACACACTATAATGCCTAATGGTGTGTTGTGCAAGTTAAACGGTAATATTACTTTACCTCTAACCTTGCTTTGATTTCCATAAAAAACTGATGGTACTTTGCCATTCTAGCAATGTCCTTTTCAGAAACACCCTTGAGGCGGCGAACATCGGTGTTGTGTCGCAAATCTGCCATCTTAACACGCATAGCATCTTTATTAGCAAACACCACTTCCTTGTACTCATCGTAGGTCTGCCCGGGCATCTTAGTCAATGAACGAATGCCTTCGATAACCCTTTCGCTCATACCTGCTTCACGCAAGTCCTTGAAAGTGACACTAGTGTCCTCAACAACGTCATGTCCAAGAGCCATGCACATCAGTTCCTCATCATCAGTCTTGAGGTAGTGCATAACCTTAAGAGGATGCAGAATGTAGGGATTGCCACCTCGGTCAAACTGACCTGCATGTGCGTTAGTAGCAAGTACTAACATCTTGCCTAGCATTTCACCTTTTCTCATTTTCTGCTCCTTTTCTTTACTGTAATTACATCATAGTCTATTTGGTATTATTTGTCAACCCCAAATGTGTTAAGTTCGGGTCGCATATTTTACAATCCTACACTTTTCTTAATTACATACCGGGCAATCTTTTCATCAAAGTACATACGAACACCATCTTTGACAGGGTCCTGTACTACGATCTCACCCAGTTCTGTAGCAAGGGCTTGTGTAAACTTAAGTAAAATACTGTAAGTATCTTCAGATTGATCTAAAGGATCACGATCTAAAATACTTACTGTATCACTGATTAGTTTTTCAATTTGTGCGTTCATTACTTTACTCCAAAAGTGTTAAGAGAAGGTTGCATAGTATTGATCAATTCAGTTTCGCGGGAATGTGCTTCTTTCTTACCACGCACGATTTCAATGATACCGAATGTGAATGCTTCGTTACCATATGTACGGATAGACTCGCTCAAAGCCCAGCCTTTGCTTTCAGTGTTGGCACGTTGAACGTGCTTTTGAACACGGCGAAATACTGTACGCTTGGCGTTGCCACCGAATGACAGAACCGTCAAACCAATGTATTCTTGGCCGGTCACATTGTTGCGAATCACGTAGATAACGTGATTACGATCTGATCGGCGCTTGCGGGTGTTTTTCGAGTTCATGCATGTATTATATGCCCAAACCCATTAAATGTCAAGCCTTTTTAGGCTCTGTAAGTTATTGATTTTGCAAGAGAATTTTAAGCACTTTTTGTTGCTTTTTTGCAACATCCTCTTCCCAAGGGAGTGCTATATAGTCACGATAGGGCATACTTTTCTTGACTTTATATACTGTATTTTCCCACAGTATATCCCCAAATCGATTATTTGTCAACCTTCCCTGACAGACTTGTTCTAAGTGTAACAATTCATGTACTAGTGGAATGACAATATCATTTAACGACAGGTCCAAATTGATTCGCATCCTGTTGGGATATCTAAAATCTATCACAGTCTCGCCGTAATTACTAGGACCTAATTGAATGAATTCGATTTCTATTACATCAGGCAAGTCCAAATAATCTCTAAGTCGGGTGCAAACATATCTTGCAACCTTCTCTTTTTGATTATCTGGACTTACGCCTTTATAATAATAGAATCTAATCATTGACTATTTATTAGTCAATTTTTCAATTTCATTGGCTGCTTCTTCAAGCAAGTCAGCAATACGATCAGGTTTGCCTTCTTGTACAGAAAGTCGCTCGGTGTTATTCCTGCGAATCTCTGCACGTTTGCGTAGACGAAAAACTAAACTTTGCTCACTTATTGGCAGATGACTTTCATCTTTCATATCATGCCTCCATATAGTTACGCACCCACGCTAGGCGTGCTTGTTCATCCAATGCAGTATACTCATCAATGTTTGCACGAATTGCATCTACCAGTGGATAGTACTCTTCATCCAAATTCTTTTTAATGTCATTCTGCATGTTAACCAACTTGTCGGTACGAGGATTACGTGCAACCCACTTGTTAGTCAAATACCAAGGACTCTTGATCTTTGCTGAGACTCCTCCCGTTGCATAAAATACAAAGCCTTCATGGCGTACAGTCTTGACTAACTCTTTCAGTTCGCCGACAGTTACATGTATATGTTCAGTGCCATAGCAACCAAACATTGAATGCATGTCATGAGATACCATTACTGGACTACCCCAAACCTTTAGTCGATGACCTAAGTAGTACATACCTTCAATTTCAGGAATGATGTGAGGATCGTTGCGATGTACACATTCAAACATAAAAGTATAGGTAGAATGCTTTTCGCATACACCACGGAATCGTGACAAGTGAGGACGAATCAACTCCTTAGCCATAGTAACATAGTCACTATCAGTAGAACCAGTAGTTGACACAAGAATATCATCATTGTGCCAAGTTACTGCAACCATAAAGCCATTGACCTTACGATATGCATCTACTATAGTCGAATCCGAAAACACAGGAGCCTTTGATTCAACACCATAGTTATACACTTTGGTGAATGGATAAGACACAATGTTGAAATCTTCATCAACAATAGTACCTCGACATTCTTCCAAATAGTCATTCCATAGGTTATCATAGAAAACATTCTTGCGATACTTGAGTACAAACAAGCCTTCGCCAGCCGGACGCATAGTGACCAACTTTGGATTTTCTTCTACAAACTTACGCAAATCTTCCTTCATCATACTCTCCTAATCTCAATAAAGCCTTCATCCACAGTAGGCATTTGAAAGCCTTTAATCATTTGCACCATTACTTCTGAGGGAATATTCTTCCCAGGCCGTGATGCAAGTCTACGTTTCAACTCTGCCATTTCAGGTGTTGCGAAAACTACAGCAATATGCTCATAGTCTCGCAACATATTAAACTTACGTCTACGGCTATTGATTGTTGTTGAAGTTTGGTCCCAAATAATATCCTTACCTTGTTCACGTGCTTTAACAACATCCTTTGCCATCAAGTCAACAGCAGTAGGCATGTAATCCTTGAAAACTTCGTTATAGGTCTTACTTACACTCTTAGCATAGGCTTCAACATGGTGATCGGTAGAAACGATAACACAGTCTTTGGCCCATGGTTGGTTGCCAATCCAAGTACTCTTGCCTGCGCCAGGCACCCCAATCAATTGATAACATTTTGCCATAACTATTCCTTAATGATGAGGCTTAATCTCACCCTTTAATGCATCCTTGATCATGTCATCAAGACTTGATACAACCTTACCGGTAGCATCAAATCCGGCATCACGGGCACGATACTTTTCAAGTCCTGTCTTGTCACCGTGAACGTGTCCATAGAAGTGAACACTACCACGATGCATTTGATCCCACTCAAGGATCGGGAAGTGAAACATCACGACCATTGTGCCTTCATGACGCATACGCAGATACTTGTGAATCTCTTTGAAGCATGACCTAAAATCTTGATCTTTAGTCAGTTTTTCGTCATGGTTACCTTCAATCAGAATCTTAGTACCATTCAGTTGGTCAAGAATTTTAATTGCTTTATCTGCATTACAAAAAGCAATGTCACCAAGAATGTACACTTCGTCATTTGGTTGTACACTCTCGTTCCATTCTTTGATCATCATGGCATTCATGTGATCTACATCCGTAAATCGGCTACGGGTCACAGGACAATACTTCATGATGTTAGCATGACCAAAATGCAGGTCTGATGTAATCCACTTTTTCATTTTTCTATCACTCATTTTACTTTCCTTAGTATATACGTTTTGGGCATTATTGTCAAGCCCTATTTTAGCCAATAAATATCAGTATGGCCACACTAACCGACTTCATCATCAACTGGGGAGAAGTAGTCGAACTAGACTTCCCCAAAATGGATCTAAATCATGTTAAGTCTATTTTAGACAAACATCCTGGTTGGAAACCTTACCAGCCACATAAAACAGGTAACAATCGTTTTGGTCTTAGTGTAACTAGTCTTGATGGACAATATTCAGGTGAACCTGACTTGTATTCACTACGTGAATGGCAAAAGATGACCGGTCAATCATATGACGAAATGAGTTTTAGAAAACGCACAAACATTGTGCAGTTTATTCCTGAACTTGATCAATTTTTAAATTTTTGGGAACCTAATTTAGGACGTACTCATTTTCTACGATTAGACAAAGGGGGATTCTTTCCTCCTCACAGAGACAACGGTGCCTTCGTAGCAGTACCAACATTTAGAATCATTGTTCCTATCTATAATTTTGGCATCAATGATATGAAGTGGATACAAGATGAAAAGATACAACGATTCGATTTAGGGGCCACTTATTTTGTTAACACTAGCAGACTACACAGTGTATTCAGTTTCGTAGATAACTGTTTGATGTTAGTATTAAATGTTCACACAGATGAACACATTCTATCTAAGATGGTTAAAAAAATTGTTGCCCTTTAAAGCCTTTTATAATGACTGGCTGGATTGTTCCGGCATGATCAATGAAACTGGCGAAGATCATACCTTAAATCTTCCTATAGATTTTTTTACTAACCTTAAATTCGACAATATTTCATTGCGTCAATATAGAATCGATGCTGCTATTCACTGTGCAGAAGCATTGGGAAATAAGCCTGCACTATGTCTTAGTGGAGGTATAGATAGTCAAGCAATGGTGCAGTGTTGGAAAGAGGCTGAATTAGACTTTGATGTTATCATTCTTACTTTCAAAAATAACTTGAACGTACAAGATAGTAACCATGCTAAACTCTATTGTGAAAAAAATAATATAAAATACATTGAAATTGAATTTGATATTATTTCTTTTCTTACTAGAGAAAACATGGATATCGGTGAAAAGTATAGACTATGCAGTCCACATTTCACAACTCACTATAAGTTAGCAGAAATTTTATTTTCTAAAGGATACACCGGGGTATGCTACGGTGGAGCAACACCTTACAATCATTTAGAAGAGTATGGATTTAATTTTTCTCAAAATCCATTTCATTTTTTAAAGGTTTCTTCTAAATTTGAAGGAATCTTTCAAGGAAGTTTCTTGAGTTTTTATCCACAGTTGGCATGGAGTATTGCTTTCTTAACAGATAAATTTGTTGAAGATGTAATAGTTAATAAAGAACACAATAAAATGCGAATTTGGGAAGATGAACAGCGAATGAATCATATTAGATATCTTCAAAAGATTACAGGATATCAAAGGGCAGGATTAACTGTTATTCCCCAAGAAACTAAGTATACTGGTTTTGAATTAGTTAAAAAATACTTTCAGGACTTAACCGGAGACGGCTGGACATTTGAAAAGAGATTTAGATATCCATTGACACTTAGATTCAATAAAGACATGCACAATTATAAGTTAAATCTTAACTTAGACCAGCAGTCTGTCATTAGTTCAGTCTACAGTAATGTACTCAGAACGGGCTAATTTTCCTCTACCAGGATTAGAATAAAGTTTAGCACCTAAGTAATTGACATTTTTAACTTTGGTATTTGATGTAATCCAAACCAAATTTTCCAAATGTATGTTATAGGGAGAAATGGTCATTTTTGTTAATCTAGAATCTTTATAAGGATTCAGATGAGTGATGAACACTCCAAAGTTCTTTAGATTTTCTTCCCACTTTTTTGCGCTAAGGTCTGTGATCTTAAATTGCTCGTTTACCCATTCAGGGGTAGCCCACAATGGAATTTGTCCATATGATGCATCATAATATTCTTTTGGCTTTACTTCTAACTGCTCTAATTCTTCTTTTAGTTTTATAGCAGTACAATAGTTTCTATACCAATAGGAATCTTCCCAGTCACCTTCATAACTGTGTAATTTGGGGAAACCGTATGTAGCAAAGACACTGATAGTTTGATTGTTGCGCAGTTTAATTAGTAATTCATCAGTTGATCTAGGATCTTTCCAATATAAGTTTTTAGGCCATTCATTGCTATTTTTCATCCTAATAGCCAAACTTTCTTCCCCTTCATAAGGAACTTTGGGAAGAATCCGATGATATCGTTCTAATTCACCTAAGTTGAACACAAACTGCTTGTCCGGATATTTGTCACACAACTCATACATGTACAAGAATACACGTTTTATCCTACCAATATTACCGTTGAATATCACCAAATCGGCTTCTTCGGGTAGAATCAAATCTTCCGGATCAGTGACTTCATTATATCCATAGTCTAAATCGCTTATAACGTGAATATTAAACATATAAATATTTAGTGCGATAGATTAACTCAATTTTTTAAAATTCGTTGCTAATGATAAATACAATATAATATTGGAGCCAAACTAACCATGGATATTAGAGTAAATTTCACAAACACAGCACAAAGAGATGCATTTGCAAATCGTTGGAATCTATCGATTCCTGATGGTGTAGATCATTTGGATGTGCCATGGCACTTAGCACATCATGTCATCAATGATACATCTGCGGTTGGGCATACCCAATTAGATACTTCTGAGCAAGAATTTTTAGTCTCAGGTGATAAACTTTCTATTGAGTCTGTGGCAACAATCGTACAAGATTTAGGATCAAACTGGTATCTTGTTAAGACAACTGACGGTGTTGCTTTAGGCAAATTAGTCAATTCAATCGAACTCAATAGTGCTCCTTTACAGTTCGTTGAGAACGTTAGTACAATTACATCAATGAACAGTGATCCAACTACTTTAGATCCAACAAGTAGTGAAGGTCAATGGGCTAGAATCCGTGTAGCATCTGGATATAGACCCCTATCAGCATCATTTTCTACCCATGAAGTTAAATACGGCTCTAAGCCAGAACTATATATTATGGATACAGGTATTAACTTCTCACATGATGAATTCCAATATGATGGTTTAGAAATTGTTGATTTCTATACATTACCTATTTTCAATGGCAACTATAGAGATGACGTAGGTCACGGTACCGCAGTAGCAAGTATGGCTGTTGGTAAAAACTTAGGTGTTTCACGTTACGCTAAAGTAATGAACGTTAAGATTGGCGGTAAAGTAGACGGCGAAACACACGCCGCTAACTTATTAGAAGTTGGCCAAGCAATTGATGCAATCATTGCAGAAATCGCAAAAGATCCATTAAAGTCACGTGTAATTAACATGTCTTGGGGTGTGGCACGTAGTGCTTGGTTAGATAGCAAAGTGCAGTCATTACTTGATGCAGGTGCATCAGTAATTGCGGCGGCAGGTAATTCAGGTATCAGTGTTGAGGACGTAAGTCCTGCAGGTCTAGATACAGTAATTACAGTAGGTGCTATCGATAAGTATGATATCCCTGCAGGTTTCAATAATATTTCACCTAGTGATTCAGGCTTAACAACTTCAACAGGTCTAAGTTTAGATTTGTTTGCTCCAGGTGACAACGTTATGATTGCAGACGGGAAAGTATCAAATGGTTATGTAATTTCATCAGGTACATCATTTGCAGCGCCATTAGTTGCAGGTGTGGCACTAGAAATTGCATCGATGAATGATCGTCCAATTTACTATAGTGAAATGAAGAATGTCATTCTAAATACCGCAACTAAGAATGCTTTGTTATTTGAAGATGATCGTTTCAGTGAAAATCAAAATAGATTGGTATTCCTAATTACTACAGATCCTCTATCCGCATATAAAAATGACGAATTCGTATCATATTTAGGTGTACACAATGAAGATGACACTATCATTGCAGACTTAAATTCTAACTTAAACGTAGTTCCATTCACAACTTCATTTCCAGATGACGCATTTACCTATTCAGTTGAAATTGATCCCGAATCAGCAGAATATACACCTTTTATTGAATGTAATCCTGTAACAGGCGTCTTAACTATTACTAAACCTGATTTAGAATTACCTGAAGAAGTAAGATTGAAAATGGTTAACTTTGTAGGTGTTGCAGAAAGCAGTCGAGTAAAGTTAAAAACTAATACCATCTTCTTCTTCGTTAGCAATCCACTTTACAAAGAAACATTAGAATCAGATATTACACTTGCTTTGACAGACGTTAACAGTGTAAGTTTCTTTGGATTCTGGGGTCTTGATTTAAAATAAGAGTTTGAATGAAATTTGAGTTATTTATAGATCCAGTGACGCAAAGGCACTGGAACCATGATAGGTTTAGAGCATATATTTTTCAAGATGTGTTTGATGATAAAACTTTAACAGATTTATTAAATACTGTAAAGGCGCAACTTACCAATAAAACACTAACCTACGGTACACATAGAACTACATTTTCTTTTGAAGGTAAACAGAATAAAATTGTTTCTCATCAACAGAATAATCGTGAACAGCACATTGTTTACGATTTAACTATGATGAAAGAGTATTGGTTTCAAACACGTGATACTATAAAACAGTGGTCAGACATTAATATATGTAATCAAGTAAACCCAATATTCTACAAATATTTAAAATTTTTTGAGAGTCAACCACCAATGGTTGACGAACCACAAAATTGGATTCCTTTTAGACTACATATCAATGTATTAAATTATAGCAAATTTTTGCTAATACACGGCGACATGAGTCCGCAATTTTTTAATACTAAGAGTCATATTGAGGCTAGGGCATATAGTCTAACCTTCTATCTAGAAGATTATCAAGATGGTCATGGCGGTGAGTTGTATACCGACACCGGATTTAATTATAAACCAATCAAAAATTCTGCATTACTAATTAATGGAAATTCTTGTTTGCACGGTGTGGCTGCTAACATGAAACCTGATAAAAGTCCTAGATTAGCGTTTACCGTTCGATGGGGACATAAAGACGATTTATATCTTCCAGGACACCCGGACAAATCACTATTCAAATTGGATTTCTAATGAATCACGTTATTGAAACAATTACATTTGAAGAAATATTGCCTATATGGAGAGACTATCTGTGGCCAGATAGAGTCAGTCCTATTGAATCTAATAGCGCAATGGTCTATCTAGTGGGTGGCTATGACTCATTTAATATGCAAACTGCTCCGACTTTTTTTGCATACAAGGTAGATGGAAAAATTGCAGGGGTAAACAGTGGACACATGTGTGCCCGCAAACAGTATAGATCACGTGGTCTATATGTATTTGAAGAATTTAGGGGAATGGGTATTGGAACAAGATTGTTGCTAGCAACAATTCAGCAGGGTAAAAAAGAATCAGCAACAATGTGTTGGAGTTACCCTAGAAATACCAGTTGGACGACATATCATCATGCTGGGTTTAAATTAACCAGCGAGTATATTGAAGGCGAGACAGGCTACAACGCCTATTGCATTTATGAATATTAGAATGGAGCGGGTAGTCGGGTTCGAACCGACGACACTCACGTTGGCAACGTGATATTCTACCACTGAATTATACCCGCATTAAATCTATTTATGTTTGGAGCGGGTAGTCGGATTCGAACCGGCTTCATTAGCTTGGAAGGCTAAGTCCTCTCCCAGGAGAATACCCGCATACGTTTGGTTGCGGAGGACGGATTCGAACCGCCGTTCTCTAGGTTATGAGCCTAGTGAGTTACCTCTTCTCTACCCCGCGTCAAATATTTATAAGTTATTCTAAAACACACTGTTCATTTCCTTAGACCGCTCGACAATGTGCTTTAGAATAATGCTAACGCTGAGATTACACGTTAGCCAGTAATACCTCGGACATTATTGTATTCCTTGCGAGAATACTTTCTTCCGATATCCACGTAAACCCTTGCGGTATCTACGTCTATTACCAGCATCGCAGTTTTTGAGGTCATGCAGTAGACCTGTCGTTATATGCTACTCTACGCTTTATTACCCGTTGACCTTGCGAGCCATTCACAGTCGCTAAACCGTTACGAATCTTCTAGCATAAACTGATTTCACCTTGCGAGTTACGTCAGTCTCAGTTAGCCGAA
>Ga0129333_10006529_pt1 | contig 11034 bp, 10 predicted proteins | sample CPB6_08_DNA_FD_94474 | JGI IMG/M metagenome (GOLD analysis project Ga0129333, IMG submission 94474) | Freshwater to marine salinity gradient microbial communities from Chesapeake Bay, USA - CPBay_Sum_0.6_0.8_DNA | ecosystem: Environmental > Aquatic > Marine > Coastal | place: USA: Chesapeake...
AAGATTGATCTAGCAACTGCACCATACCCCTGATCATTATCATCAATAATCTCAACAAAAGGTGGGTACTTATATCCAGATCCTGTATTTGTAACTTGAACTCCTATAATACTAGATGTAATTCTACCATCTGATCGTTGAATTAAATTACCAAAAATAGGAATTGCAGTACATCCACTTCCTAGTCCACCAAAAATATTGATTTGAGGTGGACTTGCATATTGTAAAGAATCTGTAAAACATTGTTGAACATCTTTAATATTTACTCCAGAATTCACAATATCCGCAATACCTTTAACTGAATTGAATGTATTTGCCATAGAACCAACTAAGGTTGAATTCGATCCAGAGGGTCCACCTCCAACTTTCCATTCATTAACTAATCCCTTAAAGTTTGAAAGATCTTGATTACAACCAAATCCAACCCCAAACTCTGATAATAGTCCAATGCCCTCTCTCAGAAGATTACCAACATTAAAATCGCTGAAAAATTGTAGAAGTTTTTGAACAGTACTTAAAGGTCCACTCATTAAAAGTTCAAGAACCCCGATAATTGAATTCAATAAAGTTCCAGTGAATTGATCTGCGGCACAACTTACAAATCGATCAACATTATCTAATACTGAATTTAAAAGATCTGAAACAATATCCTTAAGTTGATTTATAACTGCTCCAGCAATACAGGATAACGCTTCCTCTAATGCTTTTACTGGCGATATCATTGCTTGTTGTGCTGCTACTCCAGCAAGATGTGCAGCAGCCGGGTTACCAGTTGCAGCAAGAACCTGAGCATAAACTAATTTGTATAGTAAATCTAGTCCATTTTTAAGTAAAGTAATAAGATTTCGAATCAAAAACTCAAAGATTCCACCAATAAAATCATTACATAAAATTACAATTTTATCTACTACTCTACTAATTTCATTTTGAATTCTTTCAGCATCTCCTTGAAATTTTCTAAGTTTTCGAATCAAATTTTGAACAATAGATTTAATCTTATCAATTTGTGTATTTTTAACTGTGTTTGCTAGAGGTATCAAATTACCAATAGCACCATTTTCCGAAATAATTTGTTGACCAGTTTCGAGTGATCTTTGTTTTGCTTGTTCCTCAGAAATACTTTCAGGTGATCTTTGAGAATTATCCTTTAATTCATTTGATTCAGATGATGGTGTTTTAGGATTTTTCTTCATTGGTGAAGAATAACCAGTAAATCCATCGAATGGATATTTATAAGTTGTTGAAGGAACTTGATCTGTTCTACCAAATGTTGCAAGAATTACTGGAATCTGGGCATTATCTCCATCTAAAAAGAATCCAAGAACAATATCCCCTTGTTGCAATTGAACTCCAGTAGAAACATTTGCTGCACCTGATCCAGCAGTTGTTGGAATTAGACACTGCGCCCAAGGTAAATCTTCATTTGGTAGATCTACTTCACTGTAAGGATGGTAACCTAAAATTCTAACCTTAAATCGATTTCCCCAACCACCACCTTCAATTTGTTTGCCCATAGATTCAAGTGGTGGAATCTGTCCAATCCACCATCTAAATCCATCTCTACCAATAAAGTGACTTTGAAGTAATGATTGATCTAACATTTATGATTCTCTTTCTGTAACATTAATACCATAAGTATCTCGAATAATTCTCAATGATGTATAAGAATTATTTACATTAAAATGATGACATAATTCTTTAATTAAATAATATCCACTCTGCTCTTTATCATATTCTTTAGCGGGAGAATTTGAGATTTTTGGAAACTTACATTCAATGATATCTCCTGCTCTCAAATTTGTATTCAATGGAACCATCATATTTATAGATTGTGTAAACAATGTGTTATATCTCATTAATGATTGTGATTGATATAATTTTGGATCAGAATTTAAATCCTTGGATACATCCTGGTCCATTGTTCCAACATCCAAAACAGCAGTGATGATTCTAGATGGAATATCGCCCAAGGTTACATTAGATCCTTCTTGCACTGGTGGAAATTCAAATTTTCCACCAAGATTATTTGATTTATTTACATAGTCAGATTTTTTAAAAATACCATCTTCCGGTCGTGAAAATGAAAAATTCAGTGGATTAAAGAACATTCTATGACTTGAGTATGCACCTAGACGTAGTTGATCTATTATATTTTGATTCTTATCTGCATTATAGTTTAAAATATTAAAGTCATTATTGATTTTTTTATCATCCTCATCATAAGAATCTTGAGATTCTGTAAATGTATATACTGCTTTTGGTTCTTGTAATAATAGATTATCTAATGATCTAAATTGAAATCCATCTTGAGTCTGATAGAATAGAAATCCAGCAGATGCATTTTTAATTTTTTCTGAAACTGCCTTGGATGCTAACCACACTAAAACTGTGAAAGGTTTTCTCATATTTCCAATGAACCCATACTTATTGGATGATGTATCGATAGTTCCAATTTTAGATGTTTTTAGAGTTTCTTTTAGTATCTTTTCAACTGAGTCACTAATTCTTAAAGATGTTGGAAATTTTTTGGATATTCTTGAAGTTTCATTTGTGATTGCTTCTCTAGATGAAAGATGAAGTGTAAATGATTCACGATTAGTCTCAGTTATAATATCAGTAATATTAAAAACATATAAGTAATCTGAAGATTTTTTTGAAAAATCTAATGCTGGATTTGTTGCAGAATTACCTGAGATCTTAAGAGAAATTCTTTCACCACCTCTAATTGGCAATCCATTATAAATTGATTGCTTATCCCCATCTGGATTGTCAGCGGGTGCAATTACATTTCCGTTGTTTACAATTTTAATTTTTGCTGTGATTGTTGGTGAAAGAATATCCTCATAATATTCAAATAGAATTGATGCTCCAATAAGATCAACCGTTCTTTTGGAATCGCTGGATTCTATAATAAGTTCTTCGTATATAGATTTTTTAATTGACATTACACGTACATTAAATCGAGTAAAAGTTTATTCTTGATAAAATTATTTAACGGTGCTGATGATGGTACATTAGAATCTGGAGGGGTTGATGTTTGTATAATTGGAGGTTCTTGTGGTAACGGTGAAGGGGTGTCATCTATTACTACAACTTGAGGTCCTTTTCTTTCGGGTTTAATTTCTTCTGCTATTTGTCGCCTTGGTGGGGGTGAGATTTGTGCTTGAGGCGATAGTTGTCGAGTTCCAGTAAATGGTGCAGAAGATGGAAATCCATATTCAAGGGGATCAATTATATTTCTTCTTGGTCTTCCAACTTCTCCTAATTTGGATGATATTTCCCAATGTAAATGTGGACCAGTTGAACGTCCTGTAGAACCAACGTATCCAATTATTGTACCTGATGTCAATCTTTGACCAATTCTTACTTTTGGAAGTTCTCTAAGGTGAGCATAAAAATGTTCAATTCCATTGGAATCCAAATATGCAACGTAGTATCCATATCCACCGGATTCATATCCAACATCAGTAATTTCTGCATCTGTAATTACTGAAACTGGCGTACCTGAAGGCATTGGTAAATCTCTACCATTATGATTTCTACCTCTACTAGGACTATATCCTGCTCTATCGCCAATAGTAACTCTTGGTACATTTAAATTAGTCACTCTAGGTGTAGTTGGTTGAGTTTGCGTTAAAGATGTGGTAATAGATGTAGTTCTCGCTCTTTCTACAATTCTTTGCTCTTGAGGTGTAAATCTTGCTAGACTCTCTGCATCCCACGCCCAATCTCTTATTCCATTCTTTTTTATGAGATAGAGTGCTGCTTTATCTTGAGTTTCCGCATCAAATTTATCAGTAACTTTAATTACACCAGCATCAACAATACTTTTTAATGTACTTGGTATAAATTGATATCGACCTGCGGCAAAAATTCCAACTTTATTGGGTCCATTGTATGATTTATTTTTTCTCTGTCGTTCCATAACTTCAGCAACAGTCATATCTGTCAGTTTTTTACCCAAAAGATTTGGTGAATCGGAAGAACCAGAACCATAAATCCCGTACATACCTTCTCCACCCTGATTCATTGCATTATAATTTCCTCCACTTTCTGGACCTGCAATAATATCCAATGCTTGTCTGTGTATTCCAGTTACTGGTCTACTTGGAGTGGATTCTGGAGTTTCATATAAACTATCAGGTCTCATATCACCTAATCCTGGTGCTTGCTCACCAGTTGTTAATGATTGAGATAAAGGAGTTGTAAACAGTTTAAATGTATCGGTAAGTTTATCCCCAAGATCTTGTAATGAATTGTTAAATTCATCAAATGTTTTTGTAACAACACCTTCACTTGAGAACTCTTTAAAATCTAAACGAACTAATGCATTCAGAGCACCACCTAAAGTATCGCCAAAAAGATCAATCGTATATCTCATGTTACCAATCATACTATACATAGAAGTTCCAAAAGTTTGAATTCTAGAAATAAACTCCTTACCCATGAAAGTCCAAGTAGGAAGATTTTCAATAATCCATCCGGCAGTTGTAAATCCTAAAAATCCAATTAGTCTACTTAAAGGACTACCTTCACCCTTGTTTGCAAAGGAATATCCTTTCTTTATGTTTGTAGATACATTTTTAGATTCAGATTGATCTTCTATTTCTCTTCGTCTTGATGCCTCTTCTCTTCTTGAAATCAGTAAAGAAGATTTTTCATTTAGTATTCTTTTACTTCTAGTATTATTTGCAATAATTTTTGAAATATTATTAACGGAAGTGTTTACAGTCGAAAGACTTTTTCTTGTAGTTCCTAAGGACTTTGAAATATTGTTAATACTAATTGATGATCTTTTAAATGCGTCCGAGGTTAATGTCATATTATGATGTTACTATATTGTAATTTAATTGAGAATATAGAACATAAAAATTATCTGGATTTGATGAATTAATCAAAGGAACATCTGTTAATGGTCCAATAGATGTTGATGTACTCGCTTGAGATTGTGTTGTATTTGCAGTTTTGATAATTGTTAATTCTGGTGTTGGTGGTGGTAATTGACCAACTCTTTGAGGTTCTTTTGGTGGTATTGATATTTGTGCTAGAGGTGGAGTTGATTGTGTGGGTTGAGATTGCGATTGATTAATATTTGTATAATCGGTAACTCCCACATTTGACATAGTAGGTTGAGTGGATGCTGTAGTCGCAGTAGGGGGCGTCAGAGTCGGTGTACCAGTCAAAGGTTGTTGGGGTATGGGAGTTACCTCAGGTGTAGTAGACGCTGCTGTAGACGCTTCTGGAGGGGTTACAGGGGCAGTTGCTTCTACTGATGCGGGTGGAGTTCCTGTAGATTCTTTCTTTTTCTGATCTAATTCTTCTCGTCTCTTCCTTAAGATTTCTGGATCTGCTCCAGTTAAATTGCTACCTAAAAATTCAGCAATTTGATCAAACGTGAAAATAGTTCCCGCAGCAAGTCGAAGTCCTCTAAAAATCCCTCCACCCGGTACAAAAGTTAATGCGGATAAAACTGTATCAATATTTTCACCATTTAAAAAGTTCATTACACCAGATGCACCAGTTATCATCTTACCAATAAGACTTAAGAATCCACCAGAAGAAGGTGTAGTTGGCGTTCTTGGTGTATTTGGTAATCCTGGAATAGCATTTCGCATTCCACCCATCAAGTTACCAAACAATATGGATGCTGCTTCAATTGGTTTTATAACTAATAGTCTCGTTAAACCTGAAGCAAGTCCTGCAATTGTTCTTGTAATCAGAGAAAATCCTGTTCGAATAGCAAGTAGACCACCTGCAGCAATTCCAATATTTTTAAGTATATTTCCTTTAATATCATTGAATAATTCAGTATTTCCCTCTTCGGATGCTTGTATTGCTTTTACTGATTCATTAGTCAACCATCCACCAAATAATAATGCAAGGGCAGTATTAATTCCACCAAAAATATTTTGTACTTTTGGTGCTAATTTTTGAACTGGTTCTAATACTGCATTTTGTATCTTTTTTTCTATTTCACTTTCTTTTCCAATTCTGACTTGACGTTCTGTAAGTATTCTTTGTTTTTCTTGTTCTGTTTCAATTCTATTTCTTTCTTCTGCATTATCTTGCTGTAACAGTAAAGCAATTGTAGAAAGTCCTGTACCTAACTTATTAATATCAGTTCTTAGTGATTCAACACTTGAATTAAAAGTGAATAATGACTGTTCTTGACCTTGAATTGATCTTAAGTTCTGTAATTCTTCTTGAGATCGTTTATTCTCGATATTTGCAATTTCACTTTTGAATACAGATGAATCAACTGTAGTTTTCTTTACTAATGCCTCTCTAACTTCTTTAGACAAAACAGATCCCGTAATTGGATCGACTCCTGATTGACCAACTTTTACGGGATCTAGTTCAGCCATTGTTGTTTCTTAATTCCTCTTCTTCAATTCTTTGTTTAATCAATGCAATATAAACTTCTCGTTCCCATGGTATAAGATTTTCTATTTCTGCTAAAGAGTATTTATGATCGTTTATTAAAGAGAAATTGGTCTTATAGTATGATTCAAGATTTTCATGAATCATACTTAAGCGAAAAAACTTTGAAGTCCCTCTAGTTTAACTTCCCGTTCTACACCAGTTTTTGGATTTTTAACTTTGAATTTGTGTAATAGTTTTGGCATTGTATTAAAGAAATTGTCAATTTCTTTAAATTTCTGAGGACTCAAATTTTCAATAAATTCTTCAAGTTCCTTTTTTGTACAATCTGATGCTGTCCAAGATTCTTCTTCGCTATAAACTTGCTCAATGCAAGAAATAATTAAATCAAATGTTTCAGTGACACTTAGTTCATTAGTTACTGCAAAGTTTGTTTTAATGAAGTCACTCATTGATGGGTACTTCATTCTAAGAGTCAATTTATCATCTAATTTAATATCTCTTGAATGATCTTCATCAATATGAACTTGAATTTCATCTAAATTGATACTCACTGGAACCTTAGTTTCCTCATCATCGGGGCAAGTACATAAGAATTCAATAGTTTCACCCACAGACTTACCTCGAATATTTAAAAACAAATATTCAATATCAAATGTTGCTAATTGTTCAATTTTAATTCCACGAGTTAAGATGCAATTATTAATTACAGTTTTAACTGCATTTGCAATTTGTTCTGGATCTTCACTTTCTTGTGCAATGATAAGAATCTTTTCCTCCTTTACAAGAAATGTTCTATATTTAATTTCTTTTTTGAGTGAAGGAATGACTAAAGTATATTGTGGAGTTACAACTTTAGGTAATGGCATTGAGATTTCAAAATCAGTTATGAATTATTTATTAGCAGATTTACCATACAAATACTCATAAAGACTTTGACCACTTGGTACCATTCCAACCCCATTTGAAGGAATTGATCCAGGTGATCTAGGAATTAATATCGGTTGTGGTTGTTGTGCAGGTGTTAGTTGTGGTTCTTTTGGATCTTTATTATTGTCTTCATTTCTAATGATATCAAGACTCAATGATTTTCCAATTACATAGCGATCTATTTTAAAATTCACGGACATTTTTAATACATCAGACTCTGCGTATGATACAGGAATTGATGCAATATTATATGGATAAAGTCCTATAAATGTATATTCAACTTCTTTGTTATAATCACGATCGAATTTTGTAATCTTAGTTTTATTTGACTTATAATATTGGGGATACTGCATTCTGATAAAATATCCCTCATCCACGTTACTGTTAATTGGTGGATTATTACCTTCAATCGGATTAGATGCTCCACTTGCAATAAATTCCATCCAATGTTCAAGAAACTTTAGAGTCTTATAATTACTATCAACATAAAAATCGAAACTAATATCTTGATATTGTCTACGATGCGCAAAAGTTTCTGTGATGCCAATATAATTTCCTGCAATATCCACAGTTGAAAGTTGAGTTGTTGGTAGACTACCATTATAGCAGAGAAGACCAGCATCCTCAGCAATGAATCTGGAATTAATACCTTTACTACCTAGATATGAAACTAATTCAGGAGGTAGTCCTCCAAATTTAACTTCATAATGAGTAGTTTGAGCAAGATTTGTAAATAGGGGTTTAATATCTGATATCCTACGTGGTTTTGCCACTCTAAATACCTATTATGAGTTTCTTAGTGTAAGTATTTAGTCGTGTCATACAAAGGTAAGTATAAATTAAAAAACCCACAAAAGTACAAAGGTGATCCTCTTAATGTGATCTACAGATCCTTATGGGAAAGAAAGTATATGGTGTATTGCGATACAAGTAGTGAAATTTTAGAATGGTCATCTGAAGAAAAATCCATACCTTATCGTTCACCATCTGACGGAAAAATACATAGATACTACCCTGATTTTCTTATAAAAAGAAAGGAACTTGATGGTGCAATCAAGAAATATATGATTGAAATTAAACCTAAAAAACAAACTTTACCACCACCAAAACCTAAAAGACAAACTCAAAAATATTTGAATGAGGTCTTCACATATGCTAAAAATCAATCAAAATGGGAAGCGGCAAGAGAATGGTGTGCAGATAATGGTTATATATTCCAGGTACTCACGGAAAAGGAATTAAATATAAGGCGATAAAATGAAATTCACAGGATACGAGAAGGACCTATCTCAATATACTAAAGATGAACTAGTTCAGATTGCAACTGATAACTCAGTGTATTATACAACAGCAACTGGTCAAGGTCGAATTAGTGGATATAATAGATTATCGAAAAGTCAATTGATCAGTCTGATCAAAAATGATCCAGACTTTAAACGAAAAAATCCAAAAAATCCAGTAAAAACCCCTGATGATTGGAATTCTGGTAATCGATTTATTAAGTTCAAGGAATCTTTATTCGGAACAGAGTCACCTGAAGAACTTATGAATGAAATTATGGATATTGCTAAAGATACTGAAAGATCATTTCCAATACCAGGTAAGTATTATACTTGCATCTATTATGCGGTAACTCCGAGAATTATCTATGATCGTCATCCTTTGATTAAAGTTACCAATTTACTACCAAAAGGGTTTTCTGCTTTTAATTTTCACTGGACTAAGTATCGACAATATAATACAGAAGATGGTGATCGACTTGTGAGTGCATTATATGAACTAAACTCAAAAGAAGTTCAAACTTTAAGATCTGTTCCTTATGCTAGAAAAGTGAGAACGTAATCATAAATAGTTAAAAAAATGGTTGACGGATATCAGTTAGCGTCTCAAGGTGTTAGACTTAATGAAAGAACACCAACCACACCACAAAAAAATACACCATCAGAAATATTAAGATATCCTATTAAACAAATAGGAGATCAAGATGATTATTTGAAAATACAGATTATTAAATATGTTGCACCTGGACTTGGATCTGTTGGTGAAAATATATTTGGACTTCGCACTACAGAGGATGCACTAAAGCAATCTGGGAGCATTAAAAACTCTATTGCTACGATTATTCTCCCAATGCCATCTAATATTCAAGATAATAGTAGTGCAGATTGGGGAAGTGCGACAATGGGCCCAATATCTGCAGAATTGGCAAAATCTGCTTATAATGGTATTCTATCTGATAATTTTGTAAGTTCTCTTGCATCCTCTATTGGTAGTGCTTTGGGAGGGATCGAAAGGGTTATACAAACAGGGGAAGGTCAAAAATCATTTGCTGCTGGTACTGCTGCTGCCGCTATTCAAGCGGCTACTGGACAAGGTGATATAGGTCAATTGGTCTCTAGAGCATCAGGACAAGCATTCAACCAAAACGTTGAATTATTGTTCAATGGTGTAAATATGAGATCTGCATTCAATTTTACATTCGATATGGTTCCAAGATCTAAAGAAGAATCAGAAAGAATTAAAAAAATAATTCGAACTTTTAAAGTCAATATGACACCTAAAAAAGGTAGAACTGGTGTTAAAGGTGGTGGTCTTTTTATTGGAGCACCAAATGTATTTAAACTGGAATACATGAGTGGAGGAAAATTACATCCATTCTTACATACATTTAAACCTTCTGCATTAGTTCAAATGGGTGTTGATTACAATGGGTCAGGTCAATATTCTTCCTACCCCGACGCAACTCCAGTTCATATGAGATTATCTTTAGCATTTCAAGAACTCTCTCCAATTTATCGAGAAGATTATTTGGATGGTGATGATATCAATCAGTTCAAACTTCCAGGGACGGGATACTGATGTACTATTTCAGAGAATTACAAAATTTAGAGTATCAATCATTCTTAAAAGATAGAAAAACATCTAATGAATATCTTCTAGTAAAAAATTTATTTCGTAGAGTTAAACTTCGTGATGATTTGAATAATGTTTTTACAATCTTTGATAAGTATCAGATACCCGATGGATCTAGACCTGATTTAGTAGCAGAAGAACTTTATGGTAGTGCTCAGTATGACTGGGTGGTTTTAATTACGGCAGGAATTACTAGAGTTAGAGATCAATGGCCTCTTTCTGATAGACAGATTTATGATTATTCAGAAAATCTTTATGGTGAAGACTTAAACTCTATGCATCATTATGAGACTACTGAAGTTAGAGATTCTCAAGATCGTTTGATTTTACCTGCTGGAAAGGTTGTGGATGCTGACTTTAAAATCTCATATTTTGATAATGGGAAAGTCTATACAAATGATTCTACTCTTGGAGTGAATATTGTAAATATCCAAAATCCTGTAGTTGGTATTAGTAATTATGAATATGAAATTAAAAAGAACAATGAAAAGAGAAGTATCTACGTTCTTAAACCTAGATACTTACAACAAGTATTGACTGATACTAAAAAAGCGATGACTTATGATGAGTCATCGCAGTATGTTAATGATAGATTAATTCGAACTGAGAATACTAGATCATTAGGTTCTTAATCAATCGTCTGACGCTAGGCGTTTGAAATAGTCTAGGGAATCATCATCGTCGTCCTCATCAGAATAAGAACTCGAAGAACTCAGACTATTGAGTTGACTGCGAAGGTCATCATCAAGTTCACGGGTTGAACCACGATAGTCATCTTCACCTTCAACTTCTTCGTCGATTCTCTTAGAA
>Ga0129333_10006530_pt1 | contig 11034 bp, 22 predicted proteins | sample CPB6_08_DNA_FD_94474 | JGI IMG/M metagenome (GOLD analysis project Ga0129333, IMG submission 94474) | Freshwater to marine salinity gradient microbial communities from Chesapeake Bay, USA - CPBay_Sum_0.6_0.8_DNA | ecosystem: Environmental > Aquatic > Marine > Coastal | place: USA: Chesapeake...
AAGAAAAGAAGATCGATTTCGTCAAGACTAAGAACAGCCGCGTAGTTCCTAAAGAACTATTTGCTGATGCATTAGAGAAAGATGAATCAGGCAAGTGGCAGTATAAGACTCCAGAAGCAGAGAAGGCTGTAAAAGATCGTATAGCTATCAAGTATAGCCTCAAGCCAGAATCAGTCATCACTTATGATGAAATGATGAAGAAGCCAATTGATAAAGATCCAGAGGCTAAGGGTAAGTGGAATGTCATCGTCAAGCCAGGTGATGGCGATGATGCTGCTAACCGTAACGATGTGTTAAGCAGTTTATTGCTTATACATTAAACTTTAAGCAAGTCCTCAAACTCGTAAAGTTCCTTCATATATCTGCTTGTACCGTTGAGTACGCTTACAGCAGGATCACCTTTCTTGCGTGGTCCGATCTTCACTTCAAAATCTACATTGTTTACTTTCTTGAAAGTATTAACCATGTCTAGTACGCTCATACCAAATCCATGACCTAGGTTCTCAAGACCATTAGCGGGTTCTTCAATAGCCATCATGAGTGCGTTGCAGATTTCATTGACATGAACATAGTCACGCATACAAGTGCCGTCCTTAGTTTGATAATCATTACCGAACACAGTAAATTCACCTGTAGTCACCGCTCTGATCAATGCTGACATTAATCCATCTGGATTTGTGGGTGGTATGCCGTCTACACCGACAACGTTATAAAATCTAAACATAGTATAATTCATAGGTCTGTGCTTAGTACAGTATTCTACTACACAATCTTCGCTGGCTCGTTTGCTGATGCTATATGGATTGATACATAAATTTGCCTGCCCGGTGCTAGCATAAATGAAATTATTTGTAGGAATCTTGTTCAACACATTCATAGTGCCGTTGATATTGGTGATGTAGTACATGATGGGCATTTTCTCGCTCATACCTACATTGACCAATGCTGCCAAGTGAATCACAGCATCATATGGATCAGTTTGATCTGGTATGGTGAATAGTCGATTGATATCAACCTGATAAAACTTATCGACGGGCACGATTGGTTCATTGATATCTAATCCATGAACTTCATACTTGCCCTTTAGCATCTTACATAGATGACTACCAATATAACCTGAACTACCTGTTATTAATATTTTTTTCATAAACCCTCAAATAAATTTGTTGACTCTTCGACTTCTACTGGAATAAATGTAGGATCCTTAGTCAAGTATGTATTATTGTCCGTATAAATGACAATAAATTTATGTTTATTGGTCAAAACACTACGAATATCATCTATACATATAATACCGCGATTTAAACTTTGAATATATTCTGCAACTTGCACAGTTCCAAAATTACATATTTTGGCTGTATTACTAGTTGACTTCTTTCCTTGAAAGTCTCTAAAGCAATCAGCCCATTTATGAAACACTTGATCTTCAAGCCAATTCTGCTCTTTCAATATACCTGTGTCGTACCACGACTTAGCGGTGGGATATTTGTCATATAAATCTTTCACTACCTTAGCCATGTTCTTTTTATTACATATAAAATAATGATTCTTATCAAAATTATTTGTCCAACGCTGCTTTTCTAATGCTACAGTAGGCATCTGCATCATTTGTTCATAGAAAGCCATTCCATAACTTTCTACTGTGCTAGGATTAAATGCTACTCTTGCACTTGTGATGAAATCTACCTTCTCTTGACCAACAATGCTAGCACGAACATCATATGGCACACCTATCTTCTTTAGTCGTTCTTCAAACTTCTTTACGCCATTAGGGCTTGTCATTACTTTAGCAGGCAACTTAGTCTGTTCAATCAATTCAATAAACAGTTCAGGATTCTTACCTTCTTCCCAACGTCCTACAAACAACACACCCTCACGCGGTTTATGATGTTCTTCTAATAATCCGCGCTCCGTCACAGGAATAGGTAAATGCCAAGCATTATCGAATTGATATTTATTGAACATGCTTTGTGTACCTATGTATATGCCATCAGTTTGTAATTGTTGTCGCATCATAACGTTAGTATTGTACAAGAACGGATTTTTTGTATCCTTGAACATTTGACTTTCGAGGTGTGTATACGCAATGATTTGTATGACATCTTCGAGGCCCATAGTGCTAGCGACTTGTACGCTCTCGTAAGTATTACATATAAATGCATCATACAGGTTATGCTCTAATGCCTGAATGATAGCATTTCTAAAGTTAGCCATGCGCTCATAACAGAATGTGTCACCATACATAAAGATATTGCTATGATCTGTATACGGTAATGATTCTAATGGTGCGATGATATTTGCCTTTAATGATTTAACAAACTCATTGTCCTTAGGTTCTTTGTCTGTGATGATATCGACTTTGATATTATGTTCATCCATGAGTTCGCAAAAACTCTTTGCAAACTGTCCTATACCACCATGTGGTATCAATGTCTGATAACTGACTATGAAGCCTATTCGTTTATCGTAAATCCTCATATCGCTGTATTTCCTTCGACCAACCTTTCAATACGATGTAATATTTCTTTATAATTTTTGGGTTTATTGTAGATATCAAAATCAGAATTTTTCAAGTAGGTCCTTCTTATATCTTCATATATAAATTCTTTAGTCACTAAAGGTCTGAATAATTTTTCATAGTTTCGATTAGAATTCTGTATGTGATTTACTGCTACCCACATCAAGTATTTCTGATGAGGATGATCTAAATGTAATTCATAATTACAAGTACTAGTATCTTTTTTAATGTGCCATTCATCCCTGCCAAGAGCCAAATAATAACTTGCTATTTGTTTTATTAAATCTTTTCGATATAATCCATATACTATACATTTAGGAATCAATTTACTAAAGTGTGGTTCTACTATCTGATCTGGCATTATCTTCATAACAAAGTCGGTTATTTTAAAATATTCGTGATACCTAGGACTCCTTGCCTCATGAAAATGCTCATCTAAATTTTTAAGGTTATATTTTTTCGATAATGCGTCACAAAAGGCAGTAGATCCGGTTCTATATGTCGTTAGTATTACTATTTTTTTCATTTATTTTTATAACCCGTTTAAGATCCTTTTCAGGATTGCAAGCAGGTACTCTATTATACTTCATATAGTATTTACCAATCAAATCCATCTCAGCCATTTTTACTAGGCTACTATGCATAGGAAGATATGCTTGGTATACATGCTTGATTTCTTCTTTGCCGTAATATTTAATGAATGCTTGACTATTGCCCATAGGACTTACCCAATCATTCTTAACACCACATGCAAAGTCCTTTCGTCTACCTAGCATACAGTTCCTGGTAGTCGCTCTACTCTCACCTATATAGATCACTCCCTCATGAAGAAAGTCTGCGGGCCCTTGGGGAGGACCTTCTGGATACAGTCCATATATATAACAGCCTGCGTCTTTCTTATCGAAACCCCAAGACATGTTATATGGTTCATCAATGTGATGCCAAATCGTGAAACCAGCAAAATCAGGCAGTTGTGTGGTGAATTTTTGTACGCTTAGAAATTCAGTATTACCTAACTGCACTAACTTTTGTATTGTATAGCAAAAATCCTCGAGGTATTGCTCATGACCTTGAAAGATTTGCTCCAGCATCTCTTTCTTTAGGCCATGGCCCCCGCTACCCATACTGATGTTTTCAGCAAGGATTTTGTGCTTCAATCTGGAACCCTCTCAATCAACAATGGACATTCGATGATCATCTCGCATTCATCTTGCGACCATCCTTGTTCCTCAAGGTCAAGCCAACTATTCTCTTCTAGGAATTCTTCAAGCCAGGCCCTGGTATCTTCATCGCATTCATCATCATCAACTGTCTCCCAGCATCCGTCAAATGTCTCTACCAGTTCTGTCTCATAATCACAATTATAGATATCAACGCCCTCTTCGATATCTGGTGGATTATCATCTTCAGTAAAAACCAAGAATTCGCCACCGCGCCAGCCTGTCTCAATACATACTCTGTTACCATCTTTGGTTAGATAATTACGTTCAATGACGGACTTCTTCCATTCTGGTTTAACGCTCCATGTTGCCATTATATTGTTCCTTTCAATTTAGCAATGAGATATTCATCTTTATGATACCAGCGATATTCAAATACAGGGTCGCCGGGCCCTGTCCACATGGCTACTCTCCTGTATCCGAATCGTAACCACACCCATTTACCTGATAACCAGCAACGCTTAGGGAACCATGCGAATCGCTTATTCGTGCCTATGCTATGGCTATCAAAATGATCCCAACTATCTACCCTATCGTTGCTATTATAAAAAGGCATCAAGTACCCCACTCATTCTTAAACAAAGGTACTTGCAATCTATCGCTAAAGCGCCAGCCACGCCTCATAGCGGCTAGTGCTACATTCTTTGCGTTTAGATTATAAACACTATCAACGCCACCAACAGGCATAATATAAGTATTGCCCCTAAACCCCTCTCTTCTAAACTCTTCGTTGGCTCTTTCCGCATCTTCGATATCCTTTTCAGTTGCTACTACAAATTTTAGATAGACATGACCTGATTCTTGATACTGCATGATCACATCAGGTCTTATAGCACGTTCCCACTTCTCACCGCTGGCAGGAAGTTTTGCGCTTACGGAGAATGTGATGCTCTCATATGTGCGTGTTTTCCAGGGGTCTCCCTCAGCCCACTCATATAAGAAATCGACAAGTTCGGGCTTGAGTTTCTGTGTGCCGTTAGTCTCAAATGTGATCTCTTTGAGATTCTCCATGAAGGGATGACTAAGAAGTTTTGGGTACATCTTCTGCCAGCCTAGCAACGGCTCACCGCCTGTGATGACTAGATGCTCATCGCGCCATTCATTATATGGCAATATGTTCTTTATCGCTTCTGCGATACCATCGACTGATATACGTGGGCTAAGATGCTTAAACCTAGGATCCCAACTAGCGTAACTATCGCAACCTGTGCTAACCAAGGGTAAATCTTTATAAGATTTATATAACCCTGCATTGACGGCATGACGTTCATTTGTTTTTTCTCCTCTTGGCATACCGAAACCATCGCAAGTGAAATTACAACCAAATGTTCGTAGAAACACACTAGGAACGCCCATGTAGCGCCCTTCACCTTGAATGCTATAGAATAGTTCACTTATCTTGATTGAGTTCATTCAAATACCTTATCAATTCTTTATCTGTTGGTTGTACGTTGTAGTTCTGCTTGAAAAATATCTCATAACTATCACTACCATATTTACCTATACCATGTAACATAGTAGCATCATTCTTGTCCCATGTCAAGTAATCACGGCTCATACCCCGCAACCTTTTCTCCCTGATATTATACATACCAAGTGGCTTGATGATATCGATCACTTCATCTGGTGTACTATTTAGGAGACTTCTTGGGTTTGGAAACTTTTTTAGGAACTTTGGTAGCACGTACTTTACTGGCTTTCTTCCCGTCTGGTTTAGCATGATCACTCCGACCATGTGTTCCCATTCGTTCTTTATCTGTTGCTGTACCATTAGATCGTCCCTTAGTGCCTTTACTTTCACGCTTCACCTCATGATATTTTAATACACCATCAACTATGCCATATTCAGTGGTCTCTGTGACTAACCGCCAACCTTCAAAAACCGCTATTTTTTCAGTGGTTTCACGCTCCAAAAATTGCTTGAATTCTGTGAGGCTATTCCACTTTAATCTTTTTGGTATGTACATCATTCCCATCTCAGTTTATACCAGTTGATCTCTGCTGCACCCCTGAAGTACAATCTATTCCTATAATTGTCGCTGATCCAACACCATTCAGGATTACCTTCTCTGACAAACTTATATTCGCAACTAGGACCCCATGTTTCCCAACACCAGTTCCTACGCTCTATAAATTGATTACCGTCTCTATAGTTAAAATCGATACAATAAGAGAACTTGTCACCACCGGTGAACCGTTTGTCGATCTCTTTAATCTTTAATACCATCGAAGGATGAACCAATTGTAGTGCCTCTCGTATCTAAATCTAAGATCGAGGTATCCACCTTCGATCAGTCTCCAGTCTGCGTGTTTATTCCAACCATCTATATTTTCTAATAACCATGTTGTCACCTCGTCTAACTTCTCAGGTGACTCAATCTTGATCTTAGCCCTATGCCAGTCGTTGACTGTACTATCAAACGATCTGGCTTCATATCTAGGGCTGTCCTCGCTCACCACCAGTTTTCCCAGGGAAATACACACCACTCAGGATTATCAATCTTATTGATATGTTTCCCTACAAAGTCGCTAGTAAACTCGCTGGCTTCATTATGAATCAGTACTGCGAACTTGACATTATTATGCCATACCTCAGTCCAATGTTCATTATTTGGTAAGCATCCTCCCTGCCAATCATTGACTAACTCCTTGAAAGTATTACCCGTATCATTGATATCGTCGATGATCAATATATTGTGTGAGTACAGTACATTGTGGTCTTTGCCGCCTTCTCGTCTTTCTTCTTGGGGGACATATCCATATGCCTCTTCAGCCATCCACAGGTTACTTTCATCCCTGTGCAAAACCTTCAATGGTATGTTTAGATAATGACTCAACATCACACCTGCTACTAAACCACCCCGACTGACAGCCGCGATATAATCAGGCTTGAATTCCTGATCATACATCTGTCTTGCGATCTCAAGCACGGCGGTCTTGACAAACTTATCATCGTATAATTTTTCAATATTCATTTTACCAATGCCTTATAACGTTAGCAATTATAACACAGCATGTAACAACATGCAACATGACCCAAAATGTTTTAAGGAACAATGCGATACGGGCCTCTCGCAATGTTAGTACTGGAACACGGGGACGGTCATCGTCAGTTTCACCCATAAGATGACCAGTAGCCCTAGCCCATATCTTGACTAACGTATTCATGCTTCATATATGGCGCTATTAGCACCATGTTCAAATACTTCTACAGACTTTACGCTAACTGTCTTGTTGAGTAATCTACCTGATTGACGATCTTTATCTAAAATATCAGACAATTTTTTATGTATCAATTCGCTGAAACGCTCACATCCTACAGCAGGAACGATTCGTAGATCGACTAATGCCGAATAGGGCGGCTTATGCAATGTTCCTATCTCTGCTAGTTTCTTGAATGTTTCAAGATGCGGATCATCTTCTGCAATAAGAGTAGTATGATCAAACATATACTCTAACCAACTTTTGAATTCATTCAATCCACCGAAGTCCATGACCCAGTTTCGTTCATCTAACGATTCACATTCAAAAACGATACGCACCCCAATGCTATACCCATGAAGCAGACTGCAATGGCTATGTGTGCTACGCCATTGACGGAAGCAACAACTTAAACCCCTGTCGTTGCCATATGTTTTTGTGCTGTAAAATTTAGGCATTCTTATTGTATTCCTCAACAATCTTTGCCTTCAAACTTTCCCACATAGGCTCAAGAGCCATGTTCGCATCTAACGCTACTTCATTATCTGTGATGCAATCCTTGTTATAGGTCACGATCACTTTATCCCCTTTATTATTTTCCCAAGTAAGTTTCATACTGCCTCCTTATTGGAACAATTTAGCATGTTCCTTGATCATCGATAGCATGTTGTACGCACCATTACGTCTGTTCATGCTTAGTATATTGCCTAGATCAAGTTCTTCCATAAGGTTACGGTCATTATCAAGTATCTCTTTTGCCGTATTACCCGAATAGATGTCGCTGATCAATGTGACTGTGCCCTTGACTATCATAGCATCGCTATCACATAGATACTTTATCACACCTTCTTCAAGTTTTGGTACAAGCCATACTTGACTCATGCAGCCCTTCACCTTGAAATTCTCTAATCTAAACTCGTCTGGAAATGGTTGTGCCTTGCGAGCCATATCGATGAGAAACTTATATCGCTCATTGTTATCACTAAACATACCTAGTATGCTTTGATACTTTTCGATTTTTTCGTTTATACCCATCGTCTCACCGTCACTATACCATATCTGTACATATGTGTCTCTAGACCTAAACGGTCAGTTACTACATGTACTAATTGTATCATCTTTTGACTATTTCCGCAAATGATTTCTAATGGGAATTCGCCCTGATTCATCAGTATGAAGTTCTCGACCAATAAGTCTACTTCACTATGACGAACCCCATGTAAATCAAGTTTATTCATTTTTCACTATATCGTTTGGTATTCTCTGCTTGCCAGACCCTTTCTCTTAAATTTGTGCTGCTGAAACTATGATCACGACCATTGAATACCAATTCAATGCCTCGGCGTTCGCAGATAGCGCGACCAGTAAACTCTTGTTGCTGATACTCTACGCCCAAAATTCTAATATCTAAGGGTAATGTCAACAAGATATCTTCAAGGTCCTTCTCGGTATTATATACTACGATCTCGTCAACGAAACGAACTGCGCTAAGTTGTATCTGTCTTTCGACTAGACTCTGTATGGGCGCATTCTTTTGCGGTCTGTCCCAACTAGCATTGTTCTGCAACCCTGCGATAAGATAATCGCAATGATTCTTTGCTTCAGCAAGCATAGCGATATGACCTGCATGTAACAAATCGAATTGGCTAAATGTAATACCTATCTTCAATCCTTTGTCTTTCAGTTCTTTAACTTTATTGAATATCATCTTTTTAATTCGCTCCAAACTTGTTTTTTATGTTGCTCTATAAGCCACTCATCCTCACCACTAAAGGTAGGTTGTCTTTTGAGCATTTCTTCTAATAAGAATTTGATCTCATATAATTCTTGTTTAGACTGCCAAGATGTCCATCCATCATTATACGGGCTACAGATTTCTCCATGCGCCTTTATCAATTGCATCTTGATGCTATCTGGATCTAGTGGTTTCCTGTATCCCATTTGCCACCTGATTAGTGTCGATAATTATCGCCAATGCCTCACGTAGTAGGCCTTCGATGGCTACAAGTTTCTGTTCGGTTTCCCATAACTTCTTATGCTGTAATTCCATCCTACCTTCTAGTTCACAGACTTTTGAGAATAGTTGATCGTTAAAATCACTCATTTACAAGCCTGCCTTGCAATCTGATAGAACTCATTGCGTACAGCAGGGTCGTTCTTGAAACCACCACCAAGACGGCTAGTGACTGTGCTACTACCAGTATCTTCAACGCCGCGGCTCTTGACACAATAATGTTGTGCATCAATCATTACCGCAACATCTTCAGTCTCCAATATAAACTGGAGAGTGTGGAAGATTTGTTCGGTAAGTCTTTCTTGGATCTGAGGGCGCTTGCTGAAATACTCAACAATACGGTTAATTTTTGATAGTCCGAGGACTTTCTGTTTAGGAACATAAGCCACAGTAGCAAGACCATCAATGACAACAAAGTGATGTTCGCAATTACTCTGGACGCTAACGTTGCGTTCGACGACCATTTCATTGTAATGCATCTTGTTATCGACAGTCGTACACTTTGGAAATGCTTCATAATCTAGACCCCAAAAGATTTCGTTAACATACATCTTAGCGACACGTTTAGGTGTCTCTATCAAACTATCATCTGAGAGATCAAGTCCTAAGATACGCATGATATGCGTAAAGTGTGCTTCAATATGATCGATCTTTTCTTTACGATCATAATTGTTAGGTACTGTTGGGGTTTCTACGCCCATCTTGACTAGATGTTCGTGAACTTGTCTGCCAAGTTCTGGGTCTGTTTTTGTCTTATTATATGACATTTAGTTTCTCCTTCCTTACGCGGATAAAAATGTTAAATTGTTCGCTACCGTTGTGTAGCATATGTATTTAGTGTTTATTTCACATATCCTTTCTTTTTTAAGTGTGGTATGATAACTAAGTGGGCGAATCGTTCAGACATTTCTGTGGTAGGGTGAGAATCATTGTCTATGAACGGCAACTTAGATTCTATGTTCCATTTGCCCATGGATTCTACAGGTAGAAACTGTTGATGATCTATCAAGTCATAAAGGAATTTCGCTTCATCTACACCATCTAGATTATGGGTGATGAGTTTCTTATATACGAATCTAGGACTGTCCCCCAGTAATGCCTCTGTAAAAAAGTAATTGATATTATTTGCTTTCAAGAAACTCTGTACCAACAACATGTTTTTGAAACTGTTGATGACCGCGCCCATATCATCATAAAATATCTTATAATATTTTTCGGACAATTCGTCAGCCCACCCGTCTTGTACAAAGTAGTAGTGTCTATGCGATACTACTTTGTTAGGTATGCCGGCATACATCGTTCCATCGCCGTTAGTATATCCATTATCTGTCTTACAATATGATATGGGTTCATTAGAAAGATAGAAATGATGGCGACTGCACCCAGACCACATCACTCCTACCAACAAGTCCTTAGGTTGATAGCGCAAATTATTCAAACAATGATCTAATTGAAATAGTACCTTGTTTGCTATGATTCCGTTATCAGCAGCACCTGTTCCCAAATAGAAAGATTTAAGTTGTAATTCTTTTGATACAAAAAGCGGCCAATTCTTGTGACTAGGCTTTTGAGGTACTTGGGTGAAACTACATCCTGCTGCTATTAATATCTTAGGATTTGCCATTCACGAATACCCCATTAAATTGCTGTGTCACACGTACAAATGTAGTGCATTTGCTCAGATTCTTCAATGTGTTTGCACCCACATATGTACATGTACTGCGGATTCCGCCTAATAAATCTAATACAGTATTATCTACAAGCCCACGATAAGGGACTACGACCGTGCGTCCTTCACTTGAGCGGTAATTTGCTACACCGCCGTGATGTTTGTTCATAGCGGTATCGCTACTCATACCATAGAAAGTCACCTTTCCATCTTGTACTTCACCACCACCTTCGTCATGACCGGCAAACATACCGCCCAACATCACGAAGTCAGCACCCGCACCGAAAGCCTTACTAACATCACCAGGACAAGTACATCCACCATCAGCAATAATATGACCACCAAGGCCGTGAGCAGCATCGGCGCATTCAATAATTGCACTAAGTTGAGGGTACCCCACACCAGTTTGAAT
>Ga0129333_10006532_pt1 | contig 11033 bp, 7 predicted proteins | sample CPB6_08_DNA_FD_94474 | JGI IMG/M metagenome (GOLD analysis project Ga0129333, IMG submission 94474) | Freshwater to marine salinity gradient microbial communities from Chesapeake Bay, USA - CPBay_Sum_0.6_0.8_DNA | ecosystem: Environmental > Aquatic > Marine > Coastal | place: USA: Chesapeake Bay...
CGCGAGCGGCCCGTCGGCACGACATGGCTCCTGAGCGGCGAGGTGGTCAACGCGCGCGACCGCAGCTACCTCGTGCTCACGCGCGCGGTGGAACCGCCGGTGTCCCGCTTCGAGTCGCCCTGACGGCGCGCGGCGCGATCAGCCCCACGCCGCGAGCAGCATGCCAAGGTCGTTGCCGTCCACGGTCCCGTCGCCGTTGAGGTCGGCCGGCCCGCGTCCGCCCCATGCCGCCAGCAGGATGCCGAGGTCGTTGCCGTCCACGGTCCCGTCGCCGTTCAGGTCGGCGGGAACCGGCGGGGCGCCCGTGACGGTCGCGGCCAGCAGCACGGTGACCGGCGTCGAGGCGGCGCCCGGGATCGATTCGTCGCGCGTGGTCACGGTGGCCGTCCGCTCGTAGTTGCCCGGGGCCAGGCCCGCGGGATCGAAGCGGAACGACACGCTCCCGGCGACGGCGCCGATCTCGCCCTCGGTCGCGCCGACGAGCGAGAACGGACCGGGCGGCACCGCCACCGACAAGATCGAGAGCCGCGACTGGTCCATGCCGAAGCCGTGGTTGGCGACCGGGACCTGGCCCGTGACCGGCGCCCCGCCCTGCACGGCCGCGAGCTCGAGCGATGCGCTGTCGGCATCCGAGGTCGTCGAGAGCGATGGATTGGAGCGTCGCAGCACGTGCACCGACACCGGGAGCGACGTCGACGGGTTCTGCACGCCCTGGTTGGCGCTGGTCACCGTCGCGGTGCCGCTGCGCACGCCGACGGTCGACGTCGAGACGGGCAGGTTCACGGTGGCCACGGAGGGCGAGAGCGGCGCGGTGCCCGACTGGCTGCCGGAGAGCACCCCGCTGCCGGCGGCCGTGAACTGCAGCGCGTCGATGCCGACCGCGAAGTCGCCGGGTGCGTCGTTGGTGACGAGGACAGGGACCGTGACCCCGGTCGCGCCCTGGATGGCGCGCGCGGGATAGGCACCCAGCGTCGCGACGCACCAGGCCGGCACCTTGAAGTCGACGATCACCGGGATGTGGTCCGAGGCCGCCCACAGCGCATCGGCCAGCGCGTTCGAGCGCACGAGGTTCCCCGGGTAGTACGTGTTGTTGCCGAGGTTGATGTCCGTGTCGTAGTGATTGCCGTCGTTGCCGAGCGCACGCGTCGTGCCGGGGATGACGGCGAGCCCCGCGCCGTCCGAAAGCGATGCCGTCGGCAGGATGAAGTCGAAGCGGTCGTCCATGCCGCCGCCGACGAGGCCTCCGTTGGCGAGCCGCGGGCTCTGGGTGTGGAGCACGGCGTTCGACGCCCCGGTCCAGTTGGCCGTCCCCAGCGGGTCGACCGCGCGGCCGTTGCCCGTGGCGACGAACGCCTGGTAGCCGGGCTCCGAGTTCGAATAGAAGTTCATGTCCCCGGCATAGATCGCCTGCACGCCCGCACCCATCGCGTCGGCGTTGGCGCGGATCGCGAGGGCGCCGGACTCGCGTTCGGCCTCGTTGGCGCTGCCGGTGCTTGCCTTCAGGTGCGCGCCGTACACGACGAACCGCGCGCCCGCGGACGTGTAGTCGCGCAGCTGGAGCGTCCAGCGGTCGGTGTTGCGGCTCGCGCCGGTGGGAATGTTCGCGTGGGTGCCGGGCACCTCGGAGAGCAGGTCCGACCGGAAGAAGAGGGCGCGCGCGCCGGAAGCGGAGTCCTCCGTGGGCGACGTCGTGTAGGTGGCGCGCGCATATGCGACCCCCGGCGGGGCGGCCGCGTTCACGATCGACGTGAGCGTCGCGATGTCGACGTTGCGCACCTCGACGAACACGAACGCACCCACCGGCACCGCGAACCCCACCTTGTCGTCGGCGTGCATGGCGGCGATCGCCGCCTGCAGCGAGGCGAGGTTGCCCTCGAGCCCGGAGATGTTGTAGGTCGCCACCCGAAGCTGGCCGTGCGCCGAGGCCGACGCCGCGAGGGCCGCGGCCGCGGCCCATCGAACGTGTCCGAGAACATTTCTCGCACCGAGGGCCATCGAGGTCACGATACGCCCCCCTCTTCGCGCGACCCAAGCCATTTGTTCGCGGAACCCGCAAGTAGTCTTCCCCGTCCATGCGATTCCACACCGCCACCCTGGCCGCCGCCATCGCCGTCGTCGCCTCGCCCGCGCTCGCCCAGCAGGTCGAGCCGGAGATCTTCACCCTGCCCAACGGCATGAAGTTCCTGCTGGTGGAGCGCCACGACCAGCCCAACACGATCGCCGCCGGCTGGCTGGCCAAGGTCGGCTCGGTCAACGAGCGGCCCGGGATCACCGGCATCAGCCACTTCTTCGAGCACATGATGTTCAAGGGGACCGACACGATCGGCACCCGTGACCCGCAGCGCGACGCCGCCTACCGCGCGCGCCAGAAGCTGCTGCGCGACCGGATCAACGAGCTCACGTGGACGGTGCAGTACGAGCGCTTCAAGCAGGGCGAGATCGCCGACCCGTGGGACCCGAAGAACGACACCACCGAGCTCGCGGCCCTGCGCGCCGACCTGCGCCGCCTGATGGACGAGCAGCAGGGCAAGGCCGGCGAGGCGGAGATGAAGCGCCTCGAGGCCGACCTGGCCAAGTGCGACGAGTCGACGCCGGACGGCAAGCAGCGCGCCGAGGCGATCCGCAAGGAGCTGGCGGCGCTCAAGGCCGGCCAGGCGAAGATGGCCACGATCGTGAAGGACGAGTTCGACCAGGTCTATTCGAAGGCCGGCGGCACGGGCATGAACGCCTTCACGAGCTACGACCTGACCTTCTACTTCATCAACGTCCCGAGCAACAAGTTCGAGCTGTGGGCGTGGATGGAGAGCGACCGCCTCGACGGCAGCGTGTTCCGCGAGTTCTACAGCGAGCGCGACGTCGTCCACGAGGAGCGCCGCCTGCGCACCGAGAGCACCCCGACGGGCGTGTTCCAGGAGCAGTTCGAGAGCATGTTCTGGATGGCGAGCCCGTACTCCTGGCCCGTCATCGGCTGGCCGAGCGACCTCAACAGCTACACGATGGAGGAGGCGATGAAGTACTGGAACACGTACTACCGCCCCAACAACCTCGTGGGCATCATCGTCGGCGACTTCAGCCCGGCCGAGGTGAAGCCGGTGATCGCGAAGTACTTCAGCCGGCTCGAGCCGGGCACGCAGTCGCCGCCGCCGGTGGTGACGCTCGAGACCGAGCAGCGCGCCGAGATGCGCATGCAGGCCGAGGCGGAGGCGCAGCCGCAGGTCGAGGTGCGCTACCACACCGTGCCCTTCCAGCACAAGGACTCGTACGCGCTCGACGTGATGTCGTCGATCCTGAACGGCCGCACCGGCCGGCTCTACAAGACGATGGTCGAGGGCACCGAGGTGGCCAGCAGCGCGAGCGCGCGCCAGGACTCGCGCAAGTACGCGGGCGCGTTCAGCTTCTCCGCCGAGACCAAGGGCGACGCCACCCCCGAGCAGCTCGAGAAGGGCTGGTACGCCGAGCTCGAGAAGCTGCAGAAGGAGGCGGTGCCGGAGCAGGAGCTGCAGAAGGTGAAGAACCAGGCGATGGCGGACAGCTACCGCCGGCTGCAGAACAACTTCTTCCTGATGATCCAGCTCGCCTACGCCGAGGCGCTCGGCGACTGGAGCGAGATCAACAAGGAGAGCGCGAAGATCCAGGCCGTGACCGCCGAGGACGTGAAGCGGGTCGCGAACACGTACTTCGGGAAGAACAACCGCTCCGTGGCCACCTACGTCCGCAAGGCGGGCGCGGAGTCCGCGGGCGAGGTGGACGCCGACCTCGCGGCGCTGCCGGCGCCGATGCAGGGCATGGCGCGGCAGGCGGCGAAGAAGATCGGCTCGGAGACCGACGTGGCCAAGCTCAAGGCGGGCCTCGCGGAGCTCGATGCGCAGGCGGCGCAGGTGCCGCCGGCGATGGCGCCGGTGATGGCGTACCTCAAGAAGAAGATGACCGACCGGATCGAGGAGCTCGAGGACAAGGACTGATCCGCGCGCACGCACCGCCCCACTCCAGGACACCACCATGAAGACCACCCTGAACGCCGCCCTGCTGGCCTCGATCTCCCTCGTCGCCGCGTGCGAGTCCGCCCCCAAGGCCACCGACCCCATGCCGACCGCGGCCGCGAAGCCCGCGCCGCAGGCCGCCGCCCCCGCGGCCCGTCCCGCCGCCGCGCCGAAGCCCGCGGCCGCGAAGGCGGACGCGAAGGACGCCGGCTGGACCGCCGACCGCAGCGCACGGCTGCCGGGCCGGCCCGAGGACCTCTCGTTCAAGGCGCTTGACTTCACGCCGCCGAGCGCGAAGGACTTCCGCCGCACGCTGCCGGACGGCACGCCCGTGTACATGGCGCCGAGCAAGGAGTTCCCGCTCGTCACCGTGTCCCTCACCTTCAAGGGCGGCGCCTACATGGACCCGGCCGAGATCCCCGGCCTCACCGAGGCGATGGCGGTGGCGGTGCGCACCGGCGGCACCACCACCGTCAAGCCCGCCGACCTCGACGAGCGGCTCGACTTCCTCGCGACGCAGGCCTCGGTCGGCGCGCGCGGCAACGCGATCACGGCGACCATGAACTGCCTCAAGTCGAACCTCGACGAGAGCATGGCGCTCTTCTTCGACATGCTCCGCAACCCGGGCTTCGACCAGGCGCGCCTGGACATCCTCCGCGGCCAGGCGGTGGAGGGGATGAAGCAGCGCAACGACGACGCCGGCGCCATCCTCGGCCGCGAGTGGCAGTACCTGATGTACGGCGAGGACAGCTTCGAGAGCCGCCAGCCCACCGAGGACGGATGGGAGGCGGTCACCCCCGAGCGCCTGCGCGCGCAGCACGCCCGGCTCGTGCACCCCGGCAACGTGATCATCTCGGTCACCGGCGACTTCGACCCCGAGGACATGGCCGCGCGCCTGGCCAAGGCGATGGACGGCTGGAAGCGCGGCGAGATGGCCCCGAACCCGCCCGCGCCGACGCACGTCTTCAAGCCCGGCGTCTACCACGTCGCCAAGGACATCCCGCAGGGCAAGGTCCGCGTCGGCCGCCGCAGCCTGCAGCGCGACGACCCCGACTACTTCGCGGCCGAGGTGATGAACGACATCCTCGGCGGCGGCGGATTCACGAGCCGCCTGATGAAGCAGATCCGCTCCAACGAGGGCCTCGCCTACAGCGTGGGCTCGCGCATGGGCGCGGGCGTCTACTACCCGTCGGTCTTCGCGGGCGCGTTCGAGTCGAAGAACCCGACGGTGGCGCTCGCCATCAAGATCATGCGCGACGAGTTCAAGCGCATGCAGGACCAGCCGGTCTCGGCCGAGGAGCTCGAGGTCGCCAAGAAGGGCTTCATCGAGGCCTTCCCCGCCCAGTTCGCCAGCAAGGACGCCACGCTCGGCATCCTGGTGGCCGACGAGTGGACCGGCCGCGACCCGGAATACTGGAAGACCTACCGCGACAACATCCAGAAGGTGACCGCGGAGGACGTGCAGCGCGTGGCCCGGAAGTACCTGAACTTCGACGACATGGCCGTGATGGTCGTCGGCCGCTGGGACGAGATCGCCAAGGGCGACCAGGCGGGCCGTGCGACCATGGGCGACTTCTGGTCGGGCAACCGCACGGAGGTGCCGCTGCGCGACCCGATGACCATGAAGCCGATGGACGCGCCGGCACCGACCGACGCCCCGGCCCCCGCGGGCGCGCGCTGACCGGCGCCCGCCGGGTCAGCGGCGCAGGGTCCAGCCGAGCTCGGGCATCCGCAGCAGGCGCGACGCCGCCACGTAGGCGACCGAGCCGACGCCCGCGAGCACCAGGAGCGATGCCACGGACCACGCCCATCCGGCGGATGCGTCGAGGCCGAGCGAGGCGAGCAGCGTGACCGCCGCCATCGCGGCGGTGGCCATCACCGTGCGGCCGAACCCGCGGACCGTCTCGCCGTCCATGACGGGACCGATGCGCCGGCGCAGCAGCCGGGACATCACGATCACCTGGAGCGTGGCGCAGACGGCGGTCGAGAGCGCGAGGCCGCCGACCTTGAGCGGCGTCCAGATGAGGAGGACGTTCAGCAGGAAGTTGAGGCCGACCATCCAGAGGCTCAGCTTCACCGGCGTCCACGTGTCCCCGAGCGCGTAGAAGGCGCGCGTCCCGATCTGCTGGAGCGCGTAGGCCCACACGGCCGGCGCGTAGAGCGCCAGCACGTAGGCGACCATCGAGACGTCTTCCGCGGTGAACCGGCCGCCCCGGTAGACGGCCGCGGCAAGCGGCTCGCGCACGATCACCAGCCCGACGCTTGCCGGGAACGCGACGTAGAAGGACATGCGCAGGCCGCGGCGCAGGGTCTCGGCGAATTCCTCGGGGCGGTCGGCCTCGCGCGCGAGCGCGGGGAAGATCGCGGTGGCCGTGGCGACGCCGAAGACGCCGAGCGGGAACTCGTAGAGGCGCTGCGCGTAGGACAGGAAGGTGAGGCTTCCCTCGCGCAGCGGGTACGGGATGCCGAGGATGGTCGGGCCGACCATCGTCTGCCAGCTTGCCACCAGGCTGTCGACGAAGGTGTTCAGCTGGAAGACGCCCAGGCCCAGCAGCATCGGCAGGGTGCGCAGCACGACGCCGCGGACGTGGTCGCGGTCCTCGCCGAGCCGCAGGTGCGCGCGCACGCGGTGGTGCCGCAGCGCCCAGAGGTGCACGGCCAGCTGCAGCGCCCCGGCGACCATGACGCTCCAGGCCACGCGCTCGACGTGCCCGCGGTCGCCGGCGACGGGGCCGAGGCCGAGCGAGGCCCACCACTCGCTGCCCACGAACGCGGCCGCCATGATGCAGAGGTTGAGGATGATCGGCGAGGCCGCGGTGGCCCCGACGCGGCCGTGCACCTGGAGCATGGCGCCCACGAGCGCCACCAGGCAGACGAGCGGCATGTACGGCAGCATCACCATCACCAGCCGCAGCGCGAACGCCGACGGCGGGTCCGAGGAGACGAGCCAGTAGAGCACCAGCTCCCCGACGATGGTCACGCCCGAGAGGAACACCGAGAGCATCGCGAGCATCAGGCCCGCGAAGCGCCGCGCCGCCTCGGGATCGTCGCGGTCGAGGCGCGCGTAGACCGGGAGGAACGAGGCCGACAGCGCGCCCTCGCCGAAGAGGCGACGGAAGAGGTTCGGCACCTGGAACGCGAAGTTGAACGCGTCGAGCAGCGGGCCCGCGCCGAACGCGCGCGCGAGCAGCGCGTCGCGGCCGAGTCCGGTCACGCGGCTCAGGAGCGTGAGCGCGGCGAAGGTGCGGGCTTGGCGTTCGAATCCTCGGCCCATGGCGCGTCCCTGCGCGGGCGACCTGCCGCGACTACCTTGTATCGGACAGATGCGACGCGCGGCGACAACTCTCCTGGCCCTGGCGGCGGTCCTCGCCTCCTGCAAGTCGGAGCCGGACACCGTGCTGAGCACCGACCTTCCGCAGGTGCCCGGCCTGACGCCGCGGGACTCCTCCGGCATCGTCCAGCGCGGCGACCAGGTGACGGCCGGGCAGTTCGCCTACAAGGGCGACGTCCCCAGCCTGGCCGCGCGCGTGCAGGAGACGCGGGGGCGTTTCGACGCGGCCGGCTGGAAGCTCTACGCGGAGACGCTGTCGCCCTCCATGGCGGTGCTCGAGTTCCGCAAGGGCGACCGCAGCGCGCGCGTCGAGATCATCCGCAACGAGATCCAGCCCAAGATGTCCACGGCCGTGATGACCGTGAAGACCCGGGAGGTCAGCGGCTGACGAGCCGGAGCGCGGCGGCGGCGGCCTCGCTGCCGCTCCGCCACGCGCCGTCGATCGAGGCATCGGTCACGTGGTCCCCGGCGACGACGGTGCATTCGTCCACCGTCGCCGACGGGCGCGACGCGAGGTCGCCCGGATGCTGCCGTGGAAGTGCGCGCAGGATGCGGTCCGTGCGCAGGAGCCGCCATCCGGCCATCGCGCCGCGGCCGAACCAGCGGTCCATCTGCACCGAGGTGCGCGCGACGAGCGCGGCGAGGCCGCCGTCCTCGGGCCCCGCATCGACGCAGCTGAGGGAGAGGAGCGCCATCCCACCGGGCGCGTAGCCCGGCGCGACGCTCGACATGCACGCGGCATGGTTCACCGGGCCGTCGCCGGTGCCGTCCAGGAAGAGGATCGGCTCGCGCATGGGCACGGGCACGCGGCGTGACTCGCACGCCCAGTGCATGGTGGTGGTCGCGCACCAGCGACGGGCCGGGATGCGAGCGTCCAGCGCGTGGGCGGAGTCCATGTCGGCGGCGATCACCACCGCGTCCACCGCCCGCTCGGTGCCGTCGGCGGTGCGGACCAGGGCGCCGCGGGCGCGATGGACCACGGACGCGACGCGCGCCCCGAGACGGATGCGGTGCGCAGGAAGCGGCGCGGCGAGGTGCCGCGGCAGCTCTCCCATCCCCAGGGCCGGGACCGAGGCATCGCCGCGGGCGAAGTTCGAGAAGGTGAACCGGAACTGGCTCGCGTCGGTCTCGAGCGAGCGGTCGAGGAAGACGCCTCCGAAGAAGCTGCGCAGGAACCCGTCGACGGTCGCAGGGCCGATGTCCATGCGGGCAAGGAGCGCCGCGGTGCTGCCCTCGGCCGGGCCGGGCCGCTCGGCCGGCGTGCGCATGGCGGCGAGCGCCATTGGCGCGAGGCGCGCGAGGTCGAGCGCCGAGGCCGGGCGCGACAGCACGCCCCGCACCGCGCCGACGGGATCGCGCAGCGGGTGCACGATGCGCGCAAAGCCGCCCCGGCCGTCGAACACCATGGCGCCCGAGGTGAAGTGGCGGAGGCCGAGCGCACGCTCGTCGACGAACTCGCCCACCGCGCGGTATGCCGTCAGGTAGACCTGGAACCCGCGGTCGAGCCGGAAGCCGTCCACGACGTCGGTGCGCACGCGTCCGCCGAGCGCGTCGGATCCCTCGAGGAGCTCCCAGTCGGCGCCTGCCGACTCGAGCGCGCGGGCGCAGGAAATGCCGGCGATGCCGCCGCCGATGATCGCGATCCGGGCCATGGGACGCGGAATGCTAGCCCGGGCCGATGCGCACGAACTGCTCGCCGCACTCCGGGCAGGTGCCACCGCCCTCGCCCGCGGCGGTCGCGCGGAGGTCGAATCCGCAGCCGAGGCACCGCTCGCCTCCCCGGTCCACCTCGGCGGCGATGCGCGCCCGGCAGCGAGAGAGGGTCCATGCGCCGATCAGCGCGACGCCGGTGGCGTCGGCCACGATGCGCGCGTCCGGCGGAAGCGCCGTGAACCAGGTGTCGAAGCGCAGGATCAATTCCGAGCGCAGGCGCAGCGTGGTGAGGATCGCGATCGCCGAGAAGTTGAAGACGATCACCGCCGCCACGCCGAGCAGCACGGGCATCAGGCACAGCCGGAGCTCCTCGGATCCAGGCAGGCCGATCGGCCGGAACCAGTCGCGTGCGTGGCGCGCACCGCCGCAGGTCCGGCAGGGCGCGTCGGGCGGTGCATCGGGCTGCGCCGCGGCGCACGCCAGGCACGGCCGGTCGTCGTGCGAGCGGCGCAGCCGCGATCGGATGCCGGCCTCGAGCACCGCATGGGCCACCACCGTCGCGCCGAGCACGGCGCCCACGAAGCCGTACTGCCAGGGCTGCGGTCCCTTGCGGAGGAACCACGAGTCGAGGAGCACGCCAAGGGGCGCACCCACCGTCGCCCCGAGTGCGGCTGCCGTGCCGACGTGCAGCCAGGCGGTCCAGTGCGCCAGGAGCGAGTCGAGCGCACACCGACGGCGGGCCGCGGCGAGCGCGGCGATGCCCTGGCCGGCCGGACGCAGCGCCGCCACGAAGCCAAGCGCCATGGCGATGCCGGCCAGGTCGGCCAGCCAGTCGTCGAAGTCGACCGTTCGGCCGAGGCCGGGGATCCCCTGCGAGAGCTCGTCCAGCGTGGCCCATGCGACCATGACGGCGGCGGCGACCCGGACGCGCCGGACCCAGCCGGTCTGCCAGAGGAGCGCCGCCAGCACCGCGAAGTTGAGCGCGTGCGCGAGCTTGTCGATCGGTGCGCCGCCGGTGCCGAGGTTCAGGCGCGGGAGATGCGTGGCGACGAACGACAGGATCGCGACGAGCGCGAACACCGTCCGCCGGTGACGCGCCGCGCGCGCCGCCGGCGAGTCCCCGGGCGGTGCGGCACGTGGCATCGGGGCCGGGCTCACAGGCTGAGGCCGCCGGATCGGATCCGGCCGCGTGCGGCGCGACGACCCGGGCGAGGCTTCGGACGGGCAGCCGTGCGCGCCGGCCGCTTCGGGACGCGGGTCGACTTCTTCGGCCGTGCCGGCGTCCGCGCCTTCGCCGCCGCGGCGGCCGGGCGCGCGGACTTCCGCGCGTGCTTGGCAGGCCGCGCGGAGGAACGCTTCGGCTTGGCAGCATGCTTTTTCGGGGCGCGGCGAGGCCTTGCCCGAACCGCCGGCGCATCGCCCGTGGATCGCGCCCGACGCGCCGGGCCACCATCGAACGCCTCGGTCGACAGACCCCAGCGCTCGAGCAGCCCACGCGCGAGGTCCCGGTAGTCACGGGCGCCCGGGCACGCGGGCGCGTAGTCGAAGATGGTCTTCCCGAACGAGGGCGCCTCGGCGAGCTTGATGTTGCGGCGGATGGGTGGCTGCAGGACGCAGGCACCCGACCACGGGACGTCCGATGCCCGGAACTGCGCGAACTGCTCCTCCATCTCGCCGATCACCGCGCGTGCGTGGCTCGACGACCCGTCGTGCATGCAGAGCAGGATGCCGCTGACGCGGATCGAGGGGTTGAGTCCCTGCGCGACGAGGTGGACGGTCTGCAGCAGCTTCTCGAGCCCGCGCAGCGGCAGGTAGTGCGCCTGCATCGGCACGAACACCTCGTCCGCCGCGGTCAGCGCATTCACGCTCAGCACGCCCAGGCTCGGGGGGCAGTCCAGGAGCACCACGTCGTACCGGCCGGCCGCGGCCGCGAGCTTGCCCGTGGGCTGCTCGAGCGCTGGGGTCTGTCGACCGAGGCGTTCGATGGTGGCCTGGCGCGTCGGGCGCGATCCGCGGGCGATTCGCCGGCGGTTCGGGCAAGGCCTCGCCGCGCCGCGAAGAAGCAGGTC
>Ga0129333_10006533_pt1 | contig 11033 bp, 10 predicted proteins | sample CPB6_08_DNA_FD_94474 | JGI IMG/M metagenome (GOLD analysis project Ga0129333, IMG submission 94474) | Freshwater to marine salinity gradient microbial communities from Chesapeake Bay, USA - CPBay_Sum_0.6_0.8_DNA | ecosystem: Environmental > Aquatic > Marine > Coastal | place: USA: Chesapeake...
CCCGAATCACATTGCTGATGACTTCTTTGCCTCTGTTTATCCTACTATTTCTTCTGGACAAAGCACAAAGGTCATCATAGTCTCAACGCCACGTGGTATGAATCACTTCTACCGTATGTGGCATGACGCTGAACGTGGTAAGAATGAATACGTACCTACAGATGTTCATTGGTCCGAAGTACCTGGTAGAGACGCTGCTTGGAAGGAGCAGACGATTTCTAATACTTCAGAGCAGCAGTTTAAAGTTGAGTTTGAATGTGAATTTTTAGGATCGGTTAATACATTAATCAATCCATCAAAACTTAGAAATCTTGTATACGAAGATCCAATTAAAAGAAATGCAGGACTAGACGTTTATGAACATCCAAGAGAAGAAAATAATTATTTAATAACTGTAGATGTTGCTCGTGGTCTTGGAAATGATTATTCAGCATTTATTGTCTTCGATATTACAAATTTTCCATATAAAGTAGTAGCAAAATATAGAAACAATGAAATCAAACCTATGCTATTTCCTAGCATCATTTACGAAGTAGCAAAAGGATATAATAATGCTTGGTTATTAATTGAAGTTAATGATATTGGAGATCAAGTTTCTAATATTTTACATTTCGATCTGGAGTACGATAATGTTTTAATGTGTGCCATGAGAGGTCGTGCCGGTCAGATCGTTGGTTCTGGGTTTAGTGGGAAAAAATCTCAACTTGGTGTGAGAATGACCGCCGCTGTTAAAAAACTTGGTTGTTCAAACTTAAAAACTTTATTAGAAGATGATAAGTTACTAACAGTAGATTATGATATTATATCAGAACTCACAACATTTGCTCAACGTCATAATTCCTTTGAAGCGGAAGAAGGATGTAACGACGACCTAGCAATGTGTCTTGTTATTTTTTCTTGGTTGGTTGCACAACCTTATTTTAAGGAGATGACAGATAATGATGTTCGTAAACGCATTTATGAAGAGCAAAAAAATCAAATAGAGCAAGATATGTCTCCATTTGGTTTTATATCTGATGGCATAGATGATTTTTCTGTAACCATCGATGAAGAAACTGGAGATCGTTGGATATTTGCAGGATCTAATAAAGAAAATAATCCACTTGAAGTATGGAATGTTGATGAATATGGAGACAGATCTTATATGTGGGAATATAGATAATGGATTTAGATGATCAGTTTGAAATAGAACATTTATTTTTGACCGAAAGAAAATGTAGAACTTGCAAAATAAAAAAAAATTTAATAGAAAGTTTTTATAAAATAAGAAAAAACAATACTATTTCTTCATCATATTCTTATGAATGTAAAGAATGTACCGTAAAAAGAATTCAAGAATCCAGAAAGAAAAAAATACATTCCGTTGAGTGGGAATATCCTGACTGGTAATAACTGTTCATGCATTGTTTCTTCATTGAAAATACCCTTTTTCATAAATATTTTTAGATTAATTCTGGACTTGTAGGAGAATAAAAGATGCCTCTTAATTTAGCATCTCCTGGAATTGTAGTAAGAGAAGTTGATTTAACTCTAGGAAGGGTTTCCCCATCTGCTAATAAAATTGGAGCACTCGTAGCACCTTTTGCTAAAGGTCCTGTAGATGTTCCAACTTTAGTGGAAAATGAGAATGGTTTATTGCAAACTTTTGGAGAACCATACTCAGTAGATAAACATTACGAACATTGGTTAAGCGCATCCTCATACTTAACGTATGGTGGATCTCTTAGAGTGGTAAGAGCAGATGATACTGACTTGAAAAATGGATTTGTTGGATCTGCAGAAAACGTAAAAATTAAAAGTTTAGAACACTATACAGATTTAGGATATGATGAAAATGTTCTTTCTGGTGTTGTAGTCGCTGCCAGAAACCCTGGATCATGGTCAAATGGAATAAAAGTTGGAATTATTGATTCAAAAGCCGATCAAATTTTAGTTGGAGTTTCTACAAATGAAATTCTTTCATCTATTGAAGTTGGATATGGTGTAACGCAAGCAATTTCATCAACTCTTCCTGGTGCAGGATCAACAACAACCTTAGATGGTTATTTGAAAGGTATTATTACTCAGGTTACTGGGACAAATGTTTATGTAAAACTCCTTTCACATGTGTCTGCTGCAGGAACAGAAACTTCTGTTGACTATCAACCATCTGGTGTTTATGCATTTTCAAACTCAGGTACTGTTGCTATTCACACTACCGGAGATTCTGTTGCTACTGGAACTACTTCATACACATCTCAACAAGATTGGTTTGATCAGCAAACTTTAGGTATAACAAGTACATCATCAATCTATTGGAATACTATTGCATCAAGACCAGGAACATCTGCATATGCAGAAGCAAGAAATTCTAGATTTGATGAAGTTCATGTAGTTGTAGTTGATGCACTCGGAACAGTTAGCGGAAATGCTGGAACAATTCTTGAAAAGCATCTGAGTCTATCCAAAGCAACAGACGCAGAATTTTCAGTAGGAAATCCATCTTATTGGAGAAAATATATTGCAAATAATTCTAGTTATGTTTTTGCTTTAGGAGCTCCTGCAGGAATAGTAACTGCCAGTTATAGTTCTGGTTTTACTCTTGATTCCGATGTTGGTTGGGATCAGGCAGTAGATGGAATAACTTTTGCTGCAAATGGTGCTTCAACAAATACATTAACTGGTGGAAAGGATTATGGTGGTTCATCTGATATCAATACCTCAGGTTCTTTAACAGCATCCCTTTCAGAACTTTCTGATGGATACGACCTTTTCGAATCTACCGATAATTACACAGTTGATTTCTTATTGATGGGATCTGCTGCATATGCAAAAGAAACTGCTCAAGCACTAGCAAATAAACTAATTTCTGTAGCAGAACTTAGACAAGATTCACTTGCATTTATTTCTCCTTATAGAGGATCTGCCATAACTGATACATCTTCACAAACGGCAGTAAATGTAAATTCTGCTGAAGATATTACAACTAATGTAATTAGTTTTTATTCTGCTGTCAGTTCTTCATCATATGCAGTCTTTGATAGTGGATACAAATACATGTATGATAGATTCTCAAATACGTTTAGATATGTACCACTAAATGGAGATATTGCAGGTCTTTGTGCCAGAAATGACATTAATAATTTCCCATGGTATTCACCAGCAGGAACAACCAGAGGTGCAATTTTAAATGCAGTAAAATTAGCATACAATCCAACAAAAACACAAAGAGATCGTCTGTATTCAAATAGAATTAATCCTGTAGTATTTTCTCCAGGTGCTGGAATTATTCTTTTTGGTGATAAAACTGGACTTGCCAAAGCATCCGCTTTTGATAGAATTAATGTTCGTCGTTTGTTTGTTTATCTTGAAAATGCAATTTCTCAAGCAGCAAAGGATGCTCTTTTTGAGTTCAATGATGAAATTACAAGAACTAACTTTGTAAATACAGTTGAACCTTTCTTACGTGATATTCAAGCAAAGAGAGGAATTTTTGATTATGTTGTTATTTGTGATGAAACAAATAACACTGCTTCCGTGATAGATAATAATGAATTTCGTGCTGACATTTATATTAAACCAGCAAGATCAATCAACTTCATTGGTCTAACATTTGTCGCCACTAAAACTGGTGTTGATTTTGAAGAAGTAATCGGAAACGTTTAATTTAGAGGTTTAAACAATTATGGCAACCAGACAACAATTAAATCCACCTCCCCTAAGAAAGATTACAGACTTCAAAAGTAAGTTAACTGGTGGTGGTGCTCGCTCCAATCTATTTGAAGTCGTCTTAGCATTTCCAGACATTGCTCCAGCAGATACTAATGTTCTTGATAAATCAAGATTTTTAGTTAAAACTGCAGCACTTCCAGCATCAAACGTTGCATCTCTTGATGTACCATTTAGAGGAAGAACTCTAAAAGTTGCTGGAGATAGAACATTTGAAAGTTGGACTGTTACAGTCATCAATGACACTGATTTTGCAATTCGTTCAGCTTTTGAAAACTGGATGAACAAAATTAATAGAGTTTCCGATAATACTGGCGCAACTGATCCAACTACATATACAGCAGACGCTTTTGTTTATCAGTTAGATCGTGATGGATCTACCTTAAGAGCATATCATTTTTATGATATTTTCCCAACTTCAATAGGTGCTATTACTCTTGATTACAACACACCAAATATTGAAGAATTTACCGTTGAATTCCAGATTCTTTGGTGGGAAGCATTTAAAGGTGATTCCGATGCTGCGGGTGGTGTTGACATTAACTAAATAGTATATACAAGTAGTTTAAATTTATAAAATGGCGAAACTTTTTGGTTTTTCGATTGAAGATAATGCTCAAAAACCCAAATCTGTAGTTTCCCCCGTTCCTCCTAATAATGAGGACGGGGTTGACTATTTTATTCAATCGGGTTTTTACGGTCAATACGTAGATATTGAAGGTGTTTATCGTACAGAATACGATTTAATTCGTCGATATCGTGAAATGGCACTTCATCCCGAATGTGATAATGCAATTGAAAGTGTTGTTAATGAAGCAATCGTAAGTGATTTGTATGATTCTCCAGTAGAAATTGAGTTATCAAATTTGAATGCGAGTGATCGTTTAAAAGATGTAATAAGAGCAGAATTTAAATACATCAAAGAAATCATGGACTTTGATAAAAAGTGCCATGAAATTTTTAGAAATTGGTATATTGATGGTAGAGTTTTTTACTTAAAAGTCATTGATCAAAAGAATCCTGAGGCAGGAATTCAGGAATTAAGATATATTGATCCAATGAAAATGAAACATGTTCGCCAAGAAAAGAAACCAAATGGTGGCGAAAATGGATTTAGAAATTTAAATCTAATGTCCAGATCTTTTGGACAAGAACAAGAACAAAATTTTCCAGAAGTTGAGGAATATTTTATCTATACTCCGACACCAAATTTTCCAACAGGAACAATTAGTGGAGGATCGAAAAAAGGAATTAAAATTGCAAAAGATACTGTATCTTATTGTACCTCAGGATTAGTAGATAGAAATAAAGGAACGATTCTTTCATATCTTCATAAAGCAATTAAAGCACTCAATCAACTTCGTATGATTGAAGATTCTTTAGTTATTTACAGATTATCACGTGCTCCAGAAAGAAGAATTTTTTATATTGATGTTGGCAATCTTCCTAAAGTAAAAGCAGAGCAATACCTCAAAGAGGTTATGTCTCGTTATAGAAATAAACTAGTTTATGATGCAAACACCGGAGAAGTTCGTGATGATCGTAAGTTTATGAGTATGCTTGAAGATTTTTGGCTTCCAAGAAGAGAAGGTGGTCGCGGTACAGAAATAACAACTCTTCCAGGTGGACAAAATCTTGGAGAATTAACAGATGTTGAATATTTTCAAAAGAAATTGTATAGATCACTTGGAGTCCCAGAAACAAGAATTGCTGGTGGTGGAGATGGATTCAATCTTGGCAGATCATCTGAAATTCTTCGTGATGAATTAATGTTTTCAAAATTTGTAGGGAGATTAAGAAAAAGATTTGCAAATCTTTTCAATGATCTTCTTCGCACTCAACTTCTCCTTAAAAATATTGTTTCTGTAGAAGATTGGGAAAAAATAAGTGATCATATTCAATATGATTTCTTGTATGATAACCATTTTGCAGAATTGAAAGAAGCAGAGTTATTGACAAATAGATTAACTCTAGCAACAACTATTGAACCTTATATTGGCAAGTATTACTCGACAGAATATGTTCGTAAGAAAATTTTACGTCAAACAGATTCTGAAATAATTGATATAGATCTTCAAATCGAAGATGAAATTGCAAAAGGGATTCTTCCAGATCCAAATGCTCCTGTAGATGAAATGGGAAATCCACTACCACCGGATCAAGGACAAGGAATTGAGCAAGGTGTGGGTGGAGAAGTTCCAATTGAACCTACAGTTGATACCACACAAATTGAAATTCCAGAACCTAAAGGTGGGAAGATATAAATAATCCTATAAATATAAACCAATTTTCATGGAAGAACTTATCGATTTGATTGCAACTGACGGGTCACCTGCAAGTGTTTCCGAAAAAATTAAAGAATTGCTATATGCAAAAACTTCTGGAAGAGTAGATGCTGCTCGCCCAGAGGTTGCTGCAATGATGTTTGGTGATTCCGATAACTCAGGAGATGAAGAATAATGGCAATAAAAATTGTCCAAAATGTAAATAGAATTTCTCCAACTGTTTCTGTAGCAGCAACGAGCAATCCTATTGCACTAAAGAGTGGATATGTTAGAGTTTCTACAGGATTAACTGCAGTCTATGTTGAAACTGGTGGAGATCCAATTGTTACTACAAATTCTTTTTATATCCCACCCTATGGGACTGAAGTATTGAAAGAAAGAATCGCCAGACAAAAGGTTTCTGGAATTACTACAGGTACTTCTACAATAGTAACTTTACCAAACAATGCTGGTAATCCATTCACAGTTGGTGATTATGCAACAATAGAAGGAGCAATTGCATTAACTCCAGAATCTACTTCCGGAATTAATACCGCTCATCAACTAGTTTCTGCAATAACAGAATCTACAATTACTTTGGCAGTAGATACATCTTCTATTACAGGTGTAATTACATCCACAAATGCCACAATTGCGAGAAGTATAAAAGTTGCAGCTCTTTCAGAAGGATTGCCAACCAATCTCAGTATTACAGAAATTGTTCAATTAGTTTCCGAATAAAAATGAAACTCATCACAGAAGAAATTTCAAAAGTAGAATTCATTACTGAAGGTAAAGGTTCAGAAAAGAAATGCTATATTAAAGGCATTTTTTTACAGGCAGAACAAGTAAATAGAAATGGGAGAATGTATCCCATGTCTATTATGGAGCGTGAAGTGAATCGTTATAATGAAAATTTTGTTGTAAAAGGTCGTGCTCTTGGAGAACTTGGTCATCCAGATGGACCTACCGTAAATCTTGATAGAGTATCACATAAAATTTGTGAACTTTATAAAGATGGTAATAATTTCATCGGTAAAGCACAAATTCTTTCTACCCCTATGGGTAAAATTGCAGAATCTTTGATTAAAGAGGGAGTTTGTTTAGGTGTTTCTTCACGTGGTGTTGGATCACTTAGAGTGACCAATGAAGGTCATAAAATTGTTGGTGAAGATTTCATGCTAGCAACTGCTGCTGATATCGTTGCTGATCCTTCTGCACCTGATGCTTTTGTTTCAGGAATTATGGAAGGGAAAGAGTGGGTTTGGGAAGGAGGAATCCTTCGTGAGCAACTCGCAGAAAAAACTCAAAAGAGAATTAATACTCTTGTTGATCAAAAAATACTTGAAGAGCATAAATTAAATCTCTTCAATGAATTTATTTTAAATCTATAATTTATAAATAAATATAGATTATATCCAAATATCTAAACAAATGTCCGTTGGTAGAAATTTACAAGAAATGGAAAACGTAGTAACCAAAGGGGCTGCACCTGCCGAACCAATGCATAGCATTGCCCAAAACGCTTCTGGAGTTGCTACTCCAGGACAAACTGGCGCTTGGGAAGATTTAGGTGGTCCAACTCCAGAAAATTATCGTCCAGATGACGAATCTGCAGCACTCAAAACTCCCGGTGCAACTCTTGCTCAAGTTAAAGATGTTGTAAATGCAAAAGCAGCAGCTGCTGAACCAATGCAGACTGTTGCAAAAGAAGAAGTTGAGGAGGAAGAGGAACTTGTAGAAGATGAGGGTGATGAAGAAGAAACTTCCGAAGAAGAAGAGGTTTCTGTAGAAGAAGATGAAGAAGAAGTCGTAGAAGAAGACTTTAATATTGAAGAGGATGTAAATGCTCTTCTTGCTGGTGAAGAGCTTTCTGAAGAATTCCAAGAGAAAGCACGCACCATCTTTGAAACTGCTATTCGCTCAAAAGTTGGCGAAATTAAAGAGCAGCTTCAAGAAACCTATGAAAATGCACTTATTGAAGAAGTTCAGTTTATTAAACATGAACTTACTGAGCGTGTAGACGCTTACCTTGAGTATGTTGCTGATGAGTGGATTCAAGAGAATGCACTTGCAGTCGAGCACGGTCTTAAGACCGAAATGACTGAATCATTCCTTAACGGAATGAAGCAACTTTTTGAAGATCATTATGTATCAATCCCTGAAGATAGATATGATGTTATCGAGAGTATGGTAGATAAACTTGATGAAATGGAAGAAAAACTCAACGAGCAAATCGAAAGAAATATTGCTTTAAACAGAAGATTAGCAGAGTCGGTTGCTGATGTAATCTTTGCAGATGTCGCTGAGGGTCTCGCACTTTCTCAGAAGGACAAACTCGCTTCTCTTGCCGAAAATGTTGAGTTTGATGGTGAAGACAACTATCGTGAGAAACTGGTAACTCTGAGGGAATCATATTTCCCATCAAATGCTGGTACTCAAAGAGATGACTCTGAGAATTTGTCAGAGGAAGTTTCCTATGAGGGAGTTGAAAATACTTCAGTTTCCCCAATCATGGAAGCATATCTTCAGACTCTCAGCAGAGTCGCTAAAAAGTGATTTTTAGATTATAAAGTCAAACAAAACTTTCCAAAGAGGTAAAATTCCAATGCAGATGTACAACGCCGAATATCTGCAGGAAAAGTGGGCACCAATCCTTGACTATCAAGGAATGGATCCAATCAAAGATTCACATCGTAGATCGGTAACCGCTATCCTGCTCGAAAACCAAGAAAGAGAACTTCGTGAAGAGCGTTCATTCCTTTCCGAAGCTTCCCCATCCAACTCCGCTGGTACCGGTGGTTTTGGTGGTTCCGCCGCTAGCGGAACTGGATCACCAGTTGCAGGTTTCGACCCTGTACTGATTTCATTGATCCGTCGTTCAATGCCTAACCTGATCGCTTACGATCTGTGTGGCGTTCAACCAATGAATGGTCCTACTGGACTCATCTTCGCAATGCGTTCACGTTACAGCAGCCAGAGTGGAACTGAAGCGTTCTACAACGAAGCTGATTCTTCGTTCTCTGGTCAGAACACCACCGCACGTAACCTCACCGCAGGTTTCGTTGATGGTACTGTTGGTCTTGGTACTACCGCTCAAGGTGGTAGCAACCCAAGCATCTTAAGTGCTACCGACCAAACCACCAATGCAGGTACTGGTGCTAGCCAGTATAACGTTGGTGAAGGTATGACCACTGGTAATGCTGAAGCTCTTGGCGACGGTGCTACCAACTACTTTAACGAGATGGCTTTCTCAATCGAGAAACTCACCGTTACTGCTAAGTCACGTGCTCTGAAAGCTGAGTACTCGCTTGAACTCGCACAAGACCTGAAGGCAATTCATGGTCTGAATGCAGAAGCTGAGCTTGCTAACATCCTCAGCACTGAGATTCTCGCTGAAATCAACAGAGAAATCATCCGTACCATCTATAAGATTGCTGTTCCTGGTGCTCAGGTTAACACTGCAACCGCTGGTACTTTTGACCTCGACGTTGACTCCAACGGTCGTTGGTCGGTTGAGAAGTTCAAGGGTCTTATCTTCCAAATCGAGCGTGATGCAAACGCAATTGCACAGCAAACTCGTAGAGGGAAGGGTAACATGATCCTCTGCTCTGCTGACGTTGCTTCGGCACTCACCATGGCAGGTGTTCTCGATTACACCCCAGCACTCAACGCTAACCTTAATGTTGATGACACCGGCAATACCTTCGCAGGTGTTCTTCAAGGCAAGTACAGAGTCTACATCGACCCATATTCGGCAAACGTTGCTGCTAATCAGTTCTACGTTGTCGGTTATAAGGGTGCATCTCCTTATGATGCTGGTCTCTTCTACTGCCCATATGTACCTCTGCAGATGGTACGTGCTGTTGGTGAGCAAACCTTCCAGCCAAAAATCGGATTTAAGACTCGTTATGGAGTCGTTAACAATCCATTTGCGAAGGGTGCTACTCCTGCTACAGCTCCTGACAACCTGTCAACCAACTCTAACGTATACTACAGAAGAGTCAAGGTCAGCAACCTCATGTGATTTAAATTCACATATTTTTCAAAGGGACCTTCGGGTCCCTTTTTTTATCTAAATAAAAATAAAAATAATGGCAACCTCTGCATTTTCAAATCAAATACAAAATAGAAATTTTCTTTCTCCTGTTGGATTTAAATTCATTTTATCCAAAGAACCAAAGGTTGCATTTTTTTGTAATTTAGCAAGCATTCCACAAATTACATTAGGAATTGAAAATCAACCAACATATTTAAAAAATATTGATGTTCCCGGAGATATAATCACCTATAATGATCTTATATTGAGATTTTTGGTTGATGAAGATATGCAAAATTATATGGCAATTCATAATTGGATTACTGGCCTTGGATTTCCAGAAACTACAGATCAGTATACAGAACTAACTACGAATCAAGATAATATAAGAGACTCAAAATTAGCATTTAGTGATGGTAGTTTGTACATTTTAAACAACAATTATAATACAAATGCGATTGTAAAGTTTAAAGATCTTTTTCCAGTTTCATTGTCATCTTTAGAGTTTGACTCCACAAAAACAGATATTCAGTACTTTACAGCAGAGGTTACTTTCAAGTATACTATTTACAATATCTTCGATGAGGACGGAAGAACTCCCCTATGAACCTTGATGAAATTCAGGAAATGTGGCAGAAAGATTCTGTTATTGATCCTGACAACTTGCACGATGAATCTTTAAAAATTCCTCAACTACACGCCAAGTATTATACAATCTATAATACGATTACTTTATTGCGTGAGAAGGCAAGAGAAACTTACAATAGAATCAAACTTGAAAGATATAATTACTATACAGGAAAGGCACCTGTAGAGGTTTATGAGGAAGAACCATTTCCTTATAAAGTTCGGGACAAAGAGGCATTACAGAGGCACTTGGATGCCGATGAGAGGTTGAATAAAATAGACCTCAAGATTCGATACTATGATATTATGTTAAAGTTCTTGGAAGAGATAATTAAGACAGTTTCTAATAGAACTTTTCAGATTAAGAACGCAATTGAATTTATGAGATTTCAGGC
>Ga0129333_10006535_pt1 | contig 11031 bp, 8 predicted proteins | sample CPB6_08_DNA_FD_94474 | JGI IMG/M metagenome (GOLD analysis project Ga0129333, IMG submission 94474) | Freshwater to marine salinity gradient microbial communities from Chesapeake Bay, USA - CPBay_Sum_0.6_0.8_DNA | ecosystem: Environmental > Aquatic > Marine > Coastal | place: USA: Chesapeake Bay...
ACCATCAGTCACAAGCACAGCATCATTAACTGCTGGTCTAGTCGATAAACCAGTAAACGTCATAGTTTCTCTAGTATATGCTGTTAGTGTGCCGGTGTATAATGTAGGTCCTACACCTTCTGCCCATAATCCATAATCACCGAAACTATTATTTGAGTTAGTGATAGAGCAAGTACCGCCACTTTCACACTTAACGCCTGCGGTACAGCAGATAGTAAAGATACTAACTAACTGAGCATAGCCTTGGTTAGTGATGTGTATACCTAGACCACCTTGATTAAATTGGGTATAACTATCAAGAACCATTGATTTTAATCCAGATGCTAGACTTCCGTCTACACGCATGCCTGCTCCGGTAGTTGTGATAGAACTGCAATTTTGAATATATGGACTAGTTGTAATTATGCCTGCACCACTGCTTGGGAAAGCGACTGCTGCTGCAGGAGTTAAGTGATCTCTGAATGTCATGCCTGTGATATAGCAACGATTACGCACCCAGAATATATCACTGGTTGGTGTCGAAGGTCTTACAGTCACAGCACGTAGATTGTCACCTACAATACTGACACCGGCGCTTAATGTGATTGGATTGATTTCTGTATAGTCACCTGCTTTAACAAAGATTACTGTTGTGCCAGTTGGATTCAATGCTTGTAATGCGTTTGCTGCTGTTACTGCTGCTGCTATTGTAAGTTTAGCAGCACCTAACTCTGTACCACTGTTAGCATTATTTCCGCTCTTACTTACATATAGAACATTTTGTGCTGCACCACCTGCTCCTGCAGGACCTGTAGCACCTGTGATACCGGTCGCGCCTGTTGCTCCTGCGCCAGTAGCACCTTGTGCGCCGCCTGCTGATATTGCTGCATAACCACTTTGTGGTGTTGTAAATGTTAATGTTAATGCAGAATTGCTTAAAAAAGTTATTGTAGGATAATCATATCTACCAACAAAAGTTTGATTAGTTGCATCAACTGGTTCAACGTTAACGTATTGAGCATTTAAATTATGCGTTACATTCCATACTAAAGCAGGAGTTGCCTGTGTATGTATGTAAGTGCCGCCAGGAGGACCTGAAGGTCCGGTAGCACCAGTAGACCCAGTTAAACCTGTCGCACCTTGCGGTGTGAAAATATTAACATCCCATGAAGAATAATATCCTGAACCTATACCGCCTATAGCAAAAAATTGTAGTTGTCCTGTACTTGGATTATAAGAGTTTACAAGACCTACCATATAGTTGTTTACATCATATGAGCAAACTATATTTTGACCAGTAGAATATGCTAGGCTTACATCAACAGTACAAACTTTTAATTCTTCAGCAGTGCCAGTATCTAATGGTCCACCCGCCGCTGTTGCAACAAAAATTTCGCCTAATGTATTACTTGCCGCACCTAATAGAGTCCAATCTGTATTACCTATTGAAAAAATTCTATAAGTTTGTCCAATAGTAATTAGGTCTGCTTCTAAAGGACCAGTAGTTAACTCCATTGTTGTTGACGATGAAGTTAAGTAAGGTTGGAAAGGACCCGTAGCGCCCATGCCACCTAATGATATTGCTGCGTAACCTGTTTGTGCTGAAGTAAATGTTAATGTTAATGTATTACTATCAAGAAATTCTATAGTAGGATAATTATAACGTCCTACAAATGTTTTATTGGTGCTATCTACTGGTTCAACGTTAACGTAACGCTGTCCTAAATTGTGATTTACAGTCCAAACCGTCGATGGTGAGCTTTGAGTATGTAGGTGTGTACCACCAGTAGGACCAGTAGCGCCCGTCGCACCAGTATCGCCTATAACGGCTGGTACCCATGTTCCTGTTCCACTGTCGTAATATTTAAGAATACTCATATAGTCTTATTTAGTTACCTTTACCTTATGCATAAACCGTATTTGTTATATACCATTGTGTAGAACTTACAGCATAATATTGTAGACTACCGCCTGCTACGTGAGTATAAGCGGCATTAGTTGCTAAGTTATTAATTGCTGCACCACTTGCAGGATATACATTTAAATTTGTCGCACTTGTATTATTCACTATGATTACCATACCTGCTATCGCTGTTGGTAATACAACACCTTGACCTACTGCTACTGCGCTTACAACATTAATATCTTTGGTTAATGCTGTCGCAGTACCTTGGGTTGAACCAGCAGAACTAATACCAGTTGCTACGCTTCTGATATAGTTTCCAGCAAGTGTTAATGAATCAGTTGTTTTGTTATAAGTTAGACCGCTGTCAGCACCAAATGCTCCACCGTCATTAAACTGTACTTGTGTATCACTACCTGCTGCAACTCCAGCACTACCAGTAGCACCAGTTAACCCAGTAGCTCCTTGCGGTCCCGTAGCACCTATACCAGTAGCACCTGTTGGACCAATGACACCAGTAGCACCAATTGGACCTGTTGCTCCTTGAACACCTGTTGCTCCTTGAACGCCTGTTGCTCCTTGAACACCTGTCGCGCCAGTTGGACCAGCAACGCCTGTCGCACCTGACGGACCAGTTAAGCCGGTTGCTCCTACTCCAGTTGCACCCGTTGCTCCTGTTGGACCACCACTTGGACCTGTAGCACCTGCGGGCCCTGTAGCTCCTGTCGCTCCAATAACATTTATACCACTTGCGCCAGTATCTAGCCAAAGTATACTTGTATCTGTAGGTGGTGTTGGTCCTTCTACTATACCAGGATCACCTGTCAAACCTGTTGCACCAGTAGTACCAGTTAATCCAGTTGCGCCTACTGCGCCCACTGCACCTTGTAAATTGATTTGCCAATTGTTATAAGTACCACTACCTAATGTCGATGTTACATTAACAACTAATGTACCTGTACTTGCATTGTAAGTAATAATAGGACCGGTCATGTAGTTGTTCACATCGTAAACAATTGTTACTGCCTGACCAGTAGTATATGCTAAGCCTGTTGACACTAACAATGTTTTATTACCGGTACCGATTGCTAATGATGAACTACTAGTAGTATTGTAAACACTACCTGTAGCACCTACTGGACCTGTGCTACCAGTGGCTCCTACTGGACCTGTCGCACCTTGCGGACCTGTAGCTCCAACACCGCCGTTACTCCAAGTTAATGCACCTGCACCGTTAGTGGTTAATACTTGATTAGCAGTACCACCTAAGATAACTACGCTAGCGACTTGTCCTAAATTTGTACTTTGAGTAACAACAAGATTATTAGCACGTAAACTATTACCCTCTACTTCATCTGTAATATACAAATCGTTGCCATAGATACTACCTGTGGCATTGATATCATTGTTTACTGTAATTCCTGTTTGTGTTACAACTAATGTATTAGGGGTTCCTGCTACTGAAACTGCTACATTACTATTGGCATAAACTTTTACATTAGAACTACCATTTAATAGTTCTGTTCCTCCTGATACAGTAATATTGCTTAATAATCCGCCGTCGCCTAAAAAATATCCTGTAGTTACTACATTACCATTACCTACAATATTACCTGTAACTGTTAGATTTGATGTTGAAGGATTGAATTGTAATTTACTTGAAGCTCCAAAATTTCCGCCTGCATTATATTGTATTTCATTTGTGTTACCAGCTGGAATTTCTAAATCCCAAGGCACACCATTAGCATGTAGTAAATTATCTGTACGAACATTGCCTGCTGCTAAAGTGTTAGTTACATTAATATTTGATGATGCATTTACAAAATTTGCAGTTGCTAAATTACCTAAATTTGCATTACCTGAAGTTAAATTGCCTGTTATGTTAGCTGTGGCTATATTAGCAAGATTAGAAACGTTTAAGTTTAATGCTGCTATAGCATTTGATGCATTAACATTATTGGCATTCACATTGCCTGCGGCATTTACAGTGGTATTTGATAATATAGAACCTGCAACTAAATTACCAGTAATATTACTTGTATTGCCTACAATAATATTGCCTGTTATAGTTTTACTAGCAGTTACATTTCCACCCTCAATATAAACATTAGGGCTAGTATTGGCAGTCCCTATATATAAAGAATTGCTTATAAATGAGTCATCACGAAGGTCAATATAGAGAGTTTGAATTGCGCTATTAACTGAAGTAGAGTATCCTAAACTATTAGGAGATAATCCTACTTCTAAAGTCGTAGTGGTTAAATTTAAACGTGAGAAATCAGCACTTATTAATACATTTCCAGTAGGTTGATTAACACTAATACCGGCTTGTTTAGTGCGGTTAATAGAAAGAACACCGGAGTTGTTTTGCAGCGCAAAAAGTTCATTAAAATTTTCTTGTGTTTTTTGAAACGCGGCTCGGATCGCATCTGCATCTGGATCGTCAGGGAATGCTCCGAAATCAATATTTCTCTGTGCCATTTAATCAACTCACCATTAATATAGTATTTATCGTTTCGGGAGAAAGTGAAATGCCAAAAAAATACCCGACAATTTGCCGGGTATCTTTTGTACTACAAAATGATCAGATTATTTACCTAGACCTGCTAGTTTCTTCCATTCTGCAAAATCTTCATCACCTAGACGATCTTTGTCTCCAGCGAGAACAGGGATAGTCTGCTGACCAGTTGATTTAGGCTTATTCAAACCACCTGAGATGACCTTAGTCATAAACTCAATGTCACGCTCAAATGTAGTCTGTGTGCCGTCTTTACCTGCATCGTTAGCCCACTCATCAAGTTTTTCTTCCTTCTTATCTTTCTTATCATCATATTCGATGTCTTTAGTTACTTTCTTTCCTGCCTTTTCAGCCTTTTCGTCTTCCTTCTTAGTTGACTCTTCGCTTAATAGTGATAATTTTTTGTAAAGATTCAAGAAACTTGATTCTGACATTGCTTCTTCCTCTTCTTCTGCGGCATCTGCTGCTGCTACTGCACCAGCTGCTTCAGGGCTACTCTCCATACCATCTTCATGCACAGCCTTTTCATTTTCTGAACCTACTGCTAAAGCAGCATCAATTTGTGCGCCCTGTTCATCTGCTTCAATATTGCCTTCACCGTCATCTTCGGCAACTTGATACTCCATTTGATTTTCTGATTCAACTTCATCAACCATTTCTTTACTTTCGCCACAACCGCATGAGCTTTCTACTACACCATGTGTTTCACACACTTTGCCTTCATGCTTGTGATCATCATCCGCACCTACCTTTTTCATTAGTGATGCCATGTCATCATGACCACTAAACTTTGGTGCACCGTAATCGCTGGCAACTGCTACGACTGGTTCACCGTGTGTCATTTCTGGCTTGTCGGCGCCCATGCCACCGAGACCTACTTGTTTAATAAATGATAACAATTTGGCTGCTTCATCATCAGTGCCAGTTACGCTTACGCTGTCTGGACTACCTTGTTGACCAGTTGACATTGATACTGAAAGACCTTCGGCAACTGGCTCAGCATCTTCTTTGAGTAAATCTTCTAGTTGTTTATCTAGCGATTCAAAAGCAAATTCTTCTAAATTTGAAGTGTCTTTAAAACTCTTGCCATCTAATTCAAAAGAACCACCTTTTGGTGTTGATGCTAATTTACCAGTAAAGGCATTGCCTTCACCCATTTCTTTTTCTGCTTGATCAGCCATACCAGGTACAGTAGCTGGTACAGGAGTTTCGCTAACTACAAGTCCGCGATTTGGCATCAAGCCATAGCATTCATCAAGACCTTCTTTAAAGCCTTCATGATAACGCTTGTGTTCTTCTGAACCTTCGTTATAGCGGCAAGCATAATTTGACTTGCTTAATCCGTGTGATTTGCCTTCGTGATAGGCTGCTTCTAGTGTGTTCATTGCTTCATCTACCTTCTTTTTCTTTTTGTCGGCTGCTGCCTTTTTCATTGGTTCTTTCTTATTGCCATCTTTATCTAGGTCTAAGAAATCAGGCTTTGCTTCCAACATGTTATCTTTGCGGCCTGCGCCGAGACCTGCACCAAAATCAGGTCCTGAGTGTGGTATCTCTGCTTCATTCTTTTTACCGTGCTTTTTATTATACATGCTCCAAGCAATTGCATATGCACGACCTTCTTCACCTGGGAATTTTTTCTTTAATGATAAGACTACATCTTCCATTCCTGGAGGTGCCTTCTCATCTAATTGTTCTTCTTTGATTTCTTTGCCTGCAAGACTCATCTCTCCCTTGCCGATAGCACTCTTGATAGTGGCTGCTAATGCAGGATTAGTCACAGTACCGATAACATCGTTACCTTTTTTCAAGACCTGTGTTGATTGCTTTGCAGGTTCTATAGTTAATTGCTCTGCTTCTGCTAATATATTTTTTTCAACTTCAACAAAATATTCTTTAAGTGATTTCATGGTGATACCTCTCATCCTAGTGCGCCAGTCTTAGGTTTTGCTGGACGCTTAATATTAGTCATAGGACTCTTATCACCCATCTTTTTATCATCTAAGTATGGCTTGAATGGATCAAATGCATCAGGAGTTTCTTTTGCCGCATAAGGAATCATGATCTTGCTATCTTTAGCTTGATCTTTGATGCTATCTAAATAACTATTACCATATGCTTTGCTTGCCTCTTCAGCACCGCTGATCTTATCAAAATCTTTATTGTTTGGTTCCATCTGATTAGCATATTCTTCTTGTTCACGGTTAATGCTATCATCATATTTTGTATCAACTAAACGTACATAGTTTACATTATAGCCTAGTAATTGAGCCATTTGTTGTACCATTGGCTCGGTGCATGGATAACGGAACTTACACTTTAAAACTGTCACTGGTTCATTATGCACGCCAGGAAATCCGTATACGTCTTTCGCTATTGGTAATGTTTTAGGTGTGATGGGACCTGCTGGTTCAAATTTCTTTAAATTGAAAATAAACAAGTCTAAGAACTTCTTGTCTACTTCACCTGCAATTTTGATGGTTACATCATAAAGATGCACACTTTCAGCAATATACTGTTTAAGGCTTTTCATATCTATAATTCCCGTATCTAATATTTATCATTTATCCGTGTTTTTATCTAAAAGGGCTTTAAGTATCTGGTTACGATCAAGCGCCCTACCTTCTCCTATCGGGGTGGACTCGATCTCTTCGTCTTTTTTAGACTGCTTTTGATCTAATGCTGCCTTCTTTAATTGCAATTCAATCATCTTAAGTTTCTTGCTTACTTTAGCAGTCTTAGCAGTTATAGCATGTCCCAACATAGTCCCTGCAACATTGAATATTTCACTGCTATAGCGACTGTCAACTTGCATACCCAGATCCATTAAATCTTTGTAACTATTTTGGGCTAAATTAGCTAAATCATCTATCTCAATGTCAGCAGTCTCTAGACCGCGAACTTGCGGTAGAGCGTTTTCAATTTTTTCTAGATTATTAAGTGCGGTTACAGTTATTTCCTGGGTCTCGGGCGGTAATTGTAATTCTTCTGATTTGTCCTCGTTTTGGGCAAGGTTAAATAATTCTTCCAATTTTTTAGTCATGCTGTATTTATTTTAGCGTTTACCCTTATAGAACAAATCATCTTCGGTGATGACACGAAAGGTGCAACCTATTTTTTTACAATATGCCATAGCAGCACCCCATTTAGCATGATTTAAAACTACTGCAGCCTTATCTCTCGCACTTGTAACTTTACTCTCTATCAATGTTTGTTTTTTAGGTTTTATTTCAACAATTTCTGCTCTTTGATTTCCAAATTTATCTTGGTATAATACGAAAAAGTCAGGAACATAAATTGTATTCTTACCGGTCAGCGGATTTTTATAAGGTATTTGTACTGCTTCGCTTGCCCATTGTAACACGCTATCATGGTTGTCGCAAAACATCATAAATGTGAGTTCCCAACCACTGCGATATTTAGGTACTGATTTACCTACATACTTGTGTACGTTCTTTACTTGATATTTACCCTGCGCAAAATTTGCCATATCATATAACTACATTTCTAGCAACTGGTTGCACAGGTTTAGGGACAACGGCTATACCGTATAAACTGTGTTTTGATTTAAAACTATTCATATAGTATGCCATAGTTTGATTTAATTCTATTTTGTTGTTAGTGCCCTTGATTACTTCTAAGATTTCCATAGCACTAATACCTGATTGTTGTGCTACTCTAAACAAAAAAGCTGTAAAGTTATTTGCAATTATTTCGGTATCGCACACACCTTTAAAATATGCCAGAACAATATTATATTGATCTACAGGAATATTAAGAGTAGTGTTGTAAAAATTATCAAAAATTTTCACAGTTTTATCTATTGCTTCTTCTTGTACGTTTATAAGTGCCATGACAATATTTATTTGGTAACTTGAGTGCCTGCATTTCTCACAGGGCTTAATGGTTTCGGAGAACTTCCATTTTCGGAAATAGTAGGTGCGCCTGCTGTTCCTACTGTATAAGGGGTAACTGATTTATTTGGAATATCAAATAAGATATTTCTATTTGTGCTTACAGGACTTCCAAAACCACCTACTGATTGTCTTAACATACTTTGTAATTCTGCCTTAGCAGTAGATTTTAGATTTTTATTTTTTGCTGTGTTATATGTTGCACCTGCTTTTTGTATAGCACCTAATATATTTCCAGATTTAAAATCATTAATTGCTCCACCTACACCATCTACTAAACCACCGGGACCAAGAATAGTGCCATTAGCCCCAGGCAATTGAATTGGACTTGGAGTTCTATCATAATTTGATTGATCGCCGAACCCTGTTACGATATCACCGGGTGTGCGTCCATCTATCGCACCTTCGTTATATACGACAGTCTCATAATCTATAGTCATTTGATTTTGCATTACGCCGCCACCTTCAGCATAGCTATAGGTGTCATGACCAAAATTAGTTATGATAGGATTTATTAAAGTGTATGCTGTAAAGTTATGTTGATTGAAACCGAATACAGTTATATTATTAAAGAAAGGAGCCTTATGTCCTAATTTTAATTTATTTGTTTCACCTATATAACCCCAATTATTATTTCCTAATGTGCTATCATCGTAAATGTTAGGGATATTATAGTCTGCATTGGTTGATTGAGTGCTATTAGAATTCTCATTATTAGGTGGTACTGCACCTCTTTTACCTAAAAATACAGTAGGTTTAGTAGCGTCAGCATAATAATATGTATAATATGCATACCAGAGTTTATTAATTACATTTCCATTATCATCATGGAAACCAATCGTAACTGGTTCATATCTAATTTTTGTTTGAATAATTCTTTTACGATTATATTGATTTAGTTGAGTTGTACTAAAATTATAACTAGGTAATTTAACGTCTTTAACTAATATACCGTAATTATTTTCGCTCGCTTCTGGATATGCTTCTGTATTGATATTAAAATATGTATGAAATACAAATTTATATTTAGGAGCATTAGCATAACTATTGCTCCTAAATGTTTTACTTGCGTGTGTATAGTCTCTTAGTGTATCGTTACCAAAGAAACCGGCTGCTGCACCTTTAAGTAGGTCTTGAAAAAATCCGGCCATTGCCGAGACCTACTTATTAAGTACCAGCGCCTATACCAGTTACGCTTTCACCCTGTAATATTCTGCCGATCTGTGCGCCTACGCCTGAGATAGGACCTTCTGGCTGACCTGGTGTTGCGTTCTGTATAGCATTGTCATAACGTAATGTTAATGCTATTTGTACAGGTTCGTTAGTACCATAATTTAGGTTGTTGTAGTTTACAGTCTGAACAAAGCAACCGTATAGTTCCCAACGTTCTAATACTACTGGTGCACTTGTACCGTTACCACCATCTAGTACTTCAATATTTGTTTGGAACTTATAGTCCTGACCTGTTGCTGCTGATGCTTGTTCAACAAAGTCTAATTGCTTTTGAATTTGCTGACCAACTGCCTTTGATACAGTGCCAGAAGCATCATCACGAATGTTTACAGTGATTGGCTGCCAAGCATACTTACCTGCTAGATACAATGTTGAGTTGTAAACTGGTAATGTGATTTCTTGGAACTGAATCTGAGGTCTTGCTATGTCAACTACTTGCTTTGTTAAGTTTAACCCGCCGTCTGCATCAACTCCGAAGTTTAAAAAGTTAACTCTGAAACGGAATTGTAGTTTAGGCATTAACAAGCCCTGATTGCCACCGGCATTATCAGATGCTACTGTCATGTTAAACAATGATTGTGAGGCTGTTGCCATTTGTAAATTCTCCTACTATATATTTATCTATCAATGAGAGCCTCTTTCGAGGCTCTCTTATTTTTTATTAAGCTCCTGACAACTCACCTGTATTCAATATACGTACTGGGATATAGATGAATTCAGCAGCCTTGACTGGCTCAACTGCTACGTCGATCCACAACTCATTACGATCTATACGTGCTGGTGTGTTGTTTGATTCATCGCAAACTACCAAGTAGTCATAGATGCCTCTCTTAGCAACAAGATCAACCATCAATGACTCAACAACACCTGCAATCTGCTGGCGTGTCAATGCATCGTTTGGTTCGAATACGAATGGTCTTGCAGCGATAGTCAATTGACGACGGATGTATGCAACTAAACGTGCTACGTTAGTGCGATCCAATGCGCTCTGACTATTGAATGATGTCTTGTTACCATAGTTCAACAAGCCGTTACCAGTGAAGAACACTAGTGGATTGATGAAGTTAATGTATAGAACATCGCGGATACCAATACGTGTCTTAGTAACAATAAATTCACCAGTTGCACGATCTAGGTAACCAATATTCAATGCGTTATCAATGATACCACGACGAGTACCTGCTGCCGCTAACCAAGGATAAGCAACTGTGTCATTACGTAAGAATGTACGTAACATCATGTGACTTGCTGGAACTGCAACTTCGTTGCCGCTTAGATCAAGTGCTATACCACTTGGGTAGAACAATCCTAGATAAGTGTTGCGTGTTACACAACCTTCTTCACCTGTGCTTGTTGCACCTGCAGCATTAGTTGCCCATGCTTGAATTGCTGTTGCATCTTCTGGTAGACCCATTGGAGTGTCGCCTAAGATGTAACCTGTCTCACCACGATCAGCATTCAATACTACCATGTTTGGTTGACATTCT
>Ga0129333_10006537_pt1 | contig 11031 bp, 11 predicted proteins | sample CPB6_08_DNA_FD_94474 | JGI IMG/M metagenome (GOLD analysis project Ga0129333, IMG submission 94474) | Freshwater to marine salinity gradient microbial communities from Chesapeake Bay, USA - CPBay_Sum_0.6_0.8_DNA | ecosystem: Environmental > Aquatic > Marine > Coastal | place: USA: Chesapeake...
AAGGGCAGCATCGCACTTCACTTGCTTCAGGAAGGTTTCAAGTTGGGGATTGGCCATGGTGAGAGGGTCAGCGGTTCCAGGTGGCGCCGCGTGTGTTGGTGAACAGGGCGTAAATCGCCGTGGAGGCACAGAGAAACAGGCGGCTCCCGTAGCGATCGCCGAAGCAGAGGTTTGAGACCCGTTTGGGGACCAGCACCTTGCCGATCAATGCCCCGTCGGGGGCGATCACATGGACCCCATCGGCGGCGCCGCACCAGAGGTGGCCGTGCTCGTCGACCCGGAAACCATCGGCCCAGCCAGGACTGATCTTGTGGAACACTTCTCCGCCGCTGAGGCTGATCCCATCGTTCCCCACCTGGAAGCGACGGATGTATTGCCGGGGGGCGCTGTCGCCTGGTGCGCCGGATTCCGCCACATAGAGCAGTTGCTCATCGGGTGAGAAGGCAAGGCCGTTGGGACCATCGAAATCGGTGGCCATGGCCTGCGCCACGCCAGTGGCTGGATCGAGCCGGTACAAAGCCGGCGCTTGCTCGGAGGTTTGGCGCCCGCCTTCGTAGTCGTTCATCAATCCGTAGAGCGGATCGCTGAACCAGATCGAGCCATCGCTCTTCACCACCACGTCGTTGGGGGCATTGAGGCGGTGACCCCGGGCCTGACTCACCAGGGTGGTGGTCTCGCCGTTGTGCTCGCGGCGGGTGAGGCAGCGGCTGCTGTGATGGCATTGGATCAGCCGTCCCTCCAGATCGCGGGTCTGGCCATTGGCGAAGTCCGATGGCTCCAGGAAGGTGCTGACGCCGTGTTGTTCACTCCAGCGCAGCGTGCGGTTGTTGGGGATATCGCTGAACAACAGGCAGCGGTGATCGCCAAACCACACCGGTCCTTCCACCCAGCGGAACCCCTCAGCCAGCAGTTCGAGCTCGGCGTTGAACAGCACCAGCGCCTCAAAGCGAGGGTCGTAACTCTCGGTGCAGCCGGAGGGTTGATTCATTACTGGAAAAATCCCGGCGGTGCCTGGCGCCAGGCGTCGTCATTGCGCTGGATGATCAGCTGTACGCAGGGCTCGTCGCCCACCTGGGCGGAGAGATGCCCTTTGTGGCCGTCGGGGGTGGCGATGCAGCCCTGATCACCACCGAAGGAATACTCGCCGGCGCGCATGATCACGGTCTGGCCATCCATGCTTCGCACCGACCAGGCTCCGCGCAGCACATAAATCCATTTGGGCACGTGGTTTTCATGCCAATCAGCCGTCCACCCCACCGGCAGATAGGTGACGAAGGCATTGCCCTGATCGAATAGGGGGCGGGAGAACTGGGGCGAGTCGCCAGGCCCCAACTGGCCCAGCTCGAACTGGCTGATCGTGCACTGCTGCTGGCGACTGATACCGTCGGCCCCGGTCCACAGATGCCAATAGGTTTCGGGCTTGGGGGCCAAGCTGAAGGGATCGCTCATGGACAAGGCGTCAGTCCTTGATAGCGATGGCTGAGATCTCCAGCTGAATGCCGAGCACCAGGGCGGCCACCTGCACCACCGCCCGCGAGGGGTAGGCCTGCGGATCAGGGAAATACTCCTGCCATACGGCGTCGAACGTGTCGAGCTTGTCGATGTCGGTGAGATACACCGTGGCACTCACCACATGCTCGAAGCCGAAGCCAGCTTCCTCAAGCACAGCCTGCATGTTGCGCATCACCTGCCGCGACTCCAGGGTGATGTCGCCATCCCCCACCTTGAGATTGGTGCTGGGATCCACCGGCAGCTGGCCAGTGATGAACAGCGTTTTTCCCATCTGGAACCCCTGGCTGTAGGAGGCCACGGGCTTGGGGAAGCGATCACTGTGAATAGCCCTGCGGATCACACCGGCAGTCATCGACGTGCAGCCAAGAACGGCTCTTTCAAGCTAGGCAGACCGTCCGCAATGTCATCGCTCTGTGATGGAAGTGCGTGCGGATTGAGATGGTGTTTCAGATGGCGGGCAGGAACCGGAGCTTCCCCCTAACGTCTCAGCACCTCGGCGCCCTCTGCGTCCCTCGTTATGACCTCCTCGAACCCCTACGCCCTCGAGACCCTCTCCAACCTGCTCAAGGGCAAGGTGATCATCGTGACCGGTGGCAACAGCGGCATCGGTAAATCGATCGTTGAGGTGGTGGCTCGCCTGGGTGCCCGCGTGGTGATCGACTACCGCTCCCATCCCGAAGCCACCGAAGCGATCGAGCAGGAGATCGGCGAACTCGGCGGCAGCTGCTTCGGGGTGCAGGCCGACGTGGGCAATCTCGACGATCTGCAGCGGCTGGTGCAGGCGGCCGTGGACCGCTATGGCCGCCTCGATGTGATGGTGAACAACGCCGGCATCGAAACCCGCACCTCGATCCTCGACACCACCCCAGAGGATTTCGACAAGGTGCTCAACGTGAATCTGCGTGGCGTGTTCTTCGCCACCCAGTACGCCGCCAAGCAGATGATTGCCCAGGGCAGCGGCGGCCGCATCATCAACATCTCCTCGGTGCATGAGGACTGGCCGATGCCCAACAACACCCCTTATTGCGTCGCCAAGGGAGGCGTTCGCATGCTCACCCGCACGGCTGGTGTGGAGCTGGCCTCCAAGGGCGTGTCGATCGTGAACGTGGGTCCTGGTGCGGTGGCCACCCCGATCAACGACTCCACGATGAATAACCCTGAGCTGCTGGCCAAGCTCAATGCCGCCATTCCGATGGGGCGCATGGCCCAGCCCGATGAGATCGCCAAGGTGGTGGCCTTCTTGGCCAGCGATGCCGCCAGCTACATCACGGCCACCAGCATCTTTGCCGACGGCGGCATCATGCAGAGCAGCCCTGGCCTGTGAGGGTTCGTTGAGGATCACCCGCGAGCAGCTGCAGCGGATCCGGCGCCGGCATCTCGGCTACCGGATCATTCTCGTCTACGAGCTCCTGATGCTGCTGCTGCTGCCCTTGGCCCAGATCTATTCGCCGCTGCTGTCGCTGCTGCTGATCGGCCAGGCGTTGGTCTTCATGGTGTTCGTGAGCCGGTTCAGCTCCCTCAAGCGCACCCGGCCGTTGATGTATGCCCTGGGCTGCACGGCCATAGCGCTTGAGGTGATCTGGCACCTGGCCCTGATTGTGAGCCCCGATCTTGGCCGGCTGCTCACCCTCCCTCACGTGGTGGTGTGGGTGATGTTTCTGCTGGTGACCGTGGTGCGCAAGGTGAAGTCGTTGATGCGTGAACCCTTTGTCACCATGTCGGTGGTGTTGGGGGCTGCATCCGGCTACCTCACCGTGGGGATTGCCGGTGGCGTGTTGCTGACCGCTATATGGGTGTTGCAGCCAACGGCCTTTGTGGCTTCCGCCCTGCCGGCCCTCGGCCCCGGCGGCGATGTGAGCGTGGGGGTGGCCCCCGCCTTGATGGCGGCGTCCTTTGGCCTGCTCACCACGGTGGGCACCGAAGTGCTCAACCCCAGCAACGTGTCTGTTCAGGTGGTGTCGAATGTGATCACCATCGCCGGTCAGCTCTACGTTGCGATCCTGATTGCGCTGATCCTCGGGCGCGTGCAAAAACGGCTCCCATGACTGCGATACGCCATCTGCTCCAGCGGCTTGGGCAATTGGGGCTTCTGGGCTTGATGGTGGGCCTGGTGTGTTGGCCCTTCAACCTGTTCGATCGCTGGGGTGATCAGCTGCTTGGCCTGCTGCCGGCCTTCAGCGGTCAACCCTGGCGACCGCTCACGTTGTTGCTGGCCTGCTCGCCTCTGGTGGTGGTGCCGTTGCTGTTGTGGTTGCAGAGCAGAACGCTGCGACGTGGTCGCGGCTCGGGTATTCCCCAGACGATGACCAGCATCGAGCATCCGGAGCAGGCTCCGGAGCTGTTGGGCCTGGTGCCCACGCTGCAACGCCTGATCCTCTGGGCCTTCGCCACGCTGAGCCTCCTGCCCCTCGGCCGTGAGGGCCCGGTGGTGCAGGTGGGCGCTTCCGCTGCCCTCTGGTTCCGCCGCTGTTTTCCCCGCTGGCTCAACGACATCAGCCATGCCGATCTCTTGGCCGTGGCGGGTGGAGCAGGCCTGGCCGGAGGTTTCAACACCCCGCTGTTGGGAGTGGTGTTCGTGGCGGAGGAGTTCATGGGCAGCTTTTCAACCTCCTTGATTTGGCCGGCGCTGGTGATCGGTGCTCTGGCCGCTGCCTTCAGCAGCCTGGTGGGTGAGCCCGAATTCGCCCTTGGCATGGTGGGTGTGGCTCCCGACGAAATCAATCAGCTGCTCTGGGCAGTGCCTTTGGGGCTGCTGGCAGGCGGCCTCGGCGCTGTGTTTGCCCGGCTGCTGCTGAGCACCACCCGCCGTTGGCGTCAGGTGTCGTTGCAGAAGCCGCTGCCCTTGGGCCTCGCCGTGGGTGGTCTGCTCAGTCTGTTTTTAGTGGTGAGCGGCGGAGCCAGTGGCTGTGATGGCGAGCTGTTGATGACCCACATGATTGAAGGTGGCAGCCCCACGAACGCCCTGCTGCCGGGAGCACTCGGCGACCTGTTCACCCTGTTGCTGCGCTTGATCGCACCGGTGTTGGCCTTGGCAAGCGGCATTCCCGGCGGCTTGATTGATCCTTCGTTTGCCTTCGGTGCGGTGTTGGGCCATGGCCTTGGCGATCTGGCCATGGCGCCCCAGCTGGGCCTCACCCTGGGAATGGTGGCCGGCTTGGCTGGCGCCACGCAGCTGCCGGTGATGGCCGTGTTGTTCGGCGTGCGCCTGGCCGGGGATCAGCAGCTGCTCCCCGGACTCCTGCTGGCCGCGGTGATCGGCGCCTATGTGAGCCGGGCTTTTGTGGAGAAGCCGGTGTATCACGCCCTCAAGGACATCGCCGATGAGGCGATGCCCTGATCAACGCCTCCCCATCACGACGATGGCGCTCCGGTGATCACCAAGGCGGAGCGCTCCCGCGTCACGATCACCCAGAGCCATTTCAACAGCAGGCTGATCCTGTTTTCGTTGTCGGGCATGAAGGCGAGGTGGGCCAGGCCCCAGATCAGCCAGCCAAGGGCGCCCGTCACCTTGAACCCACGCAGATCAGCCACGGCGAACAGGGGGCCCACCACCGCCATGCTGCCGAAATCCGTGAAGACGAAGGCGGGGTGGGTCTGGTTCTGGAGCTTGGCCAGGATGTCCTTGGCGACCCAGCCCCCCATCTGTACGGCAGGCCCCGCCATGCCGGGCAGTGGTTTGCCGTTGCTGGTGTGGCTGTAGCTGCACAGGTCACCCACCACGCGAATCTCCGGGTGACCGGCAATCGAGAAGTCGGGTTCCACGGTCACCCGACCGCCCCGATCGATGCTGCATCCAGTCCGATCAGCCAGCAGCTTGCCCAGTGACGAGGCGGCTACGCCGGCGGTCCAGCAGATGGTGCTGGCTTCCAGGGTCACCTCCCCCTCGCTGGTGGTGACCACCACCTTGTCCTCTTCAATGGTTTTGACCCGGCCGCCCAGCAACAGCTCCACGCCGGAGCGCTTCAGGTGATCGCCGGTGGCTTTAGAGAGCTTGGGATCCATGGCCCGCAGCACCCGATCGCCGGGGTCCACGAGCGTGACCTTGCAGTGGCTGGGGTCGATCTGTTTGAAATCGCGCTCGAGGGTGTGGCGCATCAGATCGTTGAGGGAGGCGGCCAGTTCACAACCGGTGGGGCCACCGCCGACCACGACCACGGATTGCAGCAGGCGGCGTTTGTCGAGGTCGGGAGTCTGTTCGGCCTCTTCGAGGGCGCCGAGCACGCGCTTGCGAATGCCGTAGGCATCCTCCAGCGATTTCATCGGTGTGGCGAACTCGGCCCATTCGTCGTGGCCGAAGAAGCTGCTGGTGGCGCCGGCCGCCACGATCAGATGGTCGTAGCTGAGCCGACGGTTGTTGAACACCACCTCGCGGGCGCTGGGGTCGATGTCGTCCACCTCCCCCATCAGGATCTGCACATTGGGCGCCTGGCCGAGCATGATCCGCAGCGGTGAGGCAACGTCCGTCTGCGATACCAGTCCGGAGGCCACCTGATAGAGCAGGGGCTGGAACAGGTTGAAGTTGCGCTTGTCGATCAGCGTGACGCGCACGGTTTTGCCCGCGAGAGCATGGGCCGCTTTCAGACCGGCAAAGCCACCGCCGACGATCACCACATGGGGGGCGTTCCTGAGCAGTTCAGTGGGCGGTGTGAGTTCGAGGTAAAACCGCTCCGGAGCCATCGATGCAAGGACGGGTTGGCCTCACGGTATCGACACTTGCCAGGTTGCGTTGGCTTTACAGCCCCACCTTCACCTTCACCGGTTGTTGTGGATCCACGTCCACCTGCAGTGGTTTGTCCTCGTCGACCTTGATCTGAATCGGATCGGGGTTGCTTACCTCAACCTGCACAGGTGTTTTGTTCGACACACTCAGATCGATCGGCGCGTGTTCGGCCACTTTCACCTGCAGGTCTTGGGTGGGCTCGATCTGGATCGCTCGAGGCATGTTCAGCTCCGCATCCACCTTGCCGCCCAGGCGCAGCGGTTCGGCGAAGCTGTGCACGATCCGCAACTGGATCGGGTGGCGGGTGAGATGCATCAGCCCGGCCATGGCCATGCTGCCCAGCACGAGCGCTGTGATTGGCCAGCGCAGCTTCAGCCAGGGGGGATTCATGTGGCGAACGGGAGCAGCGTTTATTCAAGCTGCAGCTCCCGCGATCTGCTGAGCGGTCTGCGGGTCGGGTCAGCGCCGGCCGAGCAGTTCTTCCCAGCTCAGCGGTTTGTGGGTGGTGTGTTGTGGAACGGGATGGTGCTTGGGCTGACCGGGATGTGAGCCGTTGGGTTTGGAACTGTGGTGATTGATGGTTTTCATGTTGTCTGTTTCTCGTTTTCACTCCGCCTGGATGTCAGTGGTGACATCGCTGTCGTCGTTGTTATCGCCTGCCGTGCATCGCATGCAGTCGGCATGAACATGGTGTTCAGCCGTTGTTTTGACGTGCTCAGGAGCGCGTTGGGTTCAGGGCGCGTTGGTGCTCGCCGCTGATTCCACTGCTTCACCATAGACCCTGTTGAAACGCGATGCCACACGTGGTTGCACAACCTGTGCTGATCCTGGGGGGATTTCTGATCACCGAAGAGGCCTATCAGCCCATGTGCAGCTGGTTGCAGCAGCAGACGCAAGAGCCAGTGGAGCTCGTGCCCGCCAGTCGTTTCGACTGGTTGCTCACCTCCTGGTCCTTCGGCTGGCGGCGTCTACTGGATCGGGTGGCTGAGCGGGCCGAGGCCATGGCGGCTTGCTCTGCCACCGGCAAGGTGACCCTGATTGGTCACAGTTCTGGTGGGGTGATGCTGCGGCTGTTCCTGGGGGAGGACTCCTTCGCCGGACGGTGCTACGACGGCAAACGCTGGGCTGATCGCCTCTACAGCCTTGGTAGTCCTCATACGGCTGTGCGGGCAACGCCCCTGCGCGCCTTGGTGGATCGCCGCTACCCCGGCGCCTATTTCGCCGATGCAGTCCACTATGTCTCCGTGGCTGGAGCCTTGGCTCCCCTGGATGGCTCTGCCCTGAGCCAGCGGATGGCGGCGCGTTCGTATCAGGCCATTGCCGGCCGCACCGACCTCGAAGGAGATGGTCTGGTGCCGGTGGCATCGGCATTGCTGCAAGGGGCTGAGCCCATCACCCTTCCGGGTGTGGCGCATGGCGGTGCCTTCGGTGAGCGCTGGTATGGCACACCTGCAGTGATCCCGCAGTGGTGGCGAGGCTGAGCAGATGGAGCTTCAGCGGCGCTCCAGGCGCTCCAGGCTTGGGATCAGGGCCATGGCGGCCACCAGGCCCAGCCCCAGAATCAGCAGTGCGGGCACCAGGGCTGCCCCCACCCGTTCATCGCTGGCGTACTGATACACCCGCACCGCCAGCGTGTCGAAATCAAAGGGGCGCAGGGCGAAGGTGAGCGGTAGTTCCTTCACGGTGTCCACAAACACCAGGAGCCCTCCCACCAGCAACGGCCCGCGCAGCAGGGGTAGATGCACGCGCTGCAGCACTCCCGGCCAGCTCTGGCCCAGCGAGGTGGCCGCTTCATCCACGCTGGGCGGGATGCGCTCCATGGCCGCATCGAGGCCACCCTTCGAGACCGCCAGGAAGCGATCGGTGTAGCCCCACACCAGCAGCAGCAGCGGGGCCAAGGCCAGGGGGCCGCCGATCAGCATCAGTGCCAGGGCCAACACCGTGCCAGGGATGGCGTAGCCAAGACCGGAGATGAAGGTGAGGCGTTGCAAGAGCCGATTGGGGATCCAGCGTTTGGCGATGGCGAGCATCAGGCCGGCTGCCACGGTGAGCAGCGCTGCCAGCAGCGCCAGGCTGAAGCTGCGGCCACCGAGCGCCAGTAGCTCGCTGGTGTCTTCCGCCCTGATCTGATCCCAGCTCAGAGCTGTCCAGATCGCCGGCACCCCAAGGCTGATGAGTGGCGGCAGGCCGCAGGTGAGCCAGCTGCCCCAACGGCGCAGGCCCTGCAGGGTCCATTGGGGATCGGCATCCCCGTCGTTGCCCAGATTCCAACAGCGGCTGCGCTGACGCAGGTTGCGTTCCGCGCCCACCAGCAGCGCCACGATCACCAGCGCCATCAGTGCCAGGGCCACAGCTCCCTGGGGATCGCCGTCCTGCTGCCAGCGCATCAGGATGCCGCTGGAGAGGGTGGGGACACCCAGCAGTTGCACGGCCCCTAATTCATTCACCACCTCCATACCGCCCAGGGCCACTCCAGCCCCAATGGCAGGCAGCGCCATCGGCAATGCCACCCGCCGGAAGCTGCCCCAGGGGCCAACCCCCAGGCTGCGGCAGGCCTCCAGCTGCCTTCGGCCGCTCACCGAGAAGCTTTCGGTGGAGAGCAGGAACACATAGCTGTAGGTGCTCAGCACCATTACCAACAGCGTGGGCGTGAAGCCATGCACCCGAACCCCGTAGCGGCTGCCAAGGTCAATCCAGGTGGCCGCCAGCAGATAGCTCGGGGTCGCCAGCGGCAGCAGCTGGGCCATGCGGAGCCAACGCCGGCCGGGAAAGTCGCAGCGGGCGGTGAGCCAGCCGGTGGCCGTGCCGAGCACAGCCGTCAAAGCCCCCACCAACCCCACCAGCGCCAGGGTGTTGATCGCCTGCGCGGGGCCATCCACGCCCAGATCCAGCGGCAGAACCGTGCCGCCTCCGAATGAGAACCAGCCCAGACCCAGCACAGGCGCCAGCGCCAGCCAACAGAGCAGCAACACAGCCAACCCCAACAGGCTGCGCTGAGGGGGGAGGGTGGATGCGGACGTGCTGAGGGGAACCATGGGCCAGAAGACTACGGGCCTAGGCCATCCCACAGATGGCTGTAACCAATGTCACACCCTGGAGTGGCCAATGATCGTGGCGCTTCTGAACGGGGGGCCGATCTGGCCATAGTGCCGCCAAGTCACAGGATTGAACCGTTGAAACGTGTTGCACTGCGCTCTTTGATCCAGCCGGAACGTGTCGGTGCCCTGGCGCTGTTGGCCGTGAGTGGAGCAGGCGCGCTGATCGCCTCGATGGCGCAAGCCCAGAGCCAGGAGATCGGTGTGTATTCCGGCCGCCACTACAACACCGATAAACAGCTGTATCAGCAGTTCACCGCCCGCACTGGCATCAAGGTGAAGCTCCTGGAGGCCAAGGATGACGCCCTGATCGAGCGCGTGCGTAGCGAGGGCAAGAACAGCCCGGCGGATGTGCTGGTGCTGGTGGATGCAGCTCGGCTCGACAAGGCAGCGGACATGGGCCTGTTCCGGCCCAGCCGCTCGGCAGCGCTGTTGCGGGATGTTCCTTTGAACCTGCGCGACAGCAAGGGCCGCTGGTTTGGTCTCACCCGCCGGGTGCGGGTGGCTGTGGTGAACCCGAAGCTGGTGAACCCCGCGGCGATCCGCACCTACGCCGATTTGGCTCATCCAGCACTCAAAGGCAAGCTCTGTCTGCGCGACAGCAAGAGCGTCTACAACCAGTCGCTGGTGGCTGATCAGATGATCCTGCGGGGTGATGCCGCCGCGGCTAAGTGGGTGAAGGGCATGACCAGCAATGTCACCAAGCCCTACTTCACCTCTGATACGCCGCTGATCCGTGCGATCGGCAATGGGGAATGCGGTGTTGGCCTGGTGAACACCTACTACCTGGCGCGGATGCTGTCGGGTGAGAGCGGTGCTGCCGATAAGGCCTTGGCCAGCAAGCTCAAGTTGGTGTTCCCCAATCCGTCCCACGTGAACATCAGTGGTGCCGGGGTGGTGAAGACCTCCAAGAACCCAGACGCGGCCATCAAGCTGATCGAGTTCCTGGCATCACCGAGCGGCGGCCGGGGCTACGCCGAGGCCAATAACGAATACCCCCTCAAGGGCTACGGCAACAACCCGATCCTGAAGCGCTTTGGCACCTTCAAGGCCGATGGCGTGTCGGCTGAGCAGATGGGGGCCAAAAACAAGGGAGCGGTTCAGCTGATGGCCCAGAACGGCTGGAAGTAGGCCTGCACCTGGTTGCTGGTTCGCCGCCCCGGGCCTACGCCCAGGGCGGCTTTTTGTTTGCAGTTGCCAGTTGTTATTGAGAATCGCTTGCAAAAGGCGGCTGTTGTTCTCTACATTGCGACGCATTCGCAATTAGCCCTGCCTGCGCTGGGTCCATGAGCTTCCGATTTCTCCCCGATACCCCTGTCAACGCTGTGCGGATGCCGGTGGGTCAGAGCGTTCTGCTCGATCCCAGTCTTCGTCCTGAGGGCAGTTGCATCGAAGTGCTGGAGGGGATGGCCCGGGTGTATTGCCCCTGCGAAGAAACCGAGGGCATGACCTTGGCGTTTCTGCAGCCCGGCGATCAGCTGCGCACCGATCGGCTCTGCAGTGAGGGGGTGTGCGTGGAGGCGCTCACGCCGCTGCTGTTCAGCACAGAGGCTGAGCCTTCGCTCAGCGGCGGCTTTGATCCGGTCAATGAATGGACGCTGCAGCTGCTGCGCATTCGCCACCTGGGCAATGCCGAGCAGCGTCTGCACGCTCTGCTGAGCCTGTTGGTGCGGCGCCTGGGTCGCCGTTGCGGCGACTGGTGTG
>Ga0129333_10006538_pt1 | contig 11030 bp, 15 predicted proteins | sample CPB6_08_DNA_FD_94474 | JGI IMG/M metagenome (GOLD analysis project Ga0129333, IMG submission 94474) | Freshwater to marine salinity gradient microbial communities from Chesapeake Bay, USA - CPBay_Sum_0.6_0.8_DNA | ecosystem: Environmental > Aquatic > Marine > Coastal | place: USA: Chesapeake...
AAAAGTCTAACGATTCCCGTAGGTTAGGGAAGGCACGCCGGGCGCCCGTCCAAAAAGTCCAATGATCCCCATAGGTTAAGGTCTAATTAGTTGCGCGGCTTGCGGCTAGTCACGACTCTAGCGAAAATAACAAAAAAAGCCTTGTGTGTCAACAGAATCCCTATTCAGAGGCTCTGGATCTCACGCTTAACCATGGCAGTATAGGCCCCGTGTCTAAGAGGTTTCCCAAGTCCCATGTTCGAGCAGAGATCCAGCCGACCGCGCAGTGCCCCAAGGAGATCCTTAAGCGCTACAGCGGCAAATTCGGCAAACAGTTGTCCCGACAAACCAAGCAGGCTCGCATCCTCCTTGCGGCAAACAGCCTGGGGCGATACGACACCACCGACTTCCACATGGGGCTTAAGACCGACCTGCCCAGGGGCGTGTGGGCCTACAGCCATGGCAAAGGGGGCCCAAGGGACTTGATTCGCTCAGAGCGCAAACAGACATCAGCCGGGCTTGTCGAGTCCCGCACGGTCACAACGCCGTGGTGGGTATGCGATGCGATTGCCGACCAGACTGCCGAGAGGATATTTTGGATAACTGGTGGCCTTGGCTCCGGAAAGACTACCGGCGCTGCCATGTGGTTTCTCGACCGCTGGTTGCTTAATCGCAACTCGCGGTTCTCGTGGGGCGTTGCGCCTACGTATACCAAGGTGGAGCAGATTATCATTCCTGCGGTCGTGCAGGTGCTTCACGATGTTTACGGACTCAGGGAGCGTGTTCACTATTCGCTGACTCGAACGCCATTCTGGAAGCTTGTGCTTCGTGGGTATCAGCATGAGCTGCATTTCCTATCGGGCGACCGGCCTGAGTTATTCGTGGGCTCAAATATCGCGTCGTGGTGGATAACCGAGCCGGGACTTCAGAGCCGCGAGGTGTATGAGAAGTGCCAAACGCGTCTCAGATGCCCGCGGGCTGTGGTTCGGCAAGGCATGGGCGAGGGGACGCCGGAGGGGATTAACTGGTACGCGGATATGGCGGATATACCTGGGACGACTCATGATCGCATGGACTATCAGCGAAACTTTAGGCGCTTTATCGTCGAGACGACTATGAATCGCTACCTGACTCCGAGCCCGGAGGTGTACGCAAAGACCAAGATTCGCGACGTGTACTCCTACGACCAAGCCAAGGTGCTCTCGTACGAGAAGGGCTTATTCACCAAGTTCACCAAGGGTAGCGCCTACTGGGAGTTTGTCGAGAGTCGCAACGTTACGTCCAACTACACGCCATCGTCAGAATTGCCGGTGTTGCTGACCTTTGACTTTAACGTGGCACCGCTAGCGTGGGTGGCGATGCAGGAGTTTCGCCACACGCCGGGGCCTTATGCGCCGCGGGTGCATAAGATTGTGGCGCTTGCGGAGTCGAGCGGAGAATCGCGCGGGCTTATGGATGCGGTTGCGGAGTTTGCCGTGGAGTTTCCGCCGATGCACTACGCCTCCACGCCGATATATGTGTTTGGCGACGGCAGCGGCTACGCGCGCAACTACCACACCGCAGGGAGTGACTACACGAGCGTTCAGCAGTATCTCCAGGCACTTGGATATCATAACGTGCAGGTGCGTGCGGCAAAGAGCAACCCGATGGTCAAGCACCGCTTGGAGAAAACAGCGGCGCTGATGGCTTATGAAAAGTTTGCCGTGGATGTAAAGTGTAAAAGACTCATTCAGTCTTTCGTCAAAACATCGTTACGGGAAGGGACGTTTGAGATTGAAAAGCCACGCGGAGAGGATTGGACCCACTACGCCGACGCTTGTACTTACTGCCTGTTCCAGCTTGCCAAAGAAATTAAGCTGGAAGGACTATATGACTACACTCGACCGCTAGGGGCATCCTTATGAGCATTAAGTTTCACTGTCACCCAGAGTATGAGAATCACGAAAGCGCCTGGGAGATGTACCGCGACCTGTTCGAAGGAGAGCACAAGAAGCTCATATCTCCCAAGTACCTTTGGCCGCACGAGCTAGAGTACTCAAATCAAGTAAACTCCACGGATCCTGCATCGCAAGTCTCAGAGACAGTTGGAAGCAAGATTCGCCGCGTGCGCGCGCAGCGCAGCAGGTACTTTAACCTGTTTGAGCCAGTGGTATCGACGTGGGTATCGATGGCGCTCGGCAAGCCGATGCAGGTGGACCAAGAGACCGCTGAGATGCTGGGCACTGACATAGACGATATCGACGGCAAGGGCACGAGTCTTGCTAACTTCATCATGGGCCCGCTTGCCATCAGCTATTTTCGCGACGGCAAAGCTATCGTGCTTGTCGATGCCCCAGAGAACACAGCTACTTCTGCGGCTGAGCAGGCTGCGCTAGGCTTTCGCCCCTACATGGAGATCATTGACGTATTGGACCTCAAAGATTGGCAGGTGTCGAGCCGCCAAGGGCGCGTCGGCAAGATGGATTGGCTGCGCTATGAGTATGAGGTGATAGCGCCTCGCACGAGCGCCATGGATGAGCCAGAGGAGAAGGAGTACTGCCGAATCTTGTGGCGCGATGAGGCCACAGGTGAGATTGGCGTTGAGGTTTACTTGGAGAACGAGGAAGCGGAGACGTGGGAGCTTGTCCAGCCGTCTACGCCGCTTGTTGGCTTTACAGAGTTGCCGGTAGCTATTGCCCATAACAACGTCTCATGGGTCAAGGATGTGGCTGAGCTACAGTTGGTGTTGTTTAATCTCATGTCGGCTCACTATAACCTGCTCAACACGCAGGCGTTCCAGCGCGTGTTTGTGAGCGGAGAGCTTCAAGACAAGCACCTCATCAGCATCAGTGAGTATGCGGTGAGCGTATTGCCGCAAGACGCCAAGCCGTTTGTCATTGAGCCAACGGATACCGAGTCGCTGGTAAAGGCGATTGGCGCAACGATGGACCAGTTGTACCGCGTTGCGTTTAACAGAACCCGCGGCGTTGCGATGGACTCCCGTGAGGCTCCGGGCGCGTCAACGCTGCGGGAAATGTCGACAGAGCTTATTTCGCTGCTCATCCAGGCAGTTGGTGAGCTTGAAGGCGTTATTAACCAAGCGCTTAAGCACTACGCAATCTTTAAGCTTGGCCCTGAGCGTGGCGCGCAGTTTAACGGGCGAGTAACCCTAAGTCGCGATATCACAGCGGAGGATATTGGTCTCCAGATTCAGATGTTCCTTGCGTACCGCGATGAGATTCGCAACGTCGAGTCGTGGCACAAAGCGCACTTGAAGAAAGTGGCAGTCAGTATGGGCTATAACAACGACGAGCGCCTGGACATCATATCAGAAATCGATGGCCTGGCCGCCACTGAGGTGCCGGTGGTGAGCAATGGCGGATGAACTCAGTCTCGATGAAGCTGATATTGAGCAATTTCTCCTGACGCGCATTAAGCGTGAGGACAGGGATATCAATGGCTTCGTATCGGACCTGATAGCCTTCCTATCCAGTCAGATTTATCGGCAGCTACGAGCAGCCGGTCCACTGTCGTCCCTGACGTCCCGCGAGGCGCTTCGGTTCTTCGGCGGGCTTGAGAGCGCCATAGACGACGCGGGGCTGCCTGAGAAGCTGGCAACGCTAAAGGACCTGTTTGATTTACAGATTGCCTTGGCAAAAGAGGAGTTTGTCCGCACAACAGGCATTTCACGACCGCCTGCGCTCAGTGCGGACGGCAGGCAGTATGTGCCTATCTTTGTCGGCACGCGCAAGGAGGTCGTCAGGCAGTTGGTCTTTAAAGCGCTTGGCGATGTGCGCGAGGGGCTGGTGAACCGCATCCTCTCCGGGGACCAGCAGGGATTGTCGGACGTTGAGATTGTTGATAACGCTGTGGGGCGCATTAGTGACGCATTAGCCAAGGAGCTAAAGACCTCTGTGGCTGCGTTTAACCGCTTTGTCCGGCAGGATCAGATGGTCAAGACAGACTTGCAATACGTCCTCTACGCTGGGCCGAAGGACGAGCGAAACAGGTTATTTTGTGCAATCCGAGCCCGTAATGTCTACACGTTGCAGGAAGTAAACACTTGGGACAACGGCCAGGGGCTCCCAGCGAACATTTATTGCGGCGGCTATAATTGTCGGCATGAGCTTGTGCCGCTCAGCGATGCGCTAGCCGATAAGCTCATGAAGCAGCGTGGATTGCCGAGCGTGAACTACTACGACTACTCGCATAGAGGCAGTGGGCGACAATGAGCATAAGTATTTCAAATCTCGATATTTTTGAGCGTAAGGTTAAAGAGCGGCTGGTCAAGTATAAGCCCGTGCTTTTGGAGGCTACTAAGATTGAATCGCAACGCGTAAAGGCGAGGACTCAACAGGGTCAGGGGTTGAACGCGTCGTTCCTTGGCTATTCTGCCTCGTGGGCTCGGGTGCGTGAGAACAACACTCCGCCGCTTCGGACGGACATTGTTGATCTAACTTTTACCGGGGATATGTTTAACTCGATGCAAACCACACTTGCCACAGCTGGGGACACTCAAGCTGTGGCAACGGTTGAGTTTAACGGTGATTTTAATAAGCTAAAAGCATCGGTAAACAACAAGTCTCGCCCGTTCTTTGGTTTTTCCGAAGAGCAAGTAAACATAATTCTAAGCAAATTAAAACTGACAAAATGAGCGATAAAAACTCTCAAGATAGCAACTCGCAACAAGACCAAGTGGCTCCTGACCAGGGACCATCAATGGAGGAGGTGTCCAAGCTAAAAGAGCGCAATCAAAAGCTCCAGGGGCAGCTTTCCGATATTGAGAAGAAATACTCAACATTTGCTTCTATTTACAAGGATATTGATCCGGACGAGTACAAGAATCTTAAGGCAAAGCTTGAGGAGGTTGAGAAGAAATCTGCCTCAAATGACCCAGCTAAACTTGAGGAGTTGTTCGAGCGCAAGATGCAGAAGTTTCGCGCTGAGGTAGAGAGCGAAAAGACTACTCTTGTTCAGCAGCTAGAGGCCCTGAAAAAGACCAATCGGCAGCTAGCTGTGACCGATAAGGTCATGGGCGAGATCTCCGGAATGTTCAACACCGACGCCATTAAGTTCGTGAAAAGAGAGGTGGAAGAACTTTGCGATCTCGATGAAGATGGTTCTATCGTTGTGAAAGACGAGAACGGGGACATCATGTACAAGGGTGCCCGGCCTATAACTCTCAAAGAGTTTGCCGAGCATCTTATGGATAAATACCCGTCGCTTGCTAAAGCCTCTGGCGTTAGCGGCACGAAGGACATGACGCCGGGTCAGGTATCGCGCACTCGAAACGCTAACAAGGTCCCGCAAAGCTGGGCAGAGCTACAAGCAATGCCGAACGCGCGGGAAGTTTTAGAGCGATTGAAGCGAGAGGATCCTGCGGCAGTCCAGAAAATTTTGCGCACTATAAACGCATAGAGGATTTTAACTATGGCAACAGAGCATAAAGACGTCGACGGCATACTGGTCGTCAACGGCGTGGCTACGAAGGTAGATACGAGCAATGTAACTACTCCAACAGCGGCAGAACTTGTAGCTGCTTTTGGCTCGGCTGCAAGCCAAGCTGGAAAGGTTTTCATTCAGGATGACAACGGAGCCAATACTGCGGTTAAGCTCGTAGTAAGCAACGGTTCTAGCTACTTTTTTGTAGCCATGACCAAGGCAAGCTAACAATTTTAATTTGATTACTAAGGAGAATTTACATGGCGGCTGTATCTAACATAACTGAGTTTGGTAACGGTGTTAACGTTACCGACGTACTCGCAGCAGGAATCTCTCCTGCGCTCGTTAAATCGAACTGCATGATGGCACTCATGTACACTGAGAGCCTCCCGCAAGGATCAATGACTGCAAAGCTCACCAAGCGCGGAAGCCTTTCGGCTGCTTCTCTTGCTGAAGCTACCGCGCTGGCTCCAGATGCTAACGGCGAGCTTACTGATACTTCTGTATCGGCTACTATTGCTAAATGCGCAGTTGTTTCTGGCGTTTCAGTAGAGCAAGGACAATTTGGAAATATCACCGCAGACAGAATTGCGGCTGAGCATGGCGCAGCTATTGGACGTTTCGTTGATAACGATGCGCTCTCGCTGTTCTCTGGACTTTCAACAAGCGTAACATCCACGAACGTTCTTACGATCGATGACGTAATGCTTGGTCAGTTCAACATCTTTGCTTCAGAGTGTCCTAACAAGGAAGTGCCACTCAAAGCAGTTTTGTCCCATCGTGGTCACTACAACATTAAGAAAGAGATTGTTAACTCTGGCGCTTCAGTTTGGACGAACCAATCGTTCCTGGACATCCTTGCCGGTGCCCCACAATCAAACTGCTATGTTGGATCCCTTGGGCCAATCGACTTCTACGCTACTTCCGGACATGCAACTTCCGGCGGTGACACCGTACAAGCGATCTTCCACCCAATGTGGGCGTTTGCTGGATTCTTTGCTCCAGCTCCAATCACGTGGGTGAAGGAGAAGGGTGCTGAAGGTTTCTACACTGAGTACGCTACCTACTTCTTCTACGATGTCCTTGAGTTTAATGACCTCTGCGGCGTTAAGCTCTTGAGCGATACGTAAGATTAGGTATGGTTTATGTCATCCCCAGGGTGCTGTATCTGGCCCTGGGGGCATAAACCTCTTATCTTACATAACCTCATGGCACAAAACGACGCTAAGCCCCGCGGACGAACAGAAGTTTTTGAAACCATCGTCCAACCAAAACAAGAAACATTACAATACCTTACGAACTGGAAGCCGCCCCAGCACGCTTATATTTTATTTGAAACTCGGGAATGGCACTTGAAGCATGAGGGGGAGCGGGTCCAGGGCACAGGGTTAATGACTTTAAATGCTGAAAGCCGACCTGAGATTGCTCACCAGATTGAGATATACTTAAGCAAGGGTTTTAGGCTTTTGCACTATGGCAACTTCCCTAAGTTCAGTCATAAAAATCCACAGCGGGCCTCAAAAGCGCTTCACTACTCACAAGGCGCTGGATTAAACCCTTGGGATGCCCTAGAAAAGTACATTCAACAAAAGATGCAGAGCGACATCGGATGGGAAAGTGAGCGCACAGCCATGGAAAACGAGCTTAATGTACTCAAACAAAAGCTAGCTCAGCAGGAGCAGAAAAAGGCTGTTCGTGATCAGCTAACTCCTCAAAAGGATTAGGTATGGCAGTATATATTAAAAAGGAAAACCTGGGCTCAGGGCCCAAGCCGCGTTCTCAGGGGCCAAGAAGCTTAACTCGAAACATCGAGGGCATGAAAACTTTTCAGCAGTTGCAGGAGTCGTATGCTCAAGCCAAGGCTGAAGCTGCTGCTACGGCAAAAGAGAAGTATGAGTCAAACGCTGAGGTCCAGAGATGGCGAACTCAGATGACAAAAGAGGAGCGCGTGAGAGACGCTATCGATAGGATGATTCCCACGACTAAGGCCGTTGAGGAGATGCGCCGAGGTGGTAACGAGGTCAGCTACGAGGATGCTCGTAAAAAAGCCGAGGAAATTGCCTATAAATCAGAACGAATTGAGGGCTCTAAAAATACTGAGCCAAAGGAGTAATGTGGACAAAGCGACCTATTGTAGAACGGTGTGTGGCGCAAAATGCTGCTCTATAGTCTTTCCGGGCGAGGAGCTTACTAAGTGCCCACGCTTAAGCGAGGATAACTCGTGCTCGGTATACTCCCAGCGATACCCAGAGAATCCTGAGCCATTAGTGGTTGTTGGCTACTGGCAGTTGAAGAACCGAAAAGATTTGGAGGGTAATCCAGTGGTTATGCCCTTTTGGTGCGGGCGGGTAGATGATTTAATTAAGAGCGGCATGATGCCTAAGTCGATAGAGGATCAATGCTGCTACGCGCATCCTGAGCTGTTAGAGGACTCGCAACCTCCGCCGAGTCAAGACGCCCCATAGAGGAAACATGAAATACAAAGTACAGTTAGAGAAAGAGAAGGGCATGAGCGAAAAGGCTGTACGGGACAGCATCGACCGCGCTGCCAATATGGCTCGCATTATCTCGCAGCAGCGTGGACAATCTGACAAAGGGCATGAGTCCTTTCGTAAACAAATGATTGAAAATGCTAATCGAGATAAAAAAGACGGCAAGATTTAGAGGGCTACGATCGGTATGTCATACCCATTTGGACAAAGTATAACATACTGGTTTTATCCGCTTTTAGACAACGAGACCGCCTCAATACCATCAGCGCTACTGACTCAAACCCCAGCCATTTATGTATTTGATGAAACGGTCCCAACCCGCTCGGATGCAGCTACCGGCACAAATGCTTTGTCGACTATTACCTCATGGGTATGGAACTACCAAAAGCGTGCGTGGAGCTTTACCGTTCCTGCAATTAACGATCCGCATCCAGACTCCAACATCCCTTCGCGGCAGTATTGGATCGCCATAAACTTTCGGCTTCAAGCCGCAGGGCAAGTTCAAACTGTAGTAAAGCCACTGCCACTTGTGCGGGTGGTTGGTCACGACAAGGTTGTTTCTGTTACGCAGGATGACCTAAAGAAGTATTTTCCGCAGGTAGAAGCGTACAGCTCAGAGCTACAGCGGATGGCGTTTATCTCTCAGGCTACTGAGGAGGTAAAAGCGGCGCTTCGGGCCAAGGGGTATGAATGGGCCAAGATTCAACGAGCAGATCGGCTGGACCTCTGCGTTATTTATAAAGCTTTGTCGATGATAATGCTTGGCCAGATTCAGGAGCCAAACGACAAGTTTTCTATTAAATACATCGAGTACAAGCAGAGTTTTTCCAATGCCTTAGACAGCCTTAAGTTCGAGTATCAGTCCGAGGAAGGCGGTCAGGTTGTAGAGTCTAAGTCCCCGTCAACTATCTTCGTGGTGAGGTAGTAGTGGCAACGCTCTCCAGCGAAATACGCGACATTTGGAACGAAAGAATCTGGAAAAACGACGCGCTAAAGCTCATGACGTCGCAGATCTTCTTGTATGATATCAACAACGATAGCCAGTTTAACGTGGCTAATTTGTACTATGCGGAGCCATTCCAGCCTCCGACAATAAACTTTTTCCTATGCCTAGTCGCCCGAGAGCAGCGACCTTTAATCATGGGAAATATAAGGTACACTTTTCGGGTGCGGGTGGAGTATTATCTTCAACATGAGGAAGTTTCCTCTAGCACGTATAACACGCTGATAGATCGGCTTGAAACAATAGATGATCTTGTCAGGACGGAGCTGACCGGAACCTGGGGTAATACTGTCGATTTTTACGATGGTGGAACCGCGCTCGATATATCAGTCGTCTCGATTGATAATAAGGCGTGCTGGAAAGGCGGATTTGTATACCTTGGTACCAAAACCGTTTAGATTTTTTGGAGAGTTTAAGCTATGGCATCTATTACAGGAGCACAATCCAGAGCTGGCGTAAAGATTGCGTCAACTTGGGGCACAGCGGTTTCGCTTGGGGCTGGCAACAGCCTTTCAGCCGAAATTACGCCCAATTTTAACGTCACTGAGATTACGTCCCGACAAATTGGCTCGGGTAACTACATGCTCAATAACGTAACTCGCGGTAGCGTTATTCCAACGGTTTCGCTTACTGCGGACCTTGGTTATCGAAATAACTGCGATATTCTTCTTGCTCAATTCCTCGGAACGGCAGCAGCTCCTACCGAGCTAAATGTCGGCGAAGGCGATTATATGCATGAGTTGTTTTTCAACCCTTTGCTTAATCAAAAGTATGTAACGCTGGCGTTTGAGACTGCCTCGGCAAACGTAATGGAGTTTCCAACGTGCGCTGTTAACTCTATCACCATCGCTTCAACTCAAATTCCTGGATACATCGATTTCAGCGCTGAGTTAATCGCTAGTGGCGTTGAGCTTGCCTCCCCAGCCAACGACAACGCAGCGTTGGCCGGTTGCGATTACGACGAGGGTACCCCCGAGCTTGTAGCTGTCGACTACTCCGACACTTACCGTACGAATAATACATCGGCCGGGTCTGTTGGTGGTGGAGATCAGTACAACATTACTGGCTTTAATCTTGCCATGAGCCGTCCTCAAGAGGTCATTCCTGAGATTAGAGGGCAATCTGGAAACCCAGCCCCTATCGGAACTGATCTTTTTGACACCACGTTTAGTGTTAACGTCAAAGAGCTTGTTGACCACACGTATTACACCATCTGGTCAGCTGAAACAGCTCGGAAGGCAGCCTTGGTTATTGAGGGAACTCAGATCAACGGCGGCGCAAATAAGTCTTTTGCAATTTACTTGCCAAAGATGGTCCTTGTAACTGAGCCGCAATACGCCCTGACGGATCAAGGTACTAACACTTTGGCCCTAAACTTCCGCGTATTGAAAAACTCAGCTAATCCGACTGGCATGTCGGACAGCTACCCATACTTTGAGATTGTTAACACTCTCTCAACTTCGCTCCTCGCGTAGTAAATTCAGGGGCATAGCTCATCGATTGTATCTTGAGCTATGCCCCTTTCCGTACATAATCCCCATACAATCCAACTATTTTGTGGGGCTAACGCATGAAAATTGACAATGATCTCGTCGTAAAAATCGGTGACGCTGAAGCTATTTTTGACGAACCGACGCTGCGCGATTGGGCTGTTATGATTGAGCTTGGGGATAAAACCCTTGAGCAGCAGGCTGATATCCTCCTTCCAAAGCTTCGAGAGATCCGTGGATTCGAATTCAAGGATGGCACCGAGGTGACGGTAGAGGACTTGAGGGAAAAGAAGTTTTCAGCCAAGTTCTTTATGATGCTGCTTAAAGCGTGGTCAAAAGCAATCGTTGAGGGTCTGAAGGACGATGCTGAAGGAAAAAACGTCCAAACGGTAAATTAGTCAGGCTTCTAAAGTCACGGCTATACGAGCCGGGGCTTAATTGCGCTAATTGCCACGTCCTATACGCCAAAAGCAACAAGAGGCCAGCTTGCTTGGCTAATAAATGTCCTATTGTGGATATTGCTGGGGACCGAACGCTCAACCGACTTGTCGATGCCTTTATTCAAATTGAGGTACTCGACATGTCTAGTGGTTACGGCAGGTTCCAAGATAAGATCATGCGCGACAGCGGGTTAGCTGATGAATC
>Ga0129333_10006539_pt1 | contig 11029 bp, 8 predicted proteins | sample CPB6_08_DNA_FD_94474 | JGI IMG/M metagenome (GOLD analysis project Ga0129333, IMG submission 94474) | Freshwater to marine salinity gradient microbial communities from Chesapeake Bay, USA - CPBay_Sum_0.6_0.8_DNA | ecosystem: Environmental > Aquatic > Marine > Coastal | place: USA: Chesapeake Bay...
CGACACCCGAAGCGCTGTAGCGAATGATCTGCCGTCCCTCCTGAAACAGCATCCACAGATTGGCCGGATATTCTTCAACGGCGCAACCGCTGAGCGTTGCTTTTACCGCCACCTCGCGAAATCACTGCCGCTACAGCGTTATCTTCTGCAACGCCTGCCCTCGACCAGTCCTGCGCACGCATCGATGTCTTTCCCGGAAAAACGCGATGCCTGGCGGATCGTCGCGGAAGCCGCCGCTCGCTAAGCCCTGTTGATGGACACTCATTTGCCGATCGCGATTGCCAGCACCCTGTGTTTCAGCACCGGTATGGTGACTTCACGGGTCGGCCTGAAATATGCCGACCCGCGCGCCGGTGCGGCGATCAGCGTACCGAGCGCCGCCGCCATGTTCCTCGTCCTCGCACCGTTCACCATCGCCTGGAGCACCGTCAACTGGACGGCGGTCGCCATCTTCGCCGCCGTCGGATTCTTCTACCCGGCAATGGTGACGCTGATCACCTTCCGATCGAATGAACAGCTGGGGCCGACGCCGACCAGCGCCATTGCCGGCACCGCACCGTTGTTCGCGATGCTCGCCGCCGCATTGCTGCTGGGCGAAGCGGTCTCGCCGGAAGCCGCTGCAGCTGCGGCCGGGGTTGCGGCCGGTGTCGCCGTCATGCTGTCGCGGCCGCGAGGCAGCATTCATCATCCGCCGCTTCGCCATTACCAGTGGCCACTGCTCGGCGCTGTTTTGCGCGGCCTGTCACAAAGTGGCGCCAAAGCGGGACTGATGCTCTGGCCCAATGCCTTTGCCGCCAGCGTGGTCGGCTATCTGGTCTCGGCTGCAACGGTATTGACTCTGCACCGTCAGCGCCACCCCCGTCCGGTTGTTTCACCAACAGGAAAGCACTGGTTCATCGCCACCGGACTGGTCAACGGCGCGGCGATGATCCTGATGTATGCGGCCCTTGCCCGCGCACCGGTTTCGGTGGTGGCGCCCATCATCGCTGCCTATCCCGCCGTCACCGCACTCATCCAGATCATTTTCCTGCGCGACGCACGTCCTACTGCCCGGACACTGCTCGGCATGCTCATGACCGTCAGCGCCATCGTGTATCTGGTTTCCGCCCCCGCCCCTTTGAACCCGAAAGTCCTGCCATGAACTGGACCCCTTTCTCCTTTATTGTGATCCACCTTGCACGGCAGATTCGTGCCGGTGAAATCACCTTCAGCGGCGTGAATTCCACGCTGCCGATGCTTTCCTGCCTGCTCGCCAAACAGGCATACGATTTCGACTACACCTATATCAACGTTGCCGGCGGTGTCGAACCTCAGCCTGTCACCATTCCCCTGTCAAGCAGCGATCCGGCGATCGTGACGGGCTCACCGGCATTGTTTGCCAATCAGGATTTTTACGATCTCTGCGCACGCGGCGGCCTCGATCTGGTCTTTCTCGGCTGTGCACAAATCGATGCGGAAGGGCGCACCAATGTGTCCGCCATCGGCTCCTGGGAAAACCCCAAAGTGCGTCTGCCCGGCGGCGGAGGTGCCGCCGTGATGTTGCCTACGGCGAAGCGTGTGGTGACCTGGCGCACCGATCACAGTACCCGTGCACTCGTCGACAAGCTCGATTTCGTCACCGCAGCAGGGAACATGACCGCACTGATCACGCCGATCGCCGTGTTTGAGCGCGAACCGGCAGCGGGCCGGCGCTTTCAACTCACTCGCTACCGGCCGGATGTCACCGTCGCGCAAATACGCGACCAAACCGGTTTCGCATTCGATGCCGCCATCGCGACCGTTGCCGATCCTGCCACCGAACGCGAGCTGTCCGCACTGGACGCACTGGATATCAACGGTCAATTTTCAGCGCCGGTGAATCACTGAGGGTGGGCGACGACAGACGCCCGTGTTAGGATTGACACCTCATCGCCAAGACGGCGAAGTATTCGCAAGTATTTGTTTTAATTAGGTTTTTATGCTTCCCCTGCAAGGTATCCGGGTTGTTGAGTTTTGCCAGGTGCTGGCCGGTCCGTTTGCCGGCTGCCTGCTCGCCGACATGGGCGCCGATGTCATCAAGGTCGAGGCACCCGAAGGCGATTTGATGCGGCAGTGGCCGCCAATTCTGGAGGGCTACAGCCAGTATTTCGCCTCGGTCAACCGCAACAAGCGTTCGGTAGCACTCGACCTCAAAAGCGACGCCGGACGCAACGCCGCCCGGCAACTGGCACTGACCGCCGACATCCTGCTGGAGAATTTCCGTCCGGGGACCATGACGAAATTCGGCCTCGACTACGCGTCATTGGCCGCCGAGCGTCCGGCATTGGTGTACTGCTCGGTATCCGCCTTCGGTCAAAGCGGCCCACGCGCAACCGAGGGTGGCTTCGACATGACCGTGCAAGCCATGAGCGGTGTCATGAGTGTCACCGGGGACAAGGACGGCCGCCCCGCGAAGTGCGGCATTCCGATTGCCGATTTTTCTGCAGGACTCTATGCCGCATTCAGTGCCGCGGCTGCGCTGCACAAGGCGCGCAGCACCGGTCAGGGAGACTACGTTGACATCTCCATGCTCGGCAGCATGCTCGGCATTGCCAACCTGCAAACCAGCGAACTGTTCGGCACCGGCCGCGATCCGGTCAGACTCGGCTCGGCGCATCCGATGAACGCACCCTATGCGGCCTTCTGCTGCCGGGACGGTTACTTTGCGCTCGCGGCCGGCACCAACAAGCTGTGGGAGGCCGCCTGCGATGCCATTCACCGGCCGGACCTGACGCAGGACGCGCGCTTTACTTCGCCCTCACTACGCGCACAGCATCAGGATGCCCTGCGCGAGTTGCTCGAAGCCGAGTTCGTCAAATACGACGCAAACGATCTTCTGACACGGATGAATGCGCGCGGCGTACCCTGCGCCCCGCTCTACAGCTATTCCCAGGTATTGTCTGACCCTCAAGTCGAGCACATGCAATGGGTGGAAAAGATGACACTGCCCAACGGCGTCGCCACCCGCACCGTCATTTCACCGCAGCAGGTCTCGGGACAGCGTCTCGGCCTGCGCCGCGCGCCGCCTGCTCTGGGCGAACACACCGGTGAAGTCCTTCGCGAACTCGGAGTTTCCCTATGAACAATCCCGCACGCTTCCGCCATTTTGTTGCCGAATTCACGCGCCTCGCCGAACAGCACGGCAACGACGAAAAAACCATGCTGGAGCGCGGCTCCGCACTCCTCGGCGACCTGATCGCACACGATGACTGGCTGCCGGACGCCTTTGCACAACCGCATCCGCAGTATTACCAGCAGTATCTGCTGTACTGCGATCCGCTGGAACGCTTCTCGGTCGTCAGCTTCGTCTGGGGACCCGGCCAGAAGACACCGGTACATGATCACATGACCTGGGGTCTGGTCGGCATGATGCGCGGCGAGGAAAAGGCGAGACGATTCACGCATGCCGGCTCCGGCCAGGCAATGACCGTCGGCGAGACTGACACGCTGTTACCGGGACAGGTGGACCGCGTGTCCCCGACCATCGGCGACATTCACGAAGTCGCCAACGCGTACGCCGACCGCACTTCGATCAGCATTCATGTCTACGGCGCCAACATCGGCGCGGTGAAACGCCACGTCTTCGACCCGGCCACCGGCCAGGAAAAGCCCTTCGTCTCGGGTTACTCCAGTCCGCAGCTGCCGAACTTCTGGGATCGCTCGGCTGAAGTCCGCGCGACGATCAGCTGACACGGCGAAGGCCAGCACAGGTATGAGCGAGGAACTACGACGCAGTCACGACGGGGCCGTTACCCGGCTCACGCTGAACCGGCCTGAAAAGGCGAATGCGCTGTCGGCAGTGCTGGTTGAGGCGCTGCTGGATGCGGTCGAGTACGCAGCCGGCGACGGTACCCGCCTGCTGATCCTGCAAGGCGAAGGCAAACACTTCTGCGCGGGATTCGACTTCAGCGACTTCCAGACGGAATCGGAAGGCGATCTGGCGCTGCGTTTCATTCGCATCGAATCTCTGCTGCAGGCTCTCTACCACGCCCCCTTCGCCACTCTGGCACTGGCCCACGGACGGGTCTTCGGGGCAGGCGCCGATATTGTGGCCTGTTGCAGTCAGCGCATTGCCGCCGCCGACACGACGTTCCGTATGCCCGGACTGCGCTTCGGTGTCGTGCTCGGCACACGCCGGCTCATGCATCGCATCGGTGCAGACCGAGCCCGGGACATACTCGCCTCCTCGCGCACCTTCGATGCGGAGGAAGCGCTGGACGCCGGGTTCCTGACCGGCATCGCAGCGCCAGACGAATGGCCATCAGTCATCACCGGTGCCAGCCATGCGGCAGCGACCTTGTCAGCCGCTGCTGTAGCCGCACTGCACCGGCGCACCGTTATCGACAGCCGCGCCGAGGACATGGCTGAACTGGCGCACTCGGTCAGCACCCCCGGCCTGAAAGAAAGAATCCGCGCGTATCGCGACGCAGCGCGTTAGCCCCCTTCCCTGACGAATCAACGAAAACACGACAGAGGCATTCATGACACTCCCCGCCACCATGCAGGCCGTTGAAATTTCCGCCCCCGGCGGCCCCGACGTACTGAAACCCGTTGAGCGCCCCGTACCGGCAATCAAAGCCCACGAAATCCTGATCAAGGTTGCTGCTGCCGGCATCAACGGACCGGACATCATGCAACGAAAAGGCCTGTACCCGGCGCCTGCCGGGGCTTCCGACCTGCCGGGACTTGAGGTCTCAGGCACTGTCGCGGCGGTTGGTAGCGGCGTGACACGCTGGAAAACCGGCGATCGCGTGGTCGGCCTGACCAACGGCGGCGGATACGCCGAGTATGTGGCGGTCGATGCCAGCCATTGCCTGCCCGCACCGCAGGGCGTCGATCTGCACGACGCAGCAGGACTGCCCGAAACCTTCTTCACCGTATGGAGCAACGTGTTCATTGGGGCCGGCCTCAAATCCGGGGAAACCTTCCTGGTGCATGGCGGCGCCGGCGGCATCGGCACCACCTGCATCCAGTTGGGCAAGGCGTTCGGCGCCACCGTCATCGCCACCGACAGCCCGGATGCCCGCTGCCGGCTCTGCCGTGACCTCGGCGCGGACCGGGTCATCGATTACAAGAGCGAAGATTTTGTAGAAATCGTCCGAGATGCAGGCGGTGCCAATGTCATTCTGGATATTGTCGGCGGCCCCAACATCGAGAAAAATTTCAAGGCTGCCACGCACGACGCGCGCATCATTCAACTCGCCTTCGCTGCCGGATCCAAAGTGGAAATCAACCTGATGCCGGTGATGCTTAAGCGCCTGAGCTATACCGGGTCAACGTTGCGCACACGGCCGGATGCCTTCAAGGCACGCGTCGCCGCCGAACTGGAGGCACAGGTATGGCCGCTGATTGCCGCCGGCAAAATCCGCGTGGTCACCCACAGTTTTCTTCCGCTGGCCGAAGCGGCCAAGGCCCATGCGCTGATGGAATCGAGCCAGCACACCGGAAAGATCCTGTTACGCGTTGCCTGAGATAAAAAGCTGCCGAACTGACGGTCGGTGCGGCAGCTTACTCGTCGTGAGAGGCGCCGCTTTCGGGCAATGTGCGCCGAAGGCCTGACACATCACCCGCTTCAGCCATCGACCGGGCGTAATCGATATTGCGTCTGGCTGCTTCGTAGTAAAGATTCTCGCCTTCGAAGTGTCGGCCGATGAAGCGGTAAGCGCCGTCAAGATCCTTCTCCAGGCGCTTGTGGGCGCCCTGGAAGAAACCCGGCGTCTTGAAAATCAGGTCGGCCGCCGATGCGAAGATCACTTTCTCCTCCCCCTTCTCATCCCGCTGCCGCGCAATGCCGCCGAGCACAAACTCCGGATAAAGGCGCTCGTGGCACTTCTCGAGATAACAGCGATCCGCCATCTGCGCGAGAATATCGGCGCTGCCGAGGAGATTGCCGATGATGCGGTACTGCGGCGCGACGTCTATCTGGGCAGTCGGTACTTCGTAGCCGGTAAAGTGCACAATCTTCGATGCCGGCTCGGCGAGATCCTCCAGTCCGATATTCGGCAGATACCAGCTCATGAACTCCGCGCCGCGGCCGACATGCGTCCGCGTGTACTCGGCACCGTGACTCTTCTCCTTGTCATCGGTAGTCCGCAAATACCCGATATCGTGAAACAGCGCGGTCAGCGTACCCAGCTGAAACAGTTTGTCAGTCAATACTGTGGTATTCGACGCGCGGACACAGCCATCCATCAGGCGCGCCATGGCCAGCGTCACCTCCAGCACATGCTGGATGTCGTGATATTCGGTCTCGCAAGCGCGATAGCCCGGAAAGTCGCCCCGGTAGAGCCGCCCCGCATCGGCGAACGCGCGCAGGACATTCGCCGGCAGCTCACGGCGATAAATCGCCTCGTAGACTTTGCCGATCTCGTAAGAAACCTGCTGCGGGTCCGTGGTGTCGACCTGATTGGTAACGTCAAAAGTCGAGCGTCGGGCCCATTGCGAATCACCTGCCATCACACCGCCATCGCAAGAGAAAAGTGGGCCTAGTGTAGCCGAGCAGCGACAGTGCTCCACATTGTTAAGGAAATTTTACAAAGCAGGCGACAGCGAATTTGGATCCATGAAAAGTCACAGAAAAGTCACCGCCGGCGATACCTGATACACTCGATAAATCAAGCCTCTACCGGATATTTTCCCATCATCCGGTCATCACAAAAGGGACGAAAAACGCCATGCATCCGCTGACCGTATTTTCCAAATCTGCGAAAGCTGTCCTGGACCTGAAAAATAAGTCCACCGGACTCGACCGTCAGGCCACGGGCCTGCTGCTGGCCATCGACGGGAAATCGACGCTTAAAGACCTCGCCGCAAGCGCCAAGGTCGCCGAGAAAGATACTGCTGCCATCCTCGCCAACCTGCTCGAACTGGGCTACATCCGGCAGGTTTCGGCGCCGGCGGCCAGTGCCCCCGCAACGCCGGCGTCGCCTACACCCGCCGCAACGGCTACCGCCAGCGGTGACGAGGAACTTGATCTCGACTTCACATCGACCGAGGCCGTTGCCAAGTTGAATGCCGAGGCCGAATCCCGCGCCAAGGCCGAGGCGGAGGCCAAGGCGCGGGCGCAAGCCGCAGCGAAAGCTGCGCTCGCGGCAAAGGCCCGGCAGCAGGCAGAAGCCAAGGCACGCGCCGAGGCCGAAGCACGCGCCAAAGCCGAAGCCGAAGCCAAGGCCAAGGCCAACGCCGCTGCCAAGGCAGCCGCCTTGGCCCGCGCCAAGGCCGAGGCTGATGCCAAGGCTGCCGCGGACGCACAGGCCAAGGCCGCAGCTGAAGCACGCCTGAAGGTCGCTCAAGAAGCCAACGCCCGCGCGGAAGCAGAGGCCAAAGCGCGTGCAGAAGCCGAGGCGCGCGCCAAAGCCGAAGCGATGGACAAGGCCAAGGCGGAAGCGCGTGCCAAGGCGGAAGCCGAGGCGGAGGAAAAAGCAGAGGCTGAAGCAAACGCGCGCTTACGCGCAGAAACCAAGGCCCGCGAAGCACTTGAAGCCCAAATGAAAGGGATGGCCGACGCGCTCGCACGCGCACAGGAAGCAGCCAAGCGCGAAGCCGAGGCTCGCGCACGGATGGAGGCTGAGATTCAGACCCGCCTTGCCGCAGAAAAGAAAGCCCTCGAGGAGGCGGAAGCGCGTGCGAAAGCCGCCGAGCAGGCAGTAGCACAGGCACGGCAAATGGCAGAGGAAGCTGCACGTGCGAAAGCGGCAGCGGAGTCGCGAACCTCCTCCGAAGAGGCAAATGCGGAGGCGAAAGCGCGGGCAGAAGCCGCAATGAAGGCGTTGGAGGAAGCGAAGTCAAGAGCACGCGCCGAAGCTGAAGCACGCGTCGCGGCCGAAGCACGCGCCCGTGAAGAAGCCGAGGCCCGAGAGCGCGAAGAGGAACAGCGCCGCCTCGCAGAGCAGGCTGCGGAAAAAGCCCGTGCGGAAGCGGAGGCGCAGTCCAAGGCGGAGTTGCGTGCACTGCAGGATCAGGCGCGCAAGGCCAAAGCCGAAGCGGAATCCAGTGCGATCGCAGAACGCAAGCTCCGCGAAGAGATGGAAGCCCGGGTAGCCGCAGAACGCGAGGCGAGAGAAGCCGCTGAAGCCAATGCGGCGGCGCAAGCCAAAGCGGCTGAGGCAAAAGTTGCAGCGGAACGCGAGGTGGCTGAAGCCAAACTAGCCGCAGAACGCCAGGCCCGGGAAGCCGCTGAAGCGCAAGCTGCGGCCGAACGCGAGGCGGCGGACGCCAAAGTGGCAGCCGAACGCGAGGCGCGGGAGGCGGCGGTTCTAGCAGCCAAGGCCGAGGCCGAAGCGAAGGCACGCGCCGAAATCGAAAGTGCCATTGAGGGTGAACGCCGCAAACGCGAAGAAGCGGAGAAAAAAGCCGAGGCCGAGCTCGCCGCTCGCGCAATCGCTGAGCGCAAGGCGCGCGAGGAAGCCGAACGGCAGATCGCGGCGGCACAGAAAGCGCGCGAAGAGGCCGAGCGGCTTGCGCAGCAGGCGGCCAGCGGGGAAAGCGAGCAGGCGCGGATTGCGCGCGAGGAAGCCGAAACGCGCGCCAAGATGGCGGAAGCCGCAATGGCAAAAGCCAAGGCGCAGATGGAAGCCGAAAAGAAGGCACGCGCCGAGGCCGAAGATCGCGCCAAGAAAGAGGCTGTCGCCCGTGTGCTCAAAGAGCAGGAATTGCGGGAGAACGCTGAAAAAACGGTGGCCGAACGGGTCGAAGCCGAATTACGTGACCGTGCGCGCCGCGAGGCAGCCGAGGAAGCGCGTTACCGCGCAGAGGCCAACGAACGCGCTGTTGCCGCCGCTGCCAACCGCAAACTCAAAGCGGAGTCCGAGGCACGCAGTGCCGCAGCAAACTTCCGCGCCGACAGAAAAGGCAGCAGTCTGCCCGTCATTGCCGGCGCCTTGTTCGCATTGATCGCTGTCGCCGGCCTCGCCGCATTGCAATTCATGCCATTGGGAAGCCACATCCCTACCGTTGAAGCACTGCTTACCCAGCAATGGGGGCAACCTGTGCGCATCACGCACATGCGTTACACCGTGTATCCCGATCAGCAGTTGACACTCGAACGCATCACGATCGGCAACAACCAGCAGATTTCCGCCGGCTCAGCCACATTGCCGATGATGCCGTGGACGCTGTTGTCCGGTACGCGCCGGTTCAACAGCATCGCCGTGCGTGACGTGTCCATCGAAGGCAACGGTCTCGCGCTGCTGCCGGCGATGGCAAGGCCTGCAGAGACGGCGCCGCTGCAGATCGGGGAACTGCGGCTCTCCGGCGTCAAAGTGACCGGACTGCCCGTAGAAGTCTCCCCGATGGAGGTTCGTCTGACTTTCGGCAGCAATGGCGCCGTGCAGAAATTCCGGCTGTCCGACGGCAAGATGTCGATTGACGGAACCCCCAAGGACAATGCAGTCAGCTTTACCCTGAACGCCAGTGATTGGACACTCCCGGCAGGACCGGCCATCACCTTCAGCGGACTTACCGTCAGCGGAATCGTCTCGGCGGGTCGTGCCGACGTTTCCGCGATCGAAGGCCGTGTCGCCGGGGGCCGTGTCAGCGGCAGTCTGCGCGCGGCATGGACCAGCGGAATCGCCGTGGACGGCGACTTCAACCTGGAAGGCGCGGGCCTGAAGGACTTCCTCGCTGCCTTTACGCGGAATTTCTCCGCGACAGGATCACTAACGGCAAAAGGCAACTACTCCCTGCAGGGCAATACCCTCAAAAATCTGTTCGAGAACGGCGAAAGCAGTCTCAGCTTCTCGGTGGATGCCGGCGAACTGAGCAATGTGGATATGGTTCGCGCCATACAGTCCCCGGCAGCTGGCGGCACCCGCGGTGGCCGGACGAAATTCGATACCCTCGCGGGCAAGCTGACGGTCTCAGGCGGGCGCTACAGCTACACAGACACGCAACTCCGCTCGGGTCCGTTGAACGCCAACGGCAACATCACCGTCTCCGCTGACGGCATGCTGTCCGGACGGTTCAACGCGGAACTGGGTTCACGAGGCCTGGTAGTCGCGCGCGGCAATCTCACCGTCGCCGGCGGCATACGCGATCCTCTGTTACGGCCTTGACCGCCGCGACTCCACAAAAAACCGCGCCGGAGCGCGGTTTTTCTTTGCAGATCCGTTGTTACTGCTGATTACGCAGCGCAGCGATCCGCTCATCCAGCGGCGGGTGCGACATGAACAGCTTCATCAGTCCACCGCCGCCGGAAATACCGAATGCCGATATCTGTGCCGGCAGCGAGCTTTCGTGATTGCCTTTGAGCCTTTCCAGCGCAGCGATCATTTTCTGACGGCCAGCCAGGGAGGCACCGCCGGCATCGGCACGGAATTCCCGCTGACGGCTGAACCAGGCGACGATCATGCTCGCCAATACCCCCAGCACCAGTTCAGCGACCAGCGTAGCGATGAAAAACCCGGGGCCCTGACCCCGCTCGTTCTTGAGCAGAACGCGATCAACGATAAATCCGATGATGCGCGAAATGAAAATCACAAAAGTGTTCACTACGCCCTGAATCAGCGTCAGTGTCACCATGTCACCATTGGCCACATGCGACACCTCATGCCCAAGCACGGCCTCCGCCTCTTCCTGCGTCATGTTGTTGAGCAACCCGGTGCTGACGGCCACGAGAGCATTGTTGCGATTCCATCCGGTCGCGAAAGCGTTTACTTCGGGCGCATCATAAATCGCCACCTCCGGCATGCCGATCCCGGCACGCTCGGCCTGACGCCGCACCGTCTCGACCAGCCAGCGCTCGGTGGGGTTCTCCGGCACCTCAATCACATGCGCGCCGGTCGACATCTTCGCCATCCACTTCGAGATCAGCAGCGAGATGAACGAGCCGCCGAAACCGAATATGGCCGCCATCACCAGCAAGCCTTTCAAATTCAGTCCTGCCTCGGTTTCCAGCGCACGGTCGATCCCCAGCAACTGCATTGTGACGCTCAATACTGCAAGCACCGCGAAGTTGGTAGCAATCAGCAGAAAAACTCGTTTCATGGGCCCTTCCCTTTCATTCGATGCATTC
>Ga0129333_10006540_pt1 | contig 11025 bp, 6 predicted proteins | sample CPB6_08_DNA_FD_94474 | JGI IMG/M metagenome (GOLD analysis project Ga0129333, IMG submission 94474) | Freshwater to marine salinity gradient microbial communities from Chesapeake Bay, USA - CPBay_Sum_0.6_0.8_DNA | ecosystem: Environmental > Aquatic > Marine > Coastal | place: USA: Chesapeake Bay...
AGGTAGTACTGGATCTCAAGGATCTCAAGGATTGCAAGGAGCACAAGGAACTCAAGGAATACAAGGACAAATTGGTACACAAGGTCTTGATGGATTATTTGCTGGTCAAGGGGCGCAAGGTCCACAAGGTCCACAAGGAACTCAGGGTATTCAAGGTCCACAAGGAACTCAGGGTATTCAAGGTGTTCAAGGTCCACAAGGAACTCAAGGTATTCAAGGAACTCAAGGTATTCAAGGCTTACAAGGTCTTGATGGTGCATTTGCTGGACAGGGTATTCAAGGTCCACAAGGACCTCAAGGAAGACAAGGAGTTCAAGGTCCCCAAGGTTTACATGGATTATTTGCTGGACAAGGTATTCAAGGACCTCAAGGACAACAAGGAATTCAAGGTGTTCAAGGATTTATTGGACCATCATTTGTATATGATGTATATGTAAGTAATGTGGGATCTGCATATTATGCTATTGATGGTTCTTTATATGGATTTGGAATTGATACTCCATTTAGAGTAGTAAGAGGAGCAACATATAGATTTAATATTGATGCAGATGGAAACCCATTTTGGCTAAAATCTTCCCGTGCAACAGGAACAGAAGATATATTAGATGAAAGCCATGGTGTTTTTAACAATGGCACAGAAACAGGAGTAATTACATACATTGTTCCTAACGATCTCACTGTATCTGAAATATATTTCCAATGTGAATTCCACGAATCTATGGGTGGAACTATTTCTATAAGATCATTTGCAGAATCTGGTTCACAAGGAATTCAAGGACCACAAGGAGTTCAGGGATTCTTAGGAATTCAAGGTCTTCAGGGTATTCAAGGTAGACAAGGTACTCAAGGTCTTGATGGTGCATTTGCTGGTCAGGGTGTTCAAGGTCCACAAGGTCCTTTAGGACCATTAGGAGCACAAGGACCTACAGGAAGTTTTGGTGGAGCTGCTTTTGATTACACATATTCAACAGGTACTTCTAATTCTAATCCTGGCGTAGGATATTTAAAATTAAATAATACTACATTTTCTTCGGCATCAAGATTATACATTAGTAAATTTGATGATAATTATATTGACATTTATAATTTCTTAGTGACGATTGATGACTCATCTTCTTCAATCAAAGGCCATTTTGTAATAACTGATAAATCAAATATAACAACAAAAATAGCATTTACTATAACAGATAATCATACTTACTATACAGATGATAATTATTTTTCGATTCCAGTAAGTTATGTTTCTGGAGTTACAACCCTCGCAAATTCTGCAGATATTGTAATTACTTTTGCAAGAACTGGAGACATTGGAGATCCTGGTCCACAGGGAACAACTGGTATACAGGGAAGACAAGGAACTCAAGGTCTTCAAGGTTTAGATGGATTATTTGCTGGTCAAGGTGTTCAAGGAACTACAGGAATTCAAGGTAATCAAGGTATCCAAGGATTACAAGGTCTTCATGGAGAATTTGCTGGTCAGGGTGTTCAAGGACCAACAGGAATTCAAGGTAATCAAGGTATTCAAGGTAATCAAGGTATTCAAGGACAAATTGGTACTCAAGGTCTCGACGGTGCATTTGCTGGACAAGGTATTCAAGGACTACAGGGAGTACAAGGAACTCAAGGAACTCAAGGTATTCAAGGAAATCTTGGAGAAAGGGGGATACAAGGTAGACAAGGAACACAAGGTATTCAAGGACCACAGGGAGTACAAGGAACTCAAGGTGTTCAAGGTTTGCATGGATTATTTGCTGGACAAGGTGTTCAAGGTCCTCAAGGAGCAACTACAGATAGAACAGTAACAAGATTTGTAGCAACAGAAAATCAAACATCATTTACAGTAAATTATATACAAAATTATGTTGATGTTTTCTTAAATGGTATTAAATTAGATTCTACAGAATATACTGCAACAAATGGCACATCTATAATTTTAACTAGTGGGGCTAGTGCTGGAGATATTATAGAAATAGTTGCTTTTACTTTACTTGCAATAGGAACTCAAGGATTCCAAGGCACTCAAGGTATTCAGGGACATGAAGGAAGTCAAGGTATTTCTGGATTAGATGGAGTACAAGGTTTTGATGGTATTCAAGGAGCAGATGGCATCCAAGGAATTAAAGGATTACAAGGTATTCAGGGATACTATGGAATTCAAGGTTCTAGTGGTCCATTAGGTTCTCAGGGTATTCAAGGTCTTCATGGATTATTTGCTGGTCAAGGAGCGCAAGGTCCTCAAGGAACTCAAGGCATTCAAGGAAATCAAGGAACTCAGGGTGCTCAAGGAACTCAGGGCATTCAAGGTTCACAAGGAACACAGGGCAATCAAGGTCTCCAGGGTCTACAAGGAATTCAAGGATTTACTGGTCCTAGAGGAGGAGTTCCATATACATTTAGCACTTCTACTGCAGTTTCTGACCCAGGAAATGGTTATGTTAGATTTAATAATACAGATATTACGGCAGTTACTTCTATAATTATAGATAATGTAGATTATTTGGGAGTTGTTAGAACTGGCTGGTATGATTTATGGGATGATTCTACATCGAATGATCAAAAAGGATCATTACTATTCCTTCCTTTTGATATTTTAGCTACAGCTTCGTGTTCATTTACTATCACTGGAAATGTAACTATAGAAAGTGGGTTCTATACAATTCCAGTTTCATATGTATCTGGAGGATTATTCCCAGATACTTCAATTGTAACATTATCTTTCAATAGAAGTGGAAATCAAGGAACTCAGGGTATTCAAGGTATTCAAGGAGTTCAAGGTCCACAAGGAACTCAAGGAATTCAAGGAGTTCAAGGTCCACAAGGAACTCAAGGAATTCAAGGAGTTCAAGGTCCACAAGGAACTCAAGGAATTCAAGGAGTTCAAGGTCCACAAGGAACTCAAGGTATTCAAGGTATTCAAGGTCCACAAGGAACTGATGGCATTCAAGGAACTCAGGGTATTCAAGGTCCACAAGGAACTCAGGGTATTCAAGGTTCACAAGGAACTCAGGGTATTCAAGGTTTACAAGGTCTACAAGGAAGCGATGGAAATTTTGGAGGAGCTACATTCCAATATACATTCACATCATCAACATCGGGAGATCCAGGTCAAGGAAAATTAGGATTTAATAATTCTTCTGATATAACATTAGCAACTATATTGAATATAGATGATATACCAGTAAATAATCCAATTAATGATATACAACCATTTTTAAGAACAATAGATGATTCTTCATCTGCATTAAAAGGACATTTTAGAATATCTAATAGATTAGATGCATCTGATTTTGCAATATTTACTATTTCTTCTGTAGCAGAACAAACTGGATATTTTGAAGTTTCCTGTTCATTTGTTTCTGGTCCAGCTTCTGCATTTACTAATCTAGAAGATATCATAATAACTTTTGCTCGCACTGGCGACAAAGGAGATCAAGGTATTCAAGGATTACAAGGAATTCAAGGTGTCCAAGGAGTTCAAGGTCTTCAAGGAATTCAAGGTCCACAAGGAACTCAAGGTATTCAAGGTCCCCAAGGAACTGATGGCATTCAAGGAACTCAGGGTATTCAAGGTCCACAAGGAACTCAGGGTATTCAAGGTGTTCAAGGTCCTCAAGGAACTCAGGGTATTCAAGGTATCCAAGGTCCACAAGGAACTGATGGCATTCAAGGTCTCCAAGGTCTACAAGGAACTCAAGGTATTCAAGGTATTCAAGGTCCACAAGGAACTGATGGTATTCAAGGTCTTCAAGGAATTCAAGGTCCTCAAGGAACTCAGGGTATTCAAGGTCCTCAAGGAACTGATGGCATTCAAGGTACTCAAGGTATTCAAGGTCTTGGTTCTCAAGGAATTCAAGGTATTCAAGGTACTCAAGGTTCCCAAGGAATACAAGGAGCAACTACAGATAGAATAGTAACCAGATTTGTAGCAACAGCAAATCAAACAATATTCAGTGTTAATTATATAATTAATTATATTGATGTTTTCTTAAATGGTATTAAATTAGATTCTACCGAATATACAGCTACAAATGGAACATCAGTAGTTCTAATTGTAGGTGCCAGTGCTGGAGATATTATAGAAACTGTTTCTTATCAGGTTACAATATTAGGATCTTCAGGCTTACAAGGTATCCAAGGTATCCAAGGTATACAAGGAAATTTTGGCATACAAGGTAATCAAGGTGTACAAGGATTTGATGGAGCACAAGGTATAAAAGGATTGCAAGGTGCTCAAGGATTTTATGGAACACAAGGATTACAAGGATTACAAGGACTTAATGGATTATTTGCTGGGCAAGGTATTCAAGGATTTACTGGCTCTCAGGGTTCACAAGGTTTAGATGGTCTTTTTGCAGGTCAAGGTATTCAAGGTGTACAAGGACCATCTGGAGCAGGTGGTAGTGCTACAGTAAGTGGAAATTCTGGAGAGTTTCAATATAATGATAATGGTAGTTTAGCTGGATCGTCTAATTTATATTACAGCAAGACAACAAATAAAATTGGAGTTCAAAACACAAACCCACAATTTTTAGTTGATTCTGATGGTGACATCAGAATCAGAAATTCCAATAAACTTAGATTTGGTGGCTCATCAACAACCTCCAAGTTTTATGTGGCGTATAATTCAACAAATAATAGTTTAGATTTTGTATACGAGTAAAAATTATGGCTGTTGTAGCAAGATTAAATAAATATGCTTCTATGCAAGCATCAGAATTTGATGAATTTACTAGAAATACATTTTCAGTAAATAATAATGGAACCATGTTTTCTACTGAATTCATAGAAAATGTTGGCGTATCTCAGATTGAGATATTTGATCCTTTTTATCTATTAGATGACATATATGCATTACCAACAACAACGACATACAACCCTGTATTAAAAGATTTAACAAGTGTTTCTTATGATATTTTAAACGATGAATTTGGTATTTCTGCAGATGGCTCTGCTGGACTTGGTGTTTATATGTCAAACGATAGATATAGCAATCTCATTATTTACAATGAAATAGATGAAGTTTCTAGTCTATAGATATAATCCATCATAAATACAACATAAAGGAATTACAATAATCATGGCAAGAAAGGCAATACTAGAGACTGGTTATGTTTTTTCTCCAGGGGCATCTGGAGTTGGAAGTATTACCATACAAAGAGCAGTTCCTAGAGAAAGATTAATTTTAATTACAAATGTTACTACAAATACAGTAATTTATAATTTTACAGACCCAAATTTAAAAGCAACGAATTACGTAGTTAATTCTGCAAATTACAATGAAGGTGCTTCTGTTAGTACTAGTGGAGTTGTAACTCAAGGTAATTCGACAACAACTATTACATTAAATTATAATACTGCTTCGATGAGTAGTAGTGATAAATTACAAATCATTGTCGATGAATATAGTGAAAAATTCGAACCTACAGAAACTTTTCAGGACCCTGTATCAAAATTAAGAGTTTCTACTCCTCAAGCACTTATTGATACTGACTTTGAATATTCTGTACAACCAACAAAATGGGAAGGTTTGTCCTTGGTTCAAAACTATCCATCTTTTTATGCAAAAGGTTCTGGAGCCACGGCAATTGATATTACTGCTCTGTCTGGAGGAAACCAAACTCCAAGATCTACAATGACGATTACAACAGCTACTACAACTACTTTAGTTGCTGGAGATGTAATAACTGTTATTGATTCAACCAATACTTTAGCGAACGGCACATTTATTGTAGATAGTGCTTCTGGTACTACTGTAACATATACAGCTAAAGGTCAAATAAACGGTTCTGTTTTTGATTCTGGGTATACTACAATTTATGGTGGAGGAATTTATCCAGGGGCAAGAATTCCTCTTGCTGTTTCTGCGTCAGCAATGACATATAGCACAACAACAATTACAGTAACTACTGCAGCTGCACACGGGCTATTTCCAGGAACACCAATTATAGTTCGTGGTATAGCAGCTACAACAAATCCTCCAAATGGAAACTGGATAATTACTTCTGTTCCCACCCCAACATCATTTAACTTTACTGTAGCGTCAGCGCCGACAGGAACACTTTCTTCTGGTACTAATTTTGCTAATGGATTACTTTACACCAGACCAGAAGGTTATCAACAGCACAGATCAACTGACGGTGGAGTTTTAATTACAACTGGAGGAAATTATACTGGGTCTCAGCAAATTAGACAAACAAGACGTTATTTTAGATATCAATCTGGTAAAGCAATTCAATTCTCTACAGGAACAAAATTCACTCCAACTTTTGACGTATCAACAATAACAGCTTCTGGCACCACTGTTACTATAACTACATTACAAGCACACAATTTACAGGTAGGAGCAACTATAAAAATAGAAGGTGTTGTTTCTGACAATGGAACTGTCGATAGTAATTTATATAATATAACGACAACAGTTGCAACAGTAACTGGAGAAAAATCGTTCACCTATTCAGTAGCATCAACACCATCAGATTTAAGTCCAGGTGGAACAAATATATTCATAACTTGCACGAAATGGAAAGGAGCTGTAGTAAGATCTGGATTATTTGACAATCAAAATGGATTCTTTTTTGAATATGATGGAGATAAATTGTATGCTTGTAGAAGAGACTCTGTTAAAGAATTATTAGGAACTATTTCTGTTACTGCAGACTCACAAACTGTAACAGGAATAAGTACAAAATTTAGAGAGCAACTAGTTGCAGGAGATCAAATAGTAATTAAAGGTCAATCATACGAAATTAGTTTAATATCAAGTGATACATCATTGACAATAAATCCTTCCTATCGTGGTCCAACTAGGTCTAATCTAAAATATTTAAAAACACAATTATATAAAGTTCCACAAGACCAGTGGAATATGGATAAAATGAATGGAACTGGTCCTTCTCAGTATAATCTTGATATTACAAATATGCAAATGGCATATATTGATTATACATGGTATGGTGCTGGTTTTATTAGATTTGGTTTTCGTGCAGTTAATGGGGAAATCATCTACTGCCACAAAATGCCAAATAATAATTTGAAAAAATCTGCTTATATGAGATCTGGTAATTTACCAGCAAGATTTGAATGTATGAATTATGGACCTTATTCAAGAATGGTTGCTGGAACTACAGCAACAAGAGGTTCAACTTTAGCAACAACAGATACTACTTTATATGTTGAAAATGCTGTTGGTTGGCCACCAACAGGATATATTATGGTTTCTGATGGAACCAATGATGAGTTGATGTATTATTCTGGAATAGGTGCATATGATTCAACAGTACGTGGATATCCATTGACAGGTATTACTAGAAGAACTACGTATTCTATAGCAGGAATCAATGTATCTGGTTCTTTTAGTTCTTCTGCATATACTTTTTCTGGAACATCATCAAGCGTAACATTTGCTCCTGATGCTACAACAGGTGGTTCGGGAACTGCTCAAGTTACAGTTCAATACATTTATAATGATTGTGCTCCAGTAGTAAGTCATTGGGGTGTCTCTGCAATTATGGATGGTAGGTATGATGAAGATAAATCTATTATTTTCACTGCGGGTATGAATAGATATATTTCATGTCAAGCTGGTGTACAAAGACCACTCGTAGCTATTAGAATTGCTCCATCAGTTGATTCTGGAATTGGCAAGAATTTTGGCATTAGAGAAATTATTAACCGAATGCAATTAACTTTAGTTGGAATGGGAATTTATTCGCAGGGTCAATTTATTGTAGAAGGTATTTTAAACCCACAAACAATACTTTCAACAGGAGCTACTGCTTTAGCAACAACAGACTGGCAAACAGTTTCGGTTGGGGGCGGATCTTTGGCGCAAGTTTATTATTTTGATTCTGGAAATGTTTATGCAGGTACTGCTTCAACTGCATCAGGATCTTTTACTGGCGGAGATAGAATTTTTGGATTTTATACAGAAAACTCTGGTGGAACAAATTTTTCTGCTACTACAGTTGATTTATCAAAAGTTCGTGATTTAGGTACTTCTATTTTAAGTGGAGATGGTCAAGCTGGAAATATAAATCCAGGATACCCAGTTGGTCCAGATATTTTGCTTATTTCGGTAAGACTTTTGGAAGCATCTGGAACTAAAAACATCGCATGTAGAATTTCTTGGACAGAAGCTCAGGCATAAAAATATGGCAAAATTAAAATCAGGTAGCAGAGTGTATGGTAGCTTTAGTGCTGATTCTCTGCGTTTAACGAAAACATTATCATCATCAGAATCTGGAACTTATTTTGGTGCTCCTCCTATGGTAGAAGGAATAACTATTGTTTCTGGACCATCTAACGGAACTTCAACGATTAATTTAAAAACGTCAAATGTGTGGTTATTTACCAGTGCATCTACTGGTATATGGTCCCATAATATTACTGGCGATGCAAATACAACTTTGGATAGTATGCTGTTAGCTGGGGAATCTGTAGTTATTAACATAATTTCCAGACAAACATCAACCAGTTTCTATACCAATAGTTTAAATATTGACGGAGGAGCAGTTTCAATAAATTGGCAAGGAGGAACTGCTCCTGCTAATGGATTGAGCAATGCTGGTTATGATGTATATACATGGACGATTATAAAACTTAGCGGAGCCTCTTTTATTGTTTTAGGATCTCAAACTAGATTTGGTTAATTATGTCACCTATTATATCAACTATATCTTCATCATATAGAAATTATATTACAACAAAAGCTTCTACTGGTGGTGTATATACTCCAGTAATATCAACAACTAATTTATACAGTCATTGGGATTTTTCTAGATTAACGGATCCTGTTAGTACATCATATACAACAAATTTAACTGCTATACCAAACAGTTCTGGATTATTAATAGGAGCTTCTAGTACAACTCCAACCATGTATCACAGAACAATTGGAGGAACATATTCAACTTCTATATCAACACAAAATGGTTTAAAATGTTTATCATTAGCAGGATTTAGTGGTACTGCAAATAATGGGTCATTTTTTCAATCTGATGGAAATGCATTTCCTGATATTACTTCATCAAGTGTTTCTTATACATGGATAGCGGTGTGGAAGCATTCGACATCTATTGCCAACTGGACAAGATTATATCGATGGTTTTTAAATGGATATAGTTATGATTTTAACCATGGACTATGGTTTATTAACTCATCATCTACAGAATTAAATGCAATTAATTATTCCGCAGCTCAACGATTCGCATCAATTACAGATTCAAATAGAGCTTCAACTGCTATAGTTCATTATGATATAGTTACTATTAGCGGTAGTAATTACATTGCTTCTAGTAACACCACAGCAGGTGGAGCATTTACTACCACTGGAAGCATTACAACTCCTACATATGGCACTGCAACAAATGCTAATAGATATTTTCAAATTAGACCAGTAGATTATACGACAAATACTAGCTACCCAGCAATGGTTGCATGTGAATATGCTTTTTATAATAGAGCTATGACACAATCAGAACAAACAACAACAATTGCAGCTTTAAGAAGTAAATGGGGATAAATAGTTAAAAAAAGACCATGGGAAAAACAAGAGACTTAGCAAATTTAGTTTCAGAAAATTTGATGTCTTCTAATATCACAGAGGATGAATTAACTATAGGCAGTGGTATTACTATAGAAGGTGGAGCTGTAGGTACAATAACAGCAACAAAATTTGTTGGTGATGGATCTTTATTAACTAACCTAACAGGAGCTTCTGGAGTAACTATAGATCCAGTGATTATGAGTATGATATTTTCGTAGTCTGTCTAAATACATTGAGGGGAATATAGAAATAATTTGTAAGATAACTCAATGGCAGCACCAAATTTAAAAAATCCAAATACAATAACTGGTAAAACACAAACTGCAAGTTTGAGTACAACATCAGTTACTTCAATTCTTTCTAATGCATCAAATAGTGATAAAGTTCTAAAAATAAATAGCATTTTTGCTTCTAATGTTTCTGCTTCTGCTACTACAGTAAACATTAGTGTAAGTGTATATGATGGCACAAATGATCGATATTTGTGCAAAACTTTGGCTGTTCCTGCATATTCTACACAAATAATAAGCACCAAAGAATCATATTTTTATGTAGTAGAAGGAAGTAGTATAAGAGCGTTAGCTTCTTCTGCAAATGGTATAGATATAGTAATTGGTTACGAGGAAATAGTCTGATGAGATTATTAGGAGGAACGTATAATAAAAATAAAAGATCTGGTTTTTATATGCCAGATGATAATGTTTATGTCGGGAATGTATCTTTTACTTTACCATACTTTTTTTATTCTTCTAAAAATAAGACTTTATCAGAATCTAGCTCATTTACAGATTTTGTAATTAATAACGAGCAAGGTAAACTTTTTGCGCTTTCCAATGGATCGGATCTTATTTACCAATATACGTTACCTTCAGCTGATGATGTTTCATTAGCATATATTGCCCCATCATTAACTATATCTGAAGATACTTCTCCACAGTCAGTATTTTTTAAGTCTGATGGAACAAAAGCATATATTTTAGGAGATACAAATAACGCAATATTTCAATATAATTTATCCACCCCTTGGAGTTTAATTGGAGCAATATACGAAAACAAATTTTTGAGTATTGCATCTCAAGAAACAAGTGCAAGATCTATAGCTTTTAGTACAGATGGTTCTAAAATTTATGTAGTTGGATTTAATAGAATAGTATATCAATATACATTAACAACTGCTTGGGATATTAGTACAGCTTCATATTCAAATAAAAGCTTCAACGCACAAGCTTATGATTTAACTTCTATTACTGGATTGTATTTTAAATCAGATGGAACTAAATTTTATTTAATATCTTCGAGTGGTCAAGTAATTTATCAATTTACTTTAATTACTGACTGGGATATTTCAACTGCATTTTGTGATTTAGGAGCAAGTATAGTTTTAGCAGATACTACTTCAAATTCTATATCTTTTAAATCGGATGGGACAAAATTATATGCAGTAGGAATTGGAGGAACAATTACTCAATATTCGTTATCCA
>Ga0129333_10006541_pt1 | contig 11024 bp, 6 predicted proteins | sample CPB6_08_DNA_FD_94474 | JGI IMG/M metagenome (GOLD analysis project Ga0129333, IMG submission 94474) | Freshwater to marine salinity gradient microbial communities from Chesapeake Bay, USA - CPBay_Sum_0.6_0.8_DNA | ecosystem: Environmental > Aquatic > Marine > Coastal | place: USA: Chesapeake Bay...
GACCAGGGCTTCAGCAACTGGACGCCCCTCACGATCGCGTACCCAGGCATCCACAAAAATTGGCACGCCCTGGACTTGGCCTGTGCGATCCGCTTGCGCAATCGAAGCGCCATTGGGATAGTGCGGTGAATGCAGGCGCCAGAAGGGCCCCAACATATTGGCGGTGGTCTCGACCCGACCATGGTCGCCATTGTTCAGCAGGCACACCAGGGCAGAAAGTCCCAGTGAACCCGCCGCCAACACTACCTCGTTGTGAGATTCGTTGGTCAGTTGGCCCAATTGGGCCACCAGGTCACAGGCCTGGCGGAACTCGGCCTCGGTCAACCGGACCTCCCGCGCAAAACCGTGCAAGTGTCGCACCGCTGCACTCATGATTTCGCGAAAACGCGGGTTGTCCGAACGCTGAATTTCAGCCAGGACTGCGGTGGTCACATCTTCCTGGGTTTTGATGATCATCGGTAAGCTCCACCCAACACAAGGTTTCAGACTGTGGCAACCGGCGTTGCAGGCGAACCCACCGCTCCGGGCAGGCGAAGCGGCGGCGCGGTCAGCAAAAAACGAGACCGTCCCTGCGCCCTGAGCCATTGGGCCAACTCGCTCAGGAACCACAACTCACCCAAGTGGACACCCAGCTTGAACAGGCAGTGCTCATGCAGCGGGAGGGCGGCACAGTCTTGCGGCTGCTGGGGCGCTGGCAGGCCTTCGACCGCATAGTTGTCAGCGATCAGCACAGACAGGCCGCTGTCAGTGATCCATTGCAGCAGCTTCGGGTCACGTCCATCCAGCACCGCACAGCTGTTTTCCAACGCCTGTCGATCTGGTTCACGCTTGAGTTCGAGCAGGAGCTGGCCAAAGCCGGTGTGCAGACAGACCATATCGCCGGCTTCGACGCTGACCCGGTCGCGCTGCATCACGGTCATGAGGTCATCGTAGCTTACGAATTTGCGTTCCCGTCCGAAATGGTGGTGCAGGTCAATCAGGACCGCGCGCCCCTGAACGCAACGCTCAGCCATTTTCTCAATCCCCAGGGCATGGGCGACGGAAGTGGACTGGGAGGGTACCTTGGCGAAGTCAAATATGCCCGCATCCTCGCGCTGCGAGGAACCAACCACATCGATGCCGGCCCGGTAACCGTTGTAATACAGCGGCTCGGGCACGCCATCACCGTCGGCGTCAAACAGCTGGCCCATGTGGGCAAAACTGTCCCATTGGGTCGAATACTGAAGATGAAGAATCGCCAGGTCGTCGCAGGTCACATCGGTGCAGGCCGGGTCATCGCAACGCAACTGGTAGTTGTAATTGGGGCTCTCCTTGCGCAGCGTGGGCCGCAGCACCGGGGGCTTGCGCCGCGGATTGAGCAAGCTGCCACCAGGATAGTCCAGTGGCAGACTGAGACAGAAGGTGATGCCCTCCTTCACCTCGGCAATGCCCTGACGTACTTTTTCTGCAGTGATCAGGTTGAGGCGGCCGCATTGGTCATCAGGGCCAAAATCGCCCCAGGTCGAGCCCGGCGGGCGCTGTTTCCAGCGGGGATTGGTGGGATGATCCTTGCTCAAGCTCTGACCTCTCGTACGGTGATTTCCATCCTGAGGCTTGCGTTGCGTTCCACCGTGGATGTGAGGGTTCAGGCAGCCCCGATATGTGGCACCAAAGCGGCAGTAGGCTGGCCGGATTTGAGCGCAGCGGTAAAAGCCAGCATGCGGTCAATCGGAACTCGGGCACGCGGAATCAGTGCAGCATCCACCTGCACCTCATTGGCACCGGTCTCCAGCACATGGGCCACGCCCGCCAGGCTGTTCATCGCCATCCAGGGGCAATGCGCACAGCTTTTACAGGTGGCGCTGTTGCCGGCAGTGGGCGCCTCGATGAAGACTTTGCCAGGGTTGAGGGTGCGCAGCTTGTGCATCATGCCCTTGTCGGTGGCGACGATGAATTCGGGTGCATCCAGTGACTGAGCTGCCTTGAGGATGCCGGAAGTCGACCCGACCGCATCGGCCAGCGCCACCACCGCTGCCGGCGACTCCGGGTGAACTAAAACCTTGGCCCGGGGATGATCGCGCTTGAGTTGTTCGAGCTCAAACGCCTTGAATTCGTCGTGCACAATGCACGAACCATTCCACATCAGCATGTCGGCACTGGTCTCACGCTCGATATAGCCACCCAGATGCTTGTCGGGCGCCCACAAAATCTTCTGACCGCTCTGCTTGAGTGCACGCACAATGTCAAGCGCACAACTGGAGGTGACCAGCCAGTCAGCCCGGGCCTTCACCGCAGCACTGGTGTTGGCATAGACCACCACCGTACGCTCAGGATGCGCATCACAAAAGGCAGCAAACTCCTCGCTTGGACAGCCCAGGTCCAGGGAACAGGTGGCGTCCAAATCGGGCATGAGAACGCGCTTTTCAGGCGACAGGATCTTGGCCGTTTCGCCCATAAAGCGCACGCCTGAGACCACCAGGGTGGTGGCCGCATGATCCCGGCCAAAGCGCGCCATCTCCAGTGAGTCGCTGACCAGCCCGCCGGTTTCTTCGGCTAGGTCCTGCAGATCGGGATGGACATAGTAATGAGAGACCAGCACCGCGTTCTTGCGTTTGAGCAAATCACGGATTTTTTCCTTGAGGGCGGCCCGTTCTGCCGGCGCTGGCTCTGGCGGCACACGGGCCCAGGCATGGTGGGTGGCGCACACATCGCCCTTCCCCAGATGGGTATCGGGCTGTTCGTATTCCACATCGATCACAGATTCAGAAAGTGAGGTCATGGCAATTCCAAAAAAAATTCAGGCTGGCCGCAATCTAGAGCTTGGGCTCATAAAAAGCGGTCCAGCAGCTTACGGCTGTCACGGTCCAGCGCGGCTTGGTCGCGCACATAAAACTGGATGCCGTGCGAATCGGTAATGAGCAGCCCACTGCCGCCGCCCAGGCGCCGAATGTCCTCCTCGCCACGCAAGACAAACTGGGTGTGCCCGCGGTCGGTGCGCACATGCCAGGTACAGGGTGTGGAAAAACTGGTGACGCTATCGATCGCCTCGATCACCGGCATGAACTCGCGTGCACGCAGGGCGTCACGGATCAGCTGCTGCTGGTCGGAGGGCAAGTCCGGCAGCGCGGGGATCCAGGCGACTTCATGGCCATCGGCATCAACGATCCCGATACCGTGCTCTGGCGCCTGGATCGGATAGGAGCGAACCGGCATCACACCTTCAACCCGACGGCCATCGGCCAGGACCAGCACCAACTTGCCAAAAGCATCCAGGCTGAGTTCGAATTGCCTAGGCGGCAGCCTATCGCCGGAGCGCTGACTCTCGCTCATGTCTTCTCCTTGGCTTCCTGCTTGAGGATGCGTCTCTCCGCCACATCATCGAGATCGACGTCCATATTGCGCGCCTGCGCCTTGTACAGGTTGTAATACGCCCCATGGCGGGCCATCAGCACATCGTGGGTGCCCTCCTCCACGACTTGTCCCTTGTCCAGTACCACCAGCCGGTCAGCGCGTTGCAAGGTGGAAAGCCGGTGGGCAATGGCGATGGTGGTGCGGCCCTGGACCAGGTTGTCCAAGGCCTTCTGAATTTCTTTTTCGGTTTCCGAGTCCACCGACGCGGTGGCCTCATCCAGTATCAGGATGCGCGGATCGATCAGCAAGGCGCGGGCGATGGAGATGCGTTGACGTTCACCGCCTGACAAGCCCTGGCCGCGCTCCCCGACCAGAGAGTCATACCCCTGCGGCAAACGCAGGATGAACTCGTGAGCATGGGCGGCACGCGCTGCGGCGATGATCTCTTCGCGGGTCGCCTCAGGTTTGCCATAGGCAATATTTTCAGCAATGGTGCCGAAAAACAGAAAGGGTTCCTGCAACACCAGCCCGATATGGCGACGGTACTCGGCCACAGGAAATGAGCGGATATCAACCCCGTCAAGCCGGATCGAGCCCTCGGTGACATCGTAAAAACGGCAGATCAGGTTGACCAAGGTGCTCTTGCCCGACCCGCTGTGACCGACCAGACCAATCATTTCGCCCGGCTGGATGGTCAGATTGATATCCCGGTTCACACCGCGGTTGCCATAACGGAACCCCACATCACGCACCTCGATGTGCCCCTTCACGCTGTCGATATGCACCGGATGGACTGGCTCGGGCACGCTGGAGACATGGTCCAGAATGTCAAAAATGCGCTTGGCCGCCGAGGCGGATTTTTCTGTCCAGGAAACAATACGGCTCATCGAGTCCAGACGGCCGTAGAACCGGCTGATATAGGCGATGAAAGCTGTCAAGACGCCAACCGTGATCTGGTCCTTAGACACCAGCCAGACGCCAAAAGCCCAGACCACCAGCAGTCCCACCTCGGTCAGAAATGAAATGCTGGGCGTGAACAGAGACCAGATCCGGTTGATTCGGTCGTTGACCGCCAGATTGTGGCGATTGGCATCGTGAAAACGCGCTGACTCGCGCCGCTCCTGAGCAAAGGCCTTGACCACGCGTACACCCGGAATGGTGTCGGCCAGCACATTGGTGACTTCGGACCAGACCCGATCGATCTTCTCGAACCCGGTCTTCAGGTGATCACGCACCGCATGGATCATCCACATGATGATCGGTAGTGGCAGCAGGGTCACCAGGGCCAGCCAGGGGTTGATCGAAAACAGGATCACTGCGGTCATCAGCAACATCACCACATCGGTGATGAAATCCAACAGATGCAGAGAAAGAAAGAGGCAGATGCGGTCGGTCTCGCTGCCAATGCGCGCAATCAGGTCGCCTGTGCGCTTACCGCCGAAGTACTCCAAAGACAGATGCAACAAGTGGTCGTAGGTGGTGGTTCGCAGGTCTGAGCCGATACGCTCGGAGACCAGGGCGAGGATATAGGTGCGCGCCCAGGTCAGTACCCAGGCCACAAGGGCCGAGGCGAAAAGCCCTCCCAGGTAAAGCGACACCAGGTAGGGGTCAATCTCCTTGCCGTTCTGAAATGGAATCAGCACATCGTCCATCAGCGGCATGGTCAGATAGGGCGGCACCAGGCTGGCTGCTGTGCCCAGCAGGGTCAGCACCAGGCCGGTCAGCAACTGCCCCCGATACGGATGGGCAAAGCGCCACAGCCGCAACAGCGTCCAGGTTGACGGAGGCGTGTGAATGACCTTGGTACAGATCGGGCACTCATCCTGGTCGGGCTCCAGTGGCGCCTTGCAAATCGGACAGAACTGGCCCTCAGGCTGCAGCGGGAGCTGACCACTGGCCTGACTGGCGCTTTGCAGATGAAATTGCTCGAACACCCGGATCGCGTGCAGGTTCTGTCCCAGCGTAAAGCACCAGCCCGCCAGCTTGGCCTGCGAATCGACCAGGTCAAGATGGCCGACCCCGGCGTGATCATGGTGCAACAGCTCCAGGCCATGGTGGTAGTCCCAGGCCTGCCAAGTCGTCTGCCCCACATTGCGCGCAATCAGTCGGCGATCGGTGACCACCACCAGCCCCTGGCCAAAGCACAGACGGGAATCCAGGTCAACCTCCAGGGCAGCCTGGACGTTCTCACCAGGGTGAAGCTGAGATTGAAGCTCATCCCGCCAATTGGCCGGGATTTCGTTCAATAATTCGTCCTTGGTTGGCTTCATGTCTGTTGTCATCCCATCCGGATCTTTCAGCAAGCGATAACGGCGATCAAGGGAAAGAGGTCTTTGGTGAATGACAATTTAAACAACAGTCCGGTCGTGCGAATGACCCGCTTGGATTCATGACCCATAAAAACATTCAATTCCTGAAGGTCACCCACCTCAAGGGCCCCAACATCTGGACCTACCGCCCGGTCATCGAAGTCTGGGTCGATATTGGCGAGCTGGAGGACTATCCGTCCAACACATTGCCTGGATTCTACGAGCGTTTGACCCAATGCCTGCCTGGCTTGATCGAGCATCGCTGTGGTGTTGGCGAGCGCGGGGGCTTTCTGCAACGCTTGCGCGAGGGCACCTGGGCTGGGCATATTCTGGAGCATGTGGCCATCGAGCTACAGAACCTTTCGGGCATGCAGATGGGTTTTGGCAAGGCAAGGCAGACCAGCCAGCGCGGCATCTACAAGGTGGCGTTTCGCACCCGTCAGGAAGAGGTTGGTCGGGCTGCAGTTCACTCGGCACGAGAATTGATCATGGCGGCCATTGAAGACCGGCCCTACGACCTTCCTGCCGCCGTCGCTCAGCTGCGCCAGCTGCGCGAGCGCTGGTACCTTGGGCCCAGTACCGAGCATATTGTGGAAGCAGCCATCGACCGGCAAATTCCCCATATCCGTCTCAACGAAGGCAACCTGGTCCAGCTTGGCTACGGCGCAGCCCAGCACCGCATCTGGACAGCTGAAACCGACATCACCAGCGCAATCGCAGAGGGTATCGCACGCGACAAAACCCTGACCAAAACCCTGCTGCAAACCTGTGGGGTGCCTGTGCCCGACGGGGAAGAAGTTGATAGCCCTCACCAGGCCTGGCAAGTCGCCCAGGACATCGGCTTGCCGGTCACGGTCAAGCCAACCGATGCCAACCACGGACGCGGCGTCTTTACCAATCTGAGCGCTCAGGCAGAAATTGAGCGGGCTTATCTGGCTGCCGACAAGGAAGGCAGTGGCGTGCTGGTCGAGCGCTTCATCCAGGGAGAGGCGCATCGCCTGCTGGTGGTGGGCAAAAAAGTTGTGGCAGCCACCCGCGGCAAGATGCAGGTTGTGGTTGGCGACGGCCGATCGAATGTGCGCGAGCTGATCGAGTCCCAGATCAACAGCGATCCCCGCTGTGGCGAAGAGGAAGAATTTCCCTTGGAGCCCCTGATCCTGGCCAAAGAACCCATCGCGCAGCTTGAATTGGAACGCCAGGGGCTGAGCGCAGAGTCTGTGCCTGCTGCCGGTCAAACCGTTCTGCTCAAACGCCATGGTGACCTGGCTTATGACGAAACCGACCATGTTCACCCTCAGGTGGCTGCGGTCGCGGCGCTGGCAGCGCGGGTGGTGGGGCTTGATATTGCTGGCATCGACCTGGTGGCACAGGATATCGGTCGGCCCTTGAACGAGCAGGGTGGCGCAATCATTGAAGTCAATGCCGGGCCGGGGCTACTCATGCACCTCAAACCCGCTGAAGGTGAGCCGCGCAATGTGGGGCAGGCCATCATGGAGCACCTGTTTCCTGGCGAAGAGCAGGGGCGCATTCCGATAGTCGGCATCACTGGCCCGGGCAACACCACACGCATCGCACGCCTGGTTGCCTGGTTGCTGCATATCAGCGGCAAACATGTCGGTCTGGCTTGTCAGGATGGTTTTTTTCTGGATGCGCGGCAGGTCGAGTCGCGCAATGGCATGAATTGGGAAACCGGACAGCGCCTGCTGATCAACCGCAGCCTGCAGGCTGCGGTATTTGAAAATGACAGCCGCATGATCCTGACCGAAGGTCTGGCCTACGACCGTTGCCAGGTCGGGGTTGTGACCGGACTGGGCGAGCCGCAGCCCTTAAATGAGTTCTATATTGACGACACCGATCGACTCTTCAATGTGGTACGTACCCAGGTGGACGTGGTTCTGCCAGGGGGTGTGGCTGTCCTCAACAGCGATGACCCTCACCTGCACGAGATGGCTGAGCTCTCGGATGGAGAGGTGATGTTCTATGGCACCGACCCGTCCTCAGCGGTCCTGAGGCGGCATCAATCGGAGGGAAATCGATGTGTCATCCTGCGCGACGGCCAGATCGTCCTGGCCCAGGGTACAGCGGAAACGGCCTTGATGGCCTTGGACTCTCTCAAGCCCTCCAAGGCGGCTCAGCCCAGCATGGTGCTTGGCGCTGTGGCAGCGGCCTGGGCGTTGGGAATTCCTCCCGAACTGATGGGCGCCGGCCTGCGCACCTTTGAAGCCAAACCCTGAGTGCAAATCTGATATGGAAGTCTCTCGTGTCCGTGCCCTGCGTGGCCCCAATCTGTGGAGCCACCACACTTCAATTGAAGCCGTGGTTCATTGCCCGCCCGCGGAATGCACGCTCAACCCGCGCGAGGACTTCGGCACCCGTTTGCGCGCCCGCTTTCCAGGCATCCTGCCGCTTACGCCGATTGGGCATGAAGAATCCGTCTGCATTGCTCATGTGCTCGAATTGGCCGCCTTGGGGCTGCAGGCCCAGGCCGGCTGCCCGGTCAGCTTTAGCCGCACCACATTGACGATGGAGCCTGGGGTCTACCAGGTCGTGGTTGAATACACCGAGGAGCAAGTTGGCCGACTGGCCATGGAGATGGCGGAGCAGCTGTGCCAAGCTGCCCTGGAGGACTCCCCCTTTGATCTGGCACAGGCACTGGAACAGTTGCGAGAACTCGATGAGGATATCCGGCTGGGCCCCAGCACCGGGTCGATTGTCAATGCTGCTCTGGCCCGTGGCATTCCCTACCGCCGATTGACCACTGGGAGCATGATTGCATTTGGCTGGGGCAGCAAACAGCGGCGCATACAGGCTGCGGAGGTGGATGTCACCAGCGCGATTGCCGAGTCCATCGCCCAGGACAAGGAATTGACCAAGAAACTTCTTGCCGCTGCCGGAGTCCCGGTTCCAACCGGACGTGAAATCAGTTCGGTGGAGCAGGCCTGGGAAGCGGCGCAGCTCATTGGTCTGCCGGTGGTCATCAAGCCCAAGAATGGCAATCAGGGCAAGGGCGTCACCGTCAACATCACCACCCGCGAGCAACTGGCATCGGCCTACACCGCTGCACTGGAATTTGGCGATGAAATTCTGGTCGAGCGCTTCTTGCCGGGTAACGATTACCGTTTGCTTGTTGTGGGCGACCGTCTGGTGGCCGCAGCCCGCCGCGATCCGCCCAGTGTGGTGGGCGATGGCGTCACAACGGTGCGCGACTTGGTGGAGGCGGTCAACCGCGACCCGCGCCGGGGCTCTGGACACGCCACTTCGCTGACCAAAATTCGTTTCGACGATATTGCGCTGGCGTGCCTGAGCGGCCAGGGGCTGCACGCCGACTCGGTTCCAGCCAAAGGGCGACGGGTCAACCTGCGCCACAACGCCAACCTGTCTACCGGAGGCAGTGCCACCGATGTCACGGATGATGTGCATCCTGAAGTCGCCATGCGTGCTGTGGCCGCCGCCCAGATGGTAGGCCTGGATGTTTGCGGGGTTGACATGGTCTGTGACAGCATCCTGGAGCCCCTGGAAAAACAGGGAGGCGGCATAGTCGAAGTCAACGCCGCTCCAGGGCTGCGCATGCACCTGTCGCCCTCCTATGGCAAGGGCAGGCCGGTCGGAGAAGCCATCATCCAGCATATGTTCGGCGACTATGACAATGGCCGCATCCCTGTGGTGGCCGTCACCGGAACCAATGGCAAAACCACCACGGTTCGCCTGATCGCCCATTTGCTGGAAAACCATGGCTGGCGGGTCGGCATGACCGGCACCGATGGGGTCTATATCCACGGGGAATGCATCGACACCGGCGATTGCAGCGGCCCCAAGAGCGCCCGCAGTGTGCTGGCCCACCCGGACGTGGATGCCGCTGTGCTGGAAACTGCGCGTGGGGGCATGCTGCGCGAAGGATTGGCTTTCGACCGCTGTGATGTGGCCGTGGTGACCAATGTCGGCGCTGGCGATCACCTGGGGCTGAATTACATCACCACGGTGCAAGACCTGGCAGTGCTCAAGCGCGTCATCGTTCAGAACATCGCCCCCGATGGCATGGCCGTGCTCAATGCCGCTGACCCGATTGTGGCGGCCATGGCGGCCCAGACCCGGGGGGCAGCGGTCACCTTCTTTGCCCTGGACCGTAACCATCCGGTGATGGCGACCCACCTGGCCCAGGGCAGGCGCGTTGTCTACTCCGAGGATGGGAAACTGGTCATTGCAGAAGGAAACTGGCGAAAAAGCGTGCCTCTGTCAGAGGTGCCACTGACGCATGGTGGCCTGATAGGCTTTCAGGTCGAAAATGTGATGGCAGCCGTCGCCGCAGCCTGGGCTCTTGGTCTGGATTGGGATGAGGTCTGCAGCGGACTGGCCAGCTTTGCCAACGACCAGGACAATGCCCAGGGTCGCTTCAATGTCTTCAATTTCCGCGGTGCCACCGTGATCGCGGACTATGGCCACAACCCTGACGCCATGGGGGCCCTGGTCAGTGCGGTGGCAGCTCTTCCCGCCACACGCCGCTCGGTGGTCATCAGTGGGGCAGGTGATCGGCGCGACGAGGACATCCGAGAGCAGACCCGCATACTGGGTACTGCTTTTGATGAGGTGGTGCTTTACCAGGACGCATGCCAGCGAGGACGCGCCGATGGCGAGGTGCTGACCCTGCTACGTGAGGGCCTGAGCGGCGCACCCCGCACACATCAGGTAGAGGAAGTGTATGGAGAATTTCTCGCCATTGATACCGCCCTTGACCGACTGCAGGCAGGCGAGCTGTGCCTGATCCTGGTCGATCAGGTGCAAGAGGCAATGGGCCATATCCGGCAACGGGTTGAAAAAAGCTCTTCCAGTGCCTAGGGATGGTGTTCATTGCTCCTGGGTAGGCTCGCGGCCCATGAGAGCTGCCACCGCTTCAGCCGGCCGCAGTTGTCCATCCAGCAAGGCCAGTACCGCTTCAGCAATTGGCATCGCCACGCCCAGAGCCTGGGCCCGCTGCACCACAGTTCGGGCGGAATAGACCCCCTCGGCCACATGACCTAAAGACGCCACCGCCTCCTGTAAGCTTTGGCCTCTGGCCAGCAACAGGCCCACCTTTCGGTTACGGCTGAGATCCCCGGTCGCAGTCAGCACCAGATCACCAAGGCCCGACAAGCCCATAAAGGTATCTGCCCGTGCCCCAAGGGCCACACCCAGGCGGGTCATCTCGGCCAGCCCTCGGGTGATCAGAGCTGCGCGGGCATTGAGACCCAGTTGCAGGCCGTCGCACAAGCCCGTGGCAATCGCCAGCACATTCTTGACTGCACCGCCAACTTCCACACCTACGATGTCCTCGTTGACATAGACCCGCAGGGTATGGTTATGAAAAGCTGCCACCAGCGCTTCGCGCACTTCGCGGCTGGTACTGGCAGC
>Ga0129333_10006542_pt1 | contig 11024 bp, 7 predicted proteins | sample CPB6_08_DNA_FD_94474 | JGI IMG/M metagenome (GOLD analysis project Ga0129333, IMG submission 94474) | Freshwater to marine salinity gradient microbial communities from Chesapeake Bay, USA - CPBay_Sum_0.6_0.8_DNA | ecosystem: Environmental > Aquatic > Marine > Coastal | place: USA: Chesapeake Bay...
AGTAAAACCAAGATGGCACTTACAGAGGCTCAACTTGGAAGAAAAAAGGCAGAAATTAATCTAAAAAAGAAACAAAAAGAACTTGAAATAATTGAAGATGAATTAGATAAAGAACTTTGCGAAATTGAAATTATTGAGATAATGAGTGGGTTAAAGACCTCAGAAGATCTTATGAAAGGTGCGATCAGAAAACTTTCATTTCTAATGACACAATATCAATCGGTTATGGATCATCTTGGAAAAGATCATTTAACAGAAGAAGATTATGAAAGAGAAGAAAGAAGATATCATATTATGACTGCATTTAAGCAAGCATTGAATTCATCTCGCCCAAGACAAGGTGTAATGGATGAAGGAAATTCCATTTATATGTTTGAACTTGGCATCAACGTTGGTCACGCTCAAGCAGAAATTCTCAATTATCTTCGAATGGAACATCAGTTGTTCCAAGAAGGAAAGGTTCCAACTCACGAAATGACAATAAAGTGGTTGGAGGCTTGTGCAGATTTATTTGAGAATTGTCCAGAAAGATTTGCAGAAAGTCGTGGATTTAAAGTATTAGATCAAAAATCTTTAGCATTTCCAGAACCTTATAAATCAATCGAAGCATCAAAAACTGAGGAATAAATTATGTTTCATCTTGCTATTGGAACTCCAATGTATGGAGGACAGTGTACTAGTGAATATACACAATCTGTTTTAAATTTAACAGAAGCAATTACCACAAGCGGCAATAGAGTAACTTCAATTTTTCTTGGAAATGAGTCATTAATTCAAAGAGGAAGAAATACAATTGCTCATCATTTCTTAGACACTGACGCTACACACTTGATCTTTATTGATGCTGATATTAAATTCAGACCTGCCGACATTGCTAAAATGATCAAGGCAGATAAAGAATTAATTATTGGTCCAGTTCCACTAAAAGGTATTGACTGGGAAAACGTAAGAATGTGTGCTCTTGAGGGAAGAGAAAATCTTTGGAAGCAAGGTGGTGTGTTTAATATTAATCATCTTGATGGGCATTTTATGCAAGATGAAGAAGAACCTTTTGAAATTAAGCACGGTGGTGGTGCAATGATGCTCATCAAAAGAGAAGTGTTTGAAAGTCTAATTCCACATACAGATACTTATATTAATGGTGGAGTGACAATTCCCCAAGGAAAAGAAATTTCCAATTTTTTTAGAGTTGAGATTAACGAAGAAAAACAACTTTTATCTGAAGATTATTTCTTCTGCGAATCTTACAGAAAAATTGGCGGAAAGGTTTGGTGTGCTCCTTGGTTTGATGTTGGTCATTTTGGATCTTATCTATTCTCAGGTAAGTATTCCGAAACTTTCAAACCAGAAGTTACCAAGCCCAAGTCACAGCAGAATATCTTTTCCCAACTGTGACTTCTTTAACTTGATGTGGATACATAAAATTACTTGGGAACATAATAATGTCTCCACATCCAAGTTTTACTGCCTGATCTCCCCAGAATACTAACTCACCGCCAGTATAATCATCATTAAAATTTAAAATAAAACTGAGAACTGGAATTCCTTTTTCATTACCATCAAATATTCCGTGAATGTGGTCAAAATGCTCTCTCATTATTTGACCTTTTGAATAGCGATTAAACCGAATATTACAAAATTTATTCATAATTTGACTCATTCTTGGAGTATCCAAATATGCAAACTTTGAATTATAAATTGCTCCTGCTTGAATGACATATGGAGTGAGAATTTGATTCAACTTTGAAGATGCATTTTGAACATCTAATTCCATTGTTTCTTCACTACGAATACTATTGTTAGTGGGGCTATACCATTGATGAGGGGACCATTGATTTTTCTCTATTTGTTGAATAATATCAACACATAAATCTTTTGGAATAAATTCTTTTTCTAAATGAATATAATCTTTAATATTTTCGTATTTAATCATTTTAGTGGAAGGTAAGTTAAGGATTCAATTTTACCAAGAGACTCTGTTTCAAATGTATTAAATGCAAGGCTAATTCTTGGAGTTGTTGATACGTTTTCTGGAACACCGTGATAAAGTGTTGACGGAAATAAAATAAGTTCTCCAGTTTCTAATGGAAGTAAAAATGTTTCTGCATTAAAATTATTGTGTTTTTTAATACTAAATGAATACAATTCATTATTTTTATTTCTAAATTCAATAGGTGGGAGCGACTTATTGATCTGAAAATAAAACACTCCACTAACAATACTATTTGGATGTCTGTGCTCGTGATGTTTTTTTCCCTTATCAGTAATATTTGCCCAAGATTGTGTAATTTTTAATTTATTTGAGCACTCAAGAATTTCATTAACGTAAAAATTAATTTGAGAATCAATAAATTCTCTAATATTTTTTAATTCAGGTTTATCTAATAAAAAAGTATCAGAAGATTGTTTGCTATATATTTTTTGCGTTTCTTGACTACTTAAATTATATTCTAAATTTTTTACATATTCTAATTCTTCAGAAAGATTTTTTTCATATTTTGAAATAAGAACTGGAATTGGAAATAGTTGTAAGAGTTCTCTTTGAGACATTGTAGAGGTCAATACATAGAGTAGATTATAATTTATTATTTAATAATATGCAAGATATTAAGATAGACATTGTAATTCCTATACATAACGCTTTTTATTTTTTTGAAAATTGCCTTCATAGTATCTTTTGCTGTGATACCGATTTGATTGGAAAAATAATTGTTTCTGACGATCATTCTACCGAAGAAGGGATAGAAGAAATAATCAAAAAATACAATAAGAACGACAATATAATACTAACAAAACCTACTGAAAGATCTTATTTTAGTGCAAATGTAAATCACGGATTTAATTTTGTATCAGAAAAATATTTTATTATGTTAAGTTCTGATACTCGTGCTATTTCTTATGATTGGTTAAAAGTTCTAATAAATGAATATGAATCGGATGAAAATATTGGAATCGTTGCTCCTTGTTATCCTGAATACTTAAATCCACAACCAGTTTCAAGATATTCCAAAGATTTATCCTTTGTAAGTCCCCCCGGTTGGTGCATTAAGACTGATTTATTTAAAGAAATGAATGGATTAAGAAGTGATGGAAAATACATTCATTGGAATAGTGATTACGAATTCTGTGAAAGAATTATAAATCGTGGTCTTAAAATAGTTCAGGTTCCCACTTTTGTTTGCCATTGGGGAGGGAGATCCAAAGAATTTGTGAGCCAAGAAATTTGGAATACGAGATATTGATATATTATAAATTAATGCTAAATAACTAAAGAATTTTTAAATTGGATTTTTGTGAGTAAATATCCTAGGAACCGAAGAATGTGGCATATTTAAGTACTTTACTCGGAGCTAATTTTGTTGGAGCCCAGGGGATCCTAGGACCTCAGGGTATTCAAGGGATAACAGGAACCCAAGGGGCAACAGGAACTCAAGGCATTCAAGGTGTTCAGGGTCCTATAGGTCTTCAGGGAATTCAGGGATCTCAAGGAACCACAGGATCTCAAGGAATCCAGGGGAGGCAGGGTATTCAAGGAACCATAGGTCCTCAAGGTATTCAAGGAATAACAGGAACCCAAGGAGCAACAGGAACTCAAGGTATCCAAGGAACCACAGGACCTCAAGGTATCCAAGGAACAACAGGATCTCAAGGTGCTACAGGAACTCAAGGAACCACAGGATCTCAAGGTATCCAAGGAACAACAGGATCTCAAGGTGCTACAGGAACTCAGGGAACCACAGGAACTCAAGGAACAACAGGATCTCAAGGTATTCAGGGAACAACAGGATCTCAAGGAACAACAGGATCTCAAGGAACAACAGGATCTCAAGGAACAACAGGATCTCAAGGAACTACAGGATCTCAAGGTGCTACAGGAACTCAAGGTATTCAGGGAACTACAGGTCCAGTAGCAGGTTCTGCAAACCAAGTTGTATATAAAGACGGATCCAATAATCCAACAGGTTCTAGTAATTTAACCTTTAATGGAACTGCCCTTTATGCAAATCAAATTACTGGTCCAGCAGAACTTGTAATTGATCCAACATCTATTGGAGATAATACTGGAGCAGTAAGAATTAGAGGTGATTTGTATGTTGATGGATCAAATTTCATAGTCAATTCATCAACAATTGAATTGGCAGATTTTGTAGTTGGTATTGCATCTACAGTAGCAACAAATGCACTTCTTGATGGAGCTGGCATTGGTATTGGATCCGTAGGAATTCGTAAAACAATTACTTGGAACAATACTGCAGGTTCTTTAACTTCAAGTGAAGATTGGAACATCGCAACAGGTAAGCAATATGAAATTGCTGGAACTTCAGTATTAAATGCAACTACACTCGGTTCTGGAGTTGTCAATTCATCTTTAACTTCTGTTGGAACATTAGGACAATTAAGTGTTACTGGAGTTTCTACTGCATCTAGATTTGTTTCTAATGTTGCAACAGGAACAGCACCTCTTACTGTTTCTTCAACAACTCTTGTTACTAATTTAAATGCCGATTTACTTGATGGATTAAATTCAGCATCAACGAATACAGTATCTACCATAGTTGCTCGTGATGCATCGGGTAACTTTAGTGCAGGAACTATTACCGCAACATCTTTCAGCGGTTCTTTAGCAAACACATTAACATTAAACACATCGGGAACTGGTCTTTCCGGTTCAACTACCTTCAATAACTCCGGTGCGGCAACATTTACTGTAACTTCTAACGCAACTTCAGCAAACACAGTATCGACTATAGTTGCTCGTGATGCTTCAGGTAACTTCAGTGCTGGAACTATTACTGCTTCATTGACAGGTGCTGCATCTCTCAATGTGTTGAAAGCAGGCGACACAATGACAGGTCAACTGATCTCAACTCTTGCAAATAACACTGCAACTGGTGGTGGACAAATATACCTGAATGGTGCTACTGGAAACAGAATTGATTTTAATGGAAATGGTGTTGCTGCTCCAGCACTTACAACAAGAAGTGCTGGAACTAAATTAGTCTTATATCCACAACTCAGTGCAACTGATGTTGATTATGCACTTGGTATTGAAAGTGGAGCATTATGGAGATCAGTTCCAACTACATCACAATCTCACAAATGGTATGCAGGAACTACTAATATTGCCACTTTAACTGGTGCTGGAAACTTCAGTGCGACTGGAAGTATTACAGGAAATACAATCGTAAAATCTGGAGGAACTTCGACTCAGTTCTTAAAGGCAGATGGATCTGTAGATACTAATACCTATATTACTTCTGCTTCTGTAGGTAATGGAACTCTGACTTTAGGAGTTTCTGGAACTGGATTATCTGGATCAGCATCATTTACCGCAAACCAAAGTGGGAATACTACATTTACTGTAACATCTAATGCCACCTCAGCAAACACAGTATCCACTATAGTTGCTCGTGATGCTTCAGGAAACTTTAGTGCTGGTACTGTTACTGCCACAAGTTTCTCAGGATCTTTAGCGAATACATTAACATTAAATACATCAGGAACTGGATTATCCGGATCCACAACATTTAATAACTCTGGTGCTGCAACATTTACTGTAACTTCTAACGCAACTTCAGCAAATACAGTATCGACTATAGTTGCTCGTGATGCTTCAGGTAACTTCAGTGCTGGCACAATTTCAGCAGCATTATCAGCTTCTGCAGACGCGGCAATTGTCAATCAAAACAACGGAAATGCTTCTGCTTGGTATGGTAGAATTCTCTCTAAAAACTCTACTAGTGATAAGGCATCTTTCTTAGGAACTTACGGTAGTATTGCTGGAGTTTTTGCTCACAATAATGCTCTAAGTGCTTGGACGGATTTATATGTGAATACCGTTGATGGCGGAAGCAATGGCGGTACAGTAAGAATGCCTCCCTCCGTCTTAGTCAATGGAAGCCAAGTTTGGCACGCTGGTAATGATGGTGCTGGAAGTGGATTAGATGCCGATTTAATTGACGGTATTAATTCGACTGGTCTGTTCAATAATATGGGCGCCACCCATACTTCAAGATCAAGTTTTGATGCCACAACTCCTTCTTATGATTTTGGATTTAGATTTGTTCAAGGAAGCACTAATGGTCCAGGAACTTCTGGAACTCAATTCTATTCTTGGTATATTGGTCTAGGTTCTGACTATGCCGCGACAGGTGCTGGTTCTTATGGTGCGATGTTTGCTGTTGATCGAAATGTCACCAACCCATATTTAACAGTTAGATATAATGAAGGAAATAGTTTCACTTCTTGGTATAAGATCAGAGCAGGTGCTGCAGACATATTAACAACTGCGAGAACTATTAATGGAACAAGTTTTGATGGTTCTGCAAATATCACAATCACATCAAATACACCAAATACATTAACCCTAAACACTTCAGGAACTGGTCTGTCTGGTTCTACTACATTTAATGGAAGTGCGGCAGCTACATTCACAGTAACTTCTAATGCAACTTCAGCAAACACTGTATCGACTATAGTTGCTCGTGATGCTTCAGGTAACTTCAGTGCAGGGACTATTACTGCTACTTTAAGTGGCAGTTCTTCTTCTGTAGCAAACTCAGTTACATTTAATAATGGTGGAGCAGGAGCAGCATCAGGAACTACATTCAATGGTTCTGCTGCTCAAACAATTTCTTATAACACAATCGGTGCATCTCCGTTAGCAGGTTCCACTAGTTTAACCACAACTGGTACTGTAACTACTGGTACTTGGTCTGGTTCTTTTGGAGCAGTGTCTGGTGCTAACTTAACTAGTCTTACTGCAGGAAACTTAACCGGAACAATACCTTCAGCAGTATTAGGTAACTCAGCTCATTTTATTGGTACTACTTCTATTGCTTTGAACCGAGCATCTGCCTCCCAAAGTTTAACTGGAGTCAATATTGATGGTTCTTCAGGTTCTTGTACTGGTAATGCTGCTACTGCTAGTAATTTATCTGCTTCTGCTACAACTCTTGCAACAGCCACAGAAACAAATGCAATAACAATTAGTGCTCCGTCTTATACTACGGATCAACCCGTTAAACTACTTAATTTTGATTGGTATAGCAATATATTTTCTCTGGGTAACATACGCAGTGGATCCACACCAAGTAGTGGATTTGGAGTTTATTACACTGCATCTGGTGGATCAAGGACTGAGATTGCTCGTTTTGGGACGGGGGGTACATTTAATGCAATTGGTGCAATAACTCAAAACGGTAGTCAAGTTTTAACAGCTGGAAATTACACTACGTATGCTGCTGCAAGTAACCATACGCACGGCAATATTACCAACGCTGGTGCTATTGGTTCTACAGCAAACTTACCAATTATCACTACAACAAGTGGTGTATTAACTACTGGATCATTTGGTTCAACTGCAAATACCTTCTGTCAAGGTAATGATTCTCGTCTAAGTGACACCAGAAACACCACCAATAGTATTACCTTTAATAATGGAGGCGCTGGTGGTGCATCGGCAAGTACTTTCAATGGAAGTGTTGCGCTTACAGTCTCTTATAACACAATAGGTGCTCCAAGTACAACAGGAACAAATGCTTCAGGTAATTGGGCTATTAATGTCACTGGTTCCTCTGCTTCTTGTTCTGGTAATGCTGCTACTGCTACTACACTACAGACTGCAAGAAATATTGGTGGAACATCATTTAACGGGAGTGCTGATATAACTCCTTTTAGAGCAAATACAATATCTGTTATTGATGGTGGTACTTTACAAGCAAGCGGTGCAACTTATGCTGCTCGTTCTGCATCCTCTACTCCACAACAATTAACCAATGGTTTACATTGGGAATTTAAAAATGCTGCTGTTGTTGGTGGTGCTGGAAACTATGCAGGTCTGTTAACTCTTGCTCCTTGGGTGGGAACTACTGCTTCTACTGGAGATCCTAACTATCAACTTGCTTTTAGTCCAGCAGCAGCAAATAGCACTAGCGCCCCAACATTACAAATTCGTGCTGGTATTGATGCTACTTGGGGTTCTTGGTCAAAAATTTGGCATTCTAATAATGGTGGTGCTGGTAGTGGTCTTGATGCTGACTTACTTGATGGTTTAAACACACAAGGTTCTGGTAGTGCAATTATAGCAAACCAAATTGCAAGATCTGATGCAAATGGTTATGTTTTCTTCAATTATATTAACAGCAATACTGCAAATAATGAAAACCCAACCATTTCTCAAGTTATTGTAACCAATGGTAGTGATAATTATTATAGAAAATCTAGTATTTCTAGTTTTACTAGTGCAGTTCAATCTAATGCTTCCGGCAACTGGGGTATTAATGTCACTGGTTCCTCTGCTTCTTGTACTGGTAATGCTGCTACTGCCACAAATCTTTCGACAGGTAGAACTAACTGGAGCACCAATGGAACTATTTCTGCAGTTGTCGGTCAACTCTCTTGGAAAAATTATGGCAATAACCATACCATTTTTGATGCTTCTGCAGGAACTTCTCCAGATGGTGGTGCAGTTAATAATACAGATCCTTCAGTTGCTTGGACTGCAACATATCCAACTCTTATGGGTTGGAATGGAACATCCACTTACGGCGTAAGAGTTGATAGGGCTAAACTTGCTGATAGTGCTACAACTGCTGCTGCTTGTTCTGGTGCAGCTGCATCTGTAACAAACTCAGTTACATTTAACAATTCTGGTAGCGGAGATGCCAGCGGAACAACTTTCAATGGATCCGCCGCAAGAACAATTTCACACAACACAATCGGTGCATCTCCGTTAGCAGGTTCCACTAGTTTAACCACAACTGGCACCGTAACTAATGGTACTTGGTCTGGTACTTTTGGTGCTGTATCTGGTGCTAACTTAACCAACCTCACTGCAGGAAACTTAAGTGGAACAATACCCTCAGCAGTATTAGGTAACTCAGTTTTCTTTATTGGTACTACTTCTATTGCTTTGAATCGAGCATCTGCCACTCAAAGTTTAACTGGTATAATTGACATAACTGCTTCAGGTACTGTGCAAGCTACTGGTTCATTTCGTGCTCAAGCATCTGATAATGCCAATCAAAGATTTGAAATTTACTATAATGAAGCCGCAGATAGTCTTGACTTTGATTATCTAACTGTATAATATAAATATAAATAAATTTTTACCATTCTAAACAATGACTGACCAACAACAAGATTTAAAAAATATTATTGAAAATCAAAAGACATTGATTAATGAAATCAATGAACTTAATAATACAATTGCATTGAAAAAAGAATTAGCACTCAAGTATCAGGGAATCATTGAATATTTGACTAGTTCTGGAGTAACTTTACCGGAAACAGAAGAACAGACCATTGAAATCCAATCCGAAGGAGAATAATATCAATGACGGAAGAAATGTCAACCGGTATATCATACCCAAATATTACATATACTGTGGGCGATTATGTGGAAGGTGACAATACGGTAGAAGTCACCTACACAAATAGTGTTGGATTTATCTATAAAAGAAGAGTCAATATTCCATACCTGGAAATTGGAGAATATCAAGAAGGTGAAAGTTCTATTGACCAACCATACTTTCAAGAAATTCTTGATGGACAATTGATGGGGGTTATTAATAAAACAAGAATGGGTCTTATTACTTTTATAGATCCAAATGCACCAATAGAACCAGTGGGAATAGGAACGACTTCATAATCCTAACCTATGACTATAGCAGCAAGACTCACCAGTATTGGCACCTTTTTCGCATATGATTATGACGAAACTGTGGTGACCAAATTTAGAATAGGTAGTGATGGAACTGCTTTTTCTAATGAGTTTGATGAAAATACTGGATCAACATTGAGTGGATCTAAAAGAATGAGTGCCACTTCTGCTGGTGGTTTGATTGTGCTGGACTCAATTAATGAGATTGATCCATTTATAACTACAGTTCCAACAACTGGTCTTCAGCTTAATATTGATCCAGCACAACCACCTGCCAGTGAAACTTTTCCAGTAGGACAGCAAGCATATACAACAGCACAGACTACAACTTTCACTGTTCCCAATGGTTGTACTTCAATTTCTGCAGTCTGTATCGGTGGTGGTGGTGGTGGTGCTGGGTCCGATGGTCAACCAAGAAACCAGGGATGTACTGGAGGTGGAGGAGGAGCATTAGCATATGGAACAATACCAGTTACTCCTGGGGAAATTTTAACAATTGTAGTTGGTTCTGGTGGAAATGCTGGTGCTAACGGAGGTGGTAATGGTGGTACTGGAGGAGATACTACTATTTCCAGAGGAGCAACTGTATTAATTCGAGGTGGTGGTGGTGGAGGTGGAAATGAAAGAAGCACGACTGGTGGAACTGCTGGAACAAGAACATATGATGCATCTGTAACTTCAACTGGTGGAGGAAATGGTGGTGCTGGTGGAACCTGTGCCTCTGGGGGAACTTCTGGAACTGTAGGTGCCAGTGGAGGTGGTGGTGCTGGTGGATATAGTAATTCTGGTGGAACAGGTGGACAAGGTGGTAATAGTGGAACAGCAGCTGGTGCAGGAGGAGCAAGCACTGGCGGCGGCGGTGGTGGCGGCGGTGGTATGACTGGTGGCAGCACCGCAACACATTCTGGTTCAGGTGGTGGTGTTGGAATATTGGGAGCAGGCGCAAATGGAACCGCTGGAACTGTAGGATCATCAACTGTTAACGGCGGAGGTGGTGGAGGCGGTTCTGGTGGTGCATCTGGAGGAACTGCTGGATCTGCTGGTGGTGCATATGGTGGAGGTGGTGGTGCTCGTGAAGATAGCACTGCTGGTGCTGGTGCTGCTGGTGGTGTTGGTGCTGTAAGAATTATTTGGGGTTCTGGTAGATCTTATCCTTCAACCAGTGTTGCTGATGCCACAGTGGTCAACTATTCATTTACTTTATCGGACTTAAGTGGCAATTCAAGAACCGCAAGTGCTGTAAATGGAGCAAGTCGTAATGCTTCACTTAATAGTGGTATTGTGGTATATGACGGAACAAACGATTATATGACTGTTTCTGCGTATAAAGGTGTGACAGGAACTGGTGCAAGAACTTCTA